>Ga0209591_10000074_pt1 | contig 119337 bp, 111 predicted proteins | sample MAT01_FD_187207 | JGI IMG/M metagenome (GOLD analysis project Ga0209591, IMG submission 187207) | Freshwater microbial communities from Lake Fryxell liftoff mats and glacier meltwater in Antarctica - MAT-01 (SPAdes) (version 2) | ecosystem: Environmental > Aquatic > Freshwater > Ice > Liftoff...
TGGTTCTTCCGCCATAGTTACTCAGCACAGATACAAATTTTGCTGGGTGTTGTCGTTGTGAACTTGAAACTTGGTGTTCAGAACTCGAAACTTGGTGTTCAGAACTTGAAACTTGGTGTTCAGAACTCGGAAGTTGGTGTTCAGAACTCGAAACTTGGTGTTCGGAACTCGGAAGTTGGTGTTCAGAACTCGGAAGTTGGTGTTCAGAACTCGGAAGTTGGTGTTCAGAACTCGAAACTTGATGTTCAGAACTCGAAACTTGGTATTTGGAACTATTGTTACTGGCAGATTGTACTACCAAATGAGCGCGATCGCACTCAATATGGTTTGGTTAAGGCAAGAGACGCGATAAATCGCCGTGTCTACAAAGGGCTGCGTTTAAAAATTCACTTCATTAGCGTCAATCTTCCCGATTTGATTGACTTTACTCTGGTCGTAAGCATTAGCACTCAACTGAATATTGTCACCGGGTTTATCAACCGATGCTTGCAAAATCTGGGCTATCTCTTCCGCCAGTGCTGTATCCGCTTCTAAAATCTTCTTGAGTTGCACTCGCAAACTTGCTTGTAAATCTTCATCCTCTGGCTTTTGCGCCACATCCGTTGCTGCTTCTTTCGCTGCTTCCTTAGCTTCTACTTTCGGATGTAACTTAGCCCAAATAGCTTTGGCTTTATTCCAAACATCCTCACCTACTTTCTGTGATGCCCCTTCTACGGCTTTATTACCCACATTCAACAGAAATGGCAGACAGGGAGCGAGAAATTTAACGAGTAGAGCTATATCCATTGGTTTATGATGTCTATGTTTACTCAGTATATTAACGCTTCTTTCTCTGTCACCTTTACCTTTAGAGGTTGAATGAACAAGTCTAATTTATTACTGCCTTAGCGAATAGAATAGAGCCTCCGGCACGCTGACGCGAACACGGCTACACGAGACTTTACCCACCAATCCTTATACGATCGCACCCTTGTTAATGAACAGAGAAATTACCAAACCCTTGCGATGTCTACCTATACAGCAACACAAATAATTTTTTTGACTTAGATAATCTCTAAGTAATTGCTTTATGTGTATTTAATATGATAATGTGACATACGCATGAGTTGAAGAGGCTTTTATGCATTGTCAACAAAGTTATTTCTCAAAATAAAAGTAAATTAATGGCTAAAAACTAGTGTATTTTGATAATACTGAAAAAATAAACAACTTTTAACATCATCTTATAATTTTTCTAGGTAAAGCATGGTTTTTCAGCGCTGCTTCATTGCATCTGGCTTGATAGCTTTCTTCGCATTAGGCTGTAGTAGTGGGGCAAACTCATCAATAAAAAATACTACACAACTTGTCCAAGAAAGTAATGTAGCTCAACTTTTCATAGAAGCGAAGGCTACGCAAAATGCAGAAGATTTCTTTGATCAAGGCAATAATTTATTAGATGGACAACGTTACGAATATGCAATAAAAGCATACGACAAAGCGATCGCCATCAAAGTTGAGAGTTCTGAAGCTTGGATTAACCGTGGCATAGCCTTAACATCTTTGCAACGCTACAAAGATGCGATCGCATCTTACGATACAGCGATCGCTATCAATCCCGATAAAGATGAAGCTTGGTATAATCGTGGCATCGCCTTAACATCGTTGCAACGTTACAAAGACGCGATCGCATCTTACGACAAAGCGATCGCCATCAAACCCCAAAAATACGAAGCCTTAATTAACCGAGGCATTGCTCTGACAAAGCTGCACCGTTACAAAGATGCGATCGCATCTTATGATCGAGCGATCGGCATCAAGGAAGATTTGCACCAAGCATATTATAATAAAGCTTGCTCTTATGCTTTACAAAGCAATCTGGAATTAGCAATTGAGAACCTAGACAAAGCAATCAAGCTTGTTCCTGATAAATACAAGAAATTAGCAAAAACTGATCCAGATTTTACCAAAGTGCGTAGTCAAAAGCGGTTTCAGGAATTACTGCAATAGTATTTTGTCACTACCACTCAGTGTAGAATATAAGCTTGCTGTAGCAAGGATTTTTTCTTGAGCGGTTTACGATTAGACATGAAAAAATTGTTAATCACCGGAGCAAGTGGTTTTTTAGGATGGCATCTTTGCCAACTTGCAAAACAAGAATGGGAAATTTATGGGACTTATTTATCGCATCCTTTAGAGATTCCTGGTATCAAAATTTTAAAAGCAAATTTGACAAACTTTCAGGAATTAAAGAACGTATTTAGTGATGTCAAACCAACAGCAGTTATTCATACTGCTGCACATTCGCAACCAAACTTTTGTCAAACCCACCCCGAAGAATCCCACGCAATTAACGTCATAGCATCCTGTAACATAGCCGGACTTTGCGCGGATAATTTTATTCCTTGTGCTTTTACCTCAACAGATTTGGTTTTTGATGGTTTAAATGCTCCCTATCAAGAAACAGACCCGGTATGTCCTGTCAATCTTTACGGTGAGCAAAAAGTCATGGCGGAAACAGGTATGCTAGAGCGATATCCGAAGACCGCAGTGTGTCGAATGCCCTTGATGTTTGGCGCAGCAACACCCACAGCAAAAAGTTTTATTCAGCCGTTTATCCAAACTTTAAAAGCAGAACAAGAACTAAAGTTATTTATCGATGAATTCCGCACACCAGTAAGTGGAACAACTGCGGCAAAAGGACTGTTATTAGCATTAGATAAAGTTAACGGATGTATTCACTTAGGAGGGAAAGATCGGATTTCTCGCTATGATTTTGGGCAGCTATTAGTCGAAGTATTTCAACTCCCCGCTACTATGCTTAAATCCTGCCGACAACAAGATGTGAAAATGGCAGCACCCAGACCAGTAGATGTTTCTTTGGATAGTTCCAAAGCTTTTGCATTGGGGTATCAACCTCTATCCTTGCGAGAAGAATTGAAAGAATTAGTTAAGAGCGATCGCTCTTGACAAGACGCTGCATATCATGCTTATAGGGACTTCCAAAGAATAAATTATTCCAAAAAATCAATAAACAAGATTTTTTCAATAATGATAATCATTTCGGAGAGGGGATATTGGGTTGCCGACGGCAACCCAATATCCCCCAAAGAAGATGCATGATAAATCTGCACTCAGCGTCGATGAGTGGTATAATTTTTATTGAATATTCTCTGTATCTATAACGATTTTGTCAGTTAAGAATTTAGGTGCTTGCACAACAGATATCAATAAACCAATTACCTAGATTCGGAAAATATTCGTTGTTTGAATTGGTTAATCTGTTGATTTGTTTCTCAATTTGAGACATGGCTTTTTTTGTAAGCTTTATCCCAGTTTCATAGGTTTGATGTAGTAACTTTACCACTGGATGTTTTCCTTTCCATTTCATACTAGTGGCATAGTTTAAAGCTGTTTCTACTTCATCCAGAATACTTCCGTTGCCACACTCAAAAATCCAATCATTATTCAAATTACTACAAAAGGGGATGGTGAAGAGGCTGCCAACGGCAGCCCCTTCACCACCCCCTTAAAATGATTATCATTATTGATGATGGCATAATTTATTTTTTGGAAGTCCCTTAATAGGAAGAAAATTTGAAGACACAATGGCTTTAGATACAGTCAGAAATGAATATATGCTACACAGCCAGATTCATCAATGGTTCACGCAGGGTAAACAAACAAGAAGTGTGGAAGCGCTTAATGAGCAAGTATACGCCCAACTATTTTTAACTCCTAGTTCTGACCCTTGGTTGGGGCTTTTCCCCAGCGACAGCTACAGCGCTATTGATAATGATGGCATCCGTTAAAATAAACCATATTGCGTCTTGCCATGCACTGGATCAACAATTCAAAATTGAACAGAGTTATTTATCATGCCCTACAGTCAATTCACCATTGACAAAGTGAAACAAGATTTTCGCCTGAGTACTGTGGAAGGAGTCCGCTTTTTCCCAGACTCCATTGAACCTATTACTCCAAGTTCCAGACTACAAAGTATTTTAGAGGATTTACCGTGGGCGATTCTCTAAAGAGACGCTGCGCGATCGCAGTAGATACAGAAAAAGCTCGCTCAGAGGTAATTATTAATCCTGTAGTGCTGGAAGTGCGACGCATCCTTAATTCCTCAATCAGCGTATTTTCAGGGGAAGAGTTTAACGTTGATGCGAGTATTGGACTCAACGGTGTATGTGACTTCCTCCTTTGCCGTTCACCTGAACAATTAACGGTGGAAGCACCTGCAATTGTCATTGTTGAGGCAAAAAAATCAGATTTAAAATCTGGACTCGGACAATGTATTGCAGAAATGGTAGCTGCACAGCGATTCAATCAAGCAAGAGTTCAACCTTTAACAGCAGTTTACGGTACTGTAACCAGTGGAACACAATGGCGATTTCTCAAGCTAGAGGGACAAACAGTCACAATTGATTTGATGGATTATCCTCTTCCTCCTATTGAACCAATTCTGAGCTTTTTGGTGTGGATGGTGAAAGCAGGCTAATTTTATTCAAAAATTGATCATTAAAATAACTCCTACTTCTATAATTCATTTACCAGAGGTTAAGTAAATATTAATCAGTCAAAATATCACTCACATATAAGAAGCGCATGACTACTAAACCGAAGATATTTATTGATGGAGAATCAGGAACCACAGGCTTACACATTTACTCGCGTCTCAACCAACGGGATGACATTGAGTTAGTTAGCATTGAGGCATCTAAACGTCGGGATGCAACTGAGCGAGCCAAACTGATTAATGCCGTCGATGTTGTCATTCTTTGCCTGCCTGATGACGCAGCCCGTGAAGCTGTGAGCTTAGTCAGTAGTACTACGGTTAAAATCCTTGATGCTAGTAGTGCCCATCGTACAGCAAAGGGCTGGGTATATGGCTTCCCTGAACTCAATCCAGGGCAGCGAGAGAAAATCGCCAGCGCCCAGTTTGTCAGCAATCCGGGCTGTTATCCGACAGGATTCTTGGCTTGTATGCGTCCGTTGATTGCTAAGGAACTGCTGAAGAGCAACTTTCCGATTACTGTTAATGCAGTGTCAGGTTATTCTGGTGGCGGAAAGAATCTGATTAAGCAGTATCATACCTTCCACGAACAGCAAGCCGAGTCTGAGTCACTGTATCCCTATGGCATCTACGGTTTGCAGTTTGGGCATAAGCACGTTCAGGAAATGCAGCAGTATTCGGGGTTAGCATCGCCGCCGTTATTTGTACCGGCAGTTGGGGATTTTGAGCAGGGGATGCTGGTACAGGTGCCTTTGCCTCTGGGGACTTTGGATAATCCACCATCAGGTGAAGTTATCCATCAAGCAATTGCTGACTACTACCAAAGTGAAAAGTTTGTGCAGGTTGTTCCATTTCAAGATTCTACTCTTTTGAGAGACGGAATATTTCTGGATGCGATGTCTACGACGGGCTACGCCTACGCAATCAACGGCACCAATTTTGTTCAGGTTTTTGTATTTGCCAATGACGCTACCAAAGAAGTGTTGCTAGTTGCTCGTCTTGACAATCTGGGCAAGGGCGCATCTGGAGCCGCAATCCAAAACCTAAACATCATGCTGGGTTTTTCAGAAGAGTTGGGCTTGTCTTGAAGAAGAATTCAGAAGTCAGAATGGGCTAATCGCCCCGCTATCGCTAACAGGAATCAGAATTCATTCTGACTCCTGAATTCTGTTTCGATAAAAAATCTTTCTCCTTCACCCCTCTGCCTCTTGTGCCAAATGCTTAAGTAACTACGCCATTTGCCGAGCCAATCAGAATGGTAGCAACCCAAGTAATACTTAACCTAAAATAATTTTTTATATTATGAAATTAAACAATATGTTTAAATATTACTTTTAGTAAATCCCCTTGGGTAAAAGGCTTAGTTAAATAGCCTGAGGCTCTGATCATCTTGGCTTTTACTCTATCTATAAATCCTGATTTTTCTGACACCATAATTATAGGTGTATTTTTAAAATGTGAGTGTTTACGTAATAAAGAACATAGTTCATATCCATCTAAATTAGGCATTGAAATATCTAACAAAATTATGTCTGGTTTTGTATGGATAATCTGCATTAAAGCTTTCAAAGAATCGGTGACTCCGACAAAAGAAAAGGTTTGCTCATCTAAATAACTTTTAATAGCATTCAATACCGTAGGACTATTATCAATACAGAAAATTGTGTAGAGTTTTTTAGCAGTCGGCGCTTGGATGATTTGCTGACCTCTAGTAGAGTAGGGTGCTACTTTATAACTGTTTGTTCTAGGCAACTTTGGTGTAGTTTTGGCTTGAGGTTGTATCTCATTTATTTGGAACAATTGTGAGGAGTGCGATTGAGAAGTTGGCGATGTCTGACGATAAACCGCTTCTCTACAAGAGGCTTCTCTTTCAGAGAGGCCAACGCTAACGCTTCGGGGCGTTTGACATTGTTCAACTAGTAACCGGAGATTTAGATGACAAAACTTTGGCATATCATCCAAAAAGCTTTCAGGAATAAATTCATAACTCCCCTCTTCTAAGTTTAGAAATGACTCCAGAACTTCTAGCGCCAATTGCTCTATCAGTATCGCCGCTTGAGAAGGACTGATGTATTTCTGATTGACTAACCAGCAAATAGCTAAGTAATCTGGATTCGGTATTGCTTGATTCTCGATACCATTTTCAAATATCGCCCGCAGCTGTTCGTCAATTCCGCGAGGGAGAGTAGAAATTTGCTGACTCAAGCGTTGCAAATTTCTGTAAAGCGGTTCAAACATTTTCTCTGAGTAGCAGGCATAAATCAGTTTACCTTCGTCCATATATATTGACCAAGAACCTGACGTGCTAAATACCTGTAAACAACCAGTAACCGACTTACTAGTGATTTTTTTCAACAAAGATAGGGGCTGGAGCTTTTGGAAAAATCTGTATCTACTAATCGGAAGTGTCTTCATTGGCATGGCTCTGGAATTAAATTAATATTTGTTTGCAAGCAAAATTGGTGAATTACCTTTTCGGAATTCACAGCGAAATTAATCAGAGGCACTGTTAGATAAATATAGCGGTCACATTTGAGTTAGTACAGAGATTCCACACCCCCCAACTCATAATTCACTAATCTCTGTTAAGCTATAATCCACGAGTTACAACTAAAGCAATTGATGCTATTGCCCAATAACAAAATTGCCCGACTAGTCGCCAGGATATAGTATTTCAAAAATTAGATTGGTTTTCTGTATCTTTCGCTAATCTAGCCAATCTAACAGTAACTCAAGTGCCACGCACCGACCATTGGCTCTCACCCATCAGTCATAAAAGCATCACTTTTATCCGTATTTCGCAGCCTAAAATTGCAAACACTTTAGTTTTCTTGCAAAAGTTTTTTTGCCCCTAAGGTTAAAATCCGAAGCGACCAAAATCTACTTTAACGTAGACTAAAATAAGTCTTTCTCAAGGCTTTTAGTCATTAAGTGCGTGCTGATAGACTATGTTTTTGCAACCGTAACTAAAGTCATTGAGTACTTTTCCAAGAAGTTTATTTTAAGGGTAACTTCGTCAAAAGAAAAAGTATTATTAAAAACTAAGCATTCCGAAAGTTCAATATCTTACTTAGGTTTGCGATTGTAGAGCAACTCTTAGTGTAGGGATTGAACAAAATTATCACTTGGACAACAATAATGGCAACTTTCTACCAAGGATGAGTTAGCTGATAATTGCCGCCATCATGGGTGTGATGAGATGCACAGGCGACAAAATCAGCAGAAGGGAATCTCTTCATAAGTACTGGAAACGGGTTCTAATGTTGTGTCTGGCTAAATAGTCACCCTGCACAGTTTTGAGTGGCAAATTCCAGAATTTCGCTATAAATACTGGAATTTTAGTACATACCTGCGAAATAGCATTTTCAGCTACATGGTAGATAAGAATTAACTTACTCACTAAAATTCAGGTTACTATAATTTTCAAAAAAAGTTAGCAGAAATATATAAACTTCATGATAAACCAGTAAAGTAAACATGGAAACTAATTAATATCATCTTCCAGAAAATTGTCATAAATATTTATTTTGTTAGCTGTCCTGAAAGGCTAAAAATGTATAGTAAAAGATAATTTAGTGTAGTTATTGAATTCGTCTTTATAAAAATACGATCGCAATTAGCCATCTCAACTTCGGACATAGTGCGATCGCCTTATACACTTAGTATGACAAATCCATTTTCATACTTAAATTCAGCAACACCAGAATTTCATCCCTCAATAAGTCTACAGAGCTTATTTCTCTTCAAATGTCCAGACTCCTTTATCCCAATCTGATTCTGTTGGAGGCGATTGTAACCAATGCTGACAACGCAACAGATGCAACATAGCAGCTTTGTCATGGTTGTCTGCTGCCAAAACTTTGGCAAACTCAGCTCTGGCAAAAGAAAACTGGCGATTGAGATAATACTCGCGTCCTTTGTGATAATGTTCAATTACTTGCAATTTTTCGCTTTCAATCGGATCGGAACGCAAACCTAGCAGTTCGTATATTGCTACTGGCTCATTTCTGCCTTTGACACGAATGTAATCTAGTTCCCTAGCCCAAATATTATCTTGGCAAGGTTTAAAAGTATTATGGCTAATAATAATATCGCACCCATACTGTTTACTAACACTTTCTAATCGAGAGCCAAGATTAACGCCATCGCCAATGGCGGTAAATTCCATCCGCTTACTAGAGCCAATATTCCCACTAATCACGGTATCAGAGTTGATGCCAATGCCGATCTTGATTTTGGGCTTATTAACTGCGTGGCGACGTTCATTAAATTCGTGCAACCGAACACGCATTTCTAAGGCTGTTTGCACTGCCATCCAAGCGTGTTCTTTTAATGGTAGAGGAGAACCAAATACAGCCATGATGGCATCACCAATGTATTTGTCAAGGGTGCCTTTATGTTTAAAGACTGCTTCTACCATTGATTCAAAATATTCATTGAGCATACTCACCACTTCTTCTGCTTCCAAGCTTTCCGTTAAAGTGGTGTAGCCGCGAATATCCGAAAATAAAATCGAAACTTCTTTACGATCGCCTCCTAGTTTAGCGTCATCCAATTTCAGCAATTCTTCGGCTAATTCCTGGGTCATGTAGCGATACATCGTACTCTTGAGCCGCTTTTCATCACTGATATCTTCCATCACCACTAGCGCCCCACGGATTTGCTCTTGGTCGCTAGCATCAGCAATTGTGTTAATCGATAAATTAATGCTGTGCTGTTTTGTATCTGTGGTTAAGAGTGTGCGATCGGGGTAATATTGTTCGCGGCCTTTTAAATCGGCTGCGTGTAAAGCATTGTGATACCACTTGCTAAAGTCACCTTCTTTGATAGCGATCGCATCAGTAACTAATTTACCTTCTAAACGGTCTTCTGGTTCCAGCCCTAGCAAACGTTGGGCACTTTCATTAGCGGCGATAATTAACCCGGTTTTATCAGTGGAAACCACTCCATTGGAAAGACTCCGCAGAATGTCCCGTTGCATTTGTTCTTGTTGCTTGACTGTGGCAAACAACTGGGCATTGTGCAGCGCTACTCCCGCTTGAATATTAAAAGCTTCCATGAACTCTTCATCGTTGCGGTCAAAGCTAGCTTGGAAGCAGTCGGGAGCTTTCGGCCAATCAGCTGGATTATAAGGTGGAAAATCACCAGATTTCTTCTTATTTACAAGTTGGGTAACGCCAATTAGTTGTTCATCGCCGTTAAATACTGGCATACAAAGCAAGCTACAGGTGCGATAGCCATTTTCCTCGTCGAATTTTCGGGATGTCTCCGAGTCAGGATGGTTGTGCAAGTCAAAGCCAATATTCAGCTTTTTGCCAGAAGCCGCTACTATCCCAGCAAAGCCCTTACCCACGGGGACTCGCAACTCCTTAGTTGAACCATCGTCCTGGGTGATTTTCGTCCATAATTCATCGCGATCGCGGTCTATCAACCATAGTGTACTGCGATCGGCATTCATCAGTTCCTTGGCTTCATCCATCACCCGCTTCAGGGTGTCTTCTAAGTCAAGACTACTTTGAGAAAGGGACTTAATCGCCTTCATCAGCGCCGCCACTGCTCTTTGTTTTTGGGTGGCTACATAAAAAGAGCGCGAGGATTCTAAAATCAGGCGAATTGAGGGCGCAAATTCTTGAAATAATTCTTCGTCAGCCCAAATAAAACCTTTGGTATCAATGCGCTCTGCAAGTGGAGCATCTGGATGATTAACAGATTTTAATTTATTCAGTAATTGTACTACCGCAACTAATCGCCCATGTTCATTTAATAGGGGCAAAGCCAGCATGGTGTAAGTGCGGTAGCCAGTTCTTTTTTCTTGTTCTTGGGCAAAATGCGATCGCGGGTCACTATAAAAATCAAAGGGAATATTGATAACTTCCTTGAAGGTGGCAACTTCCCCAGCAATACCTTTATCGGCGGGTATGCGAATTTCTAAAGAGCGATCGCCCTCCCCTTCAGCCAGAATTGACCAGAGTTCTTGTTTTTCTTCATCCAATAAAAATATCGTCGTCCGGTCTGCCCCCAGTAATTCCCCGGTTTTCAGGGTAATCGAATGCAACATTTCTTGCAGAAGAGTTTCAAATCCCTGAGAATCCAGCATTGATAGGGTTTGATGGACAATCTGTAATTTTTGTTCGACATCCTTAACGACTTGTTTAAAAGTATCCTGAGTCAGGGGAGCAAGAAACGTAGAAAAGGTTCCTTGTCTTGTGGCAAGAGCGCCCACAGGAGCAGAATTTATTTGTAATTCGCGGTTTTCTTGGTTGTGAACACCAATAATCAAATCAGCGGTTTCCCCAGAAGTTCCTTGATACACTGGCATAAATGGTATTTTATATAGCAGGATGAGATTTTAGATTTAACAAATGAAATTAAATTTGCCTAAATGGTGCTAAAAGCAACAGTGGCTTGACATTACCCATAGTTTAATCGCTTGTTTAGCCAGCGTCATCCTGTAGAGCAAGGTGAAGGTCGATTACCAACAAGCGTGGTAGAAGCAGAGTCCAGATGCAGTGGACATAACCGGCCAATTCTCATTGAAAATCCAGATTGAAGATACCTAGCTCTAGCCCAACTGCGATCGCCACTTTCGCAGATATGCCAGCCTACTTGATCGACAATGATTGTAGGGCTACTGTTATATATAGTTCCCAGAAATCCAGTTAAAGTAACAGTATATAAATATTAATTTTTATCCAGAGAAAGTTAATTAAAAAGATTAAACGCAACAGCATATTAGCCAAACATAAATATAAAATTAGATTCAATCTTTGAGTTAAACCCATATTTACATGGGATGCGGCATTTATCCTATTGTTGTAAATCGTCAGGATTATTTTGATGAAAAAGTTAATAAATCAAGTATTTTTAGGCTTTACAGGTGCATTTTTGGCGATCGGATACTCCAGTTTGCTGGCTACAGAAGTTTCCATACAGAGTACGTCAAACTTGAGAAAGGATGTATTAGCCCAATTAGAAACTAACCCAAATGTCAATGAATATCTAGAGAAAAACAAACCTGAAAGTTATCAGGCTCTGAAAAAACAGTTGGATACAGCTATTGAGGATGCAAAAAAACCAAGCGAAGATAAGGTTGTGAAAAATCTTTGGCTATTGTCAAAAAACAATTCTGAAATCAAGTGGAGAGAGAATGACGGCAAAATTGAATATTTAATGGCGAGTTGGAAATATGTCAAGAACACAAACGAAGATTGGAAAATAGGTGCAAAAAAAAGTATAAATAATCAGACTTGGTTAACAGCAGTTCCTCAAGTTAAAGAATTTTGTGAGAATTGTAAAGGTATCGGAATAAATATTCCTGGTGGCATCATGCTTTCGCTAAGGTTACAGCAGTATCTAGGTTTAATTTTCAATAGAAATTCAAATAAGACGCATTTTGTAGAAATGTGGGTCAAAGCCGAAGATTTAAGTAGACCATGTATTGATTCAGAAATTAATGATTCTACTTGTAATGTTTTACCTATACCTGTTCCTGCTAGTTATCCTGTTTTGAAACAGATATACTTAAATTCCTATGCAGTTGGTAGTCAAGAACATTATCCCTGGACAGGCTTAGGGTACACTTATGATTGGGGAAATCCTAAAAAACCTCGTCAGGGAGCTAGTGAGTTTCTGATTAATGGAACTAAAGATAAACCAATAGAAGTAGAAGTTGTTTCTGTTACAGCTACGAAAGAATATTGTAATAATCAATATTTAAAGTGAGGAATCTGTTATTGCAGGGGCAATTCATGCAGGGCTATTTCATTCTCATCTAGTCCGCCTCAGAATGAATTCTGAGTCTAATAGTGAAAGTCGTCTAAAGGCGACTGAGAAAAGGTTATAGTCCGTTTTAACGGACTTTAGCTATTAGCCTGGAACTTTAGTTCTGGGCGGTTTATGTCTAGAATGAAATAGCCCTGGCCATTCATGAACTGCCCCTACGGATATGTTGAAGAAACTTTAATATTATTTCTCTTGGTTTTTCATCAGATATAACAAAACTTGCCAAGACATTTAAATCTAAATTTGGTAGAAATTCACTTTTTGATATTGACTCATATTTATCACCACGCAGATAATATAATGAAAACTGATTATTCTGCCAAAACCACACCTCCGGTACTCCTAAACCTTGATAAATAACTAAATCATCAATTCCCCCACTTGTCACAACCACCTCAATAGCAAGATCGGGAACAGGTTTTTCCGAATCAAAACAATAACATTCATCTGGCTCTATTCCTCTAGCGGCTGTTTGTTTTCTAAAAGTAGTTGAGCCTAAAGGATAAAAATCAATACCTGTTTCTAAAAAATAGGCTTCTAGCAATAAAGCAATAATCTTTTTATTAAACTCATGACGACGGCTAGGGGACATTATTTCTAAAGTACCTTCTAAATATTTGAAGCGATAATGAGAATTATTTAGAAACCCTTGTAATAGTGTCTCATATATATCCCAGCTAATCCCATTCATCAGCAAAATTTGGTCAGAATCAACATTTTTTAATGCTAACTGACTCATTAATTCTTCTAAGCGGCTAAACTTTTCTAGTAAACCTAACATTATCACTGCTCTAAAGTGCTTGAATCTCTACGATAATTTCAGCTACGCGCCTATCTTTCTCTAATATATCTATAACCCAATACGGTTCAGGCGGTAAATGCTCAAAATCCTGTTGACTATTTGGGTTAGTATTGTTTAAATATCTACTTAATCCAGTTGATATTAAATATCAGATAGGCTATTAAATGTTAGATAAACTATTATAGGACTTACGCACTATACAAATTAACCGTGATGTGAATTAACGAAAATATGTCGTTTCAGGCTTTTATTAATTATCCTTATGATCGTAAATAGACCAGGCTGTAGGGGTTTAGCAATGCTCATTGGTGTCAACTTAACGTGAAAGCGTAGTCTGATAAGCATTTCAAAATTTTTCGATGTACCACCTAGATTTTGATCCCCCCTAACCCCCCTTAAAAAAGGGGGAACTAGAGTCTTTTGCCCCCTTTTTAAGGGGGTTGGGGGATCTAAAACCACGATAAATTGAGTGTTTGAGCTTAAGTTGGCACGTATGAGCAATGCTAAACCCCTACGAAAGATGTGGCTTTCAACCATATCCATATTTGGTATTTCTTGTCAATGCGTAAGTCCTATATTATTATGATTACAGTCATAAATGATAAGTTTATCTCCAGAAAAATGCTCACCCCTATTTTGTTGTTTTAGGGATACATTAGATTGAGGTGACAAAGAACTGAGAGAAAATCACTTATTAATTTTGTAGTTAGTCTTGTAAAGGTAACGAGCGCGGAGGGATTTGAACCCCCGACCCACAGAACCGGAATCTGTTGCTCTATCCACTGAGCCACGCGCCCTTAATCTCTCCCAGATTATAGCACACCTGCGATCAAATTTGCAGCCTAAAGAAACTTGGTTTTTGAGTTAAAGATAATTGCTAGGGTTGACAGGTACACCATCTCGACGCACCTCAAAGTGGAGGTGGGGGCCAGTCGATAAACCTGTAGAACCGACAGCAGCGATCGCTTGTCCGCGTTCAACTGCTTGTCCATCGGCAACATACAACTCGCTAGTATGTCCGTACAGCGTGGTAATGCCTTGACCGTGGTCGATAATTACCGCTCTGCCATAACCACCATACCACCCAGCAAAAATCACTATTCCCGAATCGGCTGCCCGAATTGTACTACCATAGCTAGCGCCAAAATCCAGCCCTGCGTGAAAGCGACGATAGCCGAGGACTGGATGCATTCGCCAGCCGAAGGGACTGCTAGTAGGAGCATCGCTAGGATATGCCATTACACCAGTTCCCCGAATGATCACATTTGTCCGGCTGTTGGTTTTTGCTTGCGCCTCTTCTGTTGCTCTAGCTTCTGCTACCTTTTGCTGAATCAAGACTTCTAGATTTTTGGAATCTGTATCTAGTTGGTTTTGCGCTGCTTCTAAGGCGAGGCGATCGCTATTCAGGCGTTGAATCAATTCTGATTGTGACTGCGCCTGCGCTTGATAATCAGCTTTTTGTGCCAGCAGTTGCTCACGAATCAAGGCGATTTCGTTTTTTTGGTGTTCTACTTCCGTTTTTTGTTTATTTATCAGACTGGCTTGTTCATGAAGTTTTACCAAAATTTTCTGGTCTGCTTGATATATTAACTTCAACTGATGACGGCGGCTGATAAACTCGCTGATATTTTGACTTTGGAGTAAAACCGCCCATCCAATAGAAGTTGGCGATCGCTGGAGATACCGCAATCGTGCTACTGTTGCTATCTGACGATCTTCATATAAACGTTCCGCCACAACTAAATCAGCTTCTAATTGCTTCTGGCGTTGGGTAGCGAGTTGTAATCGTGATTCGCTTTGTTGAATATCGCTATCTGTGGTTTGCAGATTTTGCTCTAAACCAGTGAGATGTTTTTGGGCATCTTGTTGGAGATTAGTCAAGCGATCGCGATCGTTAAGCACACCCTGACGCTGCTGATTCGTTTGTTGCTGCTGTTGCCTGAGAGTATCAATAGACTCTGTGGATGTTGCGTGCACTGCTGTTAATGCCAAACAGTTCCACAAAATACAGCAAAATACAATACATAAACAGCAAACAATCTGCTTTTTTTCTAAAAATCGCACTCTCATAGTGTGAGTCTAATCAAAATGAATTTTCAGCCACTTCGAGGATTATTCCCAAAATCTGATTGATTTACCCACTCCAACGCATAATCAAATTAGTCTGCCAATTTTTAACACAAAAATTCTAGCTATATCAGCAGGTGAAATGTATGAACGCACGTATAGCACTTCTCTTAATTACCTTGGTTTTTCCAGGGTTAACCGTGGTGGGAGTATCGTTATATTGGTTTAATCTAGATTATGCAGCACTGATCAAAGCTGAAAAAAATGTGGAGAACTTGGTAGAGGTAGGAAAAGTTAATGACAGACAGTTAGAGTATGCCTATCATCGCATCAATGTATTTGCTGATGGCACTTGGGGATTGCTAGGAGGTGCGATCGCATCGCTGGGCATGCATGGATTAGTCACTATTAAAGAGAAGTAGTCTGAGAAGATGAATGAACAAGTCCTCTTCTTGGTATAGCAGTTCTCGTTTACGTGAGGTACATCCGTAGGGGCACGGCATGCCGTGCCCCTACACCTAAAACTAAAAATACCTACATTAAAGTCATTTTAAACACTTTTTGATAGTTAACTTCAAGCAGAATACATGGATGCAGATAATTGGACATATCAACTATAAAAGGTACTAACCATGACTTCCCGCGCACTCCTATTAGTTAATCCTCATGCTCGCCAAGGGCAAAAGAGTTTGTCGGAAGCGATTCATTATCTAAAGACACTCGGCTTTGATTTAATTGAGGAGTCTACAGAAGACCCCAAACATCTTTCTGAAGTTATACTTCGCTACCAACATCAAGTTGACTTGGTAATCATTGGTGGAGGAGATGGTACTCTTAACGCCGCAGTAGATGCTTTAGTTGATACTCAGTTGCCTTTAGGAATCTTGCCTTTAGGAACTGCCAATGACCTAGCGAGGACTTTGGAAATCCCGAATTCTCTCAGCGAAGCTTGTAAAATAATTGCCTATGGAGATTTGCGACGCATCGACTTGGGTTGGGTGAACGGCAAGCACTTTTTTAATGTTGCCAGTCTGGGATTAAGTGTAAAAATTACCCAGCGACTTACCAAAGAAATTAAACGCCGTTGGGGAATATTCGCTTACGCCGCCACCGCATTACAAGTAATTTGGGAAGCTCGACCTTTTAGTGCGGAGATTGTCATCAACAGTAAATCGGTTAGCGTGAAAACGGTGCAAATTGCTGTAGGTAATGGCCGCTATTACGGCGGTGGTATGACGGTGGCTGACGATGCCACAATTGATGATCAAAGGCTCGATCTTTATAGCTTAGAAATTAAACACTGGTGGCAAATTCTACTATTACTACCTGCAATGCGACAAGGGCGACATATATACTGGCAAAGTGTACGCTCCCTTCAAGGTCAGGAAATAGAGGTGTATACTCGCAAACCGCACCCTATAAATACAGATGGTGAAATCACTACCTACACACCTGCCCATTTTCGGGTTATACCTAAAGCTATAGCTGTTTTAGTGCCTCCAAAAATCAGGAGTTAGGAGTCATTCTTCCTTATCTCCCTCTGCTGTGGGAACTCGCATCAACTCACGCCAAATGCATCTGAGATTTTCTCAAGATATAAAGTCTTTATTGGAACGCCTAGCTGAACAGCCGCTAACTCTAGGTGACATTCTGGCAGAAACCTCAGAACGGGGGTTTAGCCTGGTAATTGCATTATTAGTCTTGCCTTTTTTATTTCCGATGCCACCGGGATTAACTGGCCCTTTTGGTGGTGCTTGTTTAATATTATCACTACAGATGGTTTTGGGTAAGCGATCGCCTTGGCTACCGAAAAGAATCGCTAACTACAAATTTCCTCGTTCCTTTACCCAGTTGCTTTTACAAAACTTGGGACGTATTACTAAAGTGTTACAGAAAATTGCCCGCCCCCGGGTTGCAAAAATAGCCGATAATCCTTTGATTTGGCGAATTAATGGGCTTTGTATTTCTTGGTTAACACTATTACTAATATCACCAATTCCATTTACAAATCCTATCCCCACTATAGGTATTTTACTTTTGACTGTTGCCACCATCGAATCTGATGGTTTATTAATTTGCATCAGCTACATCATTACTGCCCTAATTACCTTGTTATTTGGATTTATTGGTTATGCACTGTGGTTAGCTCCCAGTTTGTTGCCATCTATATTTAGATAATAAAAGCCCCCAGCTTTAGGCTGAAGGCTATAATTTATTAGGGTGCATCTACCATTTATTAATCCGTTTTATTGATTGCCATATCCGGGCAAATTAAACTTCTGACCAAATTTATTTTTTCGCAAATTCAATAATATCAACAATAAAAAAAAGCCCCCAACTAAAAGCTGAAGGCTATGATTTAATTAAGGTGCATCTACTATTTATATATCCGCTTTAGTCCTCACTGGATCAGGAAGAATTGAAAAAAGAATGGATGGGTGTAGAATTGATTTCGTTATTTACAACGGTAGTACTAACTTCAACAAAGATAACCTGCGGTATTTGACTAGGTACGCATTGCTCATCTTCACAGTAATTTTACAATTACGTGGTATTTTCCTGAAATATACAAAGTTTCTGTTAATATCTCTGATATCACAACCGTAATACTACCAATTTAGTTTATTAGTTGGGTATATGGCTATGAAATTTAGACACACCCAACTAAATGAAGCGATCGCAATTTATATTAGCCCTTGCTAGTCTTGGTAGTGTCGGGGGAAGCTTTTTTCTAAAAACAACTTTTAGCAGTACTAGCAAACCTAAAATAATAACTGATACATCACGCTACAAAGAAATTCGTAATTACCTATGGTCTGATAATGACCAAATAAAACATTTTCCTAATGAGATTCCCACTGATGCTAAAGGCGTTCGTATTGCTTACTCTCCCGAATTTTCACAAGGAGGTAGTTTTTTTCAAATTAAGCTAAAACAGCCACCAAAAAAGATAGAGAAATTACTTTCACAATACAGAAATAGCGCTAAACACAAATATATAGGTGGTAACACAAATAACCACATAAACCAGCCTAACGGTGTACCAACAACTTTCTTTTATACTAGTGACTCTCCGGCGGAATCTTTTCCAGCTACCTATGAAATATTGGTATTAAATGCAGAGGACAAAGGTAGAGCCGGCTTCAAATGGAATCATGGAGATAGCTACGGCGTAGCAATTAATAGTTCAGACTCAGAAATTATCTATTGGGCTGAAAAATGGTAGTTTGCGATTTAAAATTAACTTGAATCGTCATAATAAAAATTATTATTGGGGGCATCTACTTTAGAAAAATTACTTAGCGATTGAAAATCGGGGCTATACAAAGGTAATAATGGGTGCTGCTTTTACCCTTTGGGTATATCACTTTAGGTAGTTAAAACTTATAGCCAATATAGCTAATATTTATAAGGTGCTTAAAAAACTATCTTAATATGTAGAATGCCAACTGCTCTAATTACTGGTGCTTCTAGTGGTATTGGAAAAGCTTTTGCCCACGAACTAGCTGCACGTAAGACAAATCTTGTACTCGTTGCTCGTTCGGAAGAGAAATTAAACCAATTAGCTAAACAATTAGAAGAGCAACACCAAATTCAAGTAGACGTTATAGTTAAAGACCTCACAGAACCTAATGCAGCTGCTGCTGTATTTGATGTTACGAAAACAAAGGGATTGACCATTGACTTATTAATCAACAATGCTGGTTTTGGTTACTATGGCGATTTTGCCGAAGGGGATGGAGAAAAGCAAGTCAAAATCGTCCAATTAAATATTTTGGCATTAGTCGATTTAACCCATAAATTTCTACCTTTAATGCGGCAACGTCGTTCTGGAAGTATTATTAACGTATCCTCAATTACTGCATTTCAACCGATACCATATCTTTCTGTTTATGCTGCCAGTAAAGCTTTTATTCTCAGCTTTAGTGAAGCACTATGGGCAGAAAATCGTCAATATGGTGTCCGTATTTTAGTAACTTGTCCAGGACCAATAGAAACAAACTTTTTTGCAGAAGCTAATTTTCCTCCAGCGCTGGCAAACACTACAAATAAAGTGTATTCTTCCGAAAAAGTAGTTTGGGAATCCTTAGAGGCTTTGGAAAAAGGATATCCAACTGTTATTAGTTCTGACACTAACACCCAAATTAGAAGCAAATTATCTCGGCTCGTACCGCGTAAACTTCTGCTGAATATGTTAGCAAAACATTTTAAAGCCTAAGTATGTATTTAGGAGTTAGGAGTTAATGAAACTAGTAAATTTAAAACTCTAGGACTTACGCATTGACAAGAAACACCAAATATAGATAAGTTTAAAAACCACATCTTTCGTAGGGGTTTAGCATTGCTAAACCCCTACAGCATGGTCTATTTACGATCAAAGTATAATCAAGAAAAGCCTGAAACATCCTATTTTCGTTAACGCACATCACGATGAATTTGTACAGTGCGTAAGTCCTAAACTCTTAACTCTTACTCCTCACTTATAGCAGTTCTCGTTTACGTGAGGTACACCCGTAGGGACACGGCATGCCGTGCCCCTACACCTTGGGATATAACGTTGTACCGCATCTGAATGGGAACCGCTATATTACATATATCTTGTTAATTGAACTCGGTAACGGTCTTTTTTAGTAACGGCGACTTCTCCAACTTCTAAACGCCCTTTAGAGCGAATAGCAATTAAGTCGCCTGACTTTAGTTGAGAACTAGCTTGGGTAACTTCCTTCCAATTGACGCGGACATCACCAGCATCGATTAAATCAACCATCTTGCTGCGGGACATCCCAAAACCAGCAGAGGCGATCGCATCTAACCGCAAAGAAGCCTCCACAGTCGTTAATTCTTTTTTCTTTGGTTCCCGAACCCTTAACTCAGTTACTGCGATCGGCTGAGTTTTCACAGGAACCGATCGCACCTGTTTAAGACTCATCTCCAAAAATTCCACCAACTCTGGCGCGACAATTGCCTGTGCCCCTCGTTCGCCCAACACAATAACGTCTCCCGTCTTTTCCCGAACAATTCCCGTCCCCAGCATTGCGCCTAAAAAGTCGCGGTGAGAGGCGGTATCAAATAGGAAATTACCGGCAATTTCCACGGCGACGAGGCTGACTTGAGATTGTTCTAGGGGAATTTCCGAACGAGCGATCGCTATTCTTTGGCGTTCAGCTTGCGGATATCCACCCCACGCCACCAATTGCACCTCTGTTAATCGGCCAAATACTCGCTGAATTTCTGCCAATTCTGGAGGAGATAGAAAATCTGTCAAAACCACTTCCCAAGTTTTAATGGCTTGCTCCGCTTGGTCGATAGCACGAACTACACTATCTCGATTTTCAACACCTTTTAAAAGTTCTTCTCGTGGCAACATTCTTAAAAATTATGAGTTATTAGTTGAGAATTAAGCTGCTAAAACTGTCTTGATTCTAACTTTAATTCCCATTTCAGCAGATTTTCATCTCTACCAATTTGTTGCATTCCCAGTTTTTCCAGAATGAGCATACATTGGGAAAATATCTAGCACTTCAGATGCATACAAATCATCAGGAACCCTTACCCCCAAAAGCTTCTCTACTTGTGATTTATTTCTTATAATCACCGCTTGCGCTAATTCCAAAGAACAGGGAAGTAACTCAAGTCGCTGTGTCGTAATGTGTAAGCTATTATTCATTCATTACACGCTACCTGTGTCAGCATAACCTTGGATATTTTCTGGATCAAACTTACGTAATATTCGGGTTGCTTGGCGAGTCAGAGTTTCAGTTCCTTGAACTGCGATTAAATATTTACCCGCATCTAAGCGGTTGCGATACGGTAAAGCATCACCACTACCTACAAGTAAACTGACTCCGCCACCAACAAACACACCACCCATAGCACCACTAGCAGCACCCAGTAGTCCTCCAACAATATGATTGCCAACTTCACCCGCCCAGGCAAAAGTATCCAAATTTGTAATGAGGCTGAAAGTAAAACCTGCAAAAAAGCCGAATGGAATCAGCCAGGTTGCCATGAGTTGTGCTTGGTTTTTAGCTTGATCTTTGGGGTCAATTAAGCCAAACTCGTCAGCAGTTTTATAGCCTTTCCCCAGAATAGTACTCTTTATACCTTCTTTTTCTAAAGCTAAGTAAGCAGCTTCGGCTTGAATGCGGTCTGGTAATACGGCAACAAGATAATTCATTGATTTTACAATAATTGTGTAATGGAAGTTTTGCCTTAATTAACAGCGTATCAGTCCTGGTCGAATCAATCTTAGATTAGGTAGGAGTTAGCAGTAGGGCTTTCAAGGTGAGTCTTGTATTCATACTGAAGATTTTGTCTGAACGAATATGAAATTTCAGCTACATATCACCTTGAAAGGGCTAGAGTTAGCAGTTTGGAATCTGGTTTGATTTCTGAAAAGATACGTAGGGGAGGGCGGGTTTCCCGACTTGAGCGTTAGCGACGCAGGAGCGTCACTGGCGTTGTGTTAGCAAGGAGAGTACGGCACCAAACCCTTGATAATGGTGCGTTACGAACTTCGTTCTAACACACCCTACAATACCTAATTTTGTTCAAAAATCAAATAGGAGTCCTATATATGAGCTAATCACTTGAGCGAATCCAGTGGTTCACAAAAATTGTTCACGCCTTGCTTGAGGACATATATCAAAACTGGCGTTGCCAAAATCTTAGGAAACGTCGGTACTGTTTTTAGATGTTCTATCATCTTTTGAAGAGAACCATTAAGCAAGTCTTCCCGATATCCTTGTTCGCAAATGACCGCACGCCATTTTCTAGCCAAAGCATCTAACCACTCTGAATTGGCTCTTTCGGGTTGTTGTCCTGCCCGGATAGCTAGCGTCATCGCTGCATCTTCCAAATCTCCGTCACAGTCTTCAATTAAATCCAGCGCTTCCATATCGCTGGGATCATCTGCCAATTGAGAGCGAAACTGTGCAATTTCTTGCGATGTTACTTTAGTCATGAGTCTTTGACAAGGCGAGCGATGCCTACGGCGGTAAACTACGAACATTCAGTTATGTTAGTCCAATTTTGACGCTCGGAGTTACTGGCTCTCCAAAATGAAAGTTTTGGCTTGAGATTGTAACGGAAAATTAACTAAGGAATGTGGATTAAATAAAGTGCAAAAGTAGGGTGTGTTAGCGGAGCGTAACGCACCATTCCAAGTTAAATAAGAATTGCACGTTATTAAATTTGCGTTCCTAACAATATTTTTGAAATTCACAAATTGTCGCTGATGGTTGCTAATTAACTTTGTCTTCAGTGTCTTAATACAACATTTCATTAATTCGTAGCGAATTCTCTGTGTACCTCTGCGCCACTTTACGTTTAAATTTCAACCCTCAATTAGCCACGATTTTACGCAAAGGTGTACTTAACTCGTTTTAATATTCTTCTTGCTCGTTTTCCTTTACAATAAGCGCTCAGACCTGTTCCAATATAGCTTTTAATACCAAAAAGCCCCTAGTTAAGTAATTACACTTAATATAGAGGCTTCTGGGAGCTTTTCAGAAAAAACGCTACTGGACTTTATGATGCCCTGAAGGCAGGTACAAATTGCATCACAAAACACAACACCAGTCAAAAGTATTGACCAGTTTCGACTAACTAGCGTAACGCTCTGGCGGTAACAGACCTTTGTAACTGAGCTAAAGCGCGGTTGTAATCCAAAATTGCTGTGACTCGATTACCTTCAGATCTTGTGAGATCGTTTTCAGAGTTAATGACATCAGTTTGAGTGCCTACACCAGCTTGGAATCGCAAACGAGCTAAACGTAAAGCTTCTCTAGCTTGTTCTAAAGCGGTATTAGCGGTTTGAACATTCTCTAAACTAGATTGCTGGGTAGAAAAAGCTTGTTCTACCTGAAAGCGAATTTGGTTGCGCTGTTCAGCAAATTGAGTTTCTGCGATCGCAATATTAACTCTTGACTGATTTGCCCTTGCTCTTGATGCTCCCCCATCATACAAATTTAGGGTTGCCCTGACTCCGATTGAATAACCATCAGTAATGCTGATTTCATCATCGAATTGATCTAGTAGGTTGTAGCTGGCTACAAAATTAACTTGAGGGCCTAGCTCTGCAAGGGCTTGTCGACGCTGTTGCTCACTAATATTGCGTTGTGCTAACTGCTGTTGCAGTTCCGGGCGATTTTGAAAAGCCAGCACAATACTTTGTTCTAGCGTTGGGTTCCAAAGACCAGCCAATTGCACAGGGTCAGCCGCACTGATATTTACTGCCTGTGCCAAACTCAACCGAGTTGCTAAACGACGACGGGCAATTTGCTGCTGGGATCTAGCGTTAGTCAGGTCTTGTTGGGCATTTGCTAAATTCACTTGCGATCGTAGCACATCGAACCGCGTACCAACCCCAGCTCGCTCAAGAGCTTCTGCATCGCGTAAACTAGCCTCGGAGTTCTGCACAGCCGACTGGGCAATGCGTACTTGTTCATCCGATTGTTGCAAGTTGTAGTACTCAGTGGCAACATTCAGGCGGATTTCCTCAGACCGAGTTTCTACAGCAAACTCATTGACACGTACCTGTTCTCTAGCTGCATTTCTACGGGCTTTACTTAACCCAGAGGTATATAGTTCATAGCTCAGTTGTGCCTGACCGTTAAAAGATGTACCAGCGTCATCTGGAGATGATATACCCGTCTGTCGTTCTTGTAGTTCCGACGAGAGCTGACCATTAGCAGACTGACTTCGAGTGATATCACTGCTCACACTAACACTGGGCAATAAACTAGCTTCTGCCTCGCGTAGGGCATATCGACTGCGTTCTAGTTCTAATAGGGATACCTGTAAATCCCGATTGTTACGCCGTGCGAGTTCCAGAGCTTGTGCCAAAGTAATTGGCTGATTTTCCTGGAGTGTCACTTCTGCCGGTTTGGTGGGAAATTGCAGAGGATTGGAGTTAGGAATCAGGTTTTCAGGAATTTGCACCGGCCCTGAGGTTGCAGGAGTTACGATTCCCGGTAGAGTGGGAGATTGCATCGGAGTATTACTCTGAGCTATGCGATCGCTAACACCATTTTGTTGTAAACCTGACAACAGTTTCGCTGCTCCAACACCTGTGGCTGAAGTTTGCAAAAATGTCTGTAACTGAGTAACAGAATTTATCTTTTGAACCACTGGCTGCTGTGAAGAAGACAGTGACAAAATTTGTTTCTGGACAGAAGGGGGTTTTGAAGTGTAGTTGGGAACTACTAACCTCTTTAATTTCTCCCTATAAGTGCTGGAATTACTCTGTTTTTGGTTACTTTGAGCAAAACGGCTGACATCTAGCTGTTGGGAAGGATTAGAGGTAGTTGTCAAACTGAAAAATCTACCTTGATCTTTCTTAAGTAGTTGTTTTATTGGCACACCAGTATTTTCAGCCATAAATACTGGAATACTCTTATTACTTAAAAGCTTCACACCAAGTTTAGTGAAACCAAAAGTAGGCGCTGGGGTTGGAACACTAACATCTGCACTATTAGGTAATTGCGTATTCATGATATCCACAACTGAGTCTTGACCATAAGCAGAAGTCAAAACACTAGGAGAAGATGCCATCTGTACCTCAGTTACTTTCACAGTACCAGCCCAAGCAGGCTGAGTTGTTAAGACCGCTGCCGTCACACCAGGTAAGAAGCTATAAAATAATTGCTGTCCTTTCACCGCATCCCCTCACACGAAAATCAATCTAGCGGCAGAAACCTTTCTTCACCACAGAATATAGCACGATACTAAACTTAGGAAAGATTATACTACGATACTAAATTTAGGGTTCGGAACTCTGTTTGTCTTCAAAACGCCTAACAATGCGAGAAAGTTCCGCCTTTTCATCGATACTAACGCGAGTAGGAGCACCGCTGATAATCCGTTCGTAGTTTCGGAAAGAATCTTTAATATCGGGACCGTCAGCAGTGATATTATACTCACGAATCCCCTTATCATGCCAAGAGCCTCTCATTTTGAATACGTTAATTGCCCGCGACATTTCTCCGCGAATTTCTACGTATTGTAACATGATAATTGTATCGGTAATCGTGGAAATATGAGAGTCACTAATGGAGTGCGCTCCCAGAAATTGGTCAGTTGTGTTGGTAAAGAAACCAGTAATTTCTTCTTGTTTAGCATAACCCGTCACACCAATTACAAACTGCCGAAATGCATTATTGCTTACCCCTCTAGCTAATGCTGATAAGGAATCAATGGCGATGCGAGCTGGTTTGAAGATAGCAATTTCTGACTTAATAATTTGTAAATGGTCTTCTAAACCAGTCGATTCAGGATAGGTACAAATTATTTTGAGTAAACCTTGATGTTCTAATTCTTCAAAATCAATTCCCCAAGAGGAAGCATTGCGAGATAGTTGAGCGCGTGATTCTTCATAAGCAAATAATATCGCCTGTTCACCATTGAGGCAGCTATCTTGAATAAACTTACTTACTAATAGGGTTTTGCCAGTACCGGTGGCTCCTGTTGCTAAAATAATTGAATCTTTAAATAAACCACCGCCGCACATTTCATCTAAGGTTTTGACACCAGAAGATACCCTGACATTAGAAGACCGTTGAGTTAAACGCATTGCTGCCAGTGGGAAGATGTTAACTCCTTTATTGGTGATAGTAAAGGGATACTCTCCTTTCATGTGAGTTGTGCCGCGTAATTTGAGAATTTCAATTGTACGACGGCGACGTTCTCCTTCTAAAACGTTGCGAACAATTACGACATTATCGGAAACAAATTCTTCTACTCCAAAAGATGCAACTGGCCCATATTCTTCACTACGTTCAGTGGTAATTATAGTGGTGACATTCAGTAATTTGAGACGTGCTACCAAACGAAAAATCTCGCGCCGCACTACTCCCATTGCTTCATACTGCTGAAATACTGCTGTTATTGAGTCGATTGAAACTCGTCTAGCTTTGTATTTACGAATGGCATATTGCAAGCGTTCAATGAGTGCAGAAAGGTCAAAATTACCAATGATATCTTGACCTTCTGGATCGGGAGAGGCATCGAGAATAAACAATTTACCTTCTTCAATAAGGCGTGACAGGTTCCACCCAAAAATATGAGCGTTTTTAATAATATCACTGGGTGATTCTTCAAAGGTGACGAATACTCCGGCTTCATCAAAGTAGGTAATACCGTTATAGAGAAACTGAAGAGATAATAAAGTTTTTCCTGTACCTGATGTGCCGCTTACCAAAGTAGTTCTATCAACAGGTAAACCACCGTGACTAATATCGTCAAACCCCTCGATCATCGTGCGAATTTTCTCTATACCCTCAATTAGCGGTGGTTTCTTTTGTTCTATTGGCTCGTTTTCACTCATTGCTTAATAACAAATGGGTATTAAAATAATTCGTAATTGCAAATTTTTTATGATTAAATTTTTACTTACTCTTCAAAATCTACTTCACTTAGTTCTTCATAGAGCAAATCTAATCCAATCAATACTCTTTCTCTATCTGAAAGATCCCCGATAATTTTGCGAACGGGTGGAGGCAAAATTTTAGCTAATGTTGGTGTAGCCAATATTTTATCTTCTTCTGCTAGTTGTGGGCTTTTCAGCACATCGATCACTTTCAAAGCATAAACACCTTCAAACTCCTGTTCTAAAATGTCTTTGAGGGTTTTTAATGCCCGGACTGAGTTAGGGGTGTTCCCTGCTATGTAAAGCTTGAGAACGTAGGTCTTTCTAGCTTTATTCATATATTTTCAGGCTAGTCAGGAGAATATAAATACAAAATGCGATCGCCTTTGGCGTTGATGGTGCGATTAGTCGGAAGATTCTGCCAAATTGAACATCGATAATTTAATTTATTTAGAAATCGAACATCTATATAGTTCGCATAGGTTAGCCAGAATATCTATTAATGTTAGGCGGTAATCAAGTAACGTTTCATTGCTCCTTCCTTCTAATTTTAGCTGGTGAGAAAATTCTTCAATTATTTCCATGTGAATTTCGATAATTCGAGGCACAGGAATATTAGCATAAAATATAGTATTTATAAATTTATCAATTTTTCCTTTGAGTGTTTTGTCTGTGGTAAAGTAATGTATAAGAATCATGCTGTAATCTAATTTCAGCTGTTTTAATAACCCTTGTCGTTCTGCTGGAGTCATATCCTGGAAGTGCTGCTGGCTTTTTTGCGTGTGGCTGGCAAATACATAGAGATACTTGTCAGTGAATGACTTACTTGAGTTTTGTTGCAGCCAATTGGGCAAATAATTGATTTTTCCAGAAGTATTTGCAGCAGCAGGTAGGTAGCACAATTGGACTATAATCGCGTCCATAAACTCACACACCCACGCGCTCAAACCTTTTTGCTTGGCTAGGTCAGTTAGATTAGCTAAGTACTTGTTAACATCAAGTTGCTGAATCAATATCGGTAATAACATTTATTATTTATATATCTCCTTGACCGCCTTGACCAAGAAACTTGGAGTCATAAGTGTGGCAAGGGCTTCTAAGGTAATACTGGGTGTGTAGTAAAGTTGTAATAACAGTCAGTGTTAGCAGATACTCCTAGCCACTGAATAATCTGGTGTCGTAACTAAGTGGGTCTTTGATAATAGTCTATGTGTCGGCATAGCAAGACAGAGTAACTAATTTATTATTTGTATATCATAAATAGATAGATTTTTTTATTTTGCTCCTTAATAAGATAGTTAAACGAACTTAAAGAGTTGTCGTATTCTAAATCATTATAATTCCTCAAGGTTCTAAAGCGAATCTTTGGAGCCATAATTGTTTTAGCTGTTGCTATCGATAAGGAGTTTAAACACCAGTAATACACTGGTCAAGCTAGTTGCGAGAAACGAGGAGGGGCAAAAGTCAAGGCTACTTCTCAAAAAAATGCAAGGGACGTAAGTAAGTGTCCGTGAGGACAAATTTAATTGTTTGAATGGTGTTGAAATCGTAACCAGAGTTGCTTATATGAGTCTTCTTAGAGGATATGGCTTCAGGCGAAAAGACCATCGGCAGTTAACAGATGGTAATGCCGGAGGTTTCCACAGGAAGAATGACCCCCAAAGCCTTATGTCAATGCTAGATTACCCGCTTTATGACTTTCAGGCAACCGTACCTAGCTGCCTCCAAACAACTACTCTGGCAGTGGTGCTGGAGATTTTTGAGCAAGAGCAGTGCGATCGCTTGGTAGTAGTGAATCAACAGCAATTCCCTATAGGATTGCTGCATTCTGCCCGTTTAATCAAAAAATTATTAGCATCTAGTGACGATAAAAATCTAAATTTACAGCAATCGCTCTCTATCTGGGGTCAAGCTTTCATTGAGCCAATACAGACCATAGCAGCTTCTGATCGTGTAGAGCAATTGATCTGGCGTTTGAGTGAGCAAGAAATCCCCAAAAACCAGAGCTTAGATTGGGCGCTGATTGACTCTGATGGTCAATATTTGGGGCTTGTGGATAACTCACGCTTGTTGCGATCGCTAGCTAAAGAACGTATGGCTGGGTTAAGCTCAGACACCCAGAGGTCGTCTGGTGTGCAAACTTACTCACGACAGACGCAAAATGAACCCAAGCCATTAGGACACCAGCCACTGATCCAACTGCTGGAAAGATTGCCTTGGCCTTTAATGTTGCAAACAGGTACTGGCGAGGTTATAGCACAAAATCCTGCTTGGTGGCAACAATTAGGAACTTTGAAAGATCCAGAAGGCGTTAGGCAACAGATGGAGGCAATACTTGCCCCTACCCGCTCCAAAAAACTACAATATGTTACTCAACGGGCAATCAAAGTTCATCCCAATGGCAGGGAGAATGAGGATAGTGGCGAACAAGAACCGACTCAGCCAGAAACACCCGTAGAGCCTGTATATAGTCGGTGCTATTTGGATGGTCAGGTGGATACTTGTACCTGCGTTGTCGAAGTGCAAAATGGTCAAGAACAAATCTGGCAGTTTGCCAAAATCCCGTTAGATAGTCCTGAGTTTCAAGTCATGAGTGGTGAGTCAGCACTCCCCACTCAGCACTCAGCACTCAGTACTGATCTGTGGTTAGTCTTAGCTACTGACGTAACTGAGCAGCAGCAGCTTTGCAAAGAACTAGCAGCGAAGAATGCTGATTTAATTCAACTAAATCGGTTAAAAGACGAGTTTTTGGCTTGTATTAGTCATGAACTCAAAACTCCCCTAACTGCCGTTTTAGGATTATCGCGGTTACTCGTAGATCAGCAGTTGGGAGAACTCAACGAGCGTCAATCCCGTTATGCAGGACTGATCCATCAAAGTGGACGCCACCTGATGAGTGTGGTTAATGATATTTTGGATTTGACCCGCATGGAGACGGGACAAATGGATCTGACCCTGACTACGGTGAAAATTCAGGCGGTGTGCGATCGCGCCCTATCGGAGGCCAAAGCCATCCACACTCAAACCAGCAAATCCACAGACACTCCCTCAATTCAAAATACCCGTTTATCTGCTTCCCAATTCAACCTCTCCATTGAACTAGGCTTAGATCAAATGGTGGCAGATGAATTGCGCTTGCGCCAGATGTTAGTACACCTGCTTTCCAACGCCTTTAAATTCACTGAAATATCTGGTGAAATTGGGCTGCGGGTGAGTCGTTGGGAAGGATGGATTGCCTTTACAGTTTGGGATACAGGTATTGGCATTCCCGAACACCAGCAACATTTAATCTTTCAAAAATTCCAACAACTAGAAAATCCCCTCACCCGCCAGTTTGAAGGCACTGGTTTAGGGCTGGTATTAACACGGGCTTTAGCTCGCCTCCACGGAGGAGATGTCAGCTTTTTATCTCGTGAAGATAAAGGAAGCCAGTTTACACTGTTACTGCCGCCTAGTCCCCCCAAAATCGGCTTTTCTGAGCCAGATATGGGAACCAAAGAAGACGAAAAGACACGAGATCAACAAACACAGGAAATCCTCGCAGCTGCTCGTCAGCAGATTAATACGCCCACACAGCATCATCCCATTAGTTCGCAAAGATTGGTCTTGATAGTCGAGGCAGTAGGCCGATATATTGAAGATTTGACCGAAAAACTCAAAAGTCTAGGATATCGGGTAATGATTGCGCGATCGGGGACAGAAGCAGTCGAAAAAGCTCGGCGCTTGCAACCAATAGTCATATTTTTGAATCCGTTGCTGCCTCTGCTCTCAGGCTGGGATGTGCTAACCTTACTGAAATCTGACACCGCAACTCGTCATATATCCGTAATTGTGACAGCGACGGCTGCTGAAAAAGATCAAGCATTTGCTAACCGAGCCGATGGTTTCTTAAGCTTGCCAGTAGAGCATCAGGTCTTGGCACCACTCCTCGAAAAATTGTGTACTATACAAAGAGTTCCGCAACTAGGGTTAGACAACAGCGCAATTATCCCAACTAAAACACCATTGCGAATTCTCCGGTTGGTGAATCCCCAGTTGGAATCGGTTAATCCTCACCCCTCACTTCGACAACATCGGGTGATTGAAGTAGATGACTTAGATCAAGCAGAACTATTGGCGCGGGTATGGCAGTTTGATGTCATTTTGCTAGATGTAGAAAGTACTACTGCTCAAACTTACCTGCAACAACTAATTCAGCACCCACGTTTGGCGGCTATACCACTGGTTACTTGCGATGTCGCAACCACTTTAATAGCTTCTCAGATACCAGAGTTATCTGTATTTCCTTACTTAACGCCATTGGGTACAGACAACAATACTCGTACTGAGAAAACAGATGCCTTATTATCAGTATTACAAATTGCCTCTGGTGTCTGCTGCCCTCCCAACATCTTAGTAGTGGATTTGACAATGTTGCGTGATTTACCACAGGTAAGACGCAAGCAGGTAAAAGGTTACACTTCAGAAAAAAATGGCTCAATCAGTAGTGAAACTGCCGAACGCGGCGCTGAGTGGTTCCAAGCTTTAATTCAGTATCTTCAAACAGCAGGGTTAAAAGCGGCGATGAGTCGCTGTTGGGCAGAAGTTTTACAACAAATCCGTCACCAAAGCGTTGACTTGCTGCTAATTTGCTTAGGAGAATCCGCTATTCACAAAGACGTGCTAAAAGCACTGAAAATATTGGGAGATTCGCCTTTCAAGTTACCACCAATTTTAGTACTCAATCAGCGATTAAATCGCTCGGAAGTGAGTTCACAATCTGGGGTAGCTGACGAGAAAATTAACCAGCAGAAGAAGAATGCTTTGGAATCAATAGAAACTGTTGTGGGTGCGATCGCTACCCAAATATTACCGCGATCGATATCAATGGAAGACCTCTTAAACCAAATTAATCAAGCTTTAGCCATCAACGGTAAAAATGGTAAATGTTAATGAGGTCATTGGTCATTGGTCATTAGTCATTGGTTATTCACAAAGGATAAAGGACAAATGACTAATGACAATTTAACAGTTTTACGATATATCTATTTTTTCATTTTTCTTTTTCTTAAAAGGAACTCGAATCAAATTATAAGCACCCTTGGTAGATAAACTCTTGTAATCATCTGGCTGTAAGTCCATTTGTAAAAACTTTTTCTGTTCAGCCAACAGCAGCAGTGAGCGAGGTTGTAGTGCCTTTGCAGCCTGGTTTTGAATATGCTCTACAGCCTCTTGGGGAAATCTTAAATAATTGACGTGGATGTGGCTGTAAAATACTACACTAGGCTTTTTGAAGCCAAGCATGATCAATTCTTCACCTGGTTGTTTTGCTTCGAGGATGACCGCAGACAACTCTCTCAAGGGTAATTGACGTTCCCGATCAATGAAAAACGAAGCAGGACTCAAGACAAAAATTAAAAACGCTACAAACCCCAGCAAATTAATACTGATGCTATAGTCCCAGCGGTGACTCAGTATTAAAGCTCCAACTAAGACAGCACAAACCAGCCAAATTGTACCTCCTATGACTGGTAAACCAGATTGTTGAATTAGTTCGTGCAAGTTAGGTATAGCTGGATCAGTACCTAATATTTGAGTTATATTAAATAGTGCTGCTGCCAGAAGGGATAGAAAAGCGACATTTATCCAACCACTTACCCGGAGAAAAGGCGAGGATAGAGGAATTGTTCGCTTTGCTTCTGTATCTTGAAAAAGGTCGCTCCATAACAGTGCCACTAAGATGGCTGCTGCTGGCATTAAAGGCAATACATAGCTAGGGAGTTTGGTGACAGCAATGCTAAAAAAGCTAAAGATACTAGCGAACCAGAACCAAGCAAATAAACCAAATTGCTGAAAACGTTCAAGAGATCGCCAATGCGATCGCTGCCAAAACTTTAACCTAACTATCGCCACTGGTAGATATACTGAGTATGGTGCAAAGCCCACCAGCACGATTAAAAAGTAAAAATACCAAGGTGCTGAGTGACCATTAACTACTTCTGTGAAGCGTTCCAGGTTGTGATAACCAAAAAAGGCGTTAATATAATTCCAGCCATTGCGCCAAATGACTAATGCATACCAAGGTACTGATAGACCGATAATTATCAGCATACCCACGAGGAGACGCATTTCCCGTAACACCTCTCGTAGTTTTCCCAAGTACAGCAAAAAGACACCAACAATTAGCCCTGGTAAGACAATTCCCACTGGGCCTTTAGTCAAAATTGCGCCAGCAATCAACACATAAAAAGCTAAATACCACTTATTAAGGAATTGGGCATTGGGCATTGGGCTTTGGGCATTGGGCGTTGGGCGTTGATCAATAATCAATAGTTCTTCTTCCCCTACTCCCTGCTCCCTACTCCCTGCTCCCTGCTCCCCATTCCCTCCCTTCCCTGCGTATCCGAGAAAGAAACATAACAAAGCTGATGCTATGCATCCAGTAAGCAGCATATCTGAAACGCCAGTTCTCGCCCAAATAATCGTTTCGGCATTGAGCGCCATGAGTGCTGCTGCCACAAAAGCTGTTAAGTAGCGGCGAGTAGGACGTGAAACTTGCTCTAATTCGTCTTGTTTAGCCAAATACCACTGTACGGTGTAAAAACCCAAACAAATTAAGCCAAATGCAGCGATCGCAGAAGGTAAGCGGACTGCCCACTCATTCACTCCTATAATTGCATAGGCGATCGCCTGACACCAATAAATTAAAGCAGGTTTATCGAAACGAGTCTCACCATTGAAAAATGGGGTAATCCAATCACCTGTGATTAACATCTGGCGGGAAGCTTCTGCAAACAGTGGCTCTGTCTCATCAATCAAGCCAGTGTTTCCTAAATTCCACCCAAAAGCTATCCAGCCAACCACCATCAACCACAAAATCGACACAGTTACACCAAGGGCTGGATTCTTTCCTATTCTGTTGAACCACTGATCAACCGTGTGCCTAACACTCAATTTCATTCTCATTAGTCAATAGTCAACAATCACAATTCAATAGTCGTTGGTTATCTATCTTTTGTTCTTCTTCAACGAAACAAGTGTCAAATACTAAGTAATAAATTTTAAATTTAACATTTTTTACTTCTCTACTCAATACTCGATACTCAGCACTATTTATTGACTCAACACTAATTGCCATTCTCTGTTTTGAGAATTCCACTTAGGTAATTGAGTTTCTCCGACAACATAGGGACCCCAGTAGCGACGGGAACCATCTTGTGCGAAGACAACTAAAATATCTCCCTTCTCCAGCTTTAAATTATTTTGAGGTAGAGATAGAATCAGTCCTTTCTCACTACCTTCTTGGGGAGCAAAATCCCAATGTGCCGGTACATCATAGTTAGGCTGTTTAGTAGCAGAGCTTTTTGCTACCGACTGTCGTGCCAGTAGAGCCAGTCGTACAGGCTGATTTGTTTGATTGCTCATCCGCAAAGTTCCTTGATCTTTGGGTTTGTCAGCCGATTTATCACGATTTGCCAAGACAGGATAAGTATTTTCTTCTACTTTTGGGGTGGTTGCTGGAGTGGATAGGCTACTAGCCGAGATAACTTTTTCAGGTGAAACGGGTGTAGACAAAGTTTTTTCCCACTCTTGAGTTTCAGTTGGCAGTTCTGAAGATGTCTCTGGGTTTGTGGATTCAAAGGATACGCTCACTCCAAAGCATCCCACCAGAACAACAAGCAGTCCCAAGCAACAAGCTGTAATGCCGACGCTACCGTACACTGAAGATTTCATATTGATAGTTTTTAGAAATAAATATTTTGTCTATACTTAACCAGATATTAGCCTATTATCACAAAAGGCAATGACACAAAGTAGCCTAATATACGCTTTCTTGAAATAGGAGAACGAATGTATTATGAATATCATTTTGATTAGAAAGCATTTGAAGTAAATAATCTCCTCGATGTTTGACCAACAAGGACTATAGATACTCATTGCTTTGTATTTTGTATATTGACCGTAGGCTTGGATAAAAAATAAAATTTAGATACCGAGCCAGCCAATTCATTTGTATAAAAAAATTGAAATTTCGTGAAACCATCAGCGGCTTCAACAAGTCGTCCTTTGCAAAACCCTTAGATAAATCTCAGAGGTATACTTCATCTTGTGCCAGGATAAGCAGCTTTTTAAGGGCTTGTACTCCGCTAAAGATGATAAAATGTGCAAATTTGAATTAACACTGGAAGCCCAGTATATATCTACAATATTAACAAACAAGCTTATGCTAAAACCAATATCTTTCTTATATATAGAAATATTTCAAGATATCTTGACTTTATCTCAGAAGTTCGTCTGATGCAAAACACTCGTCTCAATAACTTGTTCGATACCATTGCTGCACGCTTGGGGCAATGGTTTTTAAATCCTTGGCGGCGACTATCGTTGCTGATAATTAGTTTTCTGTTCGGTTTTTTTCTGGGAAACGCAGTATCTACTACAGCCGGTCAAGAGGGTGTATTGGACATTGTGGTAGCGGCTTTTTTAGTACTGTTGACGGAAATTACCAGTAGGATATTTTATAGTCGCAGATTTTTGTCAAAGCGATCGCTCTGGGTAGACTCACTAAATCTCCTCAAGGTTGGTTTGATCTACAGCCTGTTTCTCGAAGCCTTTAAGCTGGGATCGTAGGGAAAGCGTGAATTTATGAATTTATGGCTGGGTGAAATTTTGGCGACGGATGCGATGGGGGAAACCTGTCAGCAGCAAGCTAGAGTTGCGGCGCTAGCAGATAAATTAAGGGCGAGAGCTTTTGGAATCACCCCGGAAAATGTCGGTAAAGTTATAGAAGTGCGATCGCATTTACTAAAATCTGTCCTCCCAGCTTTTAACCAATTCTGCCAAACTACTCTCCAAATCGAACCCAAGGAAATGTTACAGGTATTGTGGGACTTGTGGCTTCCTTTGGGGATCAAACTAGCGTCGCAGCGCCAACAGTTAGAACGCCCACTGATTCAGGGAATATTGGGAGGACAAGGCACTGGTAAAACCACAATGTCCAAAGTTCTCAGCTTAATTCTCCATCAGTTGGGATACCGCACTCTGAGTTTATCATTGGATGACTTATATAAAACTTACAGCGATCGCTTGCTTTTAACACAGCAAGATCCCCGCTTGATTTGGCGAGGACCACCAGGAACCCACGATATAGATTTAGGTTTAAATCTACTAGACCAAATCCGCCAATTGCAAAGTCCAGTTATAGTACCCCGCTTTGATAAATCTGTCTATGAAGGTGCTGGCGATCGCACTACGCCAGAAATAATCACAGGTGTAGATATTGTCCTGTTTGAAGGTTGGTTTGTGGGTGTACGCCCAATCGACGCAGATGTATTTGATACTGTACCGCCGCCAATTCTCACAAATGAAGATCGAGCATTTGCCCGTGATATTAATCGTCGCCTCCACGATTATCTACCACTGTGGGAGCGATTGGACAACTTAATTTTGCTCTATCCAACTGATTATCGCTATTCTTTGGAGTGGCGCAAACAAGCAGAACAGCAGATGATTGCTGCGGGTAAGTCGGGGATGAGCAATGCAGAGATAGAGCAATTTGTCAATTATTTTTGGCGATCGCTTCACCCAGAATTATTCATCAAGCCGTTAGTAAAAGATGCAACAGCGGTTGATATGATTATTGAGATTCATGCTGATCATAGCTTTGGCGCAGTGTATAGCACAATACGCTTGGGTTAGTGATATTTAGTGTTTGGAGATCCTCCCAACCCCCCTTAAAAAGCTACGGTGTACACGCAAGTCGGAAATAGTAGTCTGTCAAGAAATAATTGACGAGTAGATTCTCTGTAGAGACGGCGATAAATCGCCGTCTCTACATGAGGGCTTTCTGGCTTGTCCCAACCGTATTGGGGTAAAACGGGACTGACTTGTGTGTATAACCTAATGTTGATACAACAAAGGCGCAGGTCAAAAGAAAAGAGCAGAGTAGCGCAGAGAATTAATGATTACTCTGGGCTATTCTGCGTTAAAAAACAGTACAAGCCCTGTACGCTGGAAATTCTCCCCTCTCTAATGCGAGAGTTAAACTAATGCGCCTCTAAATTGCACATCTTTGAAATATGACAAAGGCATTCCCAAATATAGCAGAGCGCTTGAAGAGTCCAGGAATCAAGTTGTTGAAGATGGGAACCTTCCTCATAACCCGTTTTATCGCCAACTGGAAACGCTACTTCCTGGGCGATAGCGTTGATGTCCACCCTTCCCCCTCCTTTAATGACCGTCCTTCCTTAGCGGGTCCAGTCCTTAGCTTGGGTGGGGGTGGCCCCGATGTCGATGATGCTATCCAGTGGTTGATTAACCAAGTTAGAGGAGGTACTAACTCCGCCATCAAAGTTAATGTTGTAGTTATCCGCACTTATGGTAATCACGATTACAATCGGCTAATTTATGCGATGAAGGGCGTAAATTTTGTAGAAACTCTTGTTGTTAGCAATCGGCAAGACGCAAACAAAGCCGAGATTGTGGAGAAAGTTCAAAATGCTGATGTGATTTTCTTTGCTGGTGGTGATCAATGTCAATACATTCGCAACTGGAAAAATACTAAGTTGGAGACTGCCGTCAAGTCAGTTTACGCTAAAGGAGGTGGTATTGGTGGCACCAGTGCGGGTGCAATGATCCAAAGTGATTATGTCTACGATGCTTGCGCTTCTTCCGAAAAAGGCATCGAAACTAGAGATGCACTTGAAGATCCCTACCGAGACATTACTTTTACTTACAACTTTTTTAACTGGAGCAATTTGAAGGGCACCATCGTAGATACGCACTTCGACAGACGAGAAAGAATGGGTCGGATTATGACTTTCATAGCCCGTCAAATTAAGGACGGTGTATCTAGCAGTGTTTTAGGCATAGCAGTTAGTGAAAGTACATCAGTTCTTATAGATAAAAACGGTTTGGTGAAAGTTTTGGGTAGGGGTGCAGTATACTTTGTACTTGGCAATCATACACCTGAAGTATGCGAACCGCGATCGCCTTTGACCTTTTCCAATTACAAAATTTGGAAAGTTCGCAGTGGTGACACCTTCAACCTGAAAAACAGACCAACTTCTGGATACTATCTCAGGAGTGTCAAAAGGGGACGGATTGATTCAAATCCCTATTGAGTGGGGAATAAAAAGTTAAAACTTGACCTTCCGAGGCTCAAAAGGTCAAGTTTTAACTTTCTCTTCCTCCTGCTGTTGACTTCTTTAAAAATGGTAATATCGCTTTTGTAACTGCAAACACTCCAAAGACATTTGTTTCGTAAGTGTATCGCAGTGTATCAATATCAACATAACTAGATTGAAGTTAGGAAGTGTGATCAAAACAACATATCCTAACATCAGAGATTTTTGATAGAAATCTGTAAAACTAAAGATTCTACAAAGGCGATCGCATGACAAACGGCGTAATAATGCAGTATTACCATTGGTACATCTCCAATGATGGTACATTATGGGACAAGCTGGATAAAACAGCTAATGAGCTAGCTGATGCAGGTTTTACTGCATTATGGCTGCCGCCAGCTTATAAGGGCAGTGGTGGAACATGGGATGTTGGATACGCAGTCTATGATTTGTTTGATTTGGGTGAGTTCGATCAAAAAAATACTGTTCGGACAAAATATGGAACACGCGAACAATATCTGACAGCGATTAAAACGGCACAGCGTGCAGGTATTCAAATCTATGCCGATGTAGTTTTCAACCATAAAGATGGTGGGGATGAAATAGAACGCATCTCGGCTCAGGAAATGGATTGGAATGACCGTAACCGTGCAGTCAGCGATTGGTACGAAATTGGAGCTTATACAAAGTTCAATTTTTCTGGTCGTGGAGATAAGTACTCCAGTATGAAATGGTATTGGTGGTGCTTCGATTCATTGTCATACAACGCAGATACTCAAAGGGCAGACAAACTCTACCGCCTTAAGGATAAAAATTTTGAGACGGGAGTTAGCCACGAACACAGCAACTACGATTATTTAATGGCCAACGATCTGGATACGGGTAATGACCTCGTGCGCGGTGAGTTGATGTACTGGGGGCGTTGGTTTATTGACACCACAGGTGTAGATGGCTTTCGCATTGACGCTGTTAAACATATCCGCTCAACTTTTTTCCGCGATTGGTTAAATCACCTACAAATTCATTTTGGTGGGCGGGAACTGTTTAGCGTTGGGGAGTACTGGTCTCAAGATATCAATGCCTTACACGGTTATATTGCCTCTAGTGATGGGCGTTTGTCGTTATTTGATGTGCCTTTACATTTCAAGTTTCACCAAGCTAGTCGCCAGGGCAGTAGTTTCGATCTGCGATCGATTTTTGATAAAACCTTAGTTAAAGAACAACCTGCCCTAGCTGTTACCTTTGTCGAAAACCATGATACTCAACCTTGCCAATCCCTAGAGTCGCCCGTTGAACCTTGGTTTAAGCCCTTGGCCTATGCACTAATCTTACTGCGCCGAGAAGGCTATCCTTGCGTTTTCTATGCAGATTATTACGGGGCAGAATATCACGATAAAGGACGTGATGCTACCCTTTACTCTCACCGTTTCTTGATTGACAAGTTCTTGAAGGTGCGTAGAGAATACGGTTTTGGCGACCAGCATGATTACTTTGACCATCCCAACACTATCGGTTGGACGCGCTTGGGTAATTGGGAACATCCGGGTGCAATGGCTGTAGTGTTGACCAATAGTGCACCAGGGAGCAAGTGGATGAATGTGTTCCGACCCAATCAGGCATTTTACGATGCCACGGGACATATAAACGATATTATTCACACAAATAACGACGGATGGGGAAATTTCCCCTGTCCAGGTGGCTCAATATCCGTCTGGCTACAAAAATAGTTTGAATGGGAAACCAATGATTTTTTAACGTTATGTAAAGTATACATAACGTTTAACCTTTATCTAGCAAGCGTTGTCGAGGTTCTGGAGGATATGAAATACCTACCAATGTTTCTAAACCAACTCCTAAAGCTTCCAGGATTAATTTACTTATTAGGGAAGAGTTAAAATATTGATTATATTGTTAAGTAAATATTAGTTGATATGACAATGTTATAATAGCGATCGCTGTTAAAACATTAACGGCTGATAGACGCAATTGAAATATTCAACGTGATTCTATTCTAGAAACTCGCTCCTCTAATTTGTTGATTTGTTGCTTCAATTCAACTACCAAAGTTGCAAGACGATCAAACATCCGATCTGGCTGTGATAAATTTTGCCTAGAATTAGTTGACTGTCGTGGAGTAAGTGTTGTTCTTGAGGATGGAGATTGGCGGTTTTTACCTAGTTGAGACTCTATCTGATTTAACCGCAATTCAACACGATTAAAGTCCGCTTCTAGGTTGTTGATGCGAGACTCCACTTGCTGCGATGAGGCAGTTTTGGAAAATAAACCGCCCCATATAATTGTTACTAAAACCCCAGCGATTACTAGCACCTTGATTTTTTTCATGTCAATAGATAAACTCTTACAACAGCTTATGTAAGTAGGTTTCGCTGGTATATTTACAGACTAAAAGTCCGGGAGATTTCATTTATCTGGTTGTAAATTAGAAAACAAATTCTGCAAATTGATAGAATTGACAATATTTTCTCCCTGTTTAACCTCAAACGTCATGTTACACATTTTTTCTATTTCTAACCCTTGCACACAAAGTGCTGCCACATCCTCACGGCTAATTTTGCCCTTAATATTATCGCCTTGCTCGAATATTAATTCTTTACCCCCTGGTTCCTCTGTTAAAGCACAAGGTCTAATGATTATATAAGGAATTCCGCTTTCTCTTAAACTATCTTCTCCCTTCAACTTCCAAGTCAAAATTCCTCCCAATTGGTCATTTAATCTCACCGCAGGGGGTTCTTCATCTAAATTAATGCCTGGGCGTCCGGGACGAGTCACACCTGCTGAACTAATGAGGATAAATTGTGGTAAAGGTGTACCGCCATAAGCTTTAATTGATTCCACTTGTAAAGTAAAATTACCAGGTGAAAATTTAGGATTTAAAGCGTTATCATATTCAAATTTGCTCAACATTAGTTGGAATGAACAAATTTTACTCTGCTCAATTGGCGGTGCATCTTTGACAGTTTTTGCCCGAAATACGGGAATCAAATCTGCAAAAGGTACATAAATATCTATCCAAGTGTTAGCAACAGTGTCGAAAGAATGACCGTAACCAACGCCATCCCATTTATCCTCTGTCCGCAGAAATATTTTATAACGCTGACCGTCGCCTTTGATACGCAATTTCACACCTTCATAACCCGATAAATTGAAGGGCGGATCAAAATTTTTAGTTCTGACAGAAGCAAATCCGCCAGAATTAGCGATGGAGACATTACCACCAAACAAAGCTGTATTTTCCACCAATTGCATATTACTTGCACTCACGCCACCCATGACAACATCATCCACCGCGCCCCAGATAGTCTTTAATTCTGCTGATGGCTTTGTGAAATCAAATATCAGTTGTTCGTTTGCTTGGGGTAGATATTTTGCTGCGGCTTGGACTAAGTTTTTGACACCTTGATATTCTACATTTTCTGGGGTATCGCCGACAATTTCGGGTTGGTAAAATTTAACACCTTGATAGTATTTTGCTCTATCTGCTGTGTCTCCCTCCACTGCTTGCACACGCACTGCTGTACAACAAATTACAGCTTGGATATCAGCCATCACTAGAGGAGTTAAAGTTTCTGGTTGAGTAATATCTGCAACTACTAAGTCAACATCGTTACCAAGAATTGACCTGGCTTTATCAATATCACGTACCAGCGCTCGAACTTTATAACCGTATTTTAGCGATCGCTGTACCACTCGTTTACCTACACCACCTGTTGCACCTGCTACTAGTATTACGCCCACGTTTCTTCCTCCATTGGGTCTATCTTGATTATCCTTAGGACGACCTTTCCTTAACTGCTGTACCCAGTTAAGTAAAGGAATTACCTCAAAGTAAGTCAGGGTTTCGATAAACCTGCCTAAGTCCCATTGAGAACGATTTTTGTCAGTCATATTTGCGTCCTCATAACTTTCTTAAGTCTAGCCTAATGTTTGTTTCTCAAAATCCTCCGGTACTCATAACTTGGATAATGCTCAATCACGTTAGGATACTTAATTAGGTGTTCCTAACTAAACGGTAATTTACTTATGAGCCAACTTGAAAACATTCAAGCTGAGTACGAAAAGTTTCCTGAAGGATTTCAGAGTGTAATCATTAGCACCGTGAGCGCATTGGCAATACCTAATGCTAGTTATGCTCCCATTGTGATGGATGATTCCAAAAATATCTATATTTACGTCAGTGGTCTTTCGACTCATACCAAAAATCTCTATGCCAATCCTCATGTTAGTGTCTTGTTTATCGAGGATGAGGGCAAGAGTAACCTAATTTTTGCCCGTCGCCGGTTGAGTTTTGATTGTACGGCAACTTTGATAGAGCGTGAAACTGGCAAGTGGAATCAAATTGTTGAGCAATTTCAACAGCAGTTTGGTCAAATTATAGAGGTTTTGCGCGGCTTGTCTGATTTTCGGATTTTCCAGCTAACTCCCAGTGAAGGTCGTTTTGTAGTTGGTTTTGGCGCAGCTTATCAAATTAGTGGCGATAACCTCCATCAACTTGTTCAGATCACAGGAGATAATGACCAAAAGCAAGTTTAACACTTCAAAATTCAAAAGAGTTTTAGATTCTTATTTCAACCCTACATTTCGCACTTTAATTTGAAGTACAAATCTGTGTGGTTGTGATTTTGTAATTTGATTTTCAATAAATTTTCAGTCTATTATTATTTCTGTTCCATCTCCAATCTCATTAAGTTGTTCTAAATATTACAATATTGTGACCACGTTTTATGCCTCTAATTTTCATATTTGATTATCTCCTATAGTTATTAATTGACGTTGGCAGTTAACAAATCATTAGTCAACTAATTTCAACAATTTAGAGTGTATTCGGGTCAATTCCTTGTTTTTGCAATTTGGCTAAAAGTTCTTTAAGCTGTTGCTGAGTTTGTTCTAGTTCTTGTTGCTGTTCTGCATTTACCTCTTCTGGGGTTTGGTATCTGTTACCATTTTCGTCGTACAAAAACAGCCATTCTCGTGTTCGTCCTTGATAAGTACCTTGTTCCCGTCCAATACCTAATCCAATTTCTGGCATCCAAATTTTATCACCTGGTTGTAAAATGTATTTACCTTCAACTAAGCGATAAACTTCTAAGCGTTGACGCTTACGCCGGAGGCGAGTTGGTGCATAAATCACATAATATAAAATGCCTAATTCGGCATAATCGGTTCTTTTCTGTTCGTATTCGCCGTTGTAAGTTTGAGAAACAACTTCTAAAGCTAAAACTGGTGTAATTCCCTCTTCTTCCCACAAAACGTAACTAGAACGTCCATTTTCTCCAACAAAACGTTCTACACCTAAACTCAAGAAACCATCTGGAACGATCGCAGGTTTATTTGGTGTATAGTAAACTCCCATATTAATGCCGAAAAACCAGTCATCACGGTTTTGCCAAATAACGGCTAAGATAGCTAACAATAAGTTAGGAATTAATATTTGCAGTTCATTATCCACAGGGGTATCATCTGAATCTGGTAATTCTGCCGATGAAGGTAGGCACTCTAAAGGACTGTAGTTGAACATAAGCAGTTATTAACCCCCAAAATCTAGATTTAAACTCAGTTGTCCATTATTTAAGGGTAAGTCAGTCTGTTTGTAAGAGACTTTGGCTTGAATTTCATCCATATTTTGTGCTTCAAATTTAAGTGCAGAATGTGGGTTAAACTTAAACTAAACTTTATTAATTTTATGCTTCAGTTTCAACCTCCTGGTTTTGGACATAAAGTCATCCATACATCATTGGGGGCAATGGTTTACTATACCCAAACTAGTGCACCTTGGGCTATGCCTACGGTGGGCGCAGCGATCGCTGATACTGAAGATTTACCCCCATTACTGTTTCTTCACAACTTTGGTGGTGGAGCGTCTGCATATGAATGGTCTAAAGTTTACCCGGCTTTTGCCTCTAATTACCACATTTTAGCCCCCGATTTAATCGGTTGGGGAGAATCGGCTCATCCAGTCCGGGATTATAAAATTAGGGATTATCTCAGCACGATCGCCGAGTTTATCATCAAAACTTGTCGCCAGCCTGTTACCGTGGTAGCCTCATCCCTAACAGCTGCTTTTGCTATCCGTCTAGCTATTGTTCAACCCAATTTATTCAAAGCGCTGTTTTTGGTGTGTCCCTCTGGATTTGATGATTTTGGGCAGGGTGTTGGACGCAGACTTCCGCTTTCGGTGATCAATATACCTCTGTTAGACCATTTAATTTATATCCTTGGTGCTGAAAATGAAATTGCAGTCCGAAACTTTTTACAAAGTTTTCTGTTTGCCAAGTCTGAGCGAGTATCCCCAGAGATGGTGGAGGCTTATTTAACTTCTGCACAACAGCCTAATGCCAAGTTTGCCGCTTTGGCATTTTTGCGGGGCGATCTGTACTTTGATCTGAGTCTATATATTCGCCAACTGACAATTCCCACTGTCATATTTTGGGGAGAGAAGGCACAATTTAATAGCATCAAACTAGGGCGACGCTTGGCAAATTTAAATGTAGGCGCGATTCAAAATTTTTATGCGATCGCAGATGCAGGGACATTACCTCATTTGGAAATACCAGAAGTTGTCATTGGCTTATTACGGCGGTATCTTTAGGAGTAGTGCAATGAACGGTGGATGCTAGAAATGGACTTTGGTTCTCCTTAGATTACAATTTTTGTCTTTATTGCTCGTTGCTTGTACCCATAGACGAATTACAAATATCCATTCATCTAACAAGTCACCTCTTCCCCAGGATTTAAAAAGCCTTACTTTTTCATAACTGAAATATGCCTTTTGTTAGAAGGATAATTATTTTTTTATAGTTAATCTTTATTTGTACTCAAAAAAGCAAGCTAATTGGCATGATAAATTTAATTTCTAGAACTGTTAGTTATATCAGTTCACTGCTTAAAGGACTTCAGGTAAAATCTTTTTTAGCTGTTGTCCTAGTTGGTTTTGTCGTGCTGACGATGAATGTTGCTCCTGGGCAGAATAACAAAGCCTTAAAGGAAAGAGTTCGCGATCTGATAGAGCAGGATGATTCTCAAAGACCTAGAACAATTGGGGAATGGAATAAAGAAGCTCGTGAAACGGAAGGTGCGCCTGGTAAACGACTTCAGAAAATTGGGGAAGAGTCGGCAGAAGCCTTTAAAGAATTTGGATCTGGGTACGTAGAGGGTGCTAAGAAAACTGCTAATGATGTAGGCGATAGTGCGGTACAGGCAGGCGAAGACATCTCTAACAAAGTTCAACGCTAAATGCTTTGTAATACTTCATTGGTAACGAACACTGGTACCAATTCTAGTGATTAATAATAGTGATGCCAATACGGTTCGGATAAGACTTGATCCCCCCAACCTCCCTTAAAAAAGGGGGGGTAATAATGGCTCTATTTCCCCCTTTTTAAGGGGGATTAAGGGGGATCTTTAAGGGCTATGTACCTTAACCGAACCGTATTGACACTGATGCTGGTATTTGACCAACGAACTCTTTCAATATTTGGATAACGTGCTACAGTTTATTACTATACTATCTTCGTCTGCTTGTTAACAAATAATAAGTAAAAACTTTTAGATTAAGGCGATCGCTGCGGATAAAAGAAGATTTAATTTTGAAGAAAAATTCGCCTTAATAAAAGGTATAATTGCGATATTTACCACTATTCAACGTTTCTAAAAGCAGGCAAAGTCAAACATTAAACCTGTCCGGCTGCCAATACTTGAACTGCGGTCAAATTCAGCGTTGGAAAGGTCATTGATGTAATCAAGTCTGTTCCCTGAAATATAGCTTCTTCATACTAGTAGTCATCGTCTTGACAAATCCCTCTGCTACTCGTCACTTTGGACATCTGATAATTGTATCAGATAAATGATTTCAGGATTAAGAAGACGGGTACTTATTAAATACTGTAACTGAGTCCTTGTGATTAAAGGAAAACACAGTAAACGGGTCTTTTTGATTCCCCATCTCCATCCCAGGAGTGCCTACAGGCATCTGGGGAACAGATAAACCAACAACATTTGGCTTTTCTTGAAGCAGACGTTTGATGTCGTTTGCCGGGACGTGTCCTTCGATGACGTATCCATTAACAATTGCTGTGTGGCAAGATGACAAGTTATCTGGCACATTGAACTTTTGTTTGATTGTTTCAATGTCAGACGTGGAAAAATCTGTAATTTGAAAACCCTGTGCCTTTAAATGGTCAATCCACCCGCCACAACAATTACATTCGGGACTGTGATATACAGTGGCATTTAGCGTTGTTGGTTTAAATCTAGTGATATTTGCAACAAAAGTCGGAAAAACAGCTTGAGCATTACTCACAGGAGCAACGCTTCCCAAGATGCCTAACATTCCTGCTGTTAGACAAATCGTTACCACTACTTTCACAGCAGCAGGTACTAATATGGTAGATAACCATTTTTGCCAGCAATAAATAAACTGTTTGTGTAACATCTGAGACTTCCTAATTCCTATAAAGCAAAATCGATTCTTGACCAGTGTTCATAAACTATAAGCGTAGGCACAGCCCACCGTAGGCATCGCTCATTAAAGCTACTATTAACAGGGCTATTTCATTCTAGGCATAAACCGCCCAAAACTAAAGTTCCAGGCTAATAGCTAAAGTCCGTTAAAACGGACTATAACCTTTTCTCAGTCGTCTTTAGACGACTTTCGCTATTAGACTCAGAATTCATTCTGAGACGGGCTAGATGAGAATGAAATAGCCCTGCTACTGTTAATTTGGGGTCGTGAGAAATGCAAAATTTGCAACTTTGCTGTGTGCGATCGCCGTAAAATAAATATGAACCTGAGTTCATTTGGCTTTATCGTCGTAGTGCTGATTTGCGGTCGTAGGCATTGTAACGGTGCTAGGATCTATAATATACGAATCTTTATAGCTCTTTTGTTGGCGAAGGTATTGGACTATTAACTCATTTGCACCACTTGTAGGACAACAGCAAGCCATAGAATTACTCACTCAGGCTGTCAGACAAAACCGGGTGGCTCCAGCGTATCTATTTGTCGGGCCAGATGGTGTAGGAAGGAGTTTAGCAGCAAGGTGTTTTGTAGAATTGCTATTTTCTAGTGAAATAGGAGTCAATGCGTCTTTACAAAACCGTTTACGTCAAGGAAACCACCCAGCTTTGTTGTGGGTGCAACCAACGTACCAACATCAAGGACAACGATTAACAGCAGCAGAAGCAGCCGAGAAAGGAATTAAGCGGAAAGCACCGCCTGTAATTCGGCTAGAGCAAATTCGGGAAATTACCGAGTTTTTGAGTCGTCCGCCCTTGGAAGCGCCCAGGAATGTGGTAGTGCTGGAGGAAGCCCAAACAATGGCAGAAGCCGCAGCGAATGCTTTACTTAAAACTTTAGAAGAACCGGGACAGGCGACGTTAATTTTAATTGCACCTATGCCTGAGTCTGTATTGCCAACTTTAGTGTCACGCTGTCAACGTATTCCTTTTTATCGTTTAGATGCACAGTCTTTGGCTGTTGTACTCACACAAACGGGTCATCAAGAAATTTTGCAAAATCAGGCAGTATTGAATATAGCAGCTGGTAGTGCCGGAAGTGCGATCGCATCTTACGAGCAATTACAAACTATTCCCTCTGAGTTACTCGAAGACTTGAAAAAAGCCCCGGCTTCTTACCGCAAAGCTTTGGAGTTAGCCAAAAAAATTGATCAGGATTTAGATACAGAAGCACAACTATGGTTAGTTGATTATCTTCAGCAGTTCTACTGGCAGCAATGGCATCAATCTAGTATCATTAATCAGCTAGAACAAACTCGTAAATACTTACTTGCTTACGCTCAACCACGGCTAGTTTGGGAATGCCTACTTTTATCTTTATGCCAAAAATAAAACCGTGGTTGCCTAACATCTAAAAAGGGCTTGATTTTCTAATACTTTGAGACTGCTGGTAACGACGCAAAACAGATTGGATATTTTTTTTACAGACCTCTTCACCAACTACCTGAGAAAGCGATGTCTAACGACAAGCCGCTACGCGTCTACGCCACAATTGACAACCGACTTGTTTAATGTAATCGTGTTCATAACTTATCTGCACCGCAATTTCTGCATAGGTGCGTCCCACCCAACTTTCTAGCAATACCACAGATTGAACGTCATTAAGCCTTTGCCCAAAGGTAGAGCCTAAAAGAGTATCGACTAGATTAAGTGCCTCTTGTGCCGTCATGGGTCAGCCTACTTCATTTATACGTTGAACTTACGATATTTCTGCTTTTAACAAAATTTTTATGTAAAACGTTACAATTTTTTACAGTAAATACTCACTTTTTCTCACCGACAAAGCGATCGCATTTGGGTTAATAAGTAATACAGTGTAGTAAGTTAATGCATACCTCTCAAACTATAAAAAGGACATCAACCCATGAAGTTTGGTATTGATATCGGACACAATTGCCCACCTCACGATGTAGGAGCAACAGGCATTCAACAAGAAGATACTTTAACGAAAGCAGTTGGTACAAAGTTAATACAAAAACTCAAAGCAGCAGGTCATACTGTTGTTGATTGCACTCCTACAAATGCTAGCAACGTAAACGATTCTCTGAGACAGCGAACCAATAAAGCGAATGCTAATAACGTTAATGTCTTTGTCTCGATTCACTTTAATAAATTCAATGCTATAGCTAGTGGCACAGAAATTTTTGCCATTAGTAATACATCAAAAGGTATAGCTAAATCAGTCCTGAAAGAGATTCTTAAACTTGGATTCAAAGATAGAGGAGTTAAAAACACAGGTTTCTTTGTTCTGAAGAATACACAAATGCCAGCTATTTTAATTGAGTGCTGTTTTTGTGATGCCAAAGTAGATATGGATCGCTTTGATGCCGAAAAAATGGCCGAAGCGATTAAAGATGGGTTAATTGGTGAGTCAGACGAAGATGAAACTAAACCTGATAAAAGTTACATTTTAGAAATTACAACAAAAACTCTTTTAAAACCTTCTACAGAACAGGCATCAGAGTTACCAAAAGATTCTCTATTTGATATTGCTCCAGGAGATTACCCAGTTTTAGATGTCCGTTTTGAAGAAAACCATTATTGGGTTAAGTGGCCTGATAAAAGTAAAGGAAACAGAAATGAGCATTTTGTTTATGCTGGACACAGCAAAGTTATAGAAAAACCTTAACTAATTCTATCTAAATCATTTCTGAATAACCAGATTACCGATTTCTTAGAGAAGTCGGTAATCTCAATCAATTTTCAGATTACTATTCAAAGACTTTTTAATAGGATAAAACTATGTCATTACTAGATGATTTAGTCAACAATTATCTTCGTAAAGATTTAACAGTAATTTTTACGCAAGTTGGCATTGAATCTGACAAAATTTCTGATATAAATCGCCAAATTTTAAAAGAAGTCAACCTCGCTCAATGGGTGCTAGAATCTGCTAGAGGTGAAAGTAAACTTGCTGTCATTGCTAATAATTTTGCCGGGTTAAAATGGCGAGATCCTGATATGAAGGGGTTTGCCGAGCCTTTGAAAATAAAAGTTCCTTCTGAACCAGAAGAAGTTGAATTTTGTAAATTCTTAGATATTGATGCTTTTATTATTGGTTATTGGAAGTTTTTAACTCGCTCTCCCTATAAAGGTTTAGAAGAACATACCAATACACCAGAAAACTTTCTTGGCTTTCTCAAAGGTAAAGGCTATTCAACTGATCCTAACTATGTTAGTAAAGTTGTAAACTTGCTTCCAGAGGCTCAGAGGTTGCTAGCTAATGCAGAGGGGGTTGTCATTCCCACATTAGTAGAACAACTTAAACTAATTCGTGCGCCTCAAGAAGTGGAAGTAGGGCAAAGTTTCAGAGTTGAAGGTATAGCCCCTTTAGCTGATAGTGATAAAGTATTGTCGGTGATGATCGATAATAAATTTCCAGTTCCCAATGTACTAATCAAAAAAGACGGCAAATGGCAATTTGATTTTGTCTTTAAACAACAAGGCGATCGCAAAATGACAATTGCTGTAGATGATAAAACTTTAGAGATCAACATTAAAGTCGTTGTTCCTTTCGATAACAAGGACAATGAAAACACTCCACAACCGACAGCATCAAGTTTACCAGGAGCGAAGGTAATTAAACTTAGTGGTAGTGTGGGAATTGGCGGAGTCAATAAAGCTGATGATGTTAAGGCAATTAAAGCGCGATTGCATGAACTAGGCTATAAATGGGTAGGTGATCCTAACAGTGCAGAAAGAGACAGAGGACTATCTGACGCGATCAAATTATTTCAATCAATTATTGCTGGTCGCAGTACTCTTAATGGTGATGGTCGAGTTGATATTAGTGGAATAACTCATCGATGGTTGCAAGCAGCTAACGCACCACGATGGGAGTTGATGCCAAAAAGCGACCCTAATAATGGTTTCGTTAACGGTGAACTGGAAGACACCCAAGATAACCACGATTTTGGAACACACTGGTTAGCTGATGTTATTAAAGAAATTGCCCAAGATTATCAAAACAGTTATCGTAATACTCACCCTACAGCTGCTCCATTCGCAATTAACGATGTTAGCCTTCCTCATGGAGGCGATACTCCCGACCATCATGGACATGAAACTGGCATGATGTGCGATGTTTACTTAACCAAAAAAAATGGAAATTTTGGTGGCATCCTTTGGTCAAGTTCTGAATATGATCAAGATGCTACACGAGCTATTCTTAAGTCTATTCGTAAGCAAAAGCTGGTAAGGGCAGTCTTTTTCAACGACCAACAGCTAATTAGAGAGAGACTTTGTGTTTCTCTGAGTGGTCACGATAATCATATTCACTTTGAAATTAACCCACCGATAAGAAGCTAATATCGAGTTTAGATTGACGCGGAGAGTTTTTTGATAAGTAATTATGCGAAGTTGTACGTTTAGCGATTTATCACAGGCTGTAGGTCATTTTAGACGCGAATTATAGGATTGTGGCGATCGCTTTCAAAAGTGATATGCGATTTTTGGTGGCGAGTCTTCATCCTCAGAATTGTTCATCAATTTGCGTAGGCGGCGTATGCTGTCAGGTTTGAGCGTTAGCAGCGTGGGTTCCATAGCACTGTTGTCTAGAGAATTCAAAAAACAATTGGGATAATTGATAATGATCAGATGTCTTTAGGCGAAACTAGAAACGGTGACAGAAAAAGTAAAACCACGCTCGGATGATTAAAAATGAAATCAGCATACGAACGCGAACAATTAATCAAAGATATCAACGTACTGCTAAACCAAGCTTATGATAGTACTCTAGATGAGATTTACACATTACTTCAAAAGATCGAAGATGAAGAGGAAGATGAAGATTTAAAAGCCTATGAGCTAGCAAAAAAATCCGCGGAGATTGATGGCTCAGTGTCATGGGAGGAAGCTAAAAAAGAACTTAAACGAGAAATAAAAAAGGAAGTTGCGTGAGTTATAAAGTTGAAATATTAAAAGGAGCATTAAAACAACTTAAAAAATTATCGCCAGAACTTCAAGAACGCATACAGGTTAAAATTGATGATTTAGCCACAGAACCCCGTCCAAACGGGGTAAAAAAGCTAAAAGATAAAGAAAATGCTTATAGAATTAGAGTAGGTGGGTGTAGAGTTATATACGATATTTTCGATGATATTTTAGTGGTGAATGTTGTAGAAGTTGGACATCGTAGCAAGGTTTACAAGGATCAAAGTTAATACTAATTAATTTTGGTCAAACAGTTATACTTATCAGGTGTCAAATGGGCATTCCCAGCCGGAGACTGGGAACGAGGTAAAAGAAGATTTTGGCTCATATCATCAGAACTTTTACAACTTCTGCCCTGCGTAAATCGATCGCACTTCGCCGTTACGCCGGATAACAGCTTCGCCATTACTAACATCTACTAATGTCCAACCGCTTGAGCCAATATTTTCACCTATATTGATGCGGCGAGTTACGCCCTCAATTTTAAACAAAGCGGCAGATTTGTTGCCCAACTCCAGCAACCCCTCTAAGGTGCTAGCAGGAGTATTTGCGATCGCAGTTGGCAAATATACTTGATGCTGAGTAATAGTTGGTTCTGACTCTGGTGCGAGGGCTGCACGTAATGGAACTACTGGTAATGCAGGCAAAGGGTTCGGTCTTCGCCGCACGGTAATGGGTGCAGTTCTCGCAGCCACAGGTTTGAGTTCTGCTCGTACAGCCGCAGCGAATATATTGGCAGTTATGGGCTTGGCGGCTTGTTGCACCTTATTCAGAGCAGTTTTCACAACATTAGGTTGATATCCCTGAAACGCCCTGGCAACTTGTGGTAGAAGTGTGGGAGTACCGGGAATAGTCGGGAGTGCGTAGCGCATTGGCGACGGCGCTTGATAAACAGGGACGTATATACGCTCGACAAAGCTTCCAGAACGGGTAGGGGCTGGTGGTGTATTGTTAGCAGCTAAAACTGGAAGTGGTGGTAGTTTGCCAATTAGTTGCTCGTTAGCAATAGCTGTTTGGTTAGTATTTGCCTGACTGGATAATCCAGTTCTGAAAGACTTTTGATTACTTTTTGCTGCTTGCTTATCTATAACTACCAGTGCTGCCAGCATATAGTCAACTAACTCTGCCTCAATTTTTGGTTTTGTCGGTAACTGTGACTGGGGCACTAGAAGAGATGACTCGGTTAATCTGGTATTTAAAAGATGTATGACTCCAGACTGTAATAGGTAGATGATACCAGCGATCGCCAAGCCTAAAGTTGTTCCCGCAAGCAGCAGTTTACCCAAAGCACTATTGGTTTTCTGGCGCTTTCTACTAACTGGTTTAACGGTGGCGGTGTCAAACACAACCGTACTCAATCGTTTGTGGTTATCTGGAACAACTGACTCTGCTGGGCGGTTGGGCGCTGGTAAGATAATCTCCGGTACCATAGCTGTTTGCAGAGGCACGTATTTTTGAGCAATGGGCGTGGTTGGGTTCCCCGCGCCAGTTGCTCCAACTGGAGAGAAGTCGGAGCGGCGGCTTGGGCTGCTCTGAACTTTGGAAGAAACCTTGGCAACACTCGATTTGTTCTGACTACTGTGGCTAATGGTTTGAAAAGCCAGATTACCGCTAACATTCAGAATGTAGTCGATATCGGCAAAGAGTTCATCCATTAGTCCATCAGCATAGCTTTCTATCGACCAAGGCTCGTTGGCGATCAAGTCTTCTGATAGTTCCGGTATTATGAGACGGGTGCTAGCTTTTTTTAACATAGACGTTCTAGGTTGTTGCTGCTAAGACGACGGGGAAACGCCGCCCCTACTGCCTGTAAATCAGGATTACTAAATAAAACATCCAATCCCTCATCTGATTGAGACGAGTTGCTTGAGTGTTGGTATTAAACTCAACTTTAATCTGGGAATTGTTGATGATGTCAGTAATAATACTAATGTCATCTATCATACCAATTTCCCTGCCTACTACTATACTCAATCTTAATGAAGTTGGTGTTAAGCTAACGCTGGAAACTGCGACTGACTCTTGGTTCTACGCAATTCTAGATATAATAATAAAGCGTTAATATCCGCTGGGTTTACACCACCAATACGTGCAGCTTGACCAAGAGTGAGTGGTTTGACGTGAGTCAGCTTTTCCCGTGCCTCTTTGGAAAGAGTATCAATTCTTGTGTAATCCAAATCTGTAGGTAACTGGCGGTGCGCTTGGCGGGCGATTTGCTCAATCTGATTTTGTTGCCTAGCGAGATAGCCAGAATACTTGATGTCAATTTCTGCGCCTTCTTTCTCGGCGCGGTTGAGGTTGGGGTTTCCCAATGCGAACCTGTCGAGATCAACGTAATGAAATCCCGGACGCCGCAGTAAGTCATTGAGGGTAATTGAACCTTTAATTAATTGCTGGGTATTAGATGCGATCGCCATTCCAATTTCATCATGTTCTTTGACTCGCGTGGCTTGCAATCTTTGTTTTTCTGTGGTAATATTCTCCTGTTTTTGGGTAAATAAATTCCAGCGGCGATCGTCAATTAAACCAATTTCTCGTCCCAAGGGTGTCAGGCGTTGGTCAGCATTGTCAGAACGCAATATTAACCGATACTCAGACCTACTGGTAAGCATCCGGTAAGGTTCGCGTAGGTCTTTTGTACACAAGTCATCAAGTAGCGTCCCAATGTAACTTTGCTCACGGGCGAAGACAATCATCTCTTGAGAGCGAGCAAATCGAGCTGCATTAATTCCCGCCACAATCCCTTGGGCTGCGGCTTCTTCATAACCTGTTGTGCCATTAATCTGTCCAGCACAAAATAGCCCTGCAATTTTTTTGGTCATCAGTGTAGGGTAACAATGAGTTGCAGGTAAATAGTCATATTCCACAGCATACGCCGGACGAAGCATCACACATTTTTCCAAACCGGGGAGAGTCCGCAACATTTGCAGTTGCAAATTTTCTGGCAATCCTGTGGAAAACCCTTGGATATAAAGTTCAGGTATATCTCTTCCTTCAGGTTCAATAAAGATTTGGTGGCTTTCCTTATCAGCAAAACGGACAATTTTATCTTCAATACTGGGACAATAACGCGGCCCTTTGGCTTCCACCCAACCGCCATAAACTGGTGACAGGTGCAAATTATCCTGAATCAAGCGATGGGTTTCGGCAGTTGTGCGGGTAATGTAGCAAGGCAATTGTTCCCGTTCTACCCACACATCCGGGTCAAAGCTAAACCAGCGTACATCTTCATCCCCTGGCTGGATTAGCATTTTACTATAATCCACCGATCGCTTGTCTACCCGTGCTGGAGTTCCAGTTTTGAGCCTTCCGGTTTCAAATCCCAGCCGATTTAGGGTTTGTGTCAATCCTTCAGCCGCGAATTCTCCAGCACGTCCGGCTGGCATTGATTTGTTACCTACCCAAATTTTGCCACCCAAAAAGGTGCCAGTTGTTAAGATGACTGCTTTACATTGGAACCCTACACCAAAATAAGTTTCAACGCCAATAACTTCACCGTTAGCGCCCAGCACCAAATCTGTTACCATACTTTCGCGGATTGTCAAGTTTTCTTGATTCTCGACAATATTTTTCATCACTGCTGCATATTCGCGCTTGTCTGTCTGGGCGCGTAATGCCCAAACAGCAGGCCCTCGTGAAGAGTTGAGGATACGTTTTTGTAGGTAGGTGCGGTCTGCTACTTTACCAATTTCTCCGCCTAGTGCATCTACCTCATGAGTCAACTGAGATTTAGCCGGGCCACCCACTGCTGGATTACAAGGTTGCCAAGCGATTCTATCCAAGTTGAGCGTCAATAGCAGGGTGCGACAACCGAGGCGTGCAGAGGCGAGAGCTGCTTCGCAACCGGAGTGACCTGCACCGACGACTATGACATCAAAAGCGTCTTGGAATTCAACGGAATTGTGCATGGTCATACTTACAGGATCGACAAGCTTAGAGTTCTTTTCAATTTTAACTGTTCTAGTGGTTAACTGGATGCATCTTTACGGATAATAAAGTTATCAAAATTACTATAAATCAAATACTAATTAAGGTCAGTTATAATCAAATTTATGGCTTTATTATTCGTTCTAATTTATTTGCTGTAGGAGTAAATATGAAAATCAACAAAATAACCTATTATGACCATGAACTAGAGTGGCAGTTTGAGCCGATACATTTTTCTGAACTCAATCTTTTAGTTGGTATATCCGGTGTTGGCAAAACACAAATACTTACATCTATTATGAATTTGCGAAAGATAGCTAGAGGTGGTTCTTTGAATGGTGTGCAATGGGAAATAGATTTCTCTTCAAATAATTATGAATATAAATGGAATGGGGAATTTGAAACCAAGGAAGTAGACGCATTTATCCTTGATGATGAAGAGTCAGAAAAAGATAAATGTAGAATCAATAGAGAACATTTATCTGTAAATGGAAAAATTATTATAGAAAGAAACGATCATGAGATAATATTTAATGGTAATAAATTACCAAAACTCTCACCTTTTGAAAGTGCCGTGGAAATCTTGAGTGAGGAAGAAGATATTGCGCCTGTTAAAGATGGATTTAACAAAGTTATTTATAGCGATCAATCAAGAGGAGAAAATTCTGTTTCCGTAGATGATATGATTTATTCTTCAATTATTAATAATAAATTAGCAGCAAAAAAATATTCCTCTCTAGAAGAAATTCAGCAAAGTAACTTACCAATTCAAATCAAATTAGCATTAGTTTATAACTATCACCCAGAAACTTTTCAAGAAATTAAGCAGCGATTTATAGATATATTTGACCAGGTAGAAGATATCAAAATGGAACCTGATGAAGATGAGGATTTGCCTAAAATTATTGCGGACTATCCTTTCATTAATATAAAAGAAAAAAGAGTTAATAATTGGATTACTCAACAACGTATATCTTCTGGAATGTTTAGAACACTAATGCATATTAGTGAACTTTATTTATCTGCCGAAGGAACTGTAATTTTGATTGATGAGTTTGAAAATAGTTTAGGGGTTAACTGTATTGATATTTTAAGTGACTTACTACTAGAAAACAGAAAATTACAATTTATAATCACTAGCCACCATCCTTATATTATTAATAAAATTGGAATGCAACATTGGAAAATTGTGACTCGTCGAGGTGGCGTAGTAACAGTTAAAAATGCCAATGATTATAATCTTGGGAAATCTAGGCATGAAGCCTTTATGCAACTGATTAATCTTGAGGCTTTTAAGGAAGGAATTGCAGTCGGATGAATCTATACTTTCTTGTTGAAGGGAAAAGAACTGAAAGAAAAGTTTATCCAGCTTGGCTAAAACATCTGCTACCAGAACTACAACAAGTTCAGAATTACGATGAAGTCAATAAAAATAACTATTATCTATTCAGCGCAGAAGGTTATCCTTCGATTATTTACAATCATCTTCCTAATGCTGTTGCAGACATCAATGCAAATGGCAAGTATAACTATTTTGTAGTCTGTCTAGATGCAGAAGAGAATACAGTTAGCTGTATCGAGCAGGAAATTTATGATTTTTTAACTGCTGAAAAAATTCAGATGGGAAGTACAGAACTTGTTCTAATCATCCAAAATCGTTGTCTTGAAACTTGGTTCTTAGGAAATAGAAAAATTTACTCAAGCCAACCCCAAAGCAAATCATTATTAGATTACAGCCGTTATTATGATATTTCAGTTAATTGTCCAGAGCTAATGGGTAACTATGAGAAATTCAACACTTATGCTCAGTTCCATGAAGCTTATTTAAAAGAATTATTTAGAGCCAAAAATATTAACTATTCTAAGAAAAATCCTGGTGAGGTACTGAAGCCATATTACCTAGAAGAATTATTGACAAGAATTTCGAGATAAAAACTATCATTTACCTAGTTTTCAACATTTTATAAATTTTTGCAATACAATTAGACCTAAATTATCTATTTAAGTCAATTGATTAATGAAACAAGTTTTGAGAAAGACGAAATTTATTACTATTATTATCTTGATGATTTTTACATTAGTAGCTAGTAAGGAGATTACCCACAATAAAATAACTAGAACTGCTCAACCATTAAATGTATGCTTAATTGATGATTCATTGACCTGTATAGATACCTCTAAAGAGGAAACATCACAACCATTTGTTCCTAATCCAGAATTAAATGATCAACAACGTTTTTTGTCTGCGATCGCCAGGAATTTAACTACAATTCCCCAGCCTGGTACTTATGAATATATTTTGCTGCGGACATACGGTGCAGTGTTTGTAAATCAAGATGTAGGGATTAAACTACCGCAAAAAGATATCTTTGCTAATGAGCAGGAAACCCAAGACTTTCAAGCTACTCTAACAATGGGTCATGTTGATAATACTAACGACTGTTATTTACAAAAATCGGCAGCAGACGCTTTAAATAAAGCGCGAATACAGGAGCAGATTCCGCTAAAATCTGGTTATGGTTCTGGTGATTGCACTCGCACTTTCAACACAAATTTAAAATTTTGGCAAAAATACGCTAACAATCAAATTTTAGCAAAAGTTAAACAGGGTAAAGAAACAAAAATTCTCGGTGTAGTTGTACCTCCTGGAACCTCACAACATCTCTGGGGATTAGCAATTGATTTACGCATATCCAATCAAAAACAAAGACAAGCTCTCAATCAAAATGGTTGGTTTCAAACTGTAGAAAATGATGTCCCACATTGGACTTATGTAGGTTTATCTGAAGAAAATTTACCTCTATTTGGTTTTAAAAATAAAGTCGTTCGGGACATTACTTATTGGATTACACCACTTTAAATGTTAGATATCATGCAAAAGTGGGAACACTAACCTAAAAGGTGCATTGTCAGAAATTTAGCTATGCCAAATGAAGCTGCTAACCAAGAGCAAACCTTCCTGATGGATTTATTAAAAGCAACTTATCAAAATCAGGAAGTATATCCAATTCTGCAACATAACTTAAGCAAACTCAATGAAAATTTAGCTTTAATGTTGCGAAAATGGGTAAGGGTAGACGCATAGCGGCTTGTCGTCAGACATCGCTTTGCTAAAGAACCTGCTTTCTCAAAGGCGTTGACAGCTCGTAGGTGATTAATACCTGGAAGTTTGGGCATAATTATCCCACTTCTACATAACGAAATTCTGCATCCTTAGTCAATTCCTCAACAGTATCGAGGTAGGCTTGAATAGCATCTTTGATATTTTCTAAAGCTTCCTCTTCTGTCTCTCCCTGCGACCAACATCCGGGTAAAGCTGGACACGAGATAGCGAATCCTCCATCTGTCTTATTTAACTTTACTTTGTATTGCATATCTCAATCATCAATTCTGTCTAATATTGTATCTTCTTCAATCATACAAAGGACTCTCTCACTCATGTTAATCACAAGGGAGAAGTCAATTTTACTGCGATTTAGATGAACGAAGCGATCGCCACAGTATCCACACTTCCCACAGCACTATTAAGATTGTTGTCAGCGATAACTTACTTGGTAAGGTGAACTATTAAAATTTACATTCCGCCCGCGATCATAATTACTACAATAAAATAGTCACATACCCGATCTCTGGAGTTCTAGCAGTGGGCTTATTTGATGATTTGAGTCGGTTTCTAGAAAACCGTTTAGAAGAATTCTTGCGTAACAATCCACATTTGGAGCTAGAGGCGCTGCTAGAACAGCTGCGTGAGCAAGAGGAAGACACATTAAAGTTGGTCGCAGATTTACAATTACAAGAAAAGCGATCGCAAGAGGAAATTCTGTCCGTCGCTCAAGAAATCCAACGTTGGCACATCCGTGTTCAAAAGGCGAAAGCTGCTAACAGAGAGGATTTAGCCACTGCGGCAGGTGAGCGAGAAGCCGCCTTGTTGCGTGAAGGAAATCAGCGATGGGGACATATGCAAGGGCTGAAAGAACGCATTAATCAATCTCAGGAACTACTGCGAAAAATTCAGCAGCGACGACAGGAGGTGCAATCTAAAGCCGCCGAAGCACAGACAGAGCGTGCTAAAGCGCAAACGCAGCAGCGCTTGGAAACTAATGGCTGGTCGAATCAAACTAGCACTTATTCTGGTGGTTTGGATGATTTAGAAGAAAAGTTCAGTCGTTGGGAAACTCAAGATGAGCTAGAACAAATGAAGCGGAATTTAGGTAAATAATAGCCAGAATTTAGGAGCGGAGCCAGAGACGCTCCGCCTCTAGCTAGAATCAAGATGCTTGCGGTTACGTCTCGTAGAGAAGATCATAAAAGAGTGCATATTTAGCTACGTGCTTAATGCTTAAACCCATTTATTTATCCGCCAGTTGTACAGAATTTATGCTGACTTCTGAATTCTGACTCCTGATTTCTGAATTCTGGTTTGATAAAATTTCATCCTTCATACTTTCTATTTTATTTATTATCTGTATTACCAATAACAGGTTTTAAGATTTATTATTAAAAATTTTACATCTTCACACTTAGTACAATCATCAAGCAAGTGAATTATATAAATTGTATTTAATTTGCTAATCAGAATTTATTTTTCTGATAAAGTCTAGTAAAGTCAAGTTTTAAATTTTCTTTGTACTACTCCTATCTCATCGCCAGAATACTTAAACTTGTTTGAGTAACCGCCAAGGAGGAGAGAATCTAGGAAATTTTCTGTTGAGAAAAAAGGAAGTGTAATTAAAATCACTTTTGTATTCGCTATTTTGTGTTGTTGCCGCAGGATTTCCCAGATATTCTCAATGAGAACTGAGGCATAGAAAATAATATGTTTTTAGACATTTTAGCTAGCTTGCAACGGTTATTTGTCGGTTACATTCCAGCCGCCGTATTGGGTAGTTTCATCGGTTATTTAATCGGCATGAATAGCATGATGTATCAGCTATTCAGGCGGATATTTCAGATACCACATAGCATCCCTCCTATAGCCTTGCTACCTATTGCCCTAATAGTGTTTAGAGAGAACGAACCGGCTGCTATTGTAGTAGTTTTTCTTGGAACTCTCTGGACGATGATCATTAACACCGCAATAGGTATGCAACATTTTCAGAGACAGAACAATAACTTTCGAGTAGCTATATTTCATATATTTCATGCTTTGAAAGTTGCTGTTTGGGTAGCCTGGTTTACAGTTATTGCCACAGAAATGTTGACTGGCCCAAAAGGACTTGGCTTTGTCGTCTGGGATAGTTATAAAAATGGCAACATCGATTCCGTAATTGAGACAATACTTTACATCGGCATTATTGGTCTTTTGCTGGATCAGTTCTTAGATTTCACAGGACATATTCTCTCGGAAATGGTTTCAGATGGGAAAAAATCTTCCTAAACTTTATCTAGGCTTGCGGATTGCACCTTGCCAGCTAATGGTTTGCTTCGCTGAACGTCCTCCGAAAAAATGAGTTTTTAATGGGTTGTCTTTCTAGCCAACCTATTTGAAAAGCTTCTTCTAGACGCTGCTGAAACTCTCGATAATTATCAGCGATCGCAGAACCAGGCGCAAGTAGAGAAACTGCTCACTTGCGAGGATTCCACTTGTTCAGCCTTTGGGGATTTTGCAAATACGTCTGCTCCTCCTCAATCAAGTGTAGTCACAGCATCTTGTAAGTAATTAATCTAAAATTTAGGTAATAATTCTTATTGATTTGCTTACAGTTACTTAATCTGGTATGACTGATGACCAGACTATCACCTAAGAAAGCTCAAACTAACTGCGTCCACAAGTTATAAAGTATGTGTAGATAAAACAGTGAGTGTGTTGAGAAAAAATTTATATGGCAAGCTACCAAGAAACCCTAACTAGTGACGAATCCATAAATGAGCTAATCGCCGAGACGACAAGCATTAATCATGTGGAGGTAATTGAAAATGTCATCGATTCTTTAGAACAAGATGACAGTGCAATGGTTAGCCACACTCCAGAGGGTAGTCATCTCTGGAAATTTAAGTATGGAAGTGTGGAAGTATTTGTAAAACTCAACGGGACAACCGATGAAGATACCATAACGGTTTGGTCGACAGTGCTAGATTTACCTGCCAAAGATGAACCCAGGTTGCTGCGATATTTGTTGGAGTTGAACTGCTCTAGCACTTTTGAAGCGCGTTTCGGTATTATTGAAAACCGGGTGGTTGTGATATCGACACGCACCTTAGCGGAGTTGTCTCCTGGGGAAGTGTCTCGGCTAATTACCATCGTGGCAACGATCGCTGATAATAATGATGAAGCTTTACAGGCTGAATTTGGTGCGACTTAAAGAATTTTGGATTTTAGCTGTATCTGATGCCTAGTAAGCAGGTTTGGCGACTAATTCCTTTGCTGGAGGCGGCTGGAAATGTGCAGATGGCCATTGACCTCTGGTTACTAGAACAGCACCAGTCTGGAAAGCATCCGCCAACTCTCCGCTTTTATATTTGGTCGCCACCTGCCATTTCTCTCGGTTATCATCAACGCCAATACCCTGAATATTGGCAAAATTTGACTTGGCAAGGTGAGAAGTTGGAGTTAGTGCAGCGTCCTACCGGGGGACGGGCGGTGCTACACCAAGGCGATTTAACTTACGCTGTAGTCACATCTGAACTGACAGGTAATCGCCTCCAGGTTTATGAAAAAATTTGTGAGTTTTTGATTCAAGGGTGGCGATCGCTTGGCGTAGAATTGCGGTACGGTACACAAGGACGAGGTTACATCCATAACCCTAACTGTTTTGGCACTGCTACCAGTGCAGATTTAGTTTTGCCAGATGGAGCCAAACTCATTGGTAGCGCTCAACTGCGACGTAGTGGGGCAATTTTACAACATGGTTCCATGCGTTTGCAACCGGATGCTGAATTGTTCGCTCAGGTATTTGGTGGAGAATCTTTTACCAACGTGGAACTGCCTCAAAAGCTGACTGTAGAAAAGATTATTGCAGCTTTAATTACCACAGCGAGCGATTGTTTTGATATGCAGATAGAAGTACAACCCCTCTCACCATCCGAGTGGAAAGCAATTTTGGCGCATCAGCTTTGAATCTTGACGGCAGGAGTTTCTTTCAAATACCCTGCTTTCACACAATCATCAATCAGTTGCAGAACAAAAGGCCAGAGTTCCGGCGCACCTGTTTCTACAGGCGCTACTCGTTTCATCACCTGATCTCGCCTAATGCCATGAATGCGCCAACTTCCGCCCTGAGTTTGCTGATTATGCAGCAAGGGTTGTATACGGTCTAGGGCTGCGGCAAAGTTGGCAGTAGGTGTTTCTCCTGCTTCAAACTCATCCCAAAGTAAACGCAACTCGCTACCTTGATCTGCTGGTAAAAGTCCAAATAACCGTAACGCTGCTTGGGCTTCTTTTGCTGCCTTGCTGTGATTACCCTGGACATCGTAGCAGAAGGTATCACCTGCATCAATTTCTACTAAGTCGTGAATTAGTAGCATTTTGATGACATGGAATATATTAACATCCTCCGGGGCATATTCTGCTAATATAATTGCCATAACTGCCAAATGCCAAGAGTGTTCTGCACTATTTTCCTGGCGTGACCCATCAGTGAGTAGGGTTTGGCGTATCACCTGTTTCAATCGATCAATTTCGATGATGAACTGAATTTGTTGAGTCAGCCGATTAATTTGCACCTAAATTTCTGATTGTGGGTGGGGTTGACTGGATGTTTAACTGTAGGTGATTATCTCAATAACTCCACCGAATCTGCAAAGACTTTCTTCTGCATACCAATTAAAAAGCGTCTGGGAGTGTTGCCGTGTTTCCACCCCAAACGCTTCTTATTCTTAACTTGCTCCTCACACAAATCAAGAGTATCACTACTTTTATAAAAGAGCAAGTATATTGAGTGACACTTTCAAAACTGTACCACCAATTTCTATTCGGGCAGATTTGTTGGGAGTTTGCTAATCTACTATCAATTGTTGTTTCTTCTCATCAGAGAAAATTTTAGACTGAGTAAATTAAGTTATCGAGCCTTGAATAAGCTACTTTTTACAGGTAAATCTTTTCGCTTTATGGCTTTTGTCCTACCGCTAATTGTGTGGTGGGGATACAAAGAAGTACAAAACCAATTTGTGCAGCCGCAAGCAATTGTAGTGTTAGGTGGTTCAACGAGACGTTTAGAGCGAGAAAAGTTTACGGCAGAATTTGTCCGCCAGCATCCAAATATACCAATTTGGATTAGTGGGGGTAGTCCACCCAGATTCACCCAACAAGTGTTTACCAAAGCTGGTGTTGATCCCAAACGTTTACACTTGGACTATGAAGCAGTAGACACAGTTACTAATTTTACTACGGTAGTGGATGATTTGCAAGCTCGTGGCATTAAGAGCGTTTATTTAATTACTTCAGACTTCCATATGCGCCGGGCTTGTGTCGTCGGCGAAATTATTTTGGGTAGTCGGGGTATTTATTTAAAACCAGTGCCAGTTCCTTCAAAAAAACCCCCTGAATCTATCAAAAAATCTATTCGTGATGGAGCTAGAGCCATACTCTGGTTAGCAACTGGTTATACAGGTGTGGATGCAGCTAAAAATAAATAGTAAATCAAAGCAATTTTGGATTTTGCGTCCACCAAAATTTTTAGCAACAGCTTAGATTGCTCGAAATAGCCTAGTGTGTTAGGGGAAAAAACGCCCCAATTTCCTCCACAATTTGATACCCTAGCTTAAACAGATTTGAGAAAAATTAAAGCGTGGAAATTCAACTTGGGCGGGGAAAAACAGCTCGCAGAGCTTACGGAATAGATGAAATTGCTCTAGTCCCCGGTAACAGAACACTAGACCCTAGTTTGGCAGATACTAAGTGGCGTATTGGCAATATTGAGCGAGAAATCCCAATAATTGCGAGTGCAATGGATGGTGTAGTCGATGTTCGCATGGCTGTACGTTTGTCACAGTTAGGAGCATTAGGTGTCCTCAACTTAGAGGGTATTCAAACTCGCTATGCTGACCCAGAGCCAATATTAGATCGGATTGCCTCTGTGGGGAAAGATGAATTTGTTGCCCTGATGCAAGAACTCTATGCCGAACCAATCAAGCCGGAATTAATTGAACAACGTATTCAGGAAATTAAACAACAAGGTGGGATTGCGGCGGTGAGTATGACTCCAGCCGGTGCAAGTAAGTATGGTGAGGCGGTGGCAAAAGCTGGGGCAGATTTATTTTTTGTCCAAGCTACGGTGGTTTCTACTGCATACCTGTCACCAGAGTCGATACTACCACTTGATTTAGCAGAATTTTGTCGCTCAATGCCCATCCCCGTGGTGTTGGGGAATTGCGTGACTTATGAAGTCACTTTGAATTTGTTGAAAGCTGGGGCGGCTGGGGTACTGGTGGGAATTGGGCCTGGTGCGGCTTGTACGTCGCGTGGGGTGTTGGGTGTGGGTGTGCCACAGGCAACTGCGATCGCTGATTGTGCTGCGGCACGAGATGATTACTACAAGGAAACTGGCAACTATATCCCCATCATTGCTGATGGCGGTTTAATCACTGGTGGCGACATTTGTAAATGCATTGCCTGTGGTGCCGATGGTGTGATGATTGGTTCGCCCTTTGCCAAAGCTGCCGAAGCCCCAGGACGAGGTTATCATTGGGGTATGGCAACTCCTAGCCCAATATTGCCTCGTGGCACCCGGATTCGCGTTGCCACCACTGGCAGCCTAGAGCAAATACTCATTGGGCCAGCAGGATTGGATGATGGCACTCACAATCTTTTAGGAGCCTTAAAGACCAGCATGGGCACCTTGGGAGCCAAAAATATCAAAGAAATGCAGCAAGTGGAAGTTGTGATTGCGCCTTCTTTATTAACTGAGGGTAAAGTTTACCAAAAAGCTCAACAATTAGGTATGGGTAAGTAAAGGGAATGGGGAATAGGGAATAGGGAAGGATGAGGGAGACAGCAAAGATGCGGGAGAAATAATTAATGCCCACTCCCCACTCCCCACTCCCCACTCCTTACAATAAATTTTCCAGCCCCCTAAACAATTACTGGAAAAATCCTATATGTCGCCTACAATAGAAGTAACGGAGACTATGTTTCCGTTCACTCCTCACACCACACTCCGCCCGGACTACTGTTCGGGCGGTTCCTTATGTTTATGAATAAATTTTATAGCTTCTTTGCAAATGTACATCCTCTACTTCCAAGCTGAGGTTTTTGCTATGGTAGAATTTTCACCAAGCTCAGATATATTTGGCAAAGGTTTTAGGCATGTCAACAGCCACACAAGTTACCGATTCTAGTTTCAAGCAAGAAGTACTCGACAGCGAGGTACCCGTTTTAGTTGACTTTTGGGCACCCTGGTGTGGACCATGCCGTATGGTGGCTCCTGTTGTCGATGAAATCTCCGAACAGTACAAAGGTCAAATAAAGGTCGTAAAAGTCAACACGGATGAAAATCCGAATGTTGCCAGTCAGTACGGCATCCGCAGCATTCCCACATTAATGATTTTTAAGGGTGGACAAAAAGTTGATATGGTAGTCGGCGCTGTGCCTAAAACTACATTAGCTACCACTCTCGAAAAGTATCTTTGAAACTCAATCGGCAACAAAAACCTCTTGAGTTATCCATATTGTTCTAACTTTAGGTTAATTTTTGTAACCAAGTTTGAAAGGCGCGAATTTCTCGTCTTTCAAACTTTTTTGAATTTATTTATATACTTTAAGAATGTTTTTAGGAGTTTTCTATTTTAAAAACAACTTCCTAATTCCCGCATTAATAATTTACATGGCAGGGCTGCTAACAAAAATCTAACTAGATTGAGCGAGTAAAATTTTACACGGTCTATACTGTAGTTTCCTTTTTCTCCTCTAGCTTAAATACCATCAATTACAGCGTAAGCAAGGTCTAACTGATCATCAAATGTTTGCCCATAACATCTGCTAGAACAAAGACAGCGATAAATGTTTGAACGAGAACAGAAATATAGCAGTTCTCGTTTACGTGAGTACACCCGTAGGGGCACGGCATGCCGTGCCCCTACACCTTGGGATATAACGTTGTACCGCATCTGAATGGGAACCGCTATATCTACACTAGACAGCTTTTATCAGGGTTTGATCACAAACTAATCACAATCTTGCTTACTTTGCTAAAACCCAAAGGAAGATTAAGAGTAGGAATAAAACAAGTCTGTTAAAAAAAAGCAACGCTGATGTATTTCTAATTAAGTTCCACATATGTTGAAGTAGAGATATATTTTGATAATCTCTCGCCCATAAATAAACTATTCGTTGTTGAATCTATGAAGTCTTATTTAGCCGCCGCTATTCAATTGACCAGTGTGCCCGATCTACATAAAAATCTGGCACAGGCAGAAGAATTAATAGATTTGGCCGTGCGTCAAGGTGCTGAATTGGTGGGTTTACCAGAAAACTTTTCGTATATGGGAGAAGAAAAAGATAAACTCGCCCAAGCGGATACGATCGCTCTTGAAAGTGAAAAGTTTCTCAAAACAATGGCTCAACGCTTTCAAATTACCATCTTGGGCGGCAGCTTTCCAGTTCCGGTAGACAATACAGGCAAGGTTTATAATACCACTGTACTCATCGATCCAAGCGGTGAAGAACTTGCCCGTTACTACAAAGTACACCTATTTGATGTTGATGTCCCCGACGGCAATACTTATCGAGAATCGAGTACGGTTGTGGCTGGTACGCAACTACCCCCCGTTTATTTCTCAGAAAAACTTGGTAATTTAGGACTTTCTATTTGTTATGATGTCCGCTTCCCGGAACTGTACCGTCATCTGGCAGAGAAGGGAGCTGATGTGATGTTTATTCCCGCCGCTTTTACCGCCTTTACTGGCAAAGACCACTGGCAAGTACTATTACAAGCCAGAGCTATCGAAAATACCGCCTACGTCATTGCTCCTGCCCAAACAGGCAATAACTACGCCCGCCGTCTAACCCACGGACACGCTGTTATTATCGACCCTTGGGGTGTAATTTTAGCTGATGCTGGGGAAAAGCCGGGAATTGCGATCGCTCAAATCAATCCCACTAGGCTCGAACAAGTCCGCCGTCAAATGCCTTCTCTACAGCACCGAGTATTTTAAGTCTTGGCGACAAGGGGGACAAAAGGAATAACCAATGCCCAGTTCATATAAATAAATAAAACAAAAAACCGGGCAACCACCCGGTTTATGCCAATATTAGAATCCTCAGTCTTCTAAAAGAATAGTAGCACTGTGGGGCTATTTATTTGTTGTCAGAATTAAACTTTAGCAGCTGCCTTGGTGACAACATTTAGTTCACCCTTAGCATACTTAGCAGCAAAATCTTCTAAAGAAACCTGCTTGATCTTGCTTGCATTGCCAGCAGTACCAAATTGCTGATAGCGTTCAGCACAAATCTTCTGCATATATACAATAGAAGGCTTGAGGAAGTGGCGGGGGTCAAACTCCTCTGGTTTTTTAGCCAAAGCTTCACGTACAGCAGCAGTAATTGCTAGACGGTTATCGGTGTCGATGTTTATTTTACGTACACCACTCTTAATACCTTTTTGGATTTCTTCTACAGGTACACCGTAGGTTTCAGGAATTGCACCACCATATTGGTTAATTATTGCAAGCAAATCTTCAGGTACAGAAGAAGAACCGTGCATTACTAAGTGGGTGTTAGGCAAACGGCGGTGAATTTCTTCAATGCGGCTGATGGCCAAAATTTCGCCGGTTGGCTTGCGTGTAAACTTGTAAGCACCGTGGCTTGTGCCAATGGCAACAGCCAAAGCATCTACTTGGGTTGCTTCTACGAAGTCAACAGCTTCATCGGGGTCAGTTAGCAGTTGGGAGTGGTCGAGTGTACCCTCAAAACCGTGACCATCTTCAGCTTCACCAGCACCAGTTTCTAGAGAACCCAAACAACCGAGTTCACCTTCAACGCTGACACCCAAAGCATGAGCTACATTTACAACTTCGCGGGTAACACTGACGTTGTACTCGAAGCTAGCGGGGGTCTTAGCGTCAGCTTCCAAAGAACCATCCATCATTACGCTTGTGAAGTTGTTCTTCATTGCTGAGTAGCAGGTAGCAGGTGCATTACCATGATCTTGGTGCATGACAATGGGAATCTGAGGATAGGTTTCTACCGCTGCCAAAATTAGGTGGCGGAGGAAGTTTTCTCCAGCATAAGCACGAGCGCCACGAGAAGCTTGTAAAATTACGGGGCTATCTGTCTCGACAGCAGCTTTCAGGATCGCCTGAATCTGCTCCAAATTGTTAACGTTGAAAGCTGGGATGCCGTAACCGTTTTCAGCTGCGTGATCCAACAACAGCCGCAGTGGTACAAGCGCCATAAATAGTCCTCCTAATGTGGTTGTCAGCTAGTCTGTGAGAGAAGCGTAATAATAACGCTAAATCTTAAGAGTTTTTTCAACTTATAGGAAATTATAGCTAGTGTAGTGTATCTATGTTGAAAAAGTTTACGCCATAATTACTATAAATATGCCTTATAGTTGCTCTATACTGCTGTACAGTTAGCTACCCCAAGGATAGCAGCTTTGGTAGCGCGGTATCCCAAATCTTCATCTGAAAAGCGATCGCCTACGACGGTTGGGAACGCTTTTATGCCAGACCCTACGCGAACGCACTCAACCCATCTGCAAAATCTCAATTTCAATAAAAAGCGATCGCACTTCCAAAGGTGAAGATTAGCGATCGCTCTTTATACATATTCAAAGCTGTTGTTCAACAAAAATGCTTGAGTGTAACCCGTTATAGACATCGCACAGACAGTTAAGAAGGTACGTTACCATTCTTGGTAACGCACCCTAACAGATTAGGCGATTGTACTGATATTAATCAGTCCTTTAGGAACGGCTAATACGATAGGTAAGTGTGTAGTCCCAGGTAGACCAGCCTATACCGCTTTTTTTGGACATTACCCAGGCTCGCTCTTCATGGGAGGGTCCTGTAGAGGAAATTTCTAATTCGGTAGTACCGAGTAAGTCATCTTTATCTAAAGTAGAGAGAATGCCTACCCCGGTTGTAGCTGCTTTTAGTACCGTTCCTGCAATAGCTCCTTGTGGACCTGTTACTGCTAAGGCAGCTGAAACAGCCGTGCTAATTTGTTGAACTGTATCACCGTACTTAGCCCAGTCTTTTCCAGCATCTTCGTCGTAAGCTTTTAGTCCGCCTTTGATGCTTTCTCCTTGTGGGATTTCGCCCTCAAATAAAACGGCTTGGTCTGGTTTGAAAGATTTCCTTTGCTTATCATTGATTTTAATAGGAGTTGTCAGAATTGCCTTAGTGATTGTTCCTCCAACCAAACCACCGACGAGATAAAAATCGTCAGCGCCGGTTATATCTTCGGTATCTCGGCAATAAACGTCAACTAATTCGACTTTTAACTTTGTCATAAGTTTCTTGGATTATTGCATTTGGTGTTGTGTTCAGAATGGCACTCTGTTAATGAGCATCTGAATGCCTTTTTTTGTTCTTCACGTATATATGTCATAGCTGTAAATTAAGGTAACAATATCATCTGGGTTGAGTGACAAAATCACCTCGAAGGCTCGTAAAGCCGCAGACTCAAAAGCTATGACTGCCTTCTGCCTCAGTTATGCGCTTTCAGACCGCATTGAAGTAACCGTAAAATTACTGAAATACACTTACAACTTAGTCAATTTCCCTTAACTGTAATCTTTCTTTATATCTTCACCAAAAAGCGATCGCTCATCCGAAAATCTTTTACTCCCAAGAGCGATTGCATTCATAATATATCTATAAAGTTTTCGGGGGATGCACTAGCTTGAATCCAATCTCAGTGTAGCTATTTAGACAAAACTACTTTGCGTTGTATAAATACAGACTGATTTTAGGGATTTTCCTTTGCGTGAGACATTCATTCCTAAATTCAGCAACGCCAACTTTAACTTCTAAGTTGCACCGGCATAGCTAAATAGGTCATTTTCACCCCCCCCAAAGGTGTAAAAATCACTGGAGTCAGGCTTTGATTCAAATGCATTTGAATTTCAGAAGATGGTAACTCTTTCAAGCCTTCCATCAAATATTTAATGTTAAAAGCAATTTCTATATTCTCCCCAGATATCTGCGCCGGCATTGACTCTCTACCACTGCCCACATCTTGAGCTTCGCAAGATAAAGTAATTTCTTGGGCTTCACTGTCAATACTCACTTTAACAATATTATTTTTCTGGTCAGCTAGCACAGCAATCCGTTCCAAAGTGCTGACGAATTGTCGCCGTTCAATTGTCACTTGTCGCTCAAATTGGCGCGGGATTAATTGTCGATAAGCAGGATATTGCCCTTCTAATGTGCGACTAGTCAAGCGTTGATTTTGCCATGCAAACACAACTTGACCTTGATCGAAATATAAAGCCACAGGTTCATCTGATGAGGCGTTATGAGCTAGCATTCGTTGGAGTTCGCGCAATGCTCTAGCTGGTACTGTCACCTCTAGCTGACTGGTTCCGCCTAGAGGACGTTCGTTGCTAGTTTCGACTACTGCTAGGCGGTGTCCGTCGGTAGCTGCAAATTCTAAGGTATCTTGTTTAACTGTTAAATGAACTCCCGTAAGTACTTGCTTGGTTTCATCTGCACTGGTAGCAAATAATGAACCGCGTAAGCCCTCAATTAATGCCGTGGTTGTGAGATAAATTACTTCCGTATTTTCAATTACAGGTAGTTCGGGGAATTCTTCAGGCCCCATTGCTCGGACTTGGTAATGTCCACTCTTGGGTGTGAGTGTAACAATTAAACCTTCTCCAGCGGGTGTTACACCTGTGAGGGCTGATTCATCGTCTAGAGTGATTTCGCCTTCTGGAAGACGAGAGGTGATATCTACAAGTAATTTAGCAGGAAGTGCGATCGCGCCTCCTTGCCAAACCTCTGCATTAAAGCTGGTGCGGATTCCCAAGCTGAGATCAAAGGCTGTTAAGCTAACTTGGTTAGTTTCAGCATCCGCTTGGAGCAGCACATTGGCAAGGACTGGATGAGTTGGTCGTGAAGGTACTGCACGACTGACGAGTGAGAGATTTGTACTGAGATCGCTTTGGGAGCAAACTAATTTCATAAGTCAGATTCAGCTGGTGACAGATATCCTAACATCCTTATTGTTCTCGCTGTTTTTTAGTTAGTGCGTAGGTGCGATCGCTTGTTAGGATTCAGATCCCCGACTTCTTGGAGAAGTCGGAGATATTGTTGTTCACGAATGATTTAAGATTGCTATATTTCGAGATGATTTTTCACGACAAACTTGATATCAGCGTCTAATGCATCGCTAAATACCACCATGTCTTAGGTTAAAGCTGCAATGCACTCTATTTTATCTGTCAAAATTTAAACCTTTGCAACTTATGCTCTGACCTATATAAAAAACGCTTAAGCATTTCTTGCAAATGTAGAAGCATTTTTAGCAAATACTTGATGCTTTGCAACAAATACTCCTCCATGTATAAGAAACGTTTAAGTTTTTCCAGCAAACATATAAGTCGTTCCAACAAATACTTAATACTTCGCAACAAACATTCCTCCATGTATAAGAAAGGTTTAAGTCTTTCTTACAAACATATAAGTCGTTGCAACAAATACTTAATAGTTCGCAACAAACATTCCTCCATGTATAAGAAACGTTTAAGTCATTGCAACAATTGTTGTAGTGAGCTTATAACTCAATTTACTACCGGAAATCTCCAAATAATCTCAGTGAAATTAACTAAAGTTTTTTAAATGCGATGTCTACGACGGGCTACGCCTACGCCCTTCTCTGCTATATTTTCCCATAACATCAGACATATTTTTGTATAAAACAGTACTGTAAACCTAGTAGCAGAGATGCATTATGGCACGTCGTAAAAGAAATTCCAACATTTTAGAGCAAGCTGATCGCCGGATTGAAAGCTTACAATCTATCAGTGTAGAACTTGACTTTGGCGAGGGGCTGACCATGAAAGCCTACATGATCACAATTAACAATTTACGGTCTAATCTTGCTGCCTACAACACTGCTTTGTCCACCATTGACAAACTCACAGATGACGTGAACAACGCAGAACAGATTGTCATAGCAATGTCAGAAAAAATGTTACTAGGAGTTGGCAGCCGTTACGGTAAAACCAGCCAAGAATATGAGATGGCGGGTGGTGTGCGACGACGTAATACCAAGAATAGGCGACGAGTACCAGGAAATGTCAAACTCACCAATTCTTTAGCAAACGATTCTGTTGAGCTTTCTTCTGTAAATGGATCTACCAATGGGTCATCACCTGCGATCGCAGTTAACTAGCTAAAATACAATAGACATCTCCAGAAATTGAATATGCGTTGTCTATAATCCTTGTAGAGACGTAGCACTGCTACGTCTCTACATCTTTTTCACGTCGCAGGAAGGTGAGGAAGTCCTCAATGGAGTCTTCTTCGGGACAAAAGCTAGCGGCGAGATCCTTTTATAAACGGTCATTTTAAAAAAAACTCGTATTGCCTCTTGCCTACCAAGCCAAGTAATTATGGCTACGCCACACTGCGCGAACAGAAATCAAAGCGGGTTTTGTTTGTGTAGCCGCGAATTCCATTCGCCCGGTGCAGTAAACTATAATTTGTGAAAATGCGTAATTTATACTACTCCTAAAAACGCAAAATCACATAGGTATCGCTGGTGTCGCTCAAAGTATTCTGTTCTTAGTCTCACAACGACGAATCTTTAAAGGATGAACTAGCTAAACACCTGACTATGTTGGAACAGCAAGGTGTAATTTTAACCTTAAGACTGAAAAAGGTAAATATTGATTTAAATCCCGAACCATCCAACTTCAAAGGCGGGAATCGACCTGTTGAGCTTCTCTCAGAATTTAAGTTGTGGCACGTTTTACACAATTTCTGTTGGAATCATAGTTAAGCAATTTTACATCTGTGGAAAACTTGTGGAAAAGTACCTGAGCTTTTCCACAAGGTAATTATACTTAATTAAGTTTTAGTAGGAAAATATCAAGTTTTTCACAGGTTTTCCCCAAAAAGTAATGTTTTTTCCACAAGCTAAGTTAAATTTAATCAATTTTTATACTTTACTTAATATTTTTGACTAGTGATTTCAGATATCAAAGCTAACAATAATAATGCTGGTTGTGGAAAACTTAAAATACATCTTCAGGATGATTTTTGCGAACGGCTAGTCATGTTGACGCGATCGCTTAGTTGGCGTAGTGTTTGGGATAGAGTGCGATCGCTCTCCTGAAGTTGAGTAATTTTATCGCAACTGTACATTACCGTCGTATGGTCTTTACCACCAAATTCCTCTCCAATTCTCGGAAAACTCAGGGATGTATGTTGGCGCATTAAATACATCCCTATTTGGCGTGCCCAGCTAATCTCTCTTCGTCGTGAGTTACCTTTGAGGTCATCAATTGAAACATCAAAATTATTCGCCACAACTATCAAAATTGCTTCTGGGGTAGCTGCTACTTTCTCATTAGGTGGTTCTAAAACTGGCGTAATATTTTCCACCGTCATGGGTAAACCCCAAATGGAAATATAAGCCAGCGCCCGAATTAAGGCTCCTTCTAATTCTCTAATATTAGAAGTATAGTTAGAAGCAATATATTCAATCACATCGCGGGGAAGAGAAATATTTTCGTCTTCGGCTTTTTTCTGTAAAATCGCCATTCTAGTTTCTAAATTTGGCTTTTGGATATCTGCGATTAAGCCCATAGAAAACCGAGAACAAAGACGTTCTTGTAAACTAGGAATCTGGTTAGGAGGACGATCAGAAGCAATCACAACTTGTTTACCAGCTTCATGTAAAGTATTAAAAGTATAAAAAAACTCTTCTTGGGTGTACTCCTTTCCTTCAAGAAACTGAATATCATCAACTAATAAAACATCAGCCGCTCGATAATGCTCTCGAAAACTTTGCATACTATCCTTACGAATCGCTGTAATTAAATCATTAGTAAACTGCTCAGTTGAAACATAAAATATTTTACAATCAGGAGAAATTTTCCAGCGATAATGACCAATGGCTTGCATAAGATGAGTTTTACCCAAACCTACACCACCGCATAAAAATAAAGGATTAAACTCTTTACCTGGAGATTCCGCAACTGCCAAAGAAGCAGCGTGAGCCATCCGATTGTTAGCACCAACTACAAATCGTGAAAAGATATATTTAGAGTTCAATTCAGTAGTTTTTTGATTTTTATTAGTAACAGGTTCCGAAATACTGCTGGGGTTTAGTGATTCCCAAGAAACCTCTCCTTCACTAAAATGAGAAACTTCATTACCTTCAGCAACAGTAATGTAAATTCCTACAGGATGACCCAGAATATCTTGTACTACATGAGCAATGGTGTTGATGTAATACTTCTGTAACCAATTACGAGCAAATGGGTTAGGAGTGCGTATCACCAAGCAATTATTTTCTAATCGCTCCGCACTAGCAGTTTTGATCCAAGTTTCAAAGGTGGGTCGGGATAGTTCTAGCTGTAGGCGCTCTAGTACCTGACTCCACAGGCTTTCTATCGGAATTTCCATTATCCACCACCTTTGCTGCTAATTGTCACAATAGAAGAGAAAGCACCAATTTAGCATTGAGACACGCTAGACGTAGAATAAACTTTTAAGTTGTAATCATTTTGGGACACACCCGCTAGGCAAGATTCTAACATCCACTGACCAAACTGAGTACTGAGTAGTTACTTCTTAATTCCCACTCAGGACTCAGCACTCTTAACTCGGCACTCTATATTGATACGGAGAAGCAAGGACACATGAAGACGACAAAGCATAACTCAGCGCCCAAAAATATTGATACCAAAGGTTTGTCCCACAGGCTGTGGATGCTCTTATGCGGGGTAGCAATGGTGTTCCTGGGAAGCTGCTCTCTTGAACCAGCCAAGACCTTTGAGGCTCAACCAAGCAATACTCAAGCCCAAAGGACTACTGATTCTAATCCGGTAATTGCTCTCCCACCAATTATCGCGTCGTCTGGAGATCCCAATTTTGTGGTGAAAGTAGTGCAGAATGTGGGGCCTGCGGTAGTTCGGATTGATTCTTCTAGAACAATCACTGCTCGCGTACCAGATGAATTTAACGACCCATCATTCCGGCGGTTTTTTGGAGACACAGCGCCACAGCCTAGACAACGGGTAGAGCGGGGTAGCGGCTCTGGATTTATCATTAATTCCTCTGGTCAAATTTTGACTAATTCCCATGTGGTAGACGGTGCTGATCGAGTGACTGTTACACTCAAAGATGGCCGGACTTTTGATGGTAAAGTATTAGGTGAAGACCCGGTAACGGATGTGGCTGCGATCAAAATTGATGCTAATAATCTGCCAACTCTCTCTGTGGGTAACTCCGATGCTTTGCAGCCAGGAGAAGCAGTAATTGCTATTGGTAATCCATTAGGTTTGAATAATACCGTTACTTCTGGGATTATTAGTGCTACAGGTCGCTCTGGTAGAGACATTGGCGCTAGTGATAAGCGGGTTGATTATATCCAAACGGACGCTGCAATTAACCCTGGTAACTCTGGTGGACCACTGATAAATGCTCGTGGCCAGGTGATTGCCATGAACACAGCCATTATTCGAGGCGCTCAAGGTTTGGGATTTGCTATTCCCATCAACACTGTGCAAAAAATTGCTCAAGAATTAATTGCTACAGGTAAAGTCGATCATCCTTATTTGGGTGTTCAGATGGTGACACTGACACCAGAAAATAGAGAAAGAATCAAAAATATAGCTGGCGATCGCTTAAATCTTACAGCAGATGACGGTATTTTGTTGGTTGAGATTGTGCCGCGATCGCCTGCATCTGTGGCTGGACTACGAGTCGGTGATGTGATTAAAAGCATTAATAACCAGCCTGTTACTAAACTTGAACAAGTCCAAAAGCTAGTAGAAAATAGCAAAATCGGTACTACTTTACCAATACAAGTAGAACGCAACGGAAAAATTGTCCAAATAGGAGTCCAACCTGCTCCTTTGCCAGTAAGACGTGAAGAATGATCTTTGTCATTTGTCATTTGTCATTTGTCATTTGTCATTTGTCATTTGTCATTTGTCATTTGTCATTTGTCATTTGTCATTTGTCATTTGTCATTTGTCATTTGTCATTTGTCATTTGTCATTTGACTGACATACTCTATTCCCCACTCCCCACTCCCCACTCCCCACTCCCCACTCCCCAAAGGAGTTTTATAATGCCTGAATTAGCGCCAATCATTCAATTGGGTAATCCAATACTGCGTCAAAAAGCTGCTTGGGTTGACAATATTCAAGATCAGGGCATCCAAAAATTAATTGAAGACTTAACCGCCACTGTTGCCAAGGCTAACGGCGTGGGAATTGCTGCGCCTCAAGTAGCACAATCCTATCGTTTATTTATTGTGGCTTCTCATCCTAATCCCAGGTATCCCAACGCTCCCGAAATGGAACCTACTGCCATGATTAATCCTAGAATCATTGCTCATTCAACCGAAGTTGTCAAAGATTGGGAAGGTTGTTTGAGCGTTCCAGGAATTAGGGGGTTAGTTCCTCGATATCAAGCGATTGAAGTGGAATACACTGACTGCCAAGGCAATTTGCAAAGGCAAGAATTAACCGATTTTGTCGCTCGGATCTTTCAACACGAGTATGACCACCTCGACGGTATCGTATTTGTAGATCGCCTAGAGAACACTCTTGATATGATTACTGAGCAGGAATACCAACAGCGAGTAGTTAATAAGACTTAACCCGAAATAATTCTTCAGAATGATAGTTAACACCAAAGCTGTGAGCAAAGGCGGACTTGTTGCCAAAAGAGCAAGAGAGCCTTTGCAGAACAGTCTCCAAGTCACTAGTTCACTAGTAGTCTGCCAAGCTAAGTTTGCTGGGTTTGTAGTGAGCGCTTCAGCGCTCAAATCAAGGACTAAAGTCCTGACTACAAACTTATTCACTCATCAAATCTGAAACCCTTGCTAAAACTTAATTACGAATTACGAATTACTCAACCCGCTTAACTTCAAATCTCCGCAACCCTTCCGGTTCTTCGTATTCAACGATAACATCTTTAACAACAGCAGCAGGTGGCCCAGAGTGACACCAACGAACCATGTCATCTACAACCTCTCGTACCCCTTCAAAGACTGCCTCGACGCGATTATCGGGGAGATTCCGCACCCATCCGGTTAAGCCCAATTGGCTAGCTGTATCCACAGTGGCGTAGCGATAGCCAACTCCTTGGACTCGGCCAGAAATGAATACATGAGCGCGGATAATCTTTGGCAGTGCTGTAGAATTCTGCATAGATTGGTCTATTCTTGACGATTTCTAGTCTACTTAGTTTGTGTATACTGGCGATCGCAATTATCCTACTTTTCTGTTTGTCATTTCAGATTTTCAATTACTTATGTCTAATCTGCCACCACTCAATACAGAAACAATTTGGGCAATTCTCGACGAAAAACTTGATGATGCCACAGTTAATCATTTGCTATGGCACTATTTAGGCTATCGCTATGACTCCTCAAATGCACAATGGGACACTAGCGAAGTTGCACCAGAATGGCAGAATGAGTACCCACAACCACCAGATTTTATTGACTCTCGCCCCGCAATAGTCAAGCTGACTCGTTCCATTCCTTCTGAAAATAAACAAATACTAAAAGAAAAGCTGGGTTTCAAAGGTTACAAGATTGGTGAATTTGGTCCTCGACAAACTCGTAGGGCGACAGCAGCGAATTGGTTATTAAGTTATCTGCAACAAACTAACTAGGTGAGCGTTAATAATTGAATTGCGTAGCATATAGCAATCCGATTTGATTTGTGAAAAAATCTAAGTATGTGTAGGGTGTGTTATCGCGTAGCGTAACGCACCAAAATCTTCAGATGGTGCGTTATGCCTCTGGCTAACGCACCCTACGCATATTTCAAAAATCAAATATGAGTCCTATAGTTTAATTCTTGCCTACCTACTTAACGGTAAAATTGAGTAATCTTCTTAGCAGATATTTGGCAAATAATATTCTATTTTTACTGAATATCTGCTGGATGAGAATTTAATAAAAAACTATTGATTTAATTAATTTTTGCAATAGCTTTTTAAAAATATTAGTTTTATAGGCAAAATCTGCATTTTAGTCAATCACCAAATCCTATAAATAGTCAAAAATAAAAAAACATAGTTAACTTTTATAAATTATTTAGAAATTATTCCTGAAGATAGAAGCACTACTTATGTAATTCTTTCTCTAGAGCGATTTGCAAATTTAATTTAGCATCAGAGAATACTTCTATCAACCGTTGATCTTACAAACACTTCTATGACAAAGCCAATTGAATTTAATTTATTTGCGCCTTACAATAAAGGAGTTACATTAATTGGTTCTTTTTCTGATTGGCAAGAAATTCCAATGGAAAAAGGAGATGATGGTTATTTCCGCACAAGTGTTGAACTAGAAGACGGCGTTTCTAAATATAAATTCCGTGTTCAGTCAAATTCATGGTTTTTTGAACCAGAACAATGGGTTGAGGTTACAGATCCTTATGCAACTGATATAGATGAATTGAGTGGAAAAGATGATGGTGTTGTCCGGGTCAAAGATGGTAAAAGAATTACCGATGATTATGTCTGGCAACATGATGATAAACCTTTACCTGCTGACCGCGAATTAGTAATTTATGAATTGCACGTCGGGGACTTTTCTGGTGGTGAGGATGATCCTTATGCACGAGGCAAGTACAAACACGTCATTGAAAAGTTAGATTATCTATGTGAATTGGGAATTAATGCTATTGAGTTAATGCCACTTAAAGAGTATCCTGGTGATTATAGTTGGGGTTATAATCCGCGCCACTTCTTTGCAACTGAATCTAGTTATGGTACTACCGCCGGGTTGAAAAAATTGGTTGATGAGTGTCACGCCAGAGGCATCCGTGTAATTATTGACGGGATTTATAACCACTCGGAAGCATCTAGTCCGTTAACACAAATTGACCACGATTATTGGTATCATCACGCTCCCCGTGACCCTGATAATAACTGGGGACCAGAGTTTAATTACGAACATTATGACGAAAAATTAGAGATTCATCCAGCGCGGAAATTTATTGGTGATACAATCCGTTTTTGGATACAAGAATATCATCTCGATGGTATTCGCTATGATGCGGCACGGCAAATTGCTAACTATGACTTCATGCACTGGATTGTTCAGGAAGCCAAAAACGTTGCTAGCCCAAAGCCTTTTTACAACGTTGCCGAACATATTCCTGAAACTACCAGTATTACCAATGTAGATGGGCCAATGGATGGTTGCTGGCATGACAGCTTCTATCACTGTATTTTAGAACATATCTGCGGCGATACATTTGATTTAGAGCGCCTCAAAGATGTTATTGATTGCAAACGCCAAGGCTTCTTGGGTGCTACTAATGTAGTAAATTACCTCACCAACCATGACCATAACCATATCATGGTAGAATTGGGGAACCGTGAGATTTTTAATGAAGAAGCCTTCGGACGAGCTAAATTAGGAGTAGCCATCCTAATGACTGCTGTTGGCGTACCTTTGATTTGGATGGGTGAAGAATTTGGCGAGTACAAACCTAAACAACCTGAATCATCCAAAATCGATTGGACGCTGTTAGGCAATGATTTGAATCGTAGTTTATTTGATTCATACAAAGGTTTAATTAACCTGCGTAAAAGCAATCATGCTCTCTACACAGAAAATATTGATTTCATCCACGAAAATCCCGATACAAAAGTATTAGCTTATACTCGTTGGAATGATGAAGGCTCTCGTGTAGTCGTGGTAGCCAATTTCTCTGAAAACTTCCTAGCTGGCTATCATGTTCCTAACTTTCCTAGCGCTGGTACATGGCACGAGTGGACAGGTAATTATGATGTCGAATCTGGTGAGGACGGCATTCTAGCAGACTTGGGGCCATACGAAGCTAAAGTGTTTGTATGGCAGTAATGAAAAAATACGTTACTGCTGATTTGCAATCAATTCCCACTGTTACTATGTAAGATTACTAGGATCTGCTTCAATCATTTGCTCACTCGGTGCTGGTTTATATAAATTTCAGCACTTTGTGAGTATATTTAAATTTTCCTCAACGACTGAAGTTGCGGCTATAAAAACTAAGTCCAGGCTGACTAAATACTGAAAGCCTGATGATATCGAGCTTTTATCAGGCTAGCCGCTCTACATTTATTGAGGGCATATTGAACTTTTGCGTAAAAATGTGTATAGTAAGCACCACATATAAAAATAGTGGCACAAATTTAAGAGAGCATCCCCATGCACAACCAATTATTTAATACTAATATTGACAGCGATCGCATTTTGTTAACTCCCAAGGAAGTCAAATCAAAATTACCTTTAACAGAATCGGCAGAACAAACAGTTGTAAAATATAGGCAGGAAGTAGAACATATCCTAGATTTTCAGGATAGCAGAAAATTTATAGTGGTTGGCCCATGCTCAATCCACGATCCCAAAGCAGCGATCGAATATTCTCACAGGTTAAAAGCATTGGCTGAACAAGTCAAGGATAACCTGCTACTAATTATGCGAGTGTACTTTGAGAAACCAAGAACAACGGTAGGTTGGAAAGGATTAATTAATGATCCAGATATGGATGATTCTTTCCATGTAGAAAATGGTTTATTAATTGCACGCGACCTGCTATTGAAAATTACAGAATTGGGATTACCTACTGGCACAGAAGCATTAGATCCAATCATACCTCAATACATTAGTGAACTGATTACATGGTCTGCCATTGGAGCACGCACGACCGAATCACAAACTCATCGTGAAATGGCAAGTGGACTTTCGATGCCTGTGGGTTTTAAAAACGGTACTGATGGCAATATTCAAGTAGCTTTGAATGCCCTACAATCAGCGAGAAATCCGCATAATTTTTTGGGAATTAATCAAAACGGACAGGTTAGCGTATTTGAAACTAAAGGGAATGCTTACGGTCATGTAATTTTAAGGGGTGGTACTCAACCAAACTTTGATGCAGCAAATGTCCAACTGGCTGAAGATAAATTAAAAGAGGCAAATTTACCACCAAGAATTGTTATCGACTGTAGCCACGGCAATACAAATAAAGACTATAGATTACAACCTGTAGTCTTAGAAAATATTATTCAACAAATATTAAATGGCAACACATCAATAGTTGGCATGATGCTGGAATCAAATTTGCATGAGGGTAGTCAACCAATTACTGGTAAACAAGAAGAATTAAAATATGGTGTTTCTGTAACTGACAAATGTATTAGCTGGGAAGAAACCGAAAAAATTATTTTGGCTGCTCACGAAAAACTTAAGCAAAAATCAAGAAGTTTCAGTTAAATCTGATAAGCGTAATCTTGTGTAATATTTTACAAGTTTTTAATGATTGCGAGATCCGGCTATAACTATGTGAGAACATCTTATTTTGGAAGAGACTCAAGACCGGGAGTCACTAAAATTTGAATTTTATAGAAAGTCTGAGCGGAGGTTTACTCCGTTCAGAACTTTCCCAAACAAATTTTGAATTCCGCGAAGAGATGTTATTTTTATTACAAGTCAGGAGGCAAAATTACTTGATCGATTGCGTGGATTACACCATTGCTGCCTGTGATATCTGCTTGAGTCACTTTAGCATCATTGACAGTCACACCTGTACCAGCGTCAACCTTAACGTTGATTGTGCCGCCTTCAAGGCTTTTAACTTCACCAGACTTCAACTCAGTGGACAATACCTTACCAGGTACTACATGGTAAGTTAAAATTTTGATCAATACTTCTTTGTTGCTTGGTTTTAACAATTCTTGCAAGGCATCTGGTGGCAACTTAGCAAAAGCTGCATCAGTGGGTGCAAAAATAGTCAAGTTATCTGTGCCTTGTAAAGCTCCGGTCAATCCTGCTGCTTTTAAAGCTTTGGTTAAGGTTGTAAAAGAAGCGTTTGACTCTGCCAACGCTAACAAGTTTTTGCCTTGATTGTCGGTTGCTTCTGTTGGTGGTGTAGTGGGTTGCTCGTCAGGGATGCCGGGTGCAGCTTCACTAGGTGTAGTGCTACCACCACGATTATAAGGAGGCTCGTTGAAAATACTTGGTCTAGGATTTAGCGTTCCACCACTTTTCTGTGCCACTTCTTGGGGTAGTGCCTGTTTTGCTTCAGATGGTAAAGTAATAAGGAAGCTGAAACTAGTTAATCCCGCTATGCCTGCCAACGTGGTCAGCAATTTGCTGTAATTCGTCTTCATAAATTTTGTTTCTCTTTTTCGTCCACACATTACATAAAGATTTATAACACTTTGCTATCCACAAAATCCAACCTCAGAGGGAAGTAAAATTTTTTCCTAAAATAATTTGTGGTGGGAAGGTTAAATATCTAACTTTGACTCACGCTGGTAACTATTAAGTATATTTAGCACATTTTTTATGTAAATTGAATAAATTTTCTTCATAATAACAAAAGGAATTAAAAAGCTCGCTTGATGTAGTCTAAACTCTAAAGCAGTTTGAAAATATAATATTTAAAAGTTAGAAGTTACAAGAAGCTCTGAGAAAAAGCCTGTCCAGACCGGACTACGGACGCTCGTTCTTTGCTACTGCTGTGCGATCGCTAACAACACATTGGCTTCCCCTACGTGTATTTCAAAAATAAGATAGGAATTCTATATTTAATTATTTAATAATCAGAAAATAATATTTTTAAATAGACGGCTTTGCCAAAAATCGGGCTTAATGTCAATTATATAGATAACTAAGCAACTAAGTTAATAAAAATTACTTTAACTAAAGATACAATTGTAAAGTTAAGAACTTGACCAGTTACAAGGTAGACAATATGCTGGAATTATACCAATGGGAACTATCTCACTACTCAGAGAAAGTGCGCCTAATTCTAGATTTTAAAGGACTAGATTACCGCAAGATAGAGGTTACACCAGGGATGGGACAGGTAGAACTGTTCCGGCTGACTGGTCAAAAACAAGTTCCAGTATTGAAAGATCGTAATAAATATATTGCGGATTCTACGGAAATTGCTAAGTATTTGGATTTAGAATACCCCGATCGCCCAATCATACCGCAAGATCCCAAAAAACGTGGTTTAACTTTATTGATCGAAGAATGGGCGGATGAGTCTATAGGCGTCAAAGGTCGGAAAGCGCTATTTGCTGCAATAAGTCAAGATCAAAATTTCCGCAAGTCTTTATTACCCACCTCCACACCAGATATATTTAAAAGTCTGGTTGAAGGAGTACCTAGTGACTTCATGACACTGTTGGGTTTTGGAGTAGGTTATAGTCCAGATGTAATCCAGTCTGCGATCGCATCTTTAAAACAAGACTTGGAAGCGTTAACATTGTTACTGGCAGATAGTCCTTATTTAACAGGAGATGAGCCGACTTTAGCTGATTTGGCAGTAGCAGGTTTGTCGATATTGCTGAAGTTTCCCTCTGGCCCCTATCTGGATTTACCAGCTTCTCTTAGAGGTAAAGGATTGCCAATCTTTGCAGAGAATATTAATTATGAACCATTCTTCACCTGGCGCGATCGCCTTTACACTCAATTCCGCAAACCAGTAATTAGTATAACTTCACCAATGGGTAGTGCACCAACTTCGATTCAAATTGATTAGGTAATTGGCATAGGGCAATACTCTTGACAAATTCGCAACTTTTGCCCCATGCCAATTAAAATTCAACATCAGACATAGCACCAACAATCATGTAAGTAATTAATCAGATGAATTTGGGACAGCCATTAGGTTCGGTTATTCAAGGTTCTCTGACTGAAGGGTTAGAAGTACGATTGCATCCTGACATTTCTGTAGAAGATATGCGGGTAGGCAAGTTTCTTGTTGTGCAAGGGATGCGATCGCGTTTTTTTTGTATGCTGACAGATGTGGCATTGGGAGCTGCTAATGCGCGAATTATTGCTAATCCTCCCAGTTGGGAAGACACTTTTTTACGAGATGTTTTAGCCGGAAGTGGTACTTATGGTATGATCAATCTCGCACCGATGTTGATGTTTACTCCCGAATCGGAAGAATCTTTCTCCCCAACTAACGGCAAATCGGCAAATCCTTTCCTCCCATCAATGACGGGTTTGGCTTCATTTGTGCCACAAACCAGTACTACAATGGAATTGTTGCCTGTTAAAACTATTCCCAGCCACTTTAGTCAAGTTTACGATGCAAGTGTTGACGATTTTCGCCGGGTATTCGGTTGGGAAGATGACCCCCAAAGGCGCAATTTTTCCATCGGAAAACCTTTGGATATGGATGTGCCAGTTTGCATTGATTTAAACCGCTTTGTGGAACGAAGTAATGGGATCTTTGGGAAATCTGGTACTGGCAAATCCTTTCTAACCCGGCTAATTTTAGCTGGAGTTATCCGTAAAAATGCGGCAGTAAACTTGATTTTTGATATGCACTCTGAGTATGGTTGGGAAGCTGTTGCCGAAGGTAAAAATGTCAGTACTGTTAAAGGTTTAAAGCAACTATTTCCTAGTAAAGTTGAAGTTTACACCCTTGACCCCGAATCGACAAAGCGCCGGGGTGTGCGTGATGCTCAAGAACTTTATTTGAGCTACGAGCAAATTGAAGTTGAAGATATTAAGTTATGTAGCCGAGAGTTAGGACTATCTGACGCAGCTTTGGATAACGCCAATATTCTATATAGCGAGTTTGGCAAAGCCTGGATTGTCCAATTGTTGAACATGACTAACGAAGAAATCGAAATGTTCTGCGACGAGAAGCGTGGACACAAAGGCTCGATTATGGCATTGCAGCGCAAACTCTTGCGGATGGATAGCTTGAAGTATATGCGAGCGGTTTGCCCCCAGAATTATATTAGTAAAATTGTTCAGTGCCTGGAAGCTGGGAAGAATGTTGTGATAGAATTTGGTTCCCAGTCGAATATGCTCTCTTATATGCTGGTGACGAATATGATCACTAGGCGTATTCACGAGCATTATGTCAAAAAAGCAGATAAATTCCTGCAAAGCAAAAATCCTTGCGATCGCCCAACGCCATTAATGATTACCATTGAAGAGGCGCACCGTTTTCTTGACCCAGCAGTGGTGCAAAGTACGATCTTTGGGACTATTGCCCGTGAACTGCGGAAATACTTTGTCACACTTTTGGTAGTTGATCAACGTCCATCAGGGATAGATAATGAAATTATGTCCCAAATTGGGACTCGCATTACCGCTTTGCTCAATGATGAAAAAGACATTGACGCGATTTTTACAGGTGTATCTGGTGGCGGCGGATTGCGATCAGTGTTGGCAAAGTTAGATTCTAAACAACAAGCCTTAATTTTGGGTCATGCCGTTCCGATGCCAGTGGTAGTGCGTACCCGTCCTTACGACGCAACTTTTTACGAAGAAATTGGTGAGCCAGCCTGGGAAGAAAAACCTGACGCAGAAGTATTCGCCGCTGCTGAACTGGCCAAAGCTGATCTTGGATTCTAAATAGTCATTTGTCAGTTGTCCTTTGTCCTTTGCAAATGACCAATGACCAATGACCAATGACCAATGACCAATGACCAATGACCAATGACCAATGACCAATGACCAATGACCAATGACCAATGACCAATGACCAATGACCAATGACCAATTCGTAACATCCCTCCATCCTCACAGCAAATTAAGTTCGGTTATCCGGCTAGTTTTTAGCAACAGAAGAGGGGTTTTTCGCGTCACTATAAATGTAGTCAGTAATTTTAAGGAACTTTAAAATTTTTTTCGCAAACGGGCAATTCTAAATTATAATTACAAGCTTTATCTTAAGATACTTTACTATCTTCTTGATTTATCGTATTATAAAGATAAGAGAACTCATACCGACTTCGGATTTGCTAGTTAATACCAGTAACTACTCAAGAGAAGAATTCTCAAAAACAACCCAGCGTGTTTATAAGAGATTAAAAAATTTAGGGAAGGTAAGGAACCTATCTCAAGGGTTTACCATCTTCACAACGGCTATATCAATTGATTAATTGCTTTTGGTAAATTCCGATATTTTGTGATAGATGTACTACCTTTTTCAATCAACTTTAGTAAGAAAACATATATTGTGTTTACGGAGTAGAGGACAAAGCACGAATGCCTACTGTCAACACCCAAACGGAAAATCTCAATACCAAATTCACGGTTGATATGGTGCGAACCTATCTGCGGGAAATTGGTCGTGTACCACTGCTAACCCGTGAACAAGAAATTGTCTTTGGGAAGCAGGTGCAACAAATGATGACGCTCATCGACGCTAAAGAGGTTTTGGCGAAAAAACTGCAACGCGAGCCGAATATGTCAGAGTGGGCTGACCAGGTTAAACAATCGGAAACCGAGATCCAACAAACGGTAGCGCAAGGTAAACGAGCAAAGCAAAAAATGATCGAAGCGAATTTGCGCTTGGTAGTTGCTATTGCGAAAAAGTATCAAAAGCGGAATATGGAATTTCTGGATTTGATCCAGGAAGGAACACTAGGATTAGAGCGGGGTGTGGAGAAATTTGACCCAATGAGGGGTTATAAGTTCTCGACTTACGCTTACTGGTGGATTCGCCAAGCGATTACCCGCGCGATCGCCCAGCAAGGCCGCACTATCCGCTTACCGATCCACATTACCGAGAAACTGAACAAAATCAAGAAAGTGCAGCGCGAGTTGGCTCAAACCTTGGGGCGATCGCCTACCCCGGCGGAAATTGCCAAAGAACTGGAGATAGAACCCGCTCAGATCCGCGAGTACTTAAATATGGCGCGTCAACCAGTATCTTTGGATGTGAAAGTTGGCGAGAACCAGGATACTGAGTTACAAGAAATGCTCGAAGATGACGGACCATCACCAGAGTATTACACCAACCAGGAATTCTTACGCCAAGACTTGAACAACTTGCTAGCAGAACTAACCCCGCAGCAGCGAGAAGTTTTAGCCTTACGCTTTGGTTTAGAGGATGGTAACGAATTGTCATTGGCGAAAGTGGGTGAGAGATTGAGTCTCAGCCGTGAGCGCGTTCGTCAGTTAGAGCATCAGGCTTTGGCTCATTTGCGTCGCCGTCGTGCCAATGTCCAAGAATACGTTGCTAGCTAAAACGAGAGACGTAGGAATGCTACGTCTCTACACTACCTTAGTGATGCGCCTCCTGAATTCAGGGGGCGGTTTTTTTATGCTTAGGAATGTGGATTAAATAAAGTGCAAAAGTAGGGTGTGTTAGCGGAGCGTAACGCACCATTCCAAGTTAAATAAGAATTGCACGTTATTAAATTTGCGTTCCTTAGAGGTTGTTTGAAAAGTGATTGTCTGTGATCTTAGGCACTTATTGATCCCCCCTAGCCCCCCTTAAAAAAGGGGGAACCGGAATCAAAGTCCCCCTTTTTTAAGGGAAGCCACTGCGTTGGGCGGGTTTCCCGACTTGTTCGCGTAGCGTCTCCGGCAAGGAGAAGCACGTGGCGTGGATTTAGGGGGATCTAAAACGTTTTGCTACCAACAAGAAGACTTTTCAAACATCCTCTTATAAGCAGTAAAAATATCTGGATTTGACGCTATAGTAGGGGCGCACAGCTATAATTCTACGGAGACGCAGCTGAGAAAAAAGTGCTAGTAGTTTTTATCGTTTAAAAATGTAAAAGGCTACCAAAAAAATGTTAATTGAGAGTGTTTAATTTGTCATTCATCTCACCAATGCTACGGTGTACACACAACTCTTCTAAAAAACCAAAATCGTCGTAGATCCCCCTAAATCCCCATTAAAAAGGGGGACTTTGAGAAGTTTTTGCCCCTCTTTTTAAGGGGGGTTGGGGGGATCAAAAGTCTATGGGGCAACTCTAGAAGACTTGTGTATACACTGCATCTCCCCAATGAGATGAATCCACTGGATGAAGTATAAATACTCTAACTGATGGTAATTTAAGATTGTCGAACTAAATTAAATAAAAACTTTAGTTTTTGACAGTTTTCTTTTTCAGACAATAGAAATTAAGTCCTTAACAAAGTCTTTTACAATTAAGACTTGGTTAGAGTCTAAATAAGTTCATAGAACTTAGTTCATTTTTTACAGGAGAAGTAGGGTGCTTAACAACCTTCATCAGTTATTATCTCCTCGCCAGTGGAGAATTTCCCTCGCGGGCTTAGGCTTACTTCTCGGTTTGGGCTTTATAGCCAAGCAAACTCAAGTAGTATCGGTTACAGATTCTCCATTATCATCGGCTCAGATTCAGAAAACTTCCGAAACCTCTCTTTTGTCGCAGCTCAGAAAAATTCGAGAGGAGAGAAGTCAACTGAAAGCGGCTTCTGAAGATAGAGAGATTTTTGTGGATAAGAGCGGAAAAACACTACCAACAATCACATCGCTGGTTCCAAGTTCTCAGGTAGCTACAAAAGGCGCAGGAGTTTTACCAAGAAAGAGTTTTCCTACCAAAGATGGGATTTATCTCTATGGTCAATCCCCAAAAGCAAACCAGATAGGTCAATCTTATATCATATTTAAGAAGCAGCAGAGCAAGGCGACTGGTGCTTTGTATATGCCCCAATCGGAGTTTAATTGTTTTCAAGGTACACTCGACCAGTCAGGAGAGTTGGCGATGACGGTTAACGGTTCATCAAATCAAGCTAGCTCTAACCAGTCGAATCAAGTAGCTACAAGTAGTAGACTGCCTAATTTTAGTGAAGATCAGTCAAGCAATTATGCTTACTCGGTGGCTCTGCAAGACTTTCATCGGTTAAATTCTATCACTGCTAGCGATCGCCGCATATTGCAAATGTGTAAGTAATCTTCAACTCAATACTCAATTCCTGGTTGCGCCTTAACGCCTTGATCACGGAATGGGTGCTTAACTAGGGTCATTTCGGTTACTAAGTCAGCACGTTCAATTAAAGCAGCTGGTGCGCCTCTACCTGTGAGAATAACGTGTTTGTTAGCAGGTTTTTCTGCCAAACCTGCTAAAACCTCATCTACTTGTAAGTAAGCCATTTTGAGAGCAATATTAATTTCATCTAACAGCACCAGATGAAAATCTGGGTTGCGGATGTATTCTAGTGATTTTTCCCACGCAGCGCTGGCTTTGTCAAGATCGCGATCGCGGTCTTGAGTTTCCCAGGTAAAGCCTTCGCCCATTGCGTGAAATTCTATCTGATCTTCCCAATAACTGAAAACCCTTTTTTCGGAAGGTTCCCAGCTACCTTTAATGAATTGGATGATCGCTACCTTATACCCATGACCAAGCGATCGTAACACCATCCCCAAAGCCGCAGTAGTTTTACCTTTACCGTTGCCAGTATTTACAATAATTAACCCTTTTTCTGGTACAGCTTGTGCTATGCGCTGATCCTGTACTTCTTTACGCCGCTGCATCTTTTTGCGGTACTGTTCATCAGTCAGAGATGAAGACATTACCTCATCAATCAAGCGTCCAATTTCTTGATCTGGGTTTAATTCTTTTGGTGTGTCGTTTTTCATCAACCTTGTGTGCAAATAACTGTTGAAATTTTCGAGAATGAACCGAAATTCTGTTAATTATCCGATTTTACTTAAATCACATGATTGCATATGTCCAGTAAGATTTCACAGAAGAATATTAAGCCTGTCTTAGCTTTGCAAAACTATATGATATACAAATTAAAGTTATAAATTGAGTTCAATGTTGCTATTTTTAATAATTTAATAGGTTTGTTAAAATACCTTACTGAGAAAAGTCTCCATGTCTCCCTCATTCTTCATCTTCATCATCTTCACTCCAATACTGTTGAGGTGCATTTCCATAAACTTCTAAAATTTTTAGTTTTTTGATTTTGTTATCAGGTGGATTAATTGCTTCTAACTGCACATCAAATTTCCAGTTATCACCAAAATCATAAATATAGGTTATTTTAGCACCCGGTTCTAGAGATAAATCACCAATCTGTACTTGATCTGCAAATGGCGGTGTTTCCATGTAGGGATGACCGATTTTGATTATGCGACCGAAACGGTCTTTATAACTAAACTCGTACAGGTGGTCATAGTCAAAGTCAAAAGCATCGAGAATTGTCTCTGCTAGCCAGCTTAATGGTTTTTTCGCTGGTGTGGCAATGCGTCGCCAAGCTTTAGAAATGGACACTTTAAAAATATAAATACCATCGGTGAATCCTTGCTTTCTCACAAATAAATTATGCTCCCATTCTGGAAAAAATGCTTGAAAATGTGACTGCAATTTTCCAAAAGCCACATTTACATCATCCTGTAATTCTCCTCGTATTCCCAGGGGAAATACTAATTGCAATAGAGCATCACCAAAGGGCAAGCGTTGTAAACTAGTAATGCGCCACCCCTTGCCTTCTTGCGGTTTTCCTTGTTTGATAGATAACAGTCCAAATAACTCTAACAGGGCAACGTTATGTAGACCAGGGTAATAACTAATATCGTGTTGATCTTCATATTTAGGAAATTTTAAACCTTTATCTGGGACGCGAGTCCAAAGTTGAATGCATCTAAATAAATTCCCGAATGAGTCTTGATGCTCACCCAAAATTTCGTTATTTCCCCAAATCAACCAAGCTTCTAATAAGTTGAAATAGCGTTCTGTTGGGTTGAGATTTGACCATGATTCTAAGGTAGCTGCGTCTAACACTAAAATTTGCTTCTTACCTTGGGATCTAATTTGGGCTATCCCAGAACTGCGTAATAACAAATATAGTCCATTAATGTAGGGGTATGATTTCTGTACGGGGCGTTTGAGTTTAATTTCAATTGGGTGACTTAACCGAAAATTAACTTCTGATAGTACTTTCAACGGTAAAAGGTTATTAATACTACTAACTTCTACTCCATTTGGTTGTAAGAAATCTATCAGGGTTTGAAAGTCGTGTAGAATCGTACCGGGTTGATTTTGATCAATGCTGAGTTCTTGGAGAAGTTGTTGTTGTGACTCGGTTAGGGGAGGTAGTTCAGGATTGAGTGTGCGTTCTAGTCGCGCAAATATATCTTCCATAAATAAAAATTATAAAATCTAAATTCACAATTTAACCTTCCGTAAAACCCTGTTCTATTTATACTATAACTTCAGCAGTTACCCTAAAAAATATCGACTCGTCAAGGGTAACAGTAGGACTAGCAACACCGTAAACTTAATGAAATGTGAATGATAATATTTTCACCTTGTACTTGACAATTCCAGGAATTTGATATGAATAATACTCGTCTACAGATAATTTTAGCTGATACACCTATTGATACAGTATTACCTGCGATCGCTCAACTAAATCTACCTAACTGGTGGTTAGCTGGGGGTGCAGTCAGAAACACCGTTTGGCATTCAATTTTTGGCAATGACTGTGGGTTAGGTATTAAAGATTTTGATATTGCATTCTTTGATATAGAGGGAAATCGTTCGCAGGAACTAGCAGCAAAAGTGACTCTCACAGAACAATTTCCTCATGACCAGTTTGATGTAAAAAATCAAGCTAGTTTTGCTCGTTGGCGTCTTGGTCGCAGACCCTACACTAGTACTGAGGATGGTATCACAGATTGGCTGCACACCGCTACTGCTGTGGGAGTTCGATTAGATACCAAAAGCCAATGGCAATTTTTCACACCCTACGGGTTGGATGATTTGTTTGGTGGCATTATTCGACCTACGCCAGCACATACTCATAACTTAGATGCCCATAACAAGGCATCTGGGTTTTTACAAAAGTGTCCTTATCTGCGGTTGGCGTAAAAGATACAGTTTATTTGCGATCGCCCTGTGGTCGATTACAATTTACGAAACTCAAAAACTCATTCACAAGCGCCAAACAGGTGGCTTTGGACTCGGACTTGCGTAGGCGTAGCCCGCCACAGGCATCGCTCAACAAATCGTCCAAGTATACGGAGGGCAAATAACTGTCAAAAGTATACTTAGTCAAGGCTCAACCTTTCAAATTAACCTTCCCCTCAAACTTTGACTCATCTAGATGAGATAAAAGATTTTTACTGCTGTGATAACTTCTTCGCCACTTTTCCAGCTGATTTATAGATATTGATTTAGATGTGACATTCACCCCATTTCCTCGCCAAGCAACTTCTGAATCTGTTGTAAAAACCCCGCACTCTAATTGATCCAGTCTCATATTCCAATATTCACTAAATCGTCCTTTCAAAGTAATAACTTGCTCAAATACCTTGTTTCTGTGTTTATTTCTTCTTTTTCTTTCTGTCGCTCCTGTTGCTTCTGTATCAATAAACTTAGTTTCAACTAAAAACAGACTACCTTTAAAGGTCAGGAAAACGAAATCACATTTACCCAAATCCGTATAATCTGAAATTGGAGATTTTTCAAATAACAACAATTCAGCGCACGAGGGAAACAAGTCTTTAATATTCAGAAATAAATAAGCTTGTAACAAGAGTTCGTTATCATAAGGAAACAAGATCACCCCTTCAAAAAACTTTTGAATGTCCTCCTGAGTTTGGGGTTGAATTATTTTACAGTATGAAACAAATTTATGTAAATCGTTGACAATCATCAAGTTTTAACTCCTTCCCCCGGTCGCAGCCTTAAGGGCTATGGCATAAAACGATACCACTCCCTACAGAAAATTATCATCCGCATAAGTAACTAAAAAAACGATTCCACTCCTTAATACTTAAGGCAATTTACTGTTGACAGTTCACTAAAACTGATTTGAAGCTGCTTTCGGTACTGAAGGACTTTTCGCTTTTAGCCTTAGCTACTAGTCAGCGATTTTATATGAGCAAGAAAACTGGCATTTTGCAAAGCTTGAACAGTTATTCGAGAATCTTGTACACTAAATTGCCAACCCAAGCGAACAAGTTTACGAGAATTTTCAGTTTGGATAATTCCAATTACGGGCATTTTTGCCCTTTCTTTGTCTCCTGACTGTTCTTGCAAAATTGTTTTCAAGCGATGTAGTTCTTCGATATTACCCGCTTGCTGGGGAGTTAAATCCACCATCACCATTTGTACTGTTTCCACTGGTTCTGCATCTTCAAGGATAAATTGAGTTTGTTCGTCGCGTCGATCTACTTTCCCCCAAACAATCAATCTGGTATCAACTTGGAGTAGGGAACTAATGCGTTCATAGGTTTTAGGAAAAACTACAGCTTCTGATTGTGTAGTTAAGTCTTCTATTTGCAAAATTGCCATCGGGTCACCTTTTTTTGTAACCACTTTTTTCACGTTATTCAACATGACAACTGCACAAAGCCTTATTTCTTCCCTTTGTTCTCCGAGTTGCGAAAGGTTAATTGGTGTCAAAAGTGGTGCTATTTGCCGTAGGGATTTTAATGGATGATCTGATACATAAAAACCTAATAATTCTTTCTCCTTCTGCAACTTTTGCTGTGGGAGGAAATCCATTACAGGTTTAGTTTTGGGAGCAGTTTCAAGGGCGTTATTTGCTCTTTTATTCTGAGTCGAAGAAAATCCGTCGCCTAATAAATCAAAGAGATTACCTTGACCGCTAGCTCTGTCTTTAGCGCGAGATTGTGCCCAATCATACACTAATTCTAAGTCGTTAATTAACTGTTGGCGGTTTGGTTCAATTTTGTCAAAGGCTCCACAGTAAATTAGCGATTCCATAGTCCGGCGGTTAACAGCACGTAGATCGACACGATCGCAAAAGTCAGCGAGGGATTTAAACTCTTCTGTGTCATTTCTTGCTGACAAAATACAAGCGATCGCACTCTGTCCGACGTTACGCACCGCCGAAAACCCAAACAGAATCTTTCCTGCCGTCGGCGTAAAATCAACACCAGAACGATTAATATCTGGCGGATCTATCGAAATACCCATATTACTACAGTTAGTAATATATCTCTGTACCTTATCTGTATCGCCACTGTTTGCCGTCAATAATGCCGCCATATATTCTAGCGGGTAATTAGCTTTTAAATATGCTGTTTGATAAGTTACATAACCATAGGCAGTGGAATGAGATTTATTGAAACAATTGGCAGCTATTAAACCATTTTTAATCGCAAAGTTATGGTTACACTGAACCCCAATGTCATAGACATTTTGTTTGCCTAAATATTTGCGCATGGTTATTTTGACCATCCTACCCTACCCCCGAAAAAATTTTGTTAAATTTAATTAATAAAATTATCAAACTTGTAATATCCATAGCGCTTGTAATATAAGATTATATCACTAGAAAAGACTTGCCATACTCTTACACGAAAGTAGCTAATATATCGAAACTTTGATAACTTATTCAATAGACAGCTAATAGTCATATATTTGCTGCTTTCTAAAACTTATTAAGCACATTTCAATACATAATTATCTGCTTAGTCAAATGTCTTGGGAGTGGGGGAGTAGTGTTAAAGAGCCATTCACTTTAATAATGATACAAATACGTTGGTAGGGGCATGGCAATGCCCATAGGTGTCAACTTAAGCCTAGAAATGGCTTAACTGTTGGCTCCCTCACCCGCCTGGAACTAAAGTTCTCTGGCTTTTAGCTAAAGTCTACTGAAGTGGACTAAAGATTTTTGACTATATTTAGTCATCTTTCAGATGACTTTAGCTATTAGCAAGGAACTTCAGTTCCTTGCGGGACATGACTTTTCCGTTAAGTTGACACCTATGGGCAATGCCATGCCCCTACGAGAAATCTATGTGTATCAAGGTTTTCGTGAAATGGTATAAACCTTAGCTATCCGCTAACGGAACTGTCTTATCTCAATATCCAAATACCCAATCTTGGCTAATATGTATTAAAATCAAGGACTTGAATCACAAAGAGAGCGATCATGGCATCCATCCGCGAGTTGCACCAACAGCTAGTTAAAAAAGAACGTTCTGCCGTTGAAATTACCCAAGAAGCTTTAGACCGCATTCAAACGTTAGAGCCGAAATTGCACAGCTTTTTATGTGTGACGACAGAACGAGCATTAGAGCAGGCAAGCGCTGTGGATGCTAAAATTGCTGCCGGAGAAGAAATTGGGCTGCTAGCAGGGATTCCAGTTGGGATAAAGGACAATTTGTGTACCAAGGGAATACCTACCACCTGCGCCTCTCGAATTTTGGAAAATTTTGTACCGCCTTATGAATCAACGGCGACGCAAAAACTGGTAGATGCTGGGGCGGTAATGGTAGGCAAAACCAACTTAGATGAGTTTGCAATGGGTAGTTCCACAGAAAACTCAGCCTACCAAGTTACGGCTAATCCTTGGGATTTATCAAGGGTTCCGGGTGGTTCTTCGGGGGGTTCGGCAGCAGCTGTGGCGGCTCAAGAGTGTGTGGTTGCTCTCGGTTCTGATACTGGTGGTTCGATTCGGCAACCTGCATCTTTTTGCGGTGTGGTGGGGATGAAACCAACTTATGGATTGGTTTCCCGTTATGGTTTGGTGGCTTACGCTTCGTCTTTAGATCAAATTGGCCCATTTGCAAACACAGTAGAAGATGCTGCAATATTATTGAGTGCGATCGCAGGTCACGATCCCAAAGACTCTACCAGCCTAAAAGTTGCTATTCCCAATTACGCCGCCAGCTTAAAACCAGACTTCAAACCCAGAGGTCAGTTAAGAATTGGTGTCATTAAAGAAACTTTTGGTGAAGGTCTGGACTCTGTAGTGGAACAAGCTGTTACTAAAGCAGTAGATATACTACAAAGTTTGGGAGCAGAGATTCATATAGTTTCCTGTCCCCGCTTTCGCTATGGCTTACCTACCTACTACATCATCGCTCCATCGGAAGCGTCAGCAAACCTGGCTCGTTACGATGGCGTTAAATATGGTTACCGCGCTCCTGATGCGGATAATCTGCTGTCGATGTATACTCGTACCCGTGCCACTGGTTTTGGTACAGAAGTCAAACGCCGGATTATGATCGGCACTTACGCCCTTTCGGCTGGCTATTACGATGCCTACTACTTAAAAGCGCAAAAAGTCCGCACCCTGATTAAGCAAGACTTTGAAAAGGCTTTTGGCGCGGTTGATGTCTTAGTCTGTCCTACATCTCCCACTACAGCCTTCAAAGCAGGGGAAAAAACTACTGACCCCTTAAGTATGTATTTAACTGATTTGATGACTATTCCTGTGAATCTTGCTGGTTTACCTGGTTTAAGTTTGCCATGTGGTTTTGATGATCAGGGTCTACCAATAGGATTACAGCTAATTGGCAATGTGCTGCGAGAAGACCAACTGTTTCAGGTAGCTTATGCTTATGAGCAATCTACTAGTTGGCATCTGCGTAAACCGCAAATATCAGCCTAATTATTTTTCACTGATTACTGACTGTTGAGTGTTGTTTTCTGGAGTCAGGGATTCAGATGTAATTTGTGGTGGGTTAAGTGTATAAAAAAGACCAGCAGATGCAGCTACTAATAATAGAATGTAGGTAACAACAAGAGGTATGTATGTATTTGGTTTGTTGTCTAAATTCTTACGATCATTATTGGAGTCTGGGCGGACAACATTGGTTATAAGGGCGTATGATAAAGCATTTCCATCCAGTCCTAAAGCATCTCCATAGCGACGGATGAATCCTTGAACAAAAATAGGCTCAGGCAATTCTCCAAATCGCTCTTCTTCTAAAGCTTGCAAAATACTTGAGCGAATCAGTGTTTGAGCGGCTATTTCTTCTATACGGATGGATTTTTCTTGTCTCACTTGTCGTAAGTGTGTGGTTATTTCTTTTAGCTGCTCCACTTGAGCTTCATTTAAGAGCGTCACAGTCTTCTCCTATTATTTATGGACTAATGTCTACTATTCATATATTGAATTGAAAAGACTTAAATACGCATACGTAAATTTACTGAATAATGAATTTCGGAAAATTTTGATAACGGTTTAATTCTGTGTTTTAAAGTGCCAAAGCTGCTAATGTTAAGTATTTTTACTGTTTAAATATATACTTTTAAATTAAAAATTTAAGGCATATAAATTAAAAAAATGCAATTTTTAATACAAATATTATCTCAAGTGCTACTCAGGGCTAGGATAATTGCAGCGATGCCTACGGCTGGCTACGCCTACGCTTTGCCAACGCCAAGGGTGAGCGCAGTCGTCGCATGATTATTGCCTACCAATACTGAGTTGCATTCTCAAGTCAAAAATATTTAGGACTTACGCAAAATACCTCTCAAACTCTGATAAGACACGCTTATTTCTGCCTGATGGCAAAAAACTGAGCTGATAAAATTCTGTATGGTTTTTGTGTCAGGAATTTATACTGTCCTATCCCTGTGAACTAAGGTTTTACGTTTTGCTTACGAGTAGTGCACGCTCTTGTGTTAGGCTATTTCGGCAAAAGCTAGACTACCTCTATTTTTGGCGTTCGCCTAGCGTGTCCTTTAGGACAAGGTATTGAACTGACAATCTTTTGAGTTTAACTCAATTGGTAATGGTAGGTTGCACAAATCGCTTAATTTCACCACAGGCAATATAGGACTTACCATCGGGTGCTGTTTTGACTTCATCAACAACGTAAAGCATTCCTTCCTCACGAACCGATCGCGGAAAACGCATATTCCAATCCGGCTCATATCCGTCGGAAACCGCCCTAGCGCGGAGCTTGCTGCCATCTTTGACACACTGAACTAAAATGCTCTCTCCTACGGTGTCAGTTGCGGGAAGATCGGCGGCACTGGCAAGGCCTTTGGAGGCTTTGCCTGTATTAGTTGACCTTGATTGACTATGAGCAACGAAGATATCTGGTTCACCTGGTTGAGCAAGACGGGTGATGTTGCCATGTACACGGTAGAAAGTGCGATCGCCCTTGGCGTTGGCGTTCGCGTAGCGTGTCGCAGACAAGCCATCGCTTGAAAGTTCTAATCCTTCAACTACATAGCGTGCGCCCTCGGCACGAATAGCTCTGGGAAACTGGATGTTTTTGGTCGAATCGTAGCCTTCAGACATGACTTTGATCCGCAGTTTACCCCCTTCACGAATGCAGTGTAATTCAACACCTGAACCGACTTCATTTACAATTGGCATCGCGTACACTTCATCGCCAGCAGTGACACCGCGACCGACCAGATCGCTGCGATTGCGCGTCATCGTCTGGTAACTCTGATCCCGCAGTTCTTTACGTCCGGCATTGCCTAGAGCTTTTTGGGCGATCCGACCCGCGAAATACTCAAGCTGATCCATCTCCTCAGCTATTTCAAAATTCTCGTTCAACCCTCTATCCCGGAAATCTTTCACAAGGGCACGGAGGATTTGCTCTGCTTCCTCATGTCTGCCTTCCTCAGCGAGATTAAGGGCAGTCTCTTTGGCCTTAGCGATGGTAAGACGGCTCAGTTCGAGAATGATATGGCTGGTAGAAGCAAGAGCTGCTTCTTCGACGGTGCCAACTTTGGCGAAAACATCTACTGTGTCTGACACGCTTTGAATGAGGTCATTCTGCACAACATCAGCGCTGTAATGCAGCTTCATCACAGGTAACTCGCCAACTTGAGCAGAGGATATTAGTAAACTCAACCCTAGAAGTTTGTCTTCGCCCTCGTAAAGCTCTCCCAAGGCGATCGCAGTTTTACCAGCGTCATTCTGGCTGACTTTAGCAAGACTCAAGGTGTCAACTAAGCTAACACCATCAGCTAACTCAAGTGTGACATTGAGGTTTTGTCCCACCACTGCTCTAAGAGAATCTAGTTCAATACTAAACACCTCAGTTGCGTCATCGATGCTCTGAATGAAGTAGAAGTTGCCACTGGCAGCCCTCGCCATACCGATCAAGAGGTCTTCATTGAAACCCTGACCAAAGCCTAACGTAGTTGTGGTAACGCCTAACTCAGCTTTCTGCCCCGATGTTGCTGTGAGTACATTGGGGTCTTGAATGCCCATATTGGCGTGACCATCGGTAAGCAGGAGAACACGGTTTATTTTTTGTGGGTCAAGCTGCGTCTTTACGTGTTCGCAGCCTTTGAGCCATCCGCCGGATAAGTTGGTAATACCACCTGCTCTAACGTTGTGTATGGAATTTTTCAGCGCGGACTTATTCGTTACAGCCTGGGGTGACACAACAGTATCCACTTCATCGTCATAAACAACTACTGAGAGAATGTCGTCTTTTTCAAGTTGATCTACTACAGACTCAGCAGCTTTGAGCGCATGATGCAAGGGAGCGCCTGCCATAGAGCCTGAACGATCAATTACCAGAGAAAGGTTAAGGTTACGTCGGGGAGATTCAGCTATTTCAGCCCGAAAACGTAGTAAAATATTAGTCTTTAATAAAGATCCTGCGGGTAGGATAGCCTGGTCAAAGTCGTAACTTGTCTTGAGCATTTCGTATACCCCTTTGAATTGTCTTTCATCAGCCACCAGCCCTATTATGCCCGGATAGCTAATGCTTTCTTTAGTTTACCCAAAAATTAGTTTACTCCGTGTAAATAGGTAAGTTTGATGTAAACTTTTATAGCTTTAATGTCTAGCAGATTTGGCTGCAAAGATGGTTTAGACCTGAGTTCGACGTAATAAAATTAGCTACAAGTACTTCCTGACAAGAGTTATTTATCGGGGAGCCACTGCGGTCTTGGAGTCTCCCCAAGTAGAGCAAGTGGCATGGATTTAGGGGGATCTAGAACGTTTTACTACCGACAAGAGGACTTTTCAAACACCCTCTTAGATTAGGAAACACAAGCCAAGATTTGATGTGTGTAGAGAAGTTGCATTGCAACCTCTCTACAGAGGTGTTGTTTAGTTGACACCAGCACTTTTTACTCAGCACTCACCAAACCATTGTGCCTGAGCAAAGCGATCGTACTCGGCTCACGACCCCGGAAAGTTTTAAACACCTCCATTGGATGCTGGCCACCACCAAGTGCCAGTACCGTATCCCGATAACGCCGACCTGTAACTTTTATCGCTTCTTCATTTTCTAGCCCAACTTCTTCAAAAGCGGCAAAAGCATCAGCGCTTAGTACCTCAGCCCACTTGTAACTGTAATAACCTGCTGCATAACCACCCTCAAAAATATGTGCAAAAGCACATAACATTGAATCTTCTGGAAGTGGTGGTAAAACCGTAGTAGTCTTGGCTATGCGATAACGCACATCCGCCGGAGTTTCGTTACTGTCAGAGCGATAGCGATCGTGTAATTCCAAATCAACACTGCTAAAATGAATCTGCCGCAACATGGTAGTACCACTCATATAATTACGCGCCGCTAGCAGCTTTTGATAATAATGTTCCGGTAGAGCTTCACCAGTTTCGTAATGTTTAGCCATTCCAAACAAAGTAGGTCGCTCATAGCACCAGTTTTCCATAAACTGACTGGGTAGTTCCACTGCATCCCACTCCACGTTATTGATACCTGCGGCTCCGGTATAGTCAACCTGGGTGAGCATATGGTGCAATCCATGACCAAACTCATGGAACAAAGTTTCTACTTCGTAGAAGGTCATCAAACTAGGTTTACCATCTACGGGAGGACTTTGATTACATACCAAATAAGCTACAGGTAAGCGGATGGACGTGACACCATTTTCGGTGATTTTAGCCCGATTGATGCACACATCCATCCAAGCACCACCGCGTTTTTCTGCTGGCCGGCTATAGGGGTCTAAGTAGAAGTAGGCAATGGAAGAACCAGTTTCATCAGTAATTTGGAAATAACGGACATCTTCATGCCATACTGGCGCTTGACCATCGGCAGAGGTGACAGTAACACCAAACAGCCTTTTGACTAATCCAAATAAGCCGTCTAACACTTGGGGTAAGGGGAAGTAGGGACGCAATTCTTCAGAGGTAAAGGCAAATTTTGCTTCTCGTTGGCGTTCTGCCCAAAAGCTGATATCCCAGTGTTTGAAATCTTGAGCTTCTGCGGCTCCCTGCACGGCTGCAAAGGCTTTGAGTTCTTCTAAGTCTTTGACAGCAGCATCATAACTAGCGCCGCGTAGTTCTTCTAACAGGGCGTTGACTGCCTCAACGTTAGGAGCCATTTTACTCGCAAGACTCAACTGGGCAAAACTCTTAAAACCAAGTAAATCTGCGAGTTCTTGCCGTAACTCTAAAATGCGCTCAATTAAGGGGTTGTTATCTAAATCGCCACCAGAAGCGCGGGTGATATGAGCTTTGTAGAGCTTCTCACGTAAATCTCGACGGGTGCTGTGCTGCATGAAAGGCGCATAGCTGGGGAAGTCCAAAGTAATCCGCCAAGGGCCATTTTCTGGCGTGGCGTTACTTTCACCAGCCTCACGAGCGCCTTGAGCAGCTAAACTCACTAAGCTTGGGGGTAAACCGTCAATTTCCGCTTGCGTTGTTAGGGTTAAGCTGAAGGCTTTAGTGGCATCAAGTACATGGTTAGAGAATTTGGTACAAAGTTCTGCTAACTCCATTTGGATAGCATTGAACCGCTCTCTTGCTTCTCCCTCTAAGCCAACACCTGAAAGTTGTGCATCTCGAATGGCGGCTTCGACAATGCGCTGTTGGGCTAATTCTAAAGTTGTCCAGCTATCACTAACGCGGAGTGCCTTAAAAGCATTGTAAATCGGTTGGCTTTGACTGAGCCTGTTGATAAATTGTACGACTTGTGGCTGTACGGTTTCATGGGCTTCGCGCAGTTCCGGGCTATTTTTAACACCCATTAAATGATTCACCACCCCCCAACTCCAGGTAAGCCGTTCTGTCAGCTTTTCTAGAGGTTCCACCAAACCACTCCAAGTAGGCTCTATACTAGCCTCTAAGGTGGCAAGCTGCTGGTTAAGTTCTGTCAGCAACTGATTGAAGGCTGGTACTACTCGTTCTGGTTTAATCTCTGCAAAGGGAGGTAAACCAGTGCCTTGGAGTAGGGGGTTGTTGGAAATAATGGTATTTGCACTCATGGTTTTGTATGAACTGCGGATGAAGAAAAATCAACAATGATTTTTATGTATATACCTTCTAATGTAGCGATCGCTGTGCTAAATAATCTTGATATTCTCGAAAAAAGGCAAAAAAACGAGAATCACTCACAAAAGTATCCCGATATTTGTTATTGCAATTCCCATAACTCTTTGCGATCGCTTGGCGTTGACCCTGATAGTATTTAGCCATAGATTTGCCATCACAGAATCCCTTCACCTAACTTAACTGAGCAAAGGCGATCGCCAAAATACATAATTAATGTACTATGTCAAACAGGTAGCTTCTGTGCCAGCCTAAGCCTTACATTGACTGAGCGTGATAGCTCCTCCTTAGCGAACCAAGAAGGAAGGCTCTATTTTTATGATTTTATTTGGCAACTCATCTTTTTACAAGTAAAATCGAAGACAAGATCAAGGTCAGTAGAAAAGAGTCCCTAAATTAATGAGTACGTTAATCAGTCAGGGTGGAAGAGCTATCACTAAATTTCAGATCGTAGACCGGATAAACGATATCTCTTGGCAAGCTCACCAAGGTAGCGTTGCTGCGATTATTCAACTATTGAACGAAAGGCTAGCCAAGTCTGGTGTCAGAACTAGAGCCATTTTTTCTGATGGTGTCTTACAACTTCTGTGCGAGGCGGCTAGGGTAGAGCAACTTGAGCAATCTTCCCTCGTGGAACAAATCCAGCAAATTCTTGATTCTATCGCCCCGCGTAACATTCGCCGAGTTAATATCAACAGTCGAATTGTTCGGGAACAACAATTACTTTGGTTAAAGGAAGTATACAGCGATCGCGAGAACCAATTGCTTTGGTCACAGGAAATTACATTAATTCAGCCCAATATTGTCAAGCAACTAATTAAAGATTTTACAGAAGCTCAAGCTGAACTAGGAAAGCCAAATTTCCCTAAAACTCCAGTTTCTCGTCCTTTAGTACTCATTAACAAAGATAAACACAAAAATAAATCTCAAACAAAGATATTAGCAGCAGCTGGTTTATGCTCACTGTTATTGCTTGGTTGGATTATTTATGCTCAGTTAGGTAACAAACTAAAAAACCTAATGCAGCTAGAAACTTCCAAATCCTTAACTACAGAAGATACTAACCAGAGGAAAGGCCAAATACCACCTCGTGCTGCTAACAATAGCCTTTCTGACCCATTTGGAATATCTGTGCGAATTGCAAACCTTGCTTCTGCATCTGGTAAAACAGCCACAACTTCAACTCAGTGGTTGGAGATAGCTGCTAGATGGCAACGGGCTTCGGATTTAATGGGTACGGTGCCGCCAAAGCACAGCCGCTATCAAGAAGCTAAAATTCGGACTCAGCTATATAAGAAATACAGTGAGGCGGCGCAGAAAGAAGCCGATAAGAGTAAATCTTAGTTTTTTCTTATTGGAAAACTTCGATTACTAAAGTCGTATTCTAGCAGTAACAAATGGATTATTTACTTTATTTCTCGCACTTCACCCAGGCGCGTAAAAAGAATTTCAATGGGTCGTTGGAATGACTGCGCTGCCTGGATCAAATCTCGAATTTTCATCTTTAAATAAGTAAAATTGGCGGTGTTTCTGGATTAGATATTTGCGACATCATAATTGTTTTGAATTAAACTCAATGATTGACATGAGTAGTGTCTAAATTACAAAAATATAGTTGATCTCTATAGTTAGGAACGCAAATTTAATAACGTGCAATTCTTATTTAACTTGGAATGGTGCGTTACGCTCCGCTAACACACCCTACTTTTGCACTTTATTTAATCCACATTCCTTAGGACTTACGCATTGTACACAAGTACTATATGCAATTTGGGTATTTCAGTCATGTTTATGTCTACGAGACGCTGCGCGTAGCTTGCTTCCCCGTAGGAGTACGACAGGCTCAGGGTAAGACTTGCCGAAGTGCAGGTTACGCCTACGCTCTTTTTACTCGACAATTCGTGTTCTAATTACTTTTTCTTATATAAGCTGCGATATTCCCAAGGATTAACAAATTTAGCATCACTCCAAACGCCAAGCCGTTGCTCCTTCGCCTCAACCTCGGCTTGTTGAACTAAATCCTTACTAGGACACTTGTTTAAATAGGGACGATAGACTTTTGCCAACCCTTCTTGCAACAATATCTGTTGTACAAAAGTACCATCTTTTAACCGAACTTCGGCAATTTTGCGCCCATAGCGATCGCTATCAGTGATATTCAAAGTCACGCGATCGCCTCCTTGTTGCACCAGTTCTTGCACCCGTTCTTGGGCTTTCACACCCCAAATAAATTGATTGCGATCGCTAGGGCGTTTACTCTGCTTTTCTTTACTCGAATGAGCTATTTCTGGCGCATCTACACAGGCAAAGCGCACGTTAAAATTTTTACCATTAGCATCTTTCACTACTAAAGTATCGCCATCACTAACTCGCTCAACTGTTTCCCCAGAAGTACCGACAAAGCGATCGCAGCCGATCAAACCCAAAATTATGATAGTTGCACAAAGCCAAAATCGCACTGGTTTAGTTAATTTCTCCATCCAAACTCACCTGCATTACCTCTGTGGGACGATATTAGCAATTCAAAATCCAAAATGGTAAGACCTTCTGGTGGCAACCAAATAGAAAATGCGGATTAGTATAAGAATTGTAACCTTCTAATTGTCAGCGGCAATTTCTGATGAACTTCTTGACTCACATTCTGCATCTAGCTGGTTCAGGTGCCTTTGCCTATTACTCAGCTGCTCAAATTCGGGATTCTAAAACCCGCCCCAACCTCCTTGCGGGGTTTTATTTTGCCGAATCTGGCTCTGTGCCATTTCTATCTGCACTTGGCGATCGCGCCGCTACCGAAGGCGATACATGGCTAGCCGAAAAACTAGCAAAACACGCATCAGATGAAACTAAGCATGGTCAAATTTTTGCCCACGCTTTACAACAGATGAATAAACAAGTTATAGATTTCAAGCGTCAACCCCAAACTACATCCACAAACAAATCACAACAGCGTAGTCCCTTTTTCGCAGCATTCTTTGAGGGCTACACCCAAGAACAACTAAAACCAGCTGTCATTGATTGGGATGTGTTTATGGCTAGCACATACATTCTGGAGTTAGATGCTAGCAAAGACTTTGAGCGAATGGCGAAAGTATTACCTGATCACGAGTCAACCGCTCGTAACTTAAAATTAGGAATGCTAAGTATTGCCCAAGATGAAACCGGACACGCTGCTTATCTCTACGAAGCGATGATGCGACGGATGTCTGCAACTAAAGTGCAAAAACTCGTAGATACGTGGCGAACCCGCAAGGTAAACGCCTTGTTAGCAATGGTTGGCGGTATCCTCCAGCGCAACGGCGAAACGCGATCGCTAGTCCAGGATAGTGCGCGATCGCAAACCGATCCTGAGTTGGTAGCTACATAATTATATAGGAATCGGATTTGATTTTTGAAATACACAACAAGACTGATTAAATTTTTCAAAAACACTTTACGATTCCTATAGATATCCTTGAGTATCCTTTCAATTCGAGCTAGCAGATTTATGAGTGGAGCTTTAAATTTGAATTGTTTATTCATTGTTTCGTAAATATTCAATCGCCGCCTCTAATTTTGAGGAGTAACTTTCAGCAAACCTTTCAAACCAAAGTCCTTCGGACGAAAGTGGATCTACTTTGGCTAACCATACTTTTGCTTGTACTTTCAAAGCCTTTAGTTCTTGGGCTTTGAGTTGTTCTTGTCGAATTCGTTCCTGTTCTAGTTCTTGCTGTCTTTTTAACTCAATAGCAGCATCCTTTTCTGCAAAATCAGCCTGAACTTCTGCCAAAAGGTTATCCATGAAAGATGCCGATTTTGGCGATGGTAGAATAAAGGATTTAGCTGTGGCTGATTTTGACTGCTGCTCAGGTTGTACTTCTTTGTATTCAGTTTGAAGTTGAGCTAACAGCTTATCAATGGAATCCATTTTTGTAATTCCTAATAAATGGTATAGCTAGTCATTAATGGCATTGAGTAGCACTTCCGATAGACTCAAATCCTCCATATCTTCCATAGTGATTGTGTCACAGATATCAAACTTAGCACCAGCACTTTGGAGTTCATCATCTAAGACTTTGAGAAAGCGGGTAGCTTGCTGATCTCTGCCGACTTGAATGAAGGAAATAGCTAATTCTTCATCTCTATCTATGCGACGAGAAGCTTCAATAATCACCTTCATTACAGCTTTGCGATCGTCCGGTTCACCATCAGTAACCACTAAAATTGTTTCACCATTTGGCTTTGTTTGTCCGGCGGCTTTGCGTTGAAGGTAATCATCAGTTGCGTGTTTTAATACACCTGCCAAGTCAGTTGTACCAGATGGGTCATTTTCTTGAAAAATTTGCGCTACCTTGCTGGATGTCACATTTTCGTACCGCTTGAATTTACCAGAAAATACATAAATAGTGATGCCATCTGGGTCAAATTGCTCACACTTACTAGCTAAAGCTAAAGTAGATTCTTGGGCTGCAACCCATCTACTTCTACCACCCTTTTGATCTTGGGTTGCCATGCTACCGCTTTTATCGATAATCAAGGTATAATCACGATTTTCTAGCATTATTTAATTCTCCAGTTAAGAGCCAAGAGTTAATGGACTATGGGTGATCAATGCATTAGTCAGTTATGGCGTTGCTCAAGACATCTGCAAGGCTCATTTCTTCTAAGTCGTCTAAAGTAACTGTGTCGCAAATATCAAATTTAGCGCCAACACTTTGCAACTGATCATCTAAAGCTTTAAGAAACTTAGTTGCTTGGGCATCTGAACCTACTTGAATGATCGAAATTGCTAATTCTTCATCACGCTCCATCTGGCGAGTAGCTTGAATGATGACTTCAAATACAGCTTTGCGATCGTCTGGTTCACCATCGGTAATGACTAAAATTGTCTCTCCGTTTGGCTTGGTTTTACCGGCTGCTTTGCGTTGAAAGTAGTTATTTAGTGCATCTTGAAGCACACCTGCTAAGTTTGTCGTGCCAGAAGGGTCATTTTCGAGAAATATCTGCGCGACTTTGGCTGAGGTAACATCATCGTAGCGTTTAAATCTACCGGAAAACACGTAAATGGTGATGCCATCGGGGTCAAACTGTTCGGCCTTTCTTGCCAAAGCGAGTGTAGACTCTTGGGCTATCTCCCATCTACTTCTACCACCCACTTGGTCAGGTGTGGACATACTACCACTTTTGTCAATGATTAATGTATAGTCGCGATCGCTCATCATAATATTCCTCTAATTGTTACCCTGTGGTTATAGTTTAACTCCGTTTTTTTACGAGTAAGCAAGGCTTGTAAGTATTTGTATCAATTCAAAGACCTCGCCTGACAGTTGACAAATGCGATCGCCTTGTGTCTTTATTCCCGCAGAGAACAAAATCTTCATTGCAAAATTTTTCATAGATACTTGAAGGTGGAGTCGGCAACCGCCGACTCCACCCTCATAATAATTATCACTATTGTTGAAATTTGGACTCTTGATTTTTGTTGAGTAATTTATTCCTTGGAAGTCCCTAATTATTTCGTCAACTAAATACGTCCACTTCTTCAGGAACCTTCATTTGGTCGAGAATTCCCCAAATTGCCTGTAACATCGGCTCTAACCCGGTACGGGTAACGGCTGAAATCACAAAAACTGGGGCGTAGGAAAGATGATTCAGTTGGGTAGCTAACGCCTCCAAATCGACAGTTTCCCGATCAACTGCATCAATTTTGTTCAGCGCCAAAATTTGCGGGCGTTCTGCTAAACCTTGTCCATAAGCTTGTAATTCTTGCTTAATTATGTTATAGTCTCTAACCACATCATCACTAGTAGTATCAATCAAGTGAAGTAACACTCGCGTCCGCTCGATATGGCGTAAGAAATCGTGTCCCAACCCAGCACCGTGAGCGGCTCCCTCAATTAGTCCGGGAATGTCGGCGAAAACAGTACCATCGCCAGTAGGTTTTCGCACTACACCCAAATTTGGGATGAGGGTAGTGAAGGGGTAGTCTGCGATTTTCGGACGTGCAGCTGATAAAGATGAAATTAGAGTGGATTTACCAGCATTTGGTAAGCCAATAATCCCAACTTCTGCCAAAAGTTTCAACTCCAGGCGCAGTTGTTTTATTTCCCCTGGTAATCCTGGGAGGGCGTATTCTGGGGCGCGGTTACGGTTACTCAAGAAATGCTGATTTCCTAGTCCGCCTTTACCACCTTGGGCAATCCGCAAAGTCTGCTTAGGCTCAGTTAAATCCCCTAGCAATTCGCTAGTTTCAGCATCATAAATGGTTGTACCACACGGAACTTCGATGATCAAATCCTTTCCTCCGGCCCCAGTGCAGTTACTTGGCCCGCCACGAGTACCTTTTTCTGCCTGAAAGCGATGGTTGTATCTGAAGTCCAACAACGTTTGTAGGTTTTCATCGGCAACGAAAAATACCGAACCGCCTCGTCCTCCATTACCACCAGAGGGGCCACCAGTCGGCACGTACTTCTCTCGCCGGAAAGCGACAATACCATCGCCGCCCTTACCGGCTTCAACTTCAATTTCTGCTTGGTCGATAAATTGCATATTTAAAATTAAGTGAGAAGTGAGGAGTTAAAAATTATAGCTCCCCACTTTATCACTTTAACTAAATATATGGTGAAACATCTTCACCGCATTTATCTGCCAAATAGGAGAGAGCGCGAAAACGTAAGCCCACCAGTTGCTCATACAACGGATTAACTTTACACATCGGCGGGATGTGGATAATCTTGCGGCCAAATAGGGTGACATCCCGCTCAAAGGGACACTGAGAGGGAATCATTTTACACAAAAAGCGGGCTACTCTTGGGTCTTGAATATCTAGCCCATCCAGCCAGTCACGCAGGGGGTGTAGTGCATCAATTTGACGCTTTGTAAGTCCAGTGCTGGCGATAGTTGGGGTAATTTGCTGTGGGTGTTCCAGGGTGTGACGAAGAGCTTCTAGTAAATTCTCTGGCTGTTCCAGAGCTTGACAGAACTGTTGCAAAACCTGATCTTCGCTGGGAGAATAAGTACCATCTGCGATCGCTACCATTACCGCTGTCCTTAAGAAATTGTCCGATGCTGGTGTATCTTTACCCAACACTGCGGCTAATTCCTCTGGCGTAATTACCTCTAGTGACTCCCATTTAATCCCAAGAGCTAATTCATCTTTGGTGATACTGGCAATTAATTCTTGTTCTTGGGCATCAAAATTACCATCTGCCCAAGCAATGGTGAGCAGTCCACGCAACCAAGCGGCAATCTGTTCGCTGCTGTAGGGGGATTGAACGGTACTTGTCATAAACTCACGTCTCAAGCTTTCCTCGGTCACTACTAAGCTAGCTTACCCGGTGACTATGAAGATAGTGGGGGGAGCAGAGAAAAATAAATTAGAGAAATTTTCAAATAGCAGAAGTCGATCTTAGGGTAAGATAAATTTATGCCGATGATCAATAATTGTTATAGATACAGCAGTTCTCATTTACGTGAGGTACACCCTATGCCCATTGGTGTCAACTTAAGCTCGAACACTAGAATTTATCGTCGTTTTAGATCCCCCAACCCCTTAAAAAGGGGGCACAAGATTCTAGTTCCCCCTTTTTTAAGGGGAGCCAGCGCGGTCTTGGGGGTTTCCCCCATGAGTGACTGGCGTGGGTTAGGGGGGATCGAAAAGCTAGGCGGTACATGGAAAAATTTTCACTCTTCTTATCAGAGTAAGCTTTCACGTTAAATTGACACCTATGCCCATGCCGTGCCCCTAAACCTTGGGATATAACGTTGTACCGCATCTGAATGGGAACCGCCATAAAGCATATTTAATTTTTGGAAATATCTATTATTTAAATTTAGGTTCACTCTCAGCAATCAAGGTATTAATAATGTTTTTATTTGGCATTGAGCATGAAGTCGCTTTCCTAAACAAAGAAGGAAAGTTTGCTGATTTTTCCCACACCAAATTTGCTGATTTCAATCAAATTATTGAAAGGCTACCTACATATCCTGGCGACTATCCTCAACTGCGCGTCGGGGATGCGGGTATTAAGATGAAGAGATGGTACATTGAGGGATTTGAAAGATTTGCAGATTCCGACAAAGTAATAGACTGTCATACTAAAGGTATCGAAATTAGAACAACTATACATTCTGATATTCAAGGCGCTATTACTGAATTATCAGAAAGTTTTCACTTGCTACGTGAGGTTGCTGCTAACTTTGGTTTTTCACCAGTTTTGGTCAGCTTTAATCCCTACAAATCAGTTTTTGAGCCTCAACCTTCATTAAATGATTATGAAATAAGACGAAGACAAGCTTCCCCTGAAAAACAAACTGCCCATATTCCCATGCTTACTTATGGCCCAGATTTAAATATTTCAGTGGCAGATTTTTCTATTGAACGTGTGATTGATATAGGTAAAAAGTTAACTTTTTACAGTCCTTATATCGTCCCTTTTAGTTATAGTTCCCCTTTTTATAATCGAGGTTTATGGGATGGGCTATCGGTACGAACATTTATCAGAACCGGAAAAAGACCAGCAGCCCTAGTTTTTGTTCAAAAACAAGAACAACTGATTAATAGCATACCTTCCTTGACAAAAATCGCCCGCATTCCGGCTGAAGTAGGTCGCATTGAATTTAAAGCTTGTGATAGTTGTGATGATTTTTTCATCTATGCGGCTTTACTGACATTATTGAAAGGTTTGGTGTTAGATGAAACCTTGTTGGATAGAGCAACTGTACCCGATGCAGCATTGCACCAACTTTCTGCAAAACAAGGGTTTGACAACGCGGATATTTTTGGGAATGCGACAAAGGTCTTGCAAGCAGCGGAAGTCGCATTGGTAAATGACCCAGATATTCATTTGTTAACACCATTGAAAGTGATGCTGGAGAAGCGAAAAACAAGATCCCATGAACTAATAGAAATGTTCCATCGCGTAGGTTCAATACAAGAGGTAATAAGGCAGACTTATCAAGTCTAAAGGTGATTAGGAAGTAGGGATTGGGGGCTGAATTATTATCGATTTCCGGTAGTGGTAAATATCAAGTTTCACTACATATTTACCACTACCAAGCATGAATTCACAAAATAAATCCTTGAGATTCTAAATCGAGAAGGAATAGGTTTATTGTTAGCAAGACAAGATAAAACCTATTCGTTATGTGATGCTGTGAGCTTTGTGTTGATGCGTAGGCAAGGAATTATGGAGGCGTTAACAACTGATAAACACTTTCAGCAAGAAGGTTTTACTCGTTTGTTGCGGTCAGCAGCCTAACAGTACGCTCCAAAGGAAAACGTCGAGAATTAGAAGCCCGTGGCTGGATATTCTACAGATAATTTTTGCGATAGTAAGCTTGATATTCTGTAGACAGCAGAGGTTCCCACCAATCACGATGATTGAGATACCATTCAACAGTTAAACGTAAACCCTCAGCAATTGTTACTGAAGGTGTCCAACCAAGCTGAGTTTTAATTTTGTTTGCATTAATTGCATATCTCCGGTCATGTCCCTGTCTATCTTTGACAAAAGTAATTAACTGCTTTGCTGGATGTAGTGGTAAATCAGGTGCTAATTCATCCATCATCTGACACAAAAGTTGCACGAGGTTAATATTTTCTACCTCATTGTTACCACCAATATTGTATGTTTCCCCTGGTTGACCATGATTAATTACTACATCTAAAGCAAGACAATGATCGCCCACATAAAGCCAATCGCGCACATTTTTACCATCGCCATAAATAGGTAATGGTTTCCCTATCAAAGTGTTGATACACATTAAGGGAATTAGCTTTTCGGGAAACTGATAAGGCCCGTAATTATTAGAGCAATTTGTGATAATTGTGGGAAGTTTATAAGTATGATAATAAGCACGCACTAAATGATCACTACCAGCTTTTGAAGCTGAATAGGGACTATTAGGAGCGTAGGGTGTAGTTTCAGAAAAAGCTGCTTCACTTGCATCTAAACTACCGTAAACTTCATCAGTAGAAACGTGTAGGAAACGATAATTAGATGGCTGTGCTTTTGTCTGCCAATGTTGCCGAAAAGCTTCTAGTAGAGTGAAAGTTCCTACCACATTAGTTTGTACAAAAGCAGCCGGCCCAAGAATCGAACGATCAACATGAGATTCAGCAGCAAAGTGTGCGATCGCATCAATATTTTCCGTTGCTAGTAATTCGTTTATGATGGTGCGATCGCAAATATCCCCGTGGACAAACCGAAAATTCTCTCTTCCCTCAAAGGGCACCAAATTCAGACGATTTCCCGCGTAAGTTAGAGCATCCAACACCACCACTCGATCATCTGGATAAACCTGGCACCAGTGATGCACAAAATTTGCCCCAATAAACCCAGCACCCCCCGTAACCAACAACCGCCGACTCATCCAATTTCCTCTCTTCTCTCTGTGTTCTCAGCGCCTCTGCGGTTCGTTTCTATTGCTTAAAGTATTTCTTCCTCACCTTACCGTATATCCTCTGCGCTAGTAACTTTACCATACGTGTTCTCGTCAAACTCTTGATATTAGATGGCTGCTGTATTTTGTGATCAAAAAATTCATTTAACTCATCTAGAATAACTTGAAAACGCTTAACAATATTTTCAGTCCGATACTCAGTCAAAAACTCTTCAGACAAGCTAAACGCTACCGAAGATTCAATGACCTTGAGAATACGTTGGACATCATATTCTTGGGAATATCCAGCAATTTTATAACAATTAAATCCAGGATCTAAGTAATCAGCCAGTCCACCATTGACACTAGAAAATACTTGACAGCCACAGGCAAGAGCTTCCATTGGTTGCAGACCAAATCCTTCACTAACACCCTGTTGTGCCCAGTACTCAGCCGAATCATAGAGGTAAACTTTAGCTCGGTTAAATAGTCCAGGCAAATCTTCTACATAAGAGTTAACAACTAATACTTTACAACGTTTTTGTAACGCTGGAATCAATTCTTTGATTAAATACTCAGAAGATTTTCGAGCTTGAACTAAAACATCAATATCCCGTTCAACACCTAAATTTTGAAACTCATCAGAAATTTGATTGGGCAAATAATAAATGAGAGAATTGGGTGATTTCTCTCCCCAATATCCCATTGTATAGCGGCTAACAGTGATGATCGGAATACTCGCTTTTAGCCTAAATGGATAACCTGCACTATGTGCATGGTAAACGATATTGTATTGTTTAAGTTTGGCAACGAGTTGAGCTACATCAAATCCCCAACTAATGACAAAAATTACATTATCTAAATTTTTCTCTTTTAGCAAATCATCAAGAAAAAGCTTATCTTTTTCTCGTTGACGATAAGTTACGACATCAGCAATACATATCTGCTGAACCAGATTAAGTGTTTTTAATTCTGCCCAAAGACCACCACAGGCAAATTTGCCATCTGTACCGGGGACTAAAAAGTAAAGCTTTCTCATAATTTTCTTAAGGGAGTGGGGAGTGAGGGGAATTAATTTTGAATTGCTTCCTTTCTCATTCCCGAAAGTCTCTTTATTCTTGCCAGCCCACTTTAACAAAATGTGCCTCACGCCCCCAAACGTCGCGTGTACGGGTAATGTTTTCAACTGCTAAATTAAAAGGAATTGCAGTTGTTAGGTAACGCTGTGCCATAGAACCTAAATCAGGTGCGAGTTCTGCGGCTGTTGTCGCTGCTAACCCCAAACCTATAAGTTGCTCCATTGGTCTGAATGGTAGCAACAGATGTACGCCCATAGCTAGTCCAGCTGTTAAGAGCATTGCTACTGATAAATTTGTGCCGCAACGAGGATGTACAGCTAAATCCCATTCTCCACTGGTAAGGCGCTGTTGGGCAAGTGCGATCGCCCGCCGCAAATCACTAATGTTCACTTCACCATAAAGATAAAATCCCTGCTCGGTAGACAAACCGCTTAATAATTCGTTATCTAATTGAACGTTAGCCGATTTTCCTGGGGGAGTATAGGCTCTTTTTGATTCGCTAAGAACCCAAACAGTAGCGTGTTCTAAAGCGTGAACCTGCCGGATCATCAAAATTTCTTTCAACCCTGGAATAAACGATAGCTGTCTGAGTAAGTCAGCATCTTGTGTGGGTTGCGGAAAGTCTAAGAGTCCGTATTCTGGGGCTGAAACTTTGTCATATACAGGTGTCATCAGATCAAAGTTAAAAAATTCAAAGGGAGACGAGCCACTTTGAAAAGAAGCAGAAGTATTCATTGGAACACTGCTCCCCAAGGCGATGGAGCAAAATAGATTTCTTTTAAATGTAGCGCTTGCACCACTGAATTGTTGCTAATTTTTGTGGATAATTTTTGAGTTTGGGCATTGGGCATTGTTTATTCTCCTCTGCTCCTCTACCCAAACCCTTAATTTTTTGTTGCTGATGCGTAAGTTCTACATCTCTTGTGTGGAATTTAGAAAGGAATTCTGATCTTTATAATTTCCGAGTCCAAGGGTCAGCTAGCTCTACTAACATAAACTCCAACTGAGTGAAGGACTCGGAACTTTTGGTAGGCGTTCACACTGAAAACTTAGGCGTGAGGAGGGGAACAATCAGTAAACCTCAAAATTTGCTTGTCACATCCTAGACCAGATCAATCGTGTAGCTACTAATAAATTGTTATTCGATCTGGTTCGGCAGAAGACAGCAATTGACATCATTCAAACAGACTTTGCCCCACTGTAAAGCCCAGCGGACAAGAGCTACTCGATTTTCTGTCTCAGTTTTGGTAAGAATATTACTGATATGGTTATCAACTGTACGCTTGCTAATTTCCAGTTTTCCTGCAATTTCTTGGTTAGTTAAGCCAGTGGCCACTAAATCGATAATTTGCAGTTCTCTGTCTGACAGACTAACGGGGGTCCCAGACTTGCCACCAGCCATGACTATTTCTATCCTCTCTTGGTATATGTACTCAATCGCTCTTTCTAATTCTAGAGGATTCTTTTGTTGGTAGGGGTTTCAAGTATTAACAGTAATAGGATTGTCAATATTTTCTTTCGATTTCAAGTTGACAGAAATATAAACCCGAAATCTGTTAGATTTCGATTAAATCTAAAAATGAGATGAGCAATCCCCGTGTTTTGTGCCTCGGTGAAGTTTTGTTTGATTGTTTAGCGGATCAATTGGGACTAAAGCTGGAAGAAGTAAAATCCTGGACTCCCTATCCAGGAGGGGCACCAGCTAACGTAGGTTGTGCTTTAGTTAAGCTGGGAACGCCAGCAGGATTTATCGGAGCCGTTGGCGAAGATGAACCAGGGAATGCACTAGTGCAGCTATTACAGGATGTAGGCGTAGAGACGACGGGAGTACAACTCCATCCCACAGCACCAACGCGACAAGTTTATGTTACACGGGATCTGTCTGGCGATCGCACCTTCGCCGGATTTGGTCAACATGATACCTCTGAATTTGCCGATACTCGCTTGCAAGCTCAACAATTGCCAAATTCGCTGTTTCAAGAGGCAGATTTTCTAGTTTTGGGTACTTTGGAGTTAGCCTATCCTGAAAGTGAAGAGGCAATTCACCGCGCCCTAGAGTTAGCAGAACATTATGACCTGAAGATTGTGTTAGATGTCAACTGGCGTTCTGTATTTTGGGAAGATCCAAACATCGCTCATCAAAAAATTTCCGAATTATTTAAGCGAGTCGATTTCCTCAAACTTGCCAAAGAAGAAGCTGAATGGCTATTTGAAACCGCAGATCCCGGAGCCATTACTTACCGTCTGGCTTCAATTGAGGGAGTACTGGTGACAGATGGGGAAAACGGTTGCGCCTATTGTTTGGGTGAAAACGAAGGCAAATTACCTGCGTTTTCCATCCCTGTAGTTGATACAACTGGTGCAGGGGATAGCTTTTTGGCAGGATTCATCCATCAATTGAGTCAGCACGGTATCCACAGCTTGCGAGATGCAGAAACAGCAAAACGTATTGTCACCTATGCCAGTGCTGTTGGAGCGCTGACTACCATTAAAGCAGGTGCGATCGCTTCTCAACCTACTGCTGCTGAAGTCGAAGCTTTTATAGCCACACATCAACTTTAGGAACTAGCATAAGCCACTGGGATATCAGCTACCAAAGGCTGATATTCCCGACTAGAAAATGGACGAAAATCCTCATGCCATTCTGAGGTCATGTTGCACAATAAACGTAGTTGTAGAGGTGTCGGTACTGGGTTAACGCGCTCAACTTCTACTTTTACAAATTCTGGATTTTTGTTTTTGAGTTTAAAAACATCATCCACAATATATCGAGGGCAATAACCTACGATGTGATGATCCTCTGTGCATAAGAGCAATGCGCGAGGGTCATAAGGATTTTGAAATTCATTCGCTAAATATAACAGTTCACCCGTTTGTAATTGATTAATCCGTTCAGTTGCACAAGTAGGAAGGTGTCGCAGTCCATGTGCAAAAAAATGGATCTGGTATAAACCATTTTCATCTGGTTCTGGGCAGGGGAAAACTTCAAAATTATCCGTTACCTTTCGCCCACCACTGCGAGAAAGGATGGTAACTGGATCGTCTTCACCTTCAGGAATATTTAGATATTCAATATAATTTTTGTAATCGGGGCGAGAGCGTCGCATTAATCGATTATAGAATAAGGGAAACAGTTCAACTGAGGTGTATACCTTGTTCAAGTCTGGAAAAGAGAGCAATGGTTGAAACGCATATTTTACTTGAGCTTCTGTGGCTCCGTGAGTATACACAAAATAGTATTTTGTCCCATCATAGGTTAAACGACCGATAGGAAACCAAGCACGAGTTTTTGGATCTTGCCAAGCTAAAAAAAGTGTTTTCATAGTAGAGTTTGCCGCAGCTTCAGCAGCTTGCTTTGATTTAATTCCAATATCTTCTGTGCAAATTCAATTGCTGTTTGCGATATACGATTAGACGGAATCTGTTTAAAAAGCTCTAACGTATCATTGCTTGACACCCTTGCTAGATTATTCAACCATACACTGGCGGCTGAATTTGCATAATACTGTTGTGCTTCACGAAACACATCAAAAGTCTTGAGGCGTTTTTTATCACCAAAACTAGAATAAATTAAGGAACTACATTTTTCGGCGTACCCTGTGACAGATTTGTTATTAAGCTTTAAGTATCGTTTTTCATCGGACAGTTCCCGACCCATGCTGGAGGCGTGATCATAAGTTGGTGCTAAATAAATTTTCTTTTCCAAACTTATGAATGCCCAATTTTCATGGTGTCGATCACTGTTCCCGATCCAAGCATCTAAGAGTAAATACCCGATAAAAATTTCCATCGCTTGACTAATTCCCTTTGGCGGTTTCCAGTTGATGGGTAAATTCAACGAAGCATTTCCGATAGCCTTGGATACATTATCGATTGTGTGTTGAGACAGGTCTTTAGAATTTTGTGGATAATCAGGTACTATCGGAGCCAGAACTTCATTGCCTGGGCTAAGAATTGCACCTTCGGGCAAAAAGGAGGGTGAAATGATGCCATTTTCGCCATTGAATGTTGCTAGTTCATAATCAGCATGGGGTAGCCCAAGCAATTCGCCCAACTGGGCTGCAATCTTTTCTGCCCAATCTTCTCCTGTGTTTGGTCTAGCTTTCTTGAATAGGCAACGACCTAAATACTGATGGCGAAACCAGAACTTTTCTTTAGTTCCCAAATCTTCATCAGCCTCCGGTGCATCTAGGGGAATGTCAATGATCGGAAACTGCTCTGGCATAATTTAACTTGGCTAAATTCCTAAAGCCGTTCTAATGTTTTGCACAATTACTTGAGGCGGCTCGGAAACATCTACAGATATAGCATTAATTGGCTCTTCAAGAGCATCAAATTGGCTTTTAAGAAGTTTTTCGCTCATAAAGTGATTGTGGCGCTCCTGCAACCGCTTTTGAATGATCTCAAAAGAACTCTTGAGGTAAACTATTTTGATATGATCGCCCTTGGCGTTGGCGGGGCGATCGCTATCCAACACCAGAATTTGGCGATAGCTATCTCTTAACGCTGAACACGCTAACACGACATCTTTATCTTCTTGTAGCCACTGAGCGATCGCCCGATTCAAGACTGTTGCTCAAAGCCAGCAGTTGTTTAACAAAAAAGAATTCAGGAGTCAGAATTCAGAATTGACTCCTGAATTCTTCTTCAATATTTCTAAGTTTAGCGTTAGCCTTTGAAAACGATGTCGTACAGTGACAGCAGAATCTCCACCACAATCAGAATCACCACATACCACTCTACTCGCTCACTACTGCTATGCTGCATAAACTCCAGCACCGTTTGTGCGGTTCGGGAAATTAGCTCTAGTTTGCGTTCTAGAGCGTTGTGACGCTCACGGATTTCGTATTCATCTTCCAAACGCAGATATAAGTTTTCTAGCTGTGGGGAATCCCAAAGCAACTCCGGTTTATCGATAATTTCTACTCGACCCACAATTTTATGTTGAACTAACAGGGTAGTCCCCAGTTGACGCAGTAATTCCCGACTCTTGCGCCTACTCCTATTTTGACCCTGGAGACTAGCTGCAAAGGGTTCAATTTGATCAAATACAGCCGCTAAACTAGTTTCATAATGAGACAGCACAACACTCTTAGCGAGAATATCAGCCACTATCTGCAAGCGTTCTAGACTAAATTCATGCAGCAAAATTTTTCCTTCCTTAACTCGCTCACTCTCCGCAACGTTGAGATGAACTTCCACTTCTTCTGTTTCTGGGTTGGCAAAAGAGTCACTAACTTGAGAGGATAGTTTGGTCAAGAAGGCTACTTTTTCCCCAGGCTCAAAGTTAAACAGCACAATTGCACCATAGCCCAACAGTACCGCACAGCCATGTTCACCGACTGTAACCATTACTGGCATAGTCGCCAAGCAAACGTAATTCTCCAATGTTTGTAGGTTAATTTTTTTACCAATAAATAGGGCTTGCGCTTTAAAGCTATCTCTATCATTAAAAAGGAGTTTCTGCATTGTCGCCCTATACTATATTTTGCCTGTTAATCTATGGGGGTAGTGATGTCTACGACGGGCTACGCCTACGCAATTAATCCAGCGTTGTTGGAGATCACTGCAATCTCAGCTTAACAATAAACCTATTCAGCACTGCTGAAGGTGCGCCTGTATTCTGGCGACTACTTACCCTTAGCTCAAACAGAAAGCGAGCAAAGACATTTTCAAAATATAGGAATTAAAGGGTTATATAGCGGTTCCCATTCAGATGCGGTACAACGTTATATCCCAAGTTATAGGGGCACGGCATGCCGTGCCCCTACGGGTGTACCTCACGCAAACAAGAACTGCTATATCATGTCCGCTTGATTACTTATTAAACCCGGAGAACCCCACCCCGCTAAAGCTGTGCTTTGTCTACCCTCCCCGCAGGTGGCTACGGTGTACACACAAGTTATTTTGACTCGCATCTTTGTTGCATTGACTCGCATCTTTGTTGCATTGACTCGCACCTTTGTTGCATCGACTCGCACCTTTGTTGCATCGACTCGCATCTTAGTTGCATCGACCTGCATCTTAGTTGCATCGACTCGCATCTTAGTTGCATCGACTCGCATCTTAGTTGCATCGACTCGCATCT
>Ga0209591_10000076_pt1 | contig 116233 bp, 99 predicted proteins | sample MAT01_FD_187207 | JGI IMG/M metagenome (GOLD analysis project Ga0209591, IMG submission 187207) | Freshwater microbial communities from Lake Fryxell liftoff mats and glacier meltwater in Antarctica - MAT-01 (SPAdes) (version 2) | ecosystem: Environmental > Aquatic > Freshwater > Ice > Liftoff...
AAGGTCTGTGTTTTGAGATGGGGCATCATCTCATACTGTCTCAGTCGGTGGAAGTCCCTGCGAAAAGCACGGCATCCGGCGTTCACGGCAGAAGCCCCTGCCTTCAGGCATGGGGAGTATGTCACAGGAAGGAAAAAGCGTCAGCGACCCCACAGCTAAAGCTAGGGGCTAGTAGCAATGCAAGTCTGGCGCTGACCAGACTCAGCCAGAGGGAGCAATCCCTATCGGGCTACGTTAGTGGCAAGCGTTCAACGACCTACCTTGGGGTGACGTTCCAGCCCCAAGCTCTAGAACCTCCCTGTTAAACAGGCCTACGGGGTAGGAAGCCAGTGCAGGACAGAGGAAAGTACCGACCACTAACCTTGTCGAGGAAGACGTTGCCCGCGCAAGCGGAGTAGGCTTTGAGGGAGCGCCAGCAGGTAACTGCAAATCTCCCCTTCCCTTCGGGGATTATCGTCCAATGGTGTTGAAAGGAGACAGCGCTTACCGCGAACCTTTGGTTCGACCCCTTGCCTGAAGGCAGGGGTATCTCGCGCTAATTTCGATGAAAAATCTGTGGCAAAGTGTGTTATTTTTGAGTGCGATTAGCCTGTTAGTAGTTGGCTATGCAGGGACTTCTAGTGCATCTGATAATGCGTCAGCTAATGTCGTCAGTGAACAGCAGCCTAGCAATGTTGCTCAAACTATCGTCACGCAAGGCGATTTGACGGGTACACCAACGGAATTATGTGATTCTGTTACGCCTGGCAGCGACCCCAGCACCCGCACTTATGACGAGGTAGAGCAAGTTTTAGCCCCATCCCTTGATTATCAAGCGATTTTCTGTACAGAAGTGGGGCCGATTTATGTTGATCTGTTTGAGGATTATACCCCTATAACGATCAACAATTTTGTATTTCTTGCCGAGCGTGGCTACTACAACAACATCACTTTTCACCGCGTTATTCAAGACTTCATGGTACAAGGTGGCGACCCAACCGCAAGCGGCTCAGGCGGGCCTGGGTATCAATTTGAGGATGAATTTGTAGGGTTTTTGCACTTTGATGTGCCTAACTTGCTGGCAATGGCAAATGCCGGTCCTGGTACGAATGGCAGTCAATTTTTTATCACGACGGTTGAAACACCCCACCTAGATTATCTACACACCATTTTTGGTCAAGTTCTCGAAGGCCAAGAAAATGTTGCCAATATCCGCCTGCGTGATCCTCAAACAGACAGCGCACCCGGAACAGCCTTAGAAACAGTGCTTATCATCACGAATCCTGAAGCTGTAGATTCTGATTATACAGCCCCTGAACTTGCCACCCAAGAACAAATCACCGAAGCCATCGCCAATGTGCCAGAAATCCCCGGCATCGCATTGGATGTAGAAAGAACAGGCCTAATTGAGCGAGAAGCCCTCATCGCTTCGTTCCCTGAAGATGAAAGCGAAGCACTAACCACTTTTCTTGACGCGCATAATTACGCATACAGCGCTCGCATCACGCATACGAATGCGTCCTGCGATCTGCAGAATGTCCCATTGATGGGCATGAATTACACGCTGCATACCTTCGCAACAAAAGAGGATGCCGCTACAGCGCTCAATGATGACTTTGTTGCTGCGTTTGTGACCAACGGAGGAGAATATGAATCGATTGAAGGCGAAGAACTGCCAAATCCGATTTATACCCAGTCCATAACCGCTTGCGACACAGACGCACTTGAAGCCCGCACCTATTGGCAACGTGGGCGGTTCATTGCAGTCGCAACTGTTACGATTCCGACAAACAGCGACGGGACACCAGAACAGTGGTTGGGGCAAGTGGTGGGGCGGCAGGTTTACGAGAATTTACTATCCAGCATTCTTCGCCCTGAAATTGGGCATTAAGTAAGTATGGCGCGTTTTCGTGATACATGGGTGTTGATTTGGAAGTGGCTCATGCGGCGCACACCCGGCGTTGTGTTCTTGCGCCTGTTTGACCAGATCACACGCATGATTACGGGAGCGCCGCTCGTCCAATATAGCAAGATCACACAACAGCTTTATGTTGGGGGGCAGCATAGGTTACACGGCCTGCCCCTCATGAAAATTTATGGCATTACCTCGATTGTGAATCTGCGGCGGGAATATGATGACCAAAAAGCAGGCATCGCCTTAGATCATTATTTGTATTTACCGACAACCGATAATTATGCTCCCTCGCTTGAAGACTTGCAGAAGGGTGTCCTATTTATTGGTAGTGAAATCGCGCAAGGCCGAACTGTTTACATCCATTGTGGGGTCGGCATTGGACGCGCACCCACAATGGCGGCTGCCTATCTCATCAGTACGGGTTTGACTCCATCAGAGGCATGGCGCACGATACGCGAAGTACGCCCTTTTATTTGGCCTTTGCCGGGTCAAGTGGTGCAGGTTAGTCGATACGCAGAGCAAATTGAATCAGTCAGCAATTAGTAATGTCCCTGATTCGACCTCACCGAGTAATATTGGCAGCAGTAAATTCGGCTGAGTGCCGTCAATAATGCGGATTTTAAGGCCGGGAATAACTTCCACGAGAGCAAGCATGTCACGCACTTTTGTCAGCATACCGCCCGTCACATCGACCCCCGCCGAGCCTGTGAGCGCCGATTGAAAATTCATCAGCGTTTTTGGTGTGATACGTGGGATCACGAGGCCGCGTTCATCATAAACACCTTCGACTTCGCCAAATAGCACAATTTGCTTCACGGGAAGATGCCGCGCCAAATAATCGAAAACCATTTCAGTTGAGATAATCGTTCCACCGCGCACGTCATCAAGCGCGACATCGCCATAAACCAGCGGCGTTAGCCCTTTTTCAAGCGCTGTTTTGATCGGAAAAACGTCTATAGACTGCAATTTCCCATCTTGGCAGCGCGCAGAAGCAGACGGTTGAATCCGCCAAACGGGAACACGGGCTTTTTGTAATTCCTGCGCTACCAAATAATTAAGTTCGGCGGCCACGGTTGCTACTTCCGCGAAGCCACGCCATTGTTCGGGTGAGTGGACACCTTGCGTTGTACCATAATGGTTGGCGGCAAAATGCCCAAATGACCCGCTGCCATGCCCAATCAAAAGGCGTAATTCTGGATTTTTAACCAGCGCCGTTTGGATTTCTTGCGCTAACCGTGCCATTATCTCAGCACGAAAACTCGCCTCAATTCGCTTATCCGTTATCAGTGAACCCCCTAATTTGACAAAACTCAGCATCTTATTCACCTAATGTTGTAATAAAAGCGCGTTTTGCGCCTGCGTTCAATAAGGCCTGTCTGACGTTTTCAGCCGTATCAGCTTGCACCAAAGCAATCATATTCCCGCCGCGCCCACCACCGGAAAGTTTCGCGCCGAGTGCGCCACCTGCGATGGCTGCTTCAATCAAATTTTCAATCTCCGGCGAAGAAACGGTCAACGTCCTTAATAAGGCATGATTTTGCAGCATGAGATGACCCAACGGCTCAATGTGTCCCGATTCAATAGCGATACGAGCGCGATTCACCAGACCCCCAATGGAAGCTAGAATCGGCTGAATACGGTTTGGTTCTGCTTTATGTAAGCGCCCGACATCACTTACCGCGATTTTTGTTGAAGCAGATATGCCTGTATCACCAACTACGAACATAATTGGCTTGGGAATAGAAAGTAATTCCAGCGGATGGTTTCTTACATAATAGACAGGCTTCTCATAGACGATAACCGTATTGTCAATCCCGCTTGGTATGCCATGATAGATTTTCTCGACCTCGAATACGATTTGATTGAGCTTTTCATCGGGCAGTGATTGATTAATCGCTTCTGCGATGGCGCGTGCCAATGCGGTTGTAACAGCCGCGCCACTGCCTAGGCCGCTGGCAACCGGAATTTGTGAATCGATACTGATTTCGACCTGTGGCGGCAGGGCATCAAAATAATCTAAGACCAACCGAGCTGTCGTCGCGAAAGCGCTGTTCACATCTTCCAAGTGAATATCAATCGGGAGTGACTCATTCTCGCCTGTAGTAATCAAGCGCATCTGCTGTTGATCTTTGAGCTTGCGAATTGTAGCCGTCACGCGGAGATTAGAAAGAGGCGCGGCAATCGCTGGTTGCCCATAGACAACAGCGTGTTCACCGAACAAAATGAATTTAGCAGGCGCACTGGTCATAGCATTTTGGGTAAGATATAGAGAATGCCGATAAACGTGATTGCGAATAAAGCAAGCGCAATCTGTAAGGGACGATCTTGCAACAGCACTTCGTCGGGAGCGCTGCCTTCTCCTTGAACATGGATTAAATATAAATAACGAAACAGCCCGTACATGACAAAAGGTACGGTGAGCAGCGCCGTATTGGTATCTGCAAGCAAAGGCGATGGCGCTTCGACAGTATAGAGAATATAGGTAATAAGTGTGCTGGTCGTCACAACTCGCAGCATCTCATCAATCAAGGGCAAATTATAATCTTTGAAAATCGGACGCACATCTACCGCCTTGTCACCTAATGTGACCAATTCCTGCCGCCGCTTGCCGATGATGAGGAATAAGGCCAACAATCCAGCGCAGGCATATAACCAAGGCGAGAAGCGATCAACTGGAACAACCACAACACCAGCGGCCACGCGCATCACAAACCCGGCTGTGACGGTCATCACATCAATAATGACGATATGTTTTAGCCAGAGTGAATACATGATTTGCATAATCAGATAGGCCAGTAAAATAAAAGCCAAAGGTCGGCTCAACAAAAGCGCCGCAGCAAGGGCGATAAGCGGAATAATCACAGCCGCAATCCGCGCCATTGGAATAGGCAGTTGCCCGGAAGGGATGGGGCGATTTTTTTTGCGCGGATGACGGCGGTCACTTTCTATATCGGCTAGGTCATTGATGATATAGACCGAGCCGGAAATCATTGAGAGCAAAATAAAACTCAGAAAAACACGAAACAGCGGCTCAACCTCGAACAATTTGCCATCGAAGATGATGCCAGGGAACACAAAAAGAAGGTTTTTCGTCCATTGTTTTGGGCGCATTGTCCGCAACAGACCTAAAAATGCTCGCAAGCTCAACTCCATAGCCTAGTAGTCGTGCAAAGGCGCAATTATAGTGTGTGGGCTTAGGACTGGACAATCCCCGCGAGTCGCCCTTGAAAGCTGCACTGTAAAACTGTAATGTTCAATTCCTATCAGGAGTGCTTTGTCAGCGACCCCATAGCTAAAGCTAGGGGCTAGTAGAAGTACAAGTCCGGCGCTGACCAGACTCAGCCAGAGGGAGCAATCGTTATCGGGCTATGTTAGTGGCAAGAGTTCAACGACCTATCTTGGGGTGACGTTCCAGCCCCAAGCTCTAGAACCTCCCTGTTAAACAGGCCTACGGGGTACGAAGCCAGTGCAGGACAGAGGAAAATACCGACCACTAACCTTGTCGAGGAAGACGTTGCCCGCGCAAGCGGAGAAGGCTTTGAGGGAGCGCCAGCAGGTAACTGCAAATTTCCCTTTCCCTTCGGGGATTATCGTCCAATGGTGTTGAAAGGAGACAGCGCTTACCGCGAACCTTTGGTTCGACCCCTTGCCTGAAGTCAGGGGTATCTCGCGCTAATTTCGATGAAAACTGTGACTGCCCGTGCTTTTTCTAATATCGCTTTCATCAAATACTGGGGCAACACCGACGATCAACTACGATTGCCCGTTAATTCCTCGCTCAGCATGAATCTTGATGGCATATATACCGAGACTTCCGTAAGATGGGATGAGGCTTTAGCGTCTGATGAATTAACCCTCAATAATGAACAAGCATCAGGTGCATCTTTAAACCGCGTTGTCGCCCATCTAGACAGTATTCGCCAAAGAGCAAATATTCAGACCTATGCCCAAGTTCTTTCTAGTAATAACTTTCCTACAGGTGCGGGTATCGCATCTTCTGCTTCCGCTTTCGCCGCCCTAACTTTAGCCGCCACACAAGCTGCCGGATTAGATTTGAATAAGCACGAATTAAGCACACTCGCACGTATCGGATCTGGTTCAGCCTCACGCTCGATTCCGGCTGGATTTGTGGAATGGCATAAAGGGGAAAGCCATGACGAGTCTTATGCAGAGAGTATCGCCGCGCCGGATTATTGGGATTTAGTCGATGTGATTGCGATTGTGAACAGTGGTCATAAAGCGGTAGGGTCGCGGGAAGGGCATCACTCTGCGAATACCAGTGATTTGCAGGGAGCGCGGGTAGCAGGGGCAGCACAAAGGCTAGAGATTTGCAAAAAAGCCCTTTTGGAGCGTGATTTCGCCACTTTTGCTGAAGTTGTTGAACATGATAGCAACCTTATGCACGCCGTCATGATGACAAGCCGCCCACCGCTTTTTTATTGGCTTCCGCCCACACTTGCTATCATGGAGCAGGTACGGCTGTGGCGCGAAGTAGGGCTTCATGTGTGTTATACACTTGATGCTGGGCCAAATGTGCATTGTCTGTGTTTGGCTCAAGATGCTGATGAAGTTAAGGCGGGATTAACCAAACTGACGGGCGTTGAGCAAGTTCGCAGCGCGATACCAGGTGGTGCAGCTCATGTGATTAGTGTTAGCGAGGGCTAAAATCTCACCAAACACTGTTTTTCACTCCTTTACATTAGATTTATAATCCACGTAGTGTAGGTGTGTCGCTTACGCTTTCAGTTGGGTAGTAAGGCAAACTTTAATGCTGGATTTTCTCGTAGGTAACAACTTTCTTTCAAGCATCATCGCATTCGTGATTGTGCTTATTCCGGCGGTCATCATCCATGAATTGGGACATCTTTTTGCTGCGAAGGCTGTTGGCATTACTGTCCTAGAATTCGGGATTGGCTTTCCACCGCGTATCATCAAACTTTTCACTTGGGGTGAAACAGAATTTACCCTGAATTGGATACAACTCGGTGGGTTTGTCCGCCCATTGGGTGAAGATATGATCCGTCCACTCAGCGAGGCGGAAGTTGAGCGTGACCGCCAACAAGCGATTTCTGATGCCGCCAAACGCGATAAGCGTGAAGAAACACACCTATCTGAACGCGAAGAATTGCAAGCGCGTGGCATCTACAAAACCAAATCGGTGAATGAGGTCAATCCCTATCAACGGATTTTGTTTATGGGCGCGGGGGCGCTGGCGAATTTCGGGTCTGCCTTCCTCATTTTTGTCGTTATTGGGTTAATTGGAGTGCCGACATTCGCAGGCAGTCGTGTTTTCTTCGCCGATATACCAGGAGATTCGGTTTTTGCCGAGGTTGGTCTACAAGATGGTGACTTTATCGAGAAGCTAAATGGTGGATACTTTGCCACCAGTCGCGAGTTCTTTGTCCGGCTGAATGAATTAGCAGGCCAAGAAGTCACGATTTCTGGACAACGGGTTCCTGAAGATGAGGGTGAAAGTCAACCACTTGAATTTACCTTTACGCCTACAGCCGAGCAAATCACCGCTTTCGCTGAGGCGCAGAGCTACGTCTTGATAACGGAAGTTAATAACGGAACACCTGCCTCCGAAGCCGGTCTACTCCCTGATGATCTCGTTGCGGCCTTTAATGGCGATCCAATTACGGGTGATCTTGATCCATCGCTGACCCTTCAGCAGCTTGCTGTCGAGTATGCCGGACAGGAAATCACTTTAACCGTCCTGCGCGGTGGCGAAACGCTCGAATTTCAATTGACCCCGCGTGTTAATCCGCCGCCAGATAGTGGAAGGATTGGCATTGGCATTCGGTCATTGTTTACCGACCCCAACAGCACTTTTGCGTATGGTGAAGGCGGTATTCAGCAAACTTATGAACCCCAGCCTGTGGGCAGCGCGATTCAATTTGCTGGAGACCGTTTAGGCTCAGTATTGACACAAATTGCACAATTCCCGTCGCGGTTGCTGCGGGGTGATACGCAACCGGAGGAAAGGCGCGTCGTGAGTGTGGTCGGCGTAAGCCAATGGGGTGGGCAGATTTTGCAAGAAAGCATCAAGGAAAACCAGCCTATCGTCATTTTGGATTACATCGCCCTAATTAGTATCGCGCTTGGGATCACCAACTTACTCCCCATTCCGGCGCTGGATGGCGGACGAATTATGTTCGTGCTGCTGGAAATTATCCGAGGGCGGCCTATTTCGCCAGAACGCGAAGGCTTGGTACATCTTGTAGGTTTAATCTTCTTGCTGTCGATTGGTGTATTTTTTATCATCAACGACATTCTCAATCCGATCACGAATTTATTGCCATAGGAGACAAAAGGCATTGGAAACGACAGCGTTCGATATTCAAAACAAGCCCGACTTCGCAACCACCATCGCTGCACTGCAATTGCAAGACAGCAGTACACCTGCCAGTGTCGTATTTTATGGGCTTTCGGGCTTAACAACAGAAGAAATAGAAAATCTTCGCCCTGTTTGGGAGAAGTTGTCGCCTGCATTGCGGCGCAAAATCCTGCACGAGATGGTTGAACTCACGGAAACTAACGTAGAACTTAATTATCACGCGATTGGTCATCTCAGTTTGGGCGATACCGACCCGCACGTGCGCGAAGCAGCGATTGAGGTTCTTTGGGAGGACGAATCGCTAGAATTGCTCTCGCGTTTAAATGATCTTGCGCTGCATGATGATAACCGTGAAGTCCGAGCAACCGCCGCCAGCGCATTCGGGCGGTTTGTTTTCCTCGTAGAAATGGGCGATTTACCCGATGGTGAAGCGGGCTATGCTTTACAAACGGCGACAAGTATCTACCGTAACGCTAAGGAGGATATTTCCGTCCGGCGGCGCGCCCTAGAAGCGATGGGCAATACCAGCGCCGAAATTGTCGCAAAAGCGATCAAAAGCGCTTACCGCAGCACAGAGCGCGAGATGCAAATCAGTGCCGTCTACGCGATGGGACGCACTTGTGATGAGCGTTGGGCAAAGATCGTCATGGAAGAAATTGAAAATGAAGACGCTGAGATGCGCTATGAAGCTGCCCGTGCGTCAGGTCAACTTGAATTAGGCGATGCAGTGCCAAAACTGGCAGACCTCTTGCTCGATGATGATCGTGAAGTCCAATTAGCGGCTGTATGGGCGCTTGGTGAAATCGGCGGCAAAGAGAGTATCCATTTGCTTACATTGCTGGCAGAAAAGGCCCAAGAGGAAGAAGATGAAGACCTTCTTGAAGCGAGTGAAGAAGCGCTCGGTAGCGCATCACTTTTAGGGGATGATCTGCCTTCACTGTGGGCATTAGAGGGTGATGTGGATTACGCTGATGTCGATGATGATCTCGACGACTAAATCTTAAAAACAGGCGCGGGAGATTTGCCCGCGCCTTATCATTTATAACAGTTCTCTAGCTGGCAGCGAAAATGGACTGCATCTTCATTGCCAAGCCCATATCGCCTTGAATTTTGATTTTCCCACTCATAAAAGCCTGCATCGGGTTTAGTTTACCCGTCGCAACATTGAAATAATCTTCGGCGGAGGCTTTAAGTGTCATTTTAGGATTTTCAGCCATGCCCTCGTGAGACTCGACAGTGTTATTAGCAACCACTAAGTAGAACTGTCCACCGCCGTCACCACTTAAATCGAGCTGAATCACCGCATCCACACCCTCAGCTTTATCAGCTTTAAAACCACCTACCATCATTTGTGAGATTTCGGTACTTGTCGGCATTTTTAACTCCTGAACTTATAATAGGTACAAGACGGCGTTAGTATAACGGCAAACAGGATTGTTCCCAAGTCTTTATAGGAGTGGATTGTATGCGTAAGTTAGGCTTTTTTCACCTTTTCTTGTTTTTCTCGTTGACACTAACTAGCCCTTCGTTTGCCAGCGAAAAGACACTCGAACAGCTTCCGGGTCAGATTGCATTTGTTGGCTCAGATCGGAATATCTACACCTTGAATTTGTTTGATGATGAATTAACCTCGTTAACGGATGATGCGCGTGAAGACCGTCGCTATCAATGGCCTACATGGGCGATAGACGGGCGATTAGCCTATTTTTGCTGCGAGACAGTTACGCTGGACGGCGTAGTTCTGGAAGTTTACGTTTCTCAAGAGGGTATTCAACTGGGTGATCTCGCGTATGAAGCGGCTAATGAGGTGTTTTATCATGCCTATTGGTCTCCGGTAGCTTGCTCCGAAAGCGATGACTGCCGTGATTTAGCCATTCTGCTCAATAATCTAACTGAAGAAAACTTGAACATCCAGATTGTGCGGAATCAGGGCAGTGAATCGTCAGACTTTGCAATTGGCGGCGGGCAGCCTTTTTACTATAGTTGGAGTCCTGATGGCACAAAAATGCTCTGGCAGCAGGACAATCGCTCCCTTTCTATCTATGAGTTCGAGACAAATACTGAGCAAGACTTAGCCCAGCTTCCGGGTTTTATCCAAGCACCGGCATGGTCGCCCGTTGATGAGCGGTTACTTTTTGGGGCATTTAATCCAGACAATCAAACCACCGATTTGGTTATCGTGTCGGGTGATGAAATGCTGACATTGGAAGAAGGCATTGAAGGATTAGTTTCTTATAACTGGTCGCCGGACGGACGTTATGTAGGGTATCGCATTTTATCTGACCAGCGGATTGGGTCACTTTATGTTGTTGATTCCGTGACTGGGGAACTTATCGCAAATTCCGACATCGAGAGTGTTTATGCTTTTTTCTGGTCGCCGGATAGTCAGCATGTAGCGTATGTTGCGCTGGCAACAGGTTCGGGACAGGCAGATGCAAATACGATGGCGATCCCTGTGTCCGAGGCGAGGCAAGACGCGCCAGATATAGGCTGGTCAGTTTTAAATGTTGCGGATAGCATCAATCGCTTATACGGTACTTTTGCCCCAACATCGGAGATGGTTTACCTCTTTAACTTTTTCGATCAATTCGCCCAAAGCCATCAGATTTGGTCGCCGGATAGCACCCACATCGTTTATGGGGAAATTTCTCCAGAGGGCAAACCCATCATCAGCATCCTTGACATGATGCAATCCGATACTGTACCGTCATCTGTTGCAGATGGTTATATTGGGATATGGAGCTACGAATAGCTTTGTCCAAGTTTCATTTAAAAACACTATTGCTCTGTTTTTTGGTCATGACGACCTTCGGCTGTGCATCAGGTGAAGCGCAGGTCATCGTTATTACGGCAACTTTCCCGTCCGATTCAGGGAATATAGCTGGTGTCACTTTAGATGCCCCGCCTGTGGCGGCTGCGCCAACTCTTGCAGCGCTGTTTGCAGCCAATAATCCGACGGCGGATCCACCTCGGCAGGAAGCGGCTGAGTCTGAAGAACAATATATTGTGCAACCAGGGGATACGCTTTACGGGATTGCATCAGCTTATGGCACAAGTTTAGACTCGATTCTGGCTGTGAACGCATTTGCCGATCCTAATGCGCTCGAAGTCGGTCAGATTATCCAATTGCCGGAAATACCAGTTAATCAAACATCCGACTTTAAGATCATTCCAGACAGTCGTTTAGTTCGTGCGCCGGGCAGTCAAAACTTTGATATTGCAGGTTTCATCGCGCAGCAGCCCGGATTTATTCGCGGCGCAACGGATGAGGTCGGCACCAATCAGGCCAACGGTGAGGAACGTAAAGAAACGCTCAGCGCTGCTCAAATTGTCGAGCGTGTATCGCTGGAATTCAGTGTAGATGCGCGTCTATTATTGGCATTACTGGAATATCGTGCCAGATGGCTTAGTAATTCCACATTGCCAACAGACAAAATCACCCACCCGATGATCTCGGAAGAGGACAGTGGTCAAATAGACCGTGCTGGGCTTTATAAGCAGCTTGCGTGGACGGCCAATATGCTCAATTTTGGTTATTATGGCTGGAAAACACGCGGCTGGACGATATTAGAATTTGAGGAGGGTGAGCGGGTCTTGTATGCACCAGGGTTGAATGCCGGAACCGTCGGATTACACTATTTTTTGAGCCGTAATACCGCTTACACCAATTGGGTGACTCAGATTCCGGTAGAAGGCTTCTATCAGACATATTACGCTTATTTTGGTGATCCGTTTTTAGATGCTGTGGAGCCGCTTGTCCCGCCTGAGATTGAGCAACCAGAGATTGCGTTTCCTTTTTCAGCCGGAGAAACTTGGTTTTTTACGGGTGGAGCGCATGGCGGATGGGGCAGCGGCAGCGCGTGGGCGGCGATTGATTTTGCACCGCCTGATATTCCACAAGCGGGGGTTGCTTGTTACACCTCGGAATTCTGGGTCACAGCGGTAGCAGCAGGATTTGTTACGCGAAGCGCAGGCGGCGCGGTTGTTCTCGATTTAGATGGCGATGGGGATGAATCGACAGGTTGGACGATCCTCTATTTGCACATCAGCTCGGATGGGCGTGTTCTTCCCGCAACTTATGTCCAACCGGGAGATCGTATCGGCAAAGCCTCGTGTGAAGGGGGTTTTTCCACCGCCACTCACATGCACCTTGCGCGGCGCTATAATGGCGAATGGATGCCTGCGTATTGTGATGCTTGTCCTGCAAATGCGCCGCGTCCCCAAATGATATTGAGCGGATGGGCAGTGGTCGGCTATAGCAATCAAGAATATCAAGGCTATATGGAGAATAATGGTGAAAGACGTATCGCCGAACAAGGGCGGAACACAGTAGAGAATCGAGTATCATGGTGATGGTAAATCGCAAATGGCTGCAACACATGATCGCTTTTATAGTCCTTATACTGCCTGTATATGGCTTTATGACAAGCGCTGATGATCAAATCGCGCAAGTTTTCCCTACATCAACCCCTGCACCTGTTTTTTTACCGACGGCGACACTCCCACCTACAGCCGGATTACCCCAGCCCACACTTGCCCCAACATTTACACCACAGGCTGAGGTAGCAGTTAGCTTGCAAGCGAGGGAAGAGGCTGGCTCAGTCAATGTTCGCGCTGATGCCGATCCTGAAGCAGATGAAGTTGGACGTATCGTTTATGGGGACTTTTACCCCATCTTAGGACGCTATTTTCGTTGGTTACAGATTAGTTTTGATTCTTCGCCAAGCGGTGTGGGGTGGGTTTACGATGAATTGGTCGAAATTGTGGGCGATGAGGCATCAATCCCTGATTTAACACAAATCACAATACCCACTGTCGATCCAAGCATCAATGCGCCGACACAGACTTATGAAGCCTTGTTACAAACACCGGGTGCTTTCGAAACTGCGACGGCGGGAGCACGGGTACTCGAAGCGCCGTCTGCGGCGAACAGTGTGCCGGGCAGCATTAATCCGCAAGATGTTGGCGCAAACCCGATAGTGGAAATACTGCCGACCTTCACATATCCAGCTAATCTTGTCGGGCAAGTGCCTACAACAAATCCACTCGTTGAGTCTACTGCCATTGGAACAAGTTCCTCCGTACCGTCAACCAACGGGAGCAGCGTTGCTCCTATTCTACCAATTGCTATTTTAATCAGCGCGGGGTTACTAGGATTACTCGTCAGTTCTATCCGCCGTTAGAAACAAAAAGGCCGATTTTTCTCGGCCTTTTGACTTAAATTGCTTTTTTTAGTGACTGCAAGTGCTGCAACCGCCGCTGGAAGTCTCTGCACCTGAACTATCTTTGGTTTTGAAGGAGGTGCCGCAACCGCAAGATGATACCGCTTTCGGGTTCTCAATGCGGAAACCGCCGCCCATCAAGCTGTCGACAAAATCAATCGTCGCGCCATCAAGATAAAACAAGCTGGTGGGATCAATGAGTAAACGAACACCATCAACTTCGACCACACGGTCAAATTCCTGCGATCCGGCTTCAAAGGCCATGCCATATTGCATACCAGAACAACCGCCACCGGAAACAAATACACGCAGCGCATGATTAGGGATATTACGCTGTTCCAATAGGTTGCGAATGGTCAGCACTGCGGAAGGTGTCACAGTTAAGACAGGGGTTACTTCAATAGTCTGAATTTCAATTGGTTCCAAAACGGTCATGAAAAAATCTCCCGATAATCAACGCTTCTCTTTTATTTTAGCACTACTACACATGGGGGTCAATAAAATAGACCATCATCAGCAATATTTAACTTTACTCGATTTTAGGATGCGGAATGAGATAAGTACACATCGAATCGCCATCAGACACCCTCGACATCATGCGCGGCACAATCCCAATCAATGCGGAAACTAGCCTCATATCCATATCACACAGGGATTCGGTGGTTTTTGCCATCTGGTGATAGGGACAGTTCAGTGTGTTTAAGGTATAACCTTCGTTTGTGTCTTCCCAAAAAGCATTATAGCCGTGATCATTAAGATAGCTTACGGCTAAATCCAACCGTGTCAGAAGTGGTGCGTCGCCAATGTTGGCTTCTGCCGCCATATTGTCCGCTACACCTTCGAGAATAACGTTCACGCCTTCGGGCGGTAATTGGCGGCGGATCTGATCGAGTAATCCAGCGGCAAGATGCTGATAGTTGTTGGGGAAGTGTTCATGGGCTTTTTCGGTCAGTGCATAAATGTGTTGTGGACGGCCTGGTGTACTGCGATGCCTTAGCTGAGGCAGCGTTATTAGATTTTCCTGCTGCAAATGGTTCAGGTGATGGCGTACGGTAACTGGGGTAATGTCATCTCCGCGACGCTTACGCAGTTCTTCAACAAGGTCATCGACTGTGGCTTGCCCTGTTGATCGGAGAATTTCGAGGATATGTTGGCGCGTTTCTTGCATGTCTTGATCGCCCAACTCATATTTTTTCTGATAACTATATTAAAAAGTCTATCATCCTTCGCACCTTTACGCAATTGGTACTGGTTTCTAGGGCTGTCAGCGAGTAGATTTATAGGGATAAGTCTAATCCAATCGGCAAGGAGTTTTTGTGCCTCACACAGTTGCATTTCAAGGGATACAGGGCGCATATTCTGAGCAAGCGCTCCGCCAACATTTTGGCGAAAGCGTGGAAATTTATCCTTGCCCGACGCTGACCGATTTGTTTGCAGTAATTGAATCGGATAAGGTAGATTACGCGATTTTACCTGTCGAAAATGCCCTAGCAGGTGCGGTCAACCAAGCGTATGAGTTGTTGATGGATTCAGACTTGCGTATCCAAGGGGAAGTGATCTTGCATGTCCATCATTCCTTGCTTGCGCCCAGCGGCACAAAAATTGGTGATCTGAAAGTTGTGCGCTCACACCCTCAAGCACTTGCCCAATGTGAGCGATTCCTGAAGAAAAACAATTTAACCGGTGTTCCTTGGTTCGATACGGCTGGTTCAGCCCGCGATTTAGCTGAAAATACTGTTCCGGAGACGGGTGCTATTGCCAGCCGAATGGCGGGGCAACTTTATGGGTTAGATATTTTAGAGAGCGAAATCGAAGATGTCCCCTTCAATTTTACCCGTTTCTTTGTCCTTGGGCATGATGATCCGCCGAGAGGTATTTATAATAAAACCTCGCTCGTTTTTGCCACGCGCAATAATCCGGCGGCACTGTATGAATGTTTGGGGGAATTTGCCTCACGTGGGTTAAATTTGACCAAAATCGAGTCGCGTCCACGTCGTAACCGTCCTTGGGAGCCAGTATTTTATCTTGATTTTGAAGGACATTGGCAAGAATCTCATTGTCAGGAAGCATTAGCACGGTTACTCCAACGCGCATCTTTTGTCAAAATGTTGGGGTCTTACCCGGCTGTGCAGGTTAATTCCGTTGGTATTTGAAGCTCACAGGAATCCACTATGGAAAAATTGAATGTCGCCATCCTAGGCGCAACGGGAGCAGTAGGGCAACGCTTTATTCAGTTGTTAGAGAACCACCCTTGGTTTCAAGTGGGTGAAGTCGTTGCTTCGGGGCGAAGCGCTGGACGGCCTTATGGGGAAGCCGCGAATTGGGTTCTGGATGGAGAACCACCCGCACGTATTGCGAATTTGACCGTCAAATCTTTGGATGCTGAACTTAGTTCGGTGCTGGTATTTTCCGCATTGCCCAAAGAAGCTGCCGAAATACGCGAGTTGGAACTGGCTGGTGCGGGACATATTGTGTGTACCAACGCTTCAGCCCACCGTATGGCGGAGGATGTACCGCTCCTTCTGCCGGAAGTCAACGCTGACCACATCAGTTTAATTGAAGTCCAACGCCACAATCGCAGTTGGTCGGGGGCATTGATTGCCAATTCTAACTGCACGGCGATGCCTGTTGTGATGGCGCTCGCACCGCTGCGTAAATATCAGCCGAAACGCTTGCATATCGTGAGCGAGCAGGCAGTTAGCGGCGCTGGCTATCCGGGTGTGGCTTCGTTGGATATTTTGGATAATGTTGTTCCTTACGTTCCGGGCGATGAAGAAAAATTGCAAACAGAAACACTGAAAATGCTGGGGCAATTCGATGGCGAGCGTATTCATGCCTTAGATACCATTACAGGTGCAACCTGCACCCGCGTTCCCGTTGTAGATGGTCATCTTGTGAATATTTCGCTGGAATTGGGCGAACAGCCGACGCTGGAAGAAATGATCGCGGACTGGGAAACATTTATTGGGCCAGACTTAGTATCATATCTGCCGAGTGCGCCGGCGCGTCCGCTGGAATATTTGCGCCAAGTGGATCGTCCACAGCCGCGACGTGACCGCAACGCAGGTAATGGGATGGCAACTTCGATTGGTCGGCTGCGCCCGTGTCCAATTTTGGGCTATAAGTTCGCGGCGCTGTCGCATAACACGATTCGCGGCGCGGCAGGATGCAGCATCCTCAATGCGGAATTGTTGGCCATAAAGGGCTATTTGGGCGCATTTCAGCCGCATTTAGAGGCCATGGTTGACAGCGTCATAGCGCACAGCTAGACTTCCTTTGGTTTTAATACGTAGCTTTTCCCCTCTACACGGGTTGTAAGGGGTGATTTGATAAAGAACCCACTGGGAGCGTTGGCTAATGAGAGTTTTTATCGCAGGAATTGATGGTTATCTCGGCTGGCCGCTGGCCCAAGTTTTGACGGCACGTGGACATGAGGTCGTCGGGACGGATACACTGCTGCGTCGGCAGTGGGTGGAAGAAATGGGGAGCGATAGTGCGCTGCCTGTTTACAGTGTTGAAGAACGGTTACAGGCTTTTCAGGAAAAATATGGCAAGCCGCTGGATTTTCGCCAAGATGATCTGTTGGATTACGAGCGTTTGCGCGATTTCTTCATAGAATTTAAGCCAGATGCGATTGTCCATTTAGGGCAGATGCCATCTGCACCGTATTCTATGATCGACCAGAAACATTCTGTGTTCACACAGCACAACAATATCATCAGCAATCTGAATATCCTTTGGGCGATGCGCGAAGTTTGCCCCGATGCCCATTTACTGAAATTGGGTACTATGGGTGAGTATGGCACGCCGAATATTGATATTCCCGAAGGCTTCTTCGAGATCGAATATAATGGTCGCAAAGATACAATGCCTTTCCCGCGCCAGGCAAACAGTTTTTATCATTGGAGCAAAGTCCACGATAGTAATCTGACGATGTTCACCTCGCGCATCTGGGGCTTACGGGCAACCGACGTGATGCAGGGTGTAGTTTTCGGGACTCAAATCGACGAAATGGGTGATGATCCACGCCTCCGCAGTCGTCTGGACTTCGACCAATGCTTCGGTACAGCCATTAACCGTTTCTGCTGCCAAGTCGTTGTCGGGCATCCGCTTACATTATACGGCGTTGGGCATCAAAAGCGCGGTTTCTTGCCTATGCGCGACTCGATGCAATGTATGACCCTCGCGCTGGAAAATCCGCCTCAACATGGCGAATATCGCGTCTTTAATCAATTTGAAGAAACCTATACGCTGACCGAATTGGCAGAGATGACCCGTGATGTCGCTGCTGAACTTGGCTTTGATGTTCAAATCAATAATTACGAAAATCCGCGTCAAGAAATGGCAGAGCATTATTACAATCCTGCCCGTAATAACCTCATCAATCTAGGTTACAAGCCGACTCATAATGTAAAAGCTGAGATGAAAATCATGATTCAGGATTTGATGGAACACAAAGAGCGCATTCTCGCCAAGAAAGAAATTCTCGTCCCGGATATTCGTTGGGATGGAACACATCGTCGCTCAGAGATTATTGGAACACACGCCGAACCTGTTACCTCGTCATAAGCCTGTCACGCATGGGATTTGGGCGTGGGGAAACCTGCGCCTTTTGATTTATTGTAATAAATGAGAGCCGAGATGGATATTCAATTCTGGGAACTGAACCGTTTATCAGTTGAGCAACGCAACAAAATTATGCGCCGGGCAGAACAGGACATCCGCGAACTGCTGCCGCTGGCGCAGTCAGTGATTGATCGTGTTCGTACAGAAGGGGATAATGCGGTTGTGGATTTTGCCCGTCAGTTTGACGCGCCAAATTTTACGGCAGATATGCTCCGCGCCAAACCTGAAGATTTTGCGATGGCACGTAAAGAAGTAAGCCCTGAAGTCATCCATGCAATCGAACAGGCACACGATAACATTCAGTGCTTTCATAAAGAGCAGATGCCCGAACCGATGTGGTTTATGGAAGTGAAGCCGGGCATTATGGCAGGCGAGAAAGTAACCCCGATTGCCAGCGTTGGCCTCTATGTGCCACGAGGAAAAGGAGCGTTTCCATCAGTAATGCTGATGCTCGCTACTCCTTCAAAAGTGGCGGACGTTCCGCGTATCGTGGTCGTGACACCGCCGAAACCAGATGGCACGCCGGATGCGGCCTCGCTGGTAGCAGCCGAAATCTGCGGCATTGATGAAGTTTATGTTGTAGGCGGGATGCAGGCTGTGGCGGCATTAGCTTATGGCACGGCCTCAATCCCTAAAGTCGATAAAGTGATCGGCCCTGGCAGCAGTTATGTTTCCGCCGCCAAGCGCTTGCTATATGGGACGATAGATGTCGGTTTGCCGGCTGGCCCCAGCGAGTCGATCATTTTGACAGATGAACATGCTGACCCGCGCCTCGCCGCGTTGGATTTGCTGGTTGAAGCCGAACATGGCCCAGAGTCCGCCGCGATTTTGGTGACACACAGCCGTGAAGTCGCCGAAAAAGTCTTAGCCGTTTTGCCTAGTTACATCGCGGAACTTCCAGAGTGGCGGCAGCAGTTTATTACAAATGTCCTCGCCAATTATGGGGGTGTTATGCTCACCAACAGCCTAGACGAGTCCATTCAATTTGTAAACGATTACGCACCCGAACACTTGGAAGTCCTGACCGCAGAACCTTTTATCACGCTCAACAAAATCCACAACGCGGGCGAAATTTTACTTGGTCAGATGACACCCATCCCAACAGCGAATTATTGCTTGGGATTAAACGCCATTTTGCCTACAGGCGGATTTGCCCGCAGCTTCTCGTCTGTAAGCGTGTGGGATTTTCTTAAACGCAGCGGCATCGGCTACCTCTCACGCGAGGGCTATGAACGCCTGCAAGGTATTACCACCACTTTGGCGGATTACGAAGGCTTTCCAGCTCATGCGATGGCAATCCGCAAACGCAATGAGATTATCGGTTTGTAATGGATACACTACAAACCATTCAAATGCTGCAATTTGGCGATAGGGGTGCGGCTGAAAGCCTGCTCCTATCGTTTTTGCGTGATACACTTGAATTGAATGTTATCCAAGTTGAACTACGCCCATTGGCAGTTTCACTAAATTCTTTTAATGGGTTTATGACGCTGGCCGAGGGGAAACGTCTCTTTTTTAAGACTCACACCGAGCAAGATACCATCATCGGCGAATACTATAATGCGGCGATGCTGGCAGAGGCTGGTTATCCTGTTATCCAGCCCTTAAAAAGCTCTACCGAAGCCGGAAAGCAACTGCTCATTTATGACGTTATCGAAGATGCTTCTGTATTTGATGTAGCATGGTCGAGTGAGAATGGTCAAAATGGGCTGTTCGCTGCACTCACAGAGGCACAGAATGCCGCTGATGATGATTTGTTCCAACTTTATCGCATCTCCCTTGAATGGCAGTCGGAAGAAAACGCAGCAAAAGCGCCGATTCATCAATTATTTTATCATCGGCTGACAGGTGGACGTTTAGATCGTTTTTACGGCGATTCTACCGCAATTCAGTTGCCCGATGGCAGTTTTTCCATGCGAGAAGTCCGGCAGCTTCAATGGACGATTAACGGACAAGTCTATCATAAAACATTAGATGACCTCGTAGAGGAAGCGACTGAATTATTGAATCCTGCAAAAGCCGGCCCATCGATTATTGGTCATGGCGATGCACATAACGGCAATGTGTTTTTTCGGGAACATACGATTCCGCCGTCTCTGCTTTATTTTGACCCGGCTTTCGCGGGCAGACATCATCCACTGCTTGACCTAACCAAGCCGCTGTTTCATAACATCTTTGCTATGTGGATGTATTTCCCTTATGAAAAACAAGCACAAACGCAGATTGCTATTGAGATAGAAGATGATCGCTGGCATATCATACACAACTATGCACTTCATCCAGCGCGGCACATGTTCCTCAATAGCAAAGTCGAGCATGTTTTGCTGCCGATTTTGCGCGAACTCAAGAAGCAGGGGTGGCTGCGTGAGGATTGGCGACCTTATTTAAAATCCGCACTGTTTTGCTGCCCATTTTTGACGATGAACTTGACGGATAGCGCTAAATTTCCGCCGGAAATAAGTTTGCTCGGATTATCTATGGCTGTCGAAATGGGGACGGAAAGTTATGAAATACGCAGCTTGATTGACCAACTGCTCGATCAAGTGAATGATTCGTTGTAGCCTCTACGATTTACCCAACTGTGCCAATAAATGAGTGAATGTAGGCGAGTTTTCAAGAAATACGTACCGCACTGGTGTTGTAATAATCTGTGAGCCACCAATGCTGCGGAGATGCTCAACAGCTTCCATCAATCGCTTATTTTCAACCGTAATAGTAACAGTATGCCAGTTTTGATCTTGTCTTGGATGACCTTGTGGGCTGTAAATAGGCGCAATCGTCGGCCCCATCAGGCCGCGTGTAGAAGTATTTGCCCCAACTTTGCGTCCAATATCTTCGACATCACCGCCACAGATATTTAAGGTGACATGCGAAAACCGACGACCATACAGAGCTGCGTCAATATATTCGAGCATAAATCGAAGCGTTTCTAAAAGCAATGGATTGTTTTTGAGTGCTTCACGATTGCCCACGAGTACTGCTTGCGATTCGACAATTACGCCATCAAGCAGCGGCTTAAGATGATTCTCGCGCAGTGTGGTTCCAGTTTGCGTTAAATCGACGATGATGTCGGCGTAACCAATCGTCGGCGCGGCTTCGATAGCTCCTTCAGCTTTGACCAACGTAAAATGATGAATGCCGTTGGCATGGAGAAATTGACGAGTCAAATGGGTGTAGGTTGTGGCTACACGCAGATTGCGATGTTTATTTTCACGGAAATCGAGCGCAATATCGACTAAATCGTGAACGCGCTCAACATCGACCCATGCTTCGGGTACGGCGACAATCAGGCTGCATTGCCCATAACCGAGGCTATTATGAATAACAATAAGGTCGTCATGCGGAAATTCATGCACGACATCCAGCCCGGTAATGCCGATTTGCGCTGTCCCGTCGGAGACTTTATACAAAACATCTTTTACACGCTGAAACAACACATTCACCGCAGGCAAAACGGGAACTGTACCCGTATACTGGCGCGGGTTTGGTTTGTCCACACGTAGCCCACAATCCCGTAAAAAATTGAGGGTTGGCTCGGCAATTGCCCCTTTGCTAGGAAGTGCAAATGTGATTTTTTCGGTCATGCTCCGTATGCCTCGTTGATAGCTGTAATTATGCTGGCTAGTTGGTCAGGCGTGTATGTTTGCTGGTTAAAACGCAAATCGCCGTTGTTTTCTACGTAAAGCAGCAGACTATCCACCGGAGAAGTGTCGCCTGTTGCCATAACAATCGATAATCCATTTGCCCTAAGCTGGTCTGCCCAACGCACAGCAAAGCTGTTATTGCCGTTGATCGGACGAATATAAACTGGGGTTTTATGATTGATTGATGTTTGCGGCAGTATTGTCAGAAGGCTATCGACATAATAGGCAAATCCGACAGCCGGGATATTTTGTTCCCCACCAATAAGGCGGGCTAACTCGTCGTATCGTCCACCGCCACCGATTTGCAAGCCATTGGTTGTGCGAAGCTCAAAAACAACCCCTGTATAATAATCCCACGTCCGGGCTAAATCCGGCTGAATGACCACTTGCTCCAATGGGATACCATAGGCACGTAGTTGTAAAATGATCTCACGCCATTCCGCCAGCATTCTACCAGCTTCCGCGTCGTCTTCAATAAAGTCTTGTGCCTGCGAAAGGGCTGTATCTGCGGCTTCACTGATGGCAATCCATGCAGCTAGAAAATCTAATGCTGCGCTGATTTGGTCGTGTTCGCTATTTTGCTGCTGTTTTTGCACCAGGCGTTCTGCAATTTCCGCTTGGGTGCGCCCTCCCATAGTTTCGGCTCTTCGGCTGGAATCAAGCAAAATGCCAAGCATCTGCTGCATATTGGTCTGCGTGAAGTTATCAACCACCGCTAGATCACTGCTACCATTTTGTGTCGTGGGCGTATAATGTTCTAATTGAGCAAGAAGTTGTGCCTTCCCGTGTTCGCTATTTTTTAGAAGATCACGATGCTGGAGGATAAAACGTCGGGTTCTCGCATCTATGGCAAAGCGATCTAATAACCGCCGCATTAAGCCTACATGCCCGATAACGAGTTGAATATTTGTAATCCCTTGTGCCATCAAGCCGCGTGTCGCCATTGCGATGATTTCGGCATCCGCAGTTGCACCTTTTGCGCCGATCATCTCTGCGCCGATGCTGTAATGTTGGATGCTCCCATCAGCCGGATGATCTTCAAATACCGCGCCGCTGAACTGCCAGCGCACCGTATCGCTTAATCCGGCGATGAGATACCGATAAACGGCAGCGGCGGTGAATTCTGGACGCAGTGCAAGTTGCCGTCCATGACGCTCGAAGATGAACAGTTTTTCGACAATCTGATCACCCGCTTTCGTGAGGAATAGATCTGCATCCTCAATCAGGGGTGTTTCTATCGTTTCATACCCATAGAGCGCCATGTGCGCCTGTAATACGGCTTGCATATTGACAGTTAATTGCCCAATTTGGGCGATTTTAGAAGATTGGAATGGCTGCACGCTGTACTTTACTCCCGATTTAGACACGGGACATGATAGCGTGGTTTGGTTGAATGGCAACGGTGGATGTGTTAAGGCAGGGGGAGGAGAGGTGATGATGCAATAATACATAATCACCTAAAACGTAAACTGCGTTAGTATTGCCCGGTACTGTAAACGTAAACTGCGGGACCTTCTTCAACGTCGGGCGAATTGAGTGAGTTAAACTCTTCTGCCACCCAATTATAAAGCCAGTGGGCATCGGTAATCGACATGTTCACGCAGCCATGACTCCGGCGATAGCCCAAGCCATCATGCCAATATTCTCCATGTAAGGCACGGCCTTCATCAAAAAACATCGTCCATGGAACCTCTTCCAGATAATAAAAGTCATCACCGGGTGTTCCCCAAGACATATCTTCTCGCACACGCCGGAAGTAAATATGGAATGTGCCTTCGTAAGTGGGCCAGCGTGGTAATCCGGTAGAAACCAATGTAGCGAAAACAGGTTGGTCGCCATCATAGACGACAAGATTTTGTTCATAAAGATCAATCGCCACCCACCGACCTGTATCAACTGATTCAGGTCGGTCAATCGGTGTAATCTTAGAAACATGCGTTTGATACACCCATTTATCCGGCCCAATTTGATACCAATTCCATCCATCTACACTGACAGTCGCATAAATCGTCAATCGTGTGTGACGATAAACAAGCCCGTTGGATTCACGGGGTTCGCCACCGGGTTCTAGGCTCGGATAGAGATTGACGAGTGTCCAAGCGACAGGATATTGGAGGGGTTCATCTGGGAAGAAAACACCCGTAAACCGAGAGATTGAATCATTCACATCTGATAAAGCAGAAGATTGAATCCATTCACCGGGGACAACTTGCGTCCAGCCATCTTGCGTACTTGCCACTGTGATGAAGTTAAACCCGGCATCAAGGGTGCGAATCACGTTGCCGTTAGGAGCATCATACACATTGACCCCGCCGCTAACACGCTGATAAAGTCGATCATTCAGCATTTCGTCATCGACAAACAACTGCTCAAATTGAGGCTCTTGATAAGCGGCAATTTCGTCCGCGCTCAACCCTTGCAGTGTGACATTAGCGACCTGTTGGCAGTTCTCTGTGCAGGGCTGCTCCTGAGCGAAAGTCACAGAAGCGGTCAGCGCCAGCAGACTGAACACTAGAATAAAGACAATGTAACGTTTATTCATAACGGTATCCCCTGAGCCTTTAGCGATAAACATCGCTGCTATAGACATAAACGGCAGCCCCAGTATCATTCGGGATGGTAAAATCCATTTCATCAGATGCCCAGTTATATAACCAATGAGCATCAGTAATCGTCATGTTGACACAGCCATGACTCCGGCGATAGCCAAAGCCATCGTGCCAATACGCGCCATGCAGCGCCATATCACCATTGAAATACATCGTCCAAGGTACTTCTTCCAAATAATAGAAATCTGGCAATCCATCAGAGCCACTCATAATGGTGCGCGGATAACGGACGTACACATGGAACAGTCCTTCGTCTGTTGACCACTCTGGCAAGCCGGAAGCCACCATCGAGGCAAAGACAGGCGTGTTCCCTTCATAAGCGATAACGACCTGCTCAAAAAGATCAACACTGATCCATTTTTCTGTATCGACTTCTTCAAAGCGTTCCACCGGAACGATCTTGGCAACTCGGGTCTGTTCTATCCATTGGTTGACACCCACTTGATACCAATCCCAGCCATCGACTTCCACTGTTGCATACAGGTTGACTTTGGCATAACGCAGCAGGAGTTCATTGGTTTCTGAAGGCTCGCCGCCCGGTTCAATGCTCGGATACAAATTGACCAGCACCCATGCCATCGGATAAGTTAGGCCTTCTTCTGGCAGCAGCACCCCACCAAAATTGGATATGGCGACATCTGTAGTTAATGCGTCCGAGCGCACCCAATGACCTTCGCTGATTTGTGACCAACCATTCGATTCACTCATCACGGTGACAAAGTTAAAACCTGCGCCAAGTGTGCTGAGGTAATTCCCGTTGGGGGCATCATGAATATCGACCCCACCATTCACGCGGCGATACTGCCGATCACCAACTAAGTCCTCATTGGCATAAATCTGCGTGACATTCGGTTCGGGATATGCAGCAATTTCCTCCGGTGAGATACCCTGTGCTGCCGGGTCTTCTTGGGCAAAGGCGAATGATGAAGACATCAGCATAATGACCATCATGACACTAAACATAAACCATCCTAGTTTCATCGTTTGATCCTTTATTCTTTAGATGTGGTTTCCCCATAACGTACCACCTCAGCTATAGAATGGTCAACGCAATTTACCCTACGCAATCCCGACGCTTGGCCAACGCTTCGATTTTGCGCGATAAGCGACAATAGTACATAATTCCCTATAAAGGTGGATAATATGACAAAGTAGCGGCAAAAATTTCATTTTCCGCCTATACTTAAGGTTATAGGGTACTGTTACTCTCGATTTATCTGACTGGAGGGACGAATGAAGGTGAAATCAAAAGCATTATTGATCCTTGTAATGATCTCGCTGCTTCTTGGAGTGTTCGCATCTAGCACAGCATTGGCAGGAGAACACCAGCAACAAACACGTTTTGTCGCGCCGATTCTGGTCGCCAATACGAGTTTCCTGAATGTGCGAAGTGGGCCGGGCGTTCAGTTTACGGTCACGGTTACGGTGGTTGGTGGCACCGAATTACCTGTTTTAGGGGTTGCCAATGACCTGACGTGGTATCAGATTTCCACAATTGTTGGGCCCGGTTGGGTCAATGTGCAGTACACACTCCCACGCGGCGACTTTTCTAATGTGCCGTTTGTGAGTGTTGACTCCTTTGCCCAAGCACAAGTTGGGGGCGTAGGTGGCGTTACTGGGCTTGGACAAGGCGGCGGCGCAACTTCTGTAGGGGGTGTCTCCGTCGCAGGTGTTGGTGTCAATACACGAGTCGGTGGTACGAGTAACCGGAATCAGTGGGGCGTTTCTGTCACGGTTTCACACCCACTTCGCTCTGCGCCGACCCAAAACTCAAGCTCACCCGGCAACATCAATCCTGATGACAACGTAGTACTCAGCTTGCTGGAATCACAATCGGCTGAGGGGATTACGTGGTTCAGAGTGGATATTCCTGATGTTGGCATTTATTGGGTAGAAGGGCCTAAGACCAAATTCCGTCCATATGGCTGCAATCTAAGCGTAGTCACGCTAACCGCCCAAGTTACACCTAATATTGGGCCAGATGGCTCCGGTAATTTGGATGGTACACGGGTCTTTGAAGCCGGGACAGAAGCCTATTTACTCGATAATCAAAACGGGCAGTTTAAAGTCGAATTCGTTGATGGCAGCATTGGCTGGATTCGCCCTGATGCTGCATCAGTACGTGACCAAACGTTGGTACGCGTTGATTACTGCACCAGCGGTCTTCCTGCTGGGGGAGGGGCAACGGTTGGTGGGTCACTTGGACAGGGGGGTGGTGGCATTGCACCCGCGCCTGTACTTCGTCCTCGTCTGGACACACCGCATGTTGTCGTCAACACGGGCTTTTTGAACATTCGCAGTGGCCCCGGCGCACAATATACAGCGATTGCGACTGTTTCCGGCGGAACGCAGTTACCCGTTATTGGGATTTATTTCGATGACGTATGGTTGCTGGTACAAGGTCGTTTCGGGCGTGGTTGGGTCAACAGCGAATACGTTTTGTTCCGGGGTGATGGCAGCAGCTTGCCGATTATTCGGGATGCTGGCGGTATTGTTTCTGCCCCTATCGCATTAGTCAGTACGACGATTGCCCTTTATGCTGCGCCTAGTGTGGCGCTCGGCACACTGGGAACAGTCACGGGTCCCTTAGAACTGCCGATTGTCGCACTCAGTGCCGATGGCCTTTGGGTGCAAGTCAATACTGGCGTTGGCTTTGGCTGGGTTTTAGCAGAACAAGTGTTGATTTCGGGTGATTTGAGCAGCATCCCCGTTATCAGTGGCTAGTTTCTAAGCCACGCAAATATCTTGCAACAGGTAGCGCCCCGTCTTATGATGGGGCGCTGTTGTTTATTTGAGAAAATATAAGGAGTAACTATGTTTGCGCTTGCACATAAGTTGATGAATTTACAATTACGGGAAGGTAGTTCAACACTGCCTTCTGCTATCTTTGGTACAGCAGGTTCTCTGTCGCAAGCCTTGTCGTCTCGTCCGCGAATTCGTATTGGTTTATGGCCTTGCAAAAGCGAGACTGCGCCTGCGACAGCGATGGGTTTGATGAGCGCACTCGCTATTCTTTTGGAACGCTCACAATCGATTAGGGTGTATAGAATATTTGCTTGGTTAGAAGGTGAGCCGAAAGACTATAGCTGGTCGATGGAAAAATCTCAGTTTAGTGCTGATGATTGGCGGCTAGAAGGGCTTGATGAAAATATCGCTATCTGGGGAAACCTCAACCAAAATGAGGCGGGTTGGACGCTGAGACTTGAAATTGAAAATGACCTTGCCGAAGATGAAGACAATGTTATTTTGACCTATGAAGATGAGACCTTGCCATTGCTCGTTAATTCGTTACAAAATATCGCCAACGATCTGCTTGACGAACTCAATGTCTTTAGCCGGTTAGAAGGCTTTGAAAATCTTGAAGTAACAATCAATAGTCAAGAAAACCTAGAGAAATTACTTTCAAGTCTTTTCGACTGGCAGCTTAAACTTCTCTTAAGTATTTGGGAGATCGATTGGGCGGATGAAGATGTCGCGGCGGCTTATGAGAAATTGGTTGTTGATGGACAAGCAGTAGGCGGAAACCTCGGCGGCTGGAGCGTCGCGGGTTCAGTCGCCGCAGCCATGCAGCCGGGATTTGGTTTGGCAGTAGATATTTTAATGCCTACTGCGCCGGATCTCATCAATCAATTTCCAGAAAATCCGGCAGTAGCTTCGATAGTGGCAAATGCCCTATTTCGTATGGGTGAGGTTGAGCAGGCTTATGATCTACTTGAAAACAACTTGGAAACATATCCAGACAATGCGATTTCTTGGTTAGAATTATCAGAGTTGTATTTACGTGGTGGGCGTTTAGATAATTCTTTAGATACCTTCCAACGTGCTATTGAGAATGAAGCTGTCAGCCTGATGCTCTTCACACGCTACGCCAACCTGCTAATTGCCCTTGATGCTCAGGAAGTCTCGGTAACAGATTTTATCCTTATTGATCCTGACTCATTACAGTCTGATCTAGTCATTTGGGAGGCAATTGAGGCGTTTGAGGAAGCCTTAAAACTTGATGTAACACGCAAAGACCTTCTGCAACAGCAAATTCTGCGTTTGGTCGATGTCGGTAATGAGGATCGTTTGTGGCAAAGTTTTGAACGGCTTGTGCAGCTTGATGAAGAGGGCGATGTTGTCCGCAATGTCGTTGACGCATTTTATGATGTTGAAAATGTTAACCCGGCCGTCGACATCATTAAAAAGCAAATTAGCCTCATGCCAGAGCGATTTGATTTGTTTATGAATTTGGGACTCGTTTATCTCGTTGCCGAGGAGGGTAAAAATGCAGCAGCAGCATTTGAACAAGCGCGTACCCTCACAAGCACCCCGGATATTTTGGCAGAGATTGACCGATTGATGCTCTCGGCAGAGGATCCTGAGTTTGAGGCGAATCTTACAGAATTCAGCCTGATTATCAATGCTGGCAATACCTTGAGTGTCGAGGATGTAGAGTACCTTGAAGGTGTTTTAGAAGATGTGCCTAGCTTTGCGGAAGGCTATGCCCTGGTAGCGCGGGCGTATCTGGCATGGAATGAGGATAGCACCGCACTTGAGGTACTTTTAGATGGTTACAAAAATGTTCCTCATTCATCAGAGATTATCGATCAGCTTGCCCGTCTATTGTGGGATTTGGGTGAAAAAACACTGGCATTTGATTATCTGAGTAAAGGTGTCGAAGCACATCCTAATGATGTCGCCCTATTGGCCTTAACAGGGCGCTATCTTTTTGAAGATGGGCAGGAAGATGCCGCTAAATCTTATTTGGCACGGGCGGAAGCGATTATGCCGGATCATCCAGCTTTGGTCGAAGTGCGTGTAGCAATCACACATTTAATCAATGAGCGCAGCAGTTAATCCAAAACAACAGCTTTTATGCGTCCGGCAGTGGCATCGCTTAGTGCTTTTTCAAAGTCCGCGATTGCCTGTAGGGGGAAGATTGCCATGAGAGAGACCTCTTCGGTAAAAGTTTCTTCTTCTATAATCCCATTATGCTCAAGAATAAGCATTTTGATGGGCTGGTAAAGAGGATAAGGCAGATCAAGCCCAACCCAGCGTTTTTCAATTTTTTGCTCGGTTTTTAAGCTGTTCAGGGCTGTGTGCGCGGCTTCGCTATAAGCACGTACCAGCCCACCTGTGCCAAGTTTCGTACCCCCGAAATAGCGTGTAATAACAATAATCGTATCGCCGATGTCTGTACCACGTAAAATCGCCAACACCGGCGGGCCAGAAGTGCCAGTCGGTTCGCCGTCATCGCTGACACCCTCAATCACACTTTGCCCATAGCCCACACGAAAAGCATAAACGTGATGATTTGCATCCGGCATTACAGCCCGAATTTTAGCCAAGAAGTTCCGCGCCTCATCGACAGAATCAACACGGGCAACCGTCGTGATAAAGCGCGAGCGAGCAACTTCCGTCTGGCTGCGATGCGGTGTCTCTATAGAAACGGCAGGGACAAAGTACGGCTTTATCATATTCAGGGTAGGTCAATATCTGGATTAGTCGAGATGAATGCACGGAACACGGGCGGTTCGATATGAAGGGTTTGTTGAAACTTATCGACCCGCAGCAGACGTTTTTGAACGAGCATCGCCACAGCCTGTTCGGTTTCGGTATTGGAATTGTATTCTAACAATCGTGCGACTGCTTTTAAGACATGTTGCTCGGCAGGGGTAAGGCTTGTCCAGATCGTCTTACATTCCATCCGAATAGGACGGCGGATCGCCAACTGCCGGACGAGTTCATCATTCATCGTGCTAGAAGAATCAATCGTCCCCAGCGCATCAAGCAAACGAAACCCAGAGCGCAGCAGACCCGCATAGCTGCCTGTCGCCCAAATTAGAAACGTGATGGATTGTTCAGTAACTGTTTTTTGGTTGCGTCCAATTAAATTATCGACCATCCGCCGCGCATCCACTTCATTGTAGGGTCCTACGTAGTAAATACTGTCGTTGAATAATTCCGCGAAAGGTTCCATATCCAACACAGAAAGTTCCATTTGCTCGACCAATGAGGCCAGCGGCGCACGGGTAAACGTTAAAAAACTAAGCTGCTTTTTATTCGTGTCACGCAAGCCGCGTAATGTTTGGAAAAACTTAATCGGAAGCTGTTTGAGCATTTCTTCAAATTCATCAAACATAAACACGATGCGTATACCGCGCCGCATAAAATAATCTAAGCCAAGCTCAAAATAACGCAGCCCCATATAGGCGTAAATCGGGTTGCTACCGTCTTGCAAGTTCTGATAAACCTCGTAGAAGCGCTGCCCATCTTCCTTGCCAAGCACTTCAAACGGATAAAATGTCATATACAGGCGGTGCATCAATAGCTCATAACCCGCCCAGCAGCGAATCTGTTCATTATCATTGCTACCAAGTGGCCCTAGTAGGTTTGGATCAATAATAATCGCCTTAAACTCGCTGGCACCTGTGATATTCATATAGGCTTTTTGCACATCGGGATTAGCTAAATGTTGCAGTAGGTTTGATTTACCAACGCTACCAACGCCGATCAACGAGCATGAATCGGCTGCACGCCACCGCTGCATGACATAAGCGACTTCCTCTTTACGAAAATCAATTGGCTGCTTGCGAGAGCGTGACCCTTCCATAGCAAATTTCCTTCTTGTAACTGACTGTAATCTCAGCATCCCATTGTAGCACGAAAAGGCTATAATCAGCCGCTTAACATGGAGGAATGCGATGGAAAAGCAATATCGTTATTATGATTTTGTCATGGCGGGTTTTGTTACGGTCTTGCTGCTGAGTAATCTTTTAAGCAGCGCCAAATTTATCGATTTTGGCGTGAGTGTTGGCTCACTAAGATTGATGTTTGACGCAGGAACTTTGGTTTTTCCCGTCTCTTATATCTTTGGCGATATTTTGACGGAAGTCTATGGTTATAAACGCTCAAGAAGGGTGATTTGGACGGGTTTTTTCGCCACGATGCTGATGGGCTTTTTTGTTTGGCTGACGGGTGTTCTCCCAGGCGAAAGTGGCTGGGAGGCCGGTGTGGGACAAACAGCCTACAATGCAATTTTGGGCAGCATTACCAGTCTTATCGTCGCCAGTTTAGCGGCCTATTGGATGGGCGAGTTTACCAACAGCTATGTGTTGGCACGTATGAAGATCGTGACGCAGGGGCGTTGGTTATGGTCACGGACGATTACCAGCACACTTGTGGGGCAAGGCGTAGACACTTTAGTTTTCGTATCAGTGGCAACACTCTTACGAGCAGTCGGTTTTACATGGGCAAATTGGTTATCGGTGGTTTTTACGAGTTACGTATTTAAGGTGAGTATCGAGGTGCTTTTTACGCCGCTGACGTTGCGTGTTGTCCAATGGCTAAAGAGCGTGGAAAAAGAGGATTACTACGACTATAATACGGAATTTAACCCTTTCCGGTTAGATCTCTAATGAAAAGGGGATGGCAATTATGACCATCCCCATACGTCTCATCTATTCAAAACCAAGCCGTTTCACTTCGTGATGGAATTTTTTCACATTGCCAAGTTTGATCTGCTCATAGCCACGAATCATATCTGGCAGGCTGGCAAGTTCGACTACGCGATCATACGTTTCGGCTGTTAAATTCTTGAGGGCGCGTTCAATCAAGCCGCGATATTCTTGAATGAGTTGGCGTTCCACCCGGCGGACTTCCGCATAGCCGAAAATATCGAGTGGCGTTCCGCGCAGACCCTTCATCGTCATCATCAATCGGTAAACATGATCGAACCATTGCCCCAACTTAAGTTTGTTTTTCAGTCCTAATGACCTCAGCAGAGGAGGGTGGAGCATATAGCTGGCGGTTGCCTTCGCCCCAAATCCATCTTCAAGCGATTGCTTAACCTCGGATTTCATGTGTAACCGCGCCACCTCATACTCATCTTTGTAGGCCATCAGTTTAAATAAATACCGTGCTACAGCCTCGCTTAGGCGTGTATCGCCAATCTCTAGCTGTTTTTCAACTTCAACCACATGTTTTACAAAATCCACATACTGTTGGGCGTAAGCGCTGTTCTGATAGTCGATGAGTTCTGGGACGCGGATTTGTAACAGACGGGACAATTCAATTTCAGCGCCAACGGCTTCAATCATAACTTGCGCTTTTGGCGTTACAACCGGATCAAGATGGATTGTGCCGGGACGATGAAAATTGAGTGTTTGTATCCAATCCGGCTGCGCCACTACACGCCGCCCCGCACGAAAAGCCTGTGTATTCGCTTTAATCGCAGCGCCATTAAGTTTAATAGCTTCTTCAATTGCATTAGCGCTAATGGGCAGCAAACCGCGCTGATAAGCTGCGCCGACGACAATCATATTGGCGGACATGGCACTACCAAACAGGAGTTCCGAAAGAACCGTTGCATCCAAGCGAAAGTTATCTTCCTGCCGAGTATTTCTATCAATCGCATTGAGGAGAATCTTTTCTCCTGGATATTTGATGGCTGTTGAAATGACCATGCTTCCCGTTGGTATTTCGCTGGTAGAAATCACCGCCGTCGTTCTATCACGTCGCGCACGGCTCAAATTAACCGGATCAGAGGCGGAGAGTAGATCAAAGACCAAATAACAGTCAGCAGCTCCAGCCGATACTTTGTTTGCGCCAATATGATAATCATTCAATAGACGCAGGTTAGCAACCACAGGGCCACCTTTTTGGCTTAATCCCGTTTGGTCGAGACCACGCACAAATTTACCATCTAACATAGCGGCAGTCGCCAAAATCTGATTAGTCGTGACAACACCCGTACCGCCTATACCCATCATATACACGTTCCATTCACCCGTGAAGTGATACTCTGGTTCGGGCAAGTCAGTATTGATGTCATACTCGCGCCGCGCTATTTGTTCGCCCGGTATAATAGTAATGAATGCAGGGCAATCACCCTTAAGGCAGCTATAATCTTTATTGCAAGAGGACTGGTGAATTTGTGTCTTGCGCCCGAATTCTGTTTCGACTGGAAAAACGCTCAAACAGTTCGATTTAACACCGCAGTCGCCGCAGCCTTCACAAACTGCCTCATTGATAAACACCCTCATTTCTGGCTCTGGGGCCAAACCGCGTTTGCGCTTGCGCCGAAGTTCAGCGGCACATTCTTGATCGTGAATCAAAATGGTTACGCCCGGAATTTCTCTTAAAACGCTCTGTGCTTCATCCAGCCGATCACGGTGCCAGATTTCCACACCTTCCGCCCATTTTGTTCCCTTAGCATATTTATCAGGTTCATCGCTGGTTACGATGATCTTGCCGACACCTTCCGCTTTGAGCGCATGGGTAAGTTCAGGTACGGGCATTGCGCCATCTGCATCTTGCCCGCCTGTCATCGCAACCGCCGAATTATAGAGGATTTTATAGGTAATGTTGACTTTAGCAGCTATCGATTGGCGAATAGCTAACGAACCAGAATGGAACAGCGTACCATCACCAATATTCTGGAACATGTGGTTTAAGTTACTGAATTGCGACGCGCCGACCCACTGAACACCTTCGCCGCCCATTTGGGTTAAGCCAATTGTCGTCTCCGAGCCGGATAACAAAGTCATCGTGTGGCAGCCGATGCCTGCGCCCGCAAGTGACCCTTCAGGCAGCACGGTGGAACTGTTATGCGGACAACCCGAACAGAAAAATGGACTGCGCGGCAGTAGCGGCACAGTCAATATATCTACTGGTGTTTGAATTTGTTGAAGCCGAGTCTGAATTGACTCTAGTGGAATGCGCTGGCTAATCCGCTTGGCAATAATCTGTGCGATTTTATCGACATCAAGCTCGCCATGCGGACTGATGAATGCTTTTTCAAACTCATCGCGTTTTCCGATGATGTTAGGGCGCTCACTGCGATGATAAAGAATATCCCGAATGAAAAATTCCATAAATGCGCGTTTTTCTTCAATTATCAGAATTTCCTCTAAACCTTGAGAAAATTCGTGGATAATCTGTGGCTCCATAGGAAACATCATTCCTATCTTAAGCAGGCGTATGCCGTATTGATGAAGTTGTTCTTCTTCTAAGCCGAGTTCGTGGAGCGCTTGGCGAACATCGTAGTAGGTTTTGCCTGCTGCAATGATGCCTAGCCAAGCATCGGACGTTGGCACAGTAATGCAATTGATACCATTGGCAGTCGCAAATAATTTCGCCGCTTCTAGCCGGCCATCATGAATCTCTCGTTCCATGGCTAAACTGTAAGGTGTAAGAAGGCGTGTATTCTGATTGTGCTGCCAAGTCTTGCCATTATAAGAAAATTCTGGTGTCTCAATGATGACGCGATCTGGTGAGACTTGAGCTATGCTGAATTCATCAGCGACATTTGTAACGATCTTGAATCCGACCCAAAGGCCGGAAAAACGTGAGAGTTCAAAACCGAGTCGTCCCAGATCAAGAATATCTTGTGTGCTTCCGGGATATAAAACGGGAAACAAAGCATCGTAAAGGGTTACTTCAGAGTGAGAAGGCAAGGTTGACGATTTTGAAATCGGATCATCGCCTGCAAGAGCCAAAACCCCGCCGTTTCTGCCTACACCTGCAAAATTCGCATGTTTAAATATGTCACCGCTTCGATCAACACCAGGTGCTTTGCCATACCACATACCGAGTACACCATCGTACTTAGGGTCAGGCAGCATATTTGCGGTCTGGCTACCGAAAATTGCGGTTGCTCCAAGCTCCTCATTGATTGCAGGTAAAAGATGAACCTGATGTTCCTTCATAATGCGATTGCTTTGTTGGATCGTCATATCTAGGCTGCCAAGTGGCGAACCACGATAGCCAGAAACCAAGGTTGCTGTGTTCAATCCACGCCTTTTATCTGCACGATGCTGGTCAAGCGGCAGTCGGACTATGGCTTGAACGCCAGAGAGCAAAATCCAGCCTTCTTCTTTTGTGTATTTATCTTCGAGTGTAAATGTATTTTCTGTAAGATTATGTTTGTCTTCGTGAGGTGGTGTTGCAAGGATATTTTGTTCAGTGAGCATAAATCCCTCTAATCAACATGCTCAAACGGATATTTGGTGTTTGATATTTATTGAGATGAGTGTCTTGTAAAAAGAGCATATCACGATATGTGCAAAAAGTACAATTTATACTGGTATTTATTTGGATGTTTTTACAATTTTGCGAACGGGGATTTGAGTTTCATCAAATTAGTCGCCGATAAAGTCCGCTATCAGGCCAGGCCGAAGCCTCCGGGTTGAGGGAAACTGAGCGAAAGCCCCCTTGGGCGAAAGCGCGTCGCATTGCGACCAGTCCTGATAGCAGCTATTATCGCGCCTCGCCATGGGGCGAGGTCGAGTAAGGTGCAAGTGATAACCCGTTATCATCGCACCGGGTTTTCAGGCACAGCAAAGCGTCGCCATGAAAACTACTCCGCGATAAGCACTCTTATCATGAGTAATTGATCTGGCAAATTTCCGCATCTTTTTGTAGACGCGGAAATGCCCCATACGGGATTCGAACCCGTGTTTTAGCCTTGAGAGGGCCACGTCCTAGGCCTCTGGACGAATGGGACTGATAATGAAGATAGTTTATCAGTAAACGATACATGGGTCAAGATGTTTTGATACGGCATCATCATGAGAAACACTTAGATGGATAAACGCCGAAGATATTCCAAATTGTAGACCGAAAGTTGTTCCCCTAATTTATCACCAATGAGCTTTTGAGTACGAATAGCATCTTCTAATAATCGCCGGGCTATATTGTGATCCTGTAGATTGATTAAAGCAGATGCAAGGTTTGATTGAGCGCGAGCCAATCCATACAGGTTATTGCTATTTTGCAGGTAAGCGACGGCTAAAGAAAAATGCTCGTGAGCGCTCATGTAATCTTCAAGCGCATTACTACTCCGTCCCATCACTGTATGGCTTCGCGCCAAGAACAACCGATCATCCGGCGAAAGTAGCGCAGCCTTTCCTGCCAGCGCTTGGCAGTTTGCGATATCATTTTTGAGAAGGTAGGCTTCTGAAGCAAGAAGCAAAGACTCACGGGTGATTTCGGCATGCTTGAGATAATCAAGCGCCTGAGACCCATTCATCATATCTATTGCAAGTTGAGCAAGTTCAAGAGATACGCGATCTGTTAACTTTGCATCTTTTAATCGTATAGTTGTAGCCGCAGATTGCTCAAGTGTTTTCAAAGCGTTGTTAAAGTCTCCTTGACATCTGAAAACGACACCGAGTTCGATCAACGCTTTAGCCTGAATCTTAAAATTACCGCCCTGCCCTGCTTTTTCGATGACGTATTGCAGGATGCGATGCGCCTCATCCCATTGGCATCCACGCCGCATAACAACGGAATAAGCAATTTGTAGTTGAATATCCAGAGATTTCTTCCTAGTTTGATAAAGGTTTTGCAAAGTAATACGCCAAAGGTCATCATGCTGATTAACGCCGGATTCTAACAGCATGAGCATCCATCTTTCTTGGGTGACACTCTCTATATGAAGCCATTTTTCATTGAGAAGTTTAGCGATTGCAGCTAGGCCAATATGTGGATAGTCGCTGCTCTTTTGCTGCAATCTAATGAGTAATTCCTCGACAATTTGGACAATATTAGCCTCATGTCGTGTATAAATCGCCTGAAAATACTGAATATGTAAAGTTAAAGGCTTACAAAGGTAAGGTTCTAATGAGATTACCTCAACCATGTGATGTCGGATAAGTTCTGAAAAGCCCTCTAGGTAAAGCATCTCCCCAAATAACTCAATCACTTGACTTATACGAGGCTCAAAAGCTGGATATAGCATAAGTGCAGCAAAGAACCTTATTGCTTTTTCGCTCAAACGACGGTAATTTTCTTCCAAGCCAAGTTGGGAAATCTCAAAATTCGAGACCAATAGATCACCCATTGCTAACTGTTCTGCTGCCAATCTTATTGATCTTGGGTTGCCGCCCACAGCATCCCATAGCAAATTAATCGCATATTCATCTAAGTTCTCGGCTTGGCGCTTATTCTCTGTATTATATTCAATCATTAAACGCATCTCATCATACGTTATCTCATTCAATACAAGATGCTTGGTTAGATGAGACGAAGGAATAAAGTCGCAATTAATCAAAATAACTTGTGCTGGGTGCAGCAGTTGCAAGAGATCATCTATGAAAGATGAGATTTCTTGGATTCGCCCCAAATTATCAATAACAATCACACAATGATAAAGTAGTAAATATTCTTGTAAGCCTATAATTGAATTTTCGACATAGATTTGCCTATCTATAGTGTCATAAATGATAGCGGGTGATTCCGGCGCACTTATCCATATTAACTGATCGATCTGTGGGGTTTCTGGCAAGCGCCCTCCAATGTAGGCTCGGATATAGGACTCAATTAAGGACGTTTTGCCAATTCCACTAGCGCCGGAAACAAAGAGATTAAAAGCGAAATTTCCCGCAAGCAGACTTTGGATTATTCCAAAATCCCCTTCCCTACCAAACAATATTGAGGATGCAACACCGGGAAGCTGCGCTCTCAAGCGAATTTCGCGCTGAAGAGAACACGCCTCCCATTCTTGTGCGATTAAAATACGATAGATACGTTGAAACCCCTTATGACGATAACGCCGTACGGTACGATCTGCGATACCCGCCAATTCGCTAAACTCTAGGAGTCTAATATTTAAACCAACACGAACATAACAATAGTATAGATAAGACCAGCTTAACAACTCCGCAGCATTTTGTTGAGTATCCTGAATAATCGCTTGTTTTGCCTCTATAAGAGAAGAGGTATCGGAAAGAGACACTAAATCCAGTGATTGCCTGGTCCGATAGTAATGCTCACGAATTGTTGTCGTTAAAATATAAAAGACAGCGAATTCACGCGCATCTTCTATTTTTGGTAAACTCGGATCGGCTAAGAAAACATCAACCAGAACTAGTGTTCGCAGCCTATTGCTAAAACTAAGCCCCTCAGATGCACTTACCAGCTCATCAAGCGCAGCAACAATATCGGCTATAGAAATAAAATTGTGATCTTTATTTACCATTTTGCATTGGGAAAAGTGTTTATCTTGGCATCAAGGCCAACACGCTTATACATTTGAAAACCCGTAAAGGGATGTCCTAAAATACCATCATGGATGGCCCATGAACGCCCACGCACCGTATTTGCAAAACTGGGCTGGCGAAATGGATTATCTGAGAGCAAACGTGCATGAAGATCGCCACCTTCTTGAAACTCTCGGTGAATTTCTTGCATGTCTCGATGTCCACGCAAATAATTAAAGCCATAACGCTCAAACACAATTGCATTATGATAAGCCAACGGTTCAATGAAGAATAGATCATGCCCTATATTCTGTATGAATCGATCAAAGATGGGGACAAATTGCTTAAAGACTCGTAATCCCTTACGAATTTGTCCTGGTGCAAGCCCTGCTCTCATGGCTTCTTTTTCGGCTGCAATATTCCTACTACTGGTACCGAATTGCGTTGCGTTGCCCTGTTGATCGACATCAATGTTAAAACGCGGCGCATCAGGATCGTTGACGACAACCAGAAGTACCAAAAGATGATGATTGAAGGTATCTGCCATATTGATGTAAAGAATCGCGTCACTATCCGTTGAGCGCCGTTTTGCAGTAATCTCCATGGCGCGGCTGCCGGTTGGACAGCGAAAAGTCACCACTGGATATTCATCAATTGCTACCTTGAAGGTGTTTCGATCAATACCGTAATTGCTAAACAACCAGTCCGGCAGCAGCGTCTTGTAGATGGCATGTTTATCAGCTTCCGGCAAATTGTTGATTTCGCGTATGGAATGGGGCCATGATAAAGGCAGCATAGGCTTAATATTGATCTTTGAGTACACGCCGGATTTCACGGTCAGAGTCGCGTTTTGCAATTGTCTCGCGTTTATCGTAGAGCTTTTTGCCTTTAGCCAGCGCGATTTCCACTTTGGCTAATCCACGTTCTAAGAAAACCATCGTTGGCACAACCGTATAGCCGCGCTCACGCAGACCATCAATAATACGATTAATCTCTTTTCGCCGCAGCAGTAATTTGCGAGGACGCACTGGGTCGGAATGACCGAATACACCAGCCTGTTCATAAGTGTTAATATGAACACCCATCAACCAGAGTTCGTTATTTTGTTCCTGAACAAACCCATCTTGTAAATTGATCCTGTTGTCTCGAATCGATTTTATCTCTGAACCCATCAACACAATGCCGGCCTCATACTTATCATAGAGGAAGTATTCGTGTGATGCCTTGCGATTCCGTGCGATTATTTTCCGACCTTCACTCATTCAACTTCCCTGCGCTTCTAACTGTTCCTGCAAATGACGCACTGCTTCCCCGATTTCGATGTCACGTCCCGTCTCATCAGGAATCATGGCAATATTTGGTTGTAGACCTACGCCATCAATAACATGATGGTCGGGCGTGAACCATTCAGCCGATGTAACATGCACCGAAGACTGATCGGACAAAGAAAAGATTTGCTGAATTGTACCTTTTCCGTAAGTCAGTTGACCAATAAGAATACCGCGCTCTTGATCTTGTATTGCACCGGCGACTATTTCAGCCGCACTTGCAGTCCCCCTATTTACGAGGACAACTAGTGGAATGTCCGCTATACTGCCAACTTCATCTGCTTCAAAGGGGCGTTCTTCAGCTTTGGTTTGCTCATATACTATTACACCTCCTTCTAAAAAGCGGCTAGCAACTTGAATCGACTCTTGCAACAGCCCACCCCCATTATTACGTATATCGAGGACGAGACCCTCAATCACTGCGGATTGTAGTTCGCTAATTGCAGTATCCAGTTCGTCGGGTGTCCGGTTTGTAAACCGTAAAATCTGGATATAACCTAACCGTTGATCCTCCGACAAAACACGCCAAAGAACCGAGGGGATATTGATAACTTGAAACGGGATAAAGACGTTAACATCCTCAGCTACGCCTTCACGAGATACCGTAACTTCTACCCCATTATCATCCCTTACTTCACCACGTAATAACTGATCTACCGCATCCTGCTGTTCGGATAGTTCCAATACACGTCCATTAACTGCACGTAGAATGTCGCCATCTTGAATACCTTCAGCCGCAGCCGGGCTATCGGGAAAAGGATACAGTGTAAATTCACCGGTAGCTGAACGCTGCAAACTCACCCCAATACCGCCGTATGTTCCGGCAAGTACCTGCGATTCACTTTGGGCAACAGGCGGATCAATAAAAAAAGTATTGCGATCCTCAAGCGATCCAAGTAAGCCTCGAATCGCCGCATATTGCCGTGTCGAATAGTCGGGTTGTTGGCGCAGGTAATTTTGATCCAGCAAGTACTGTACCTCATCTAATAATGGATAGCTCGACTCTTCCGGCAAAGGCGTAGCGAAAACTGGCGACATGCGTATATCTACATAATCGCGCAGTAAGAATCCGGCGAAGAACACCAACGCTAAGACGATGCCCAACAATGCGCCAAGCAAAATAGAGCGCGTATATTCTTTGTGTTTTTCTGAAGCGTTCTGCATAACATTCACTTGTATAATTAGGACAGAATGAAATGGATTGTAGCATTGTCGAAAGCGAAACCCAACATGCAACCTATTCACTTTAGAATGGTTTTACATATGAGGACAATAATTTAATGACTATCAAGCATGACCCGCCGCTTGTCTTAATCGCTGACGATCAAATTCCAACGACAGTGATGTTAGAACGTGTTTTTGAGTATGAGGGGTATCAGGTCAAAAGCGTTTATGACGGTCTCGCCGCCGTTGAAGCAGCTCACAGCCTTTTACCCGACCTCATTTTGTTGGATGTCAATATGCCGGGAATCACCGGCTTTGAGGTTCTTCGACAGTTACGCGAACATCCAAATACGGCTAACATCCCGACAATTCTTATCACAGCAATGGGTGAATTATCCGATATTGTGCAAGGGTTGAATCTTGGGGCAGATGACTATTTAAAAAAGCCATTTCATGCTCAAGAATTATTGGTTCGCGCCCAAAGCAAGATGAAATCCCGTAAATTAGAAGACAGCCTACTCCGGCGCAGGCAAGAACTAGAGGCGCTTTTACGAGTAAGTGAAGAACTTAACCAGCATTTGGAAGTTGATGACCTGCTGGGTTTTATTCTTTATCTGGCATTGGACTTGCTCCCTGGCGAGGCTGCGGCTATTTATCAAATCAACAAAGAAGGCAGCATTGTAGATCATCGTATCAAACGGAAAGATGGCACATCTACCGAAAATATCTTTGATACTGATGTTATTTTGCAATATTTCCTCGAAAACAATCAGGTCATCTTGTGGCCTGATGCCCCACCTGTGTTCTCGGAGTTTAACAGCGGCATGATTGCCCCCCTTCAATATGGCGGCAGTACACATGGCTTGCTGATGCTCGTCAACGATCAATCTTATGATGAAGATCAGCTTCGCCTTTTTAATGGCATCAGCAAGCAAGCAACTTTAGCGCTCCGTAATGCCGAACTCTACGCCATTCAAGCGAACTATGCCATGCACCTTGAAGATATGGTAGCAGAGCGCACCTCCGCGTTGCAATCTGCACAGCAAATGCTGATTCGTGCCGAGAAATTGGCTTCGGTAGGTCGTCTAGCCGCCAGCATTGCCCATGAAATCAACAATCCATTGATGCCCATCCAAATTAACCTCGAACACATGATGGAAGATATTCATTCCGGTCATCCCATCGATGCTGAAGATATTGAACGCGCCCAAGAAAGCGTTGCGCGTATCCATCGCATTGTTAATCGTTTGCTAGAATTTACAGGCAAGCGTCAAGCCGGGAGTTCGGACTTGCAACCTCTGGACTTGAACAAGCTGATCGACAGCATTACTAGCCTCATTCGCAAAAGTTTCGAACAATCCAACATGAAAATTGTCTGCAATCTTTCTCCCCTACCTCAAATTTATGGGAATAAAGATCAACTTGAGCAAGTGCTGATGAATCTCGCCTTGAATGCAAAAGCGGCCATGAAAAAAGGCGGTATGCTAGAAATCAACACAACAATTCAAGCCGACGAGGTGGTCATTGACGTAAAAGACACAGGACATGGTATTCCGGCTGATATTATAGAGAATATCTTCGAGCCGTTTGTTTCAACAAAAGAAGAAGGCACTGGGCTAGGCCTCTTCATCAGTTACGGCATTATTCAGAATCACAATGGCACAATTCAAGTTCAGAGCGAGGTGGGCAAAGGCACAAATTTTATTCTGCGTTTGCCCATTTCAAATGTGAGCTAAGTTCATGCTGGTGTGCTTAGGTTATCCTATTGCACGCCACCGTCCACGAAACTCTTCCTCAGTAAAGTTGCCGTCGGAAAACCCAATTGCGTCGTTAATGTCTACAGCGATCACACTCAAAGTAGTGTTATCGGCGCAGTTGATTAATCGTACTCCCACAGAGTCGGCTTCACTTGTGAAAATACGACTCTCACGAGCAAGGATATACATCGACTGGGACAGATTATCCCGCAGAATAGTACCCGATTGACTGCACACAGAAACGAGCAGGGTTCGGCCTAATGGTGTTTCAACAATACCCGCACTGTTTTCAACGATTTCCAGATTGCCTAATGCCGAATAAAGGGCATCAAAATTCGCATTAGGATCGCTTGTTGGTGGGACTGTGGGCGGCATGAGGATATTTGTAGCTGTTGGCTCAGATGATGCAGTGGGTTCAATGACTGTCGCTGTGGCAGCTTCGATAATACCACTGTCATCCGTACTTACGGCCTGTGTAGTCGAAGTACTAACGATAATCTCAATTGTAGGTACTGATGTTGCCAAAGTTGAAATCTCGGTGGGTAATTCTTCCTGTGTTGCTGTAAGAGATGGCCGTGTTTCAACTGTTGCGTCTTCGGCAAGCGCCTCCGCTGTTTCGGCGACTTCTTCAAGTGTTGGCTCAAAGCTGGGGGTCTCTACAACAATGACAATGGCTTCTGTGCCCTCCGAAGTCATTGTCGAACCTGTCCCTCCGATAGCTGACTCAGCCGTCACTTGATTGCTTTGTGCGACATTTGTCGGTACGGGTGTCGTGTCTTGTTCGTCATTATCACCAAATGGATTAATAATGACAAAAACAAATACCAATAACAGGACGAGTGCCGCTGCGAAGGCTAACGCGAGGATTGCACCGCGTCGGCTTGTATCTTCCTTAGCCTTTTCTTTATCATAATTAACACGATCTAAATCATCATCGTCAAAAAGGCCTTCGATGTCTAAGTCATCATCATCGAATTGTGTGGCTTTCGACGCGGTATCCAAATCACTAAAGTCATCTGCGTTGCTCAATGAGGTCAGTTTCCGAGATGCGGCGGGAGTTGCTACTTCGTCGTCTAAGTCAAAATCGTCAAATTCATCGCCCATTTCCGAGCTAGTGCTGATTTGGCGAAGTGTTTGCTGCAAATCACTTGCGCCGGAATATGCTGGATCAATTCGCAGCACATTATCCAGCGCTTCTTGCGCCTTAGCTTCATCGTCTACAGCATGGGCATAAATCCACCACACATCCGCATTATCCTGATTGGAAGCTAACAGAGGCTCCAACATAGATCGTGCCTCGCTCAAACGGTCTTGTTCGATAAGGTCAAACGCCTTCGACAAGTCCTGATTTGTCACGTTGCTCATTTTAGTGAGCCTCCCCATTTTGCCGAATAAATGATGACTATAAACACTTGGATAATGAGGCAGTTTACATCCAACTTGAGTCATCCGCAACTTAAATAATTGTGACAGCAAAAAACCCGCTTAATTTGCGGGTCTTTGCTTTGTTGCCCCGGAGAGGACTTGAACCTCCATCCCGTAAAGGACACGGCCCTCAACCGTGCGCGTCTGCCAGTTCCGCCACCGGGGCTTGAGAATAAGACAATTATACTCGTCTGGAACACAGTGTCAATCCTTTTAAGATCAACGGGGTTATCGATACAATAGAGTGATTGCAATGACATCGAGGACTGATTAATCATGCGGATTGTATTGGATGCAATGGGGACAGACGAGTGTCCCGTGCCGGATGTTGCTGGGGCAATTTTAGCAGCACGCGAATCAGGCGATACAATAATTCTTGTAGGTGATGAATCATTGATCCGGCGAGAGATCAATAAACAGCGCATCGATCAGCTAAAACTAGAAGTTGTCCACGCTAACCAAGTCATTACAATGGATGATAAACCCTCGCTTGTCGGTAAAGCAAAACCCGACTCCTCCATGCACATTGGTCTCCGTTTAGTTCAAGACCATTCTGCCGATGCCTTTGTGACCGCCGGTAATACGGGCGCAGCTCATGCGATTGCTATGTTATTTGCGCTGCATCGTATCCCCGGCATCCGCCGTCCAGCGTTAAGTGGCATATTCCCTTTCAATCAACATCCAATCACATTTTTAGATATTGGTGCCAATACCGATTCTAAAGCCGACTGGTTGGCTCAATTTGCCCTCATGGGACATGTATATGCCCAAAATGCACTTGGGATAAATCGCCCTCGTGTGGGTCTACTCTCTAACGGTGAAGAAGAAGGCAAAGGGACACAAGCGATACGTGAAGCCAACACCATGTTACAGCAGTTGCCGCCTTCTTTGCTCAATTTTATCGGCAATATAGAACCAAAAGACATTATGCACGGCAATATTGATGTCGTCGTTAGCGATGGCTTTACTGGCAACATCCTTATCAAAACATTTGAATCCTCCACGCGCTACCTAGTCAACGTCCTTCGTGACGAAATGCGGCGTAATGTGTTTTCAACATTAGGCGGGCTTTTAGCAAGGCCAGCTTTTAATCAGGCTCGCCGCAAACTAGATACTGCCGAGGTCGGCGGCGCACCCTTACTCGGCGTAAATGGGGTTGTCATTATCGCACATGGACGCTCAACCCCTTATGCCATCAAAAATGCCCTCCTCCAAGCCCATAAAGCGGTGGAAGGTCATATTATCCAAGCAATTGAAGAAGGCGTTTCAGCTTTAGATATCAACCATTTAGAGAGTGAACGCTAGGCTATTGGAGTTATTATGGAATTGTTGCGAAACGGACGGCATCGCGTCGTCATCACAGGCTTGGGCGCAATCACCCCCTTGGGTACAGTTAAATCGCTCTGGGAAGGCTTATTGCAAGGCAAATCAGGCATCCGGCGACTAGAAACAATCGTAACCGATCATGTTTCTATAAAAATTGGCGGCGAAGTGCGTAATTTTAATGCGTCGGACTATATAGAGCATAAAGAATCGCGCCGGATGGGCCGTGCTTCTCAATTCGCAGTTGCCGCTGCTAAAATGGCAGTGGAAGATGCTGGATTAACGCCAAGCGAAATCGAATTAGAAGGTGAACGTGTCAGCGTGATTATTGGTACATCACTTGGCTCGCATGAAATGTCGGAACAAAATACGTTCAAATATAAAACAACAGGTTATCGCAAACCAAACCCCTTAGCACTCATTAATGCATTGCCCAATATGCCAGCACATTATGTGAGTCGGTTTTTTCGCGCTTTAGGCCCCCTCCTAACACCTTCGACGGCTTGTGCATCTGGGACGCAATCCATTGGTGAAGCGACTGATTACATCCGCAACGGCAGATCAGATGTCGTCATCGCTGGTGGTGTAGAGGCGATTCTGCAAGATTATACACTCGCAGGTTTCGATGCCATGAACGCCTTAGCGACAGAATATAATGATGATCCAGAACATGCCAGCCGCCCCTTCGATAAAAATCGCTCAGGCTTTATTTTTAGTGAAGGATGTGCGGTTGTCATCCTAGAGAGTCTATCTCATGCCCTTAAACGCGGCGCACGTATTTATGCTGAAGTATTAGGCCATGCAGCTTCTTCGGATGCCTACCATGTGGCTGTACTTGATCCCGAAGGACGCGGTGCAATCCGTGCCATGCGGTGGGCGTTGGACGATGCTCATCTCCCTACCGATAAAATTGACTATATCAATGCACATGGCACATCCACCCAAGCCAATGATGCGATGGAAACGTTAGCGATCAAGCATGTTTTTGGTGAGATTGCCTACAATATTCCAGTCAGTTCAACGAAAAGTATGTTGGGTCATGCGCTCGCTGGTTCGGGTGCCATTGAGGTCGTCGCATGTGCTTTGAGCCTTATTCATCAAGTGATTCATCCGACTATCAATTATGATACGCCCGACCCAGATTGTGATTTAGATTATGTGCCTAATCAGGCGCGTGATACACAGGATATGAAACATATTCTCTCCAATAGTTTCGGTTTAGGTGGGCAGAATGCCACCATCATACTAGGGCGGATTTGATTTTGTGTTTAATCCCTATGATGTTAAGGTCATGTTGGTTACAATAAGTGCTATGATGACGATCAAGGATTTTTAATGACAAAAGTAACTATTGTTGGGGGCGGATTAGCCGGCTCAGAAGCAGCATGGCAGATTGCCGAGCGTGGTTTCGATGTAGACCTTTACGAGATGCGTCCACACAAAACGACGGGAGCGCATGTTTCAGATCGTTTAGCCGAACTCGTATGTAGCAATTCACTCGGCTCAAAATTGCGTGACCGTGCCACTGGCCTTTTACAGCATGAATTACGTTTGATGGGTTCAAAGCTGATTGAATGCGCCGATCAAGCCGCAGTTCCGGCGGGTGGTGCTTTAGCGGTGGATCGTGAGCTATTCGCGCAATACGTCACAGAATCGCTTCTAAATCATCCTCGCATCAATTTGGTGCGGAATGAAGTTACCTCTATTCCTGATGGCCCATCCATTATCGCCACTGGCCCTCTTACATCCCCTATACTTGCTGCCGACATCGCCCGTCTTTCTAGCCAAGAATATCTGTACTTTTATGATGCAATCTCACCCATTGTGACCTTGGAAAGCATCAATATGGATGTTGCATTTCGCGCAAGTCGTTATGAACGCGGTGATGAAGACGAGGGCGACTATATCAATTGCCCGATGAATCTTGCAGAATACACACGCTTCGTTGAGGAACTCCGATCTGCCGAAACAACCGAATTGCGTGATTTTGAGCGCGAAGACCCGCATTTTTTTGAGGGCTGCCTCCCCATTGAACAGCTTGCTGCGCGGGGTGAGAACACATTAGCGTTTGGCCCGATGCGGCCTATCGGATTACGTAATCCCCATACAAATCAGCGTCCTTATGCTGTGGTTCAACTACGCCGCGATAATCTAGCCGGAAGCCTCTATAATATCGTTGGCTTTCAAACTAATATCCGCTGGGGACAGCAAGAGGCTGTATTACGGCTTATTCCTGGCCTCGAACAAGCAGAATTTGTCCGATTGGGGCAAATGCACCGCAATACGTTTTTGAATGCACCTACCCTGCTTTATGCCACCATGCAGTTTCGCGAACGCAATGATCTCTATTTCGCCGGACAAATTACAGGCGTAGAAGGCTATATCGGTAATGTAGCGACAGGGCTTGTCGCGGCGGTCAATCTAGCGCGCCGCTTACAAGATAAATCGGATTGGGTTTTACCACAAACAACAATGCTCGGTGCGCTCTGTCATTATGTAACCCATGCCGAGCCAAAACACTTTCAGCCTATGAAGGCTAATTTTGGGATTTTGCCGGAATTAGCGCAGCGTGTTAAAAGCAAGCACGATCGCTATATCGCTTATGCCGATCGTGCGCTCAATGATCTTCAACATAACGTTGAAGCATTAGACGATCCCTACTTCGATAAAATGCGCCCGCTGCAAATCCAAATGCTGTAACTTTTTTTATGATCAATTCTTGGAGTTGATAATGCCTTCTCAATCTGCACGGCTAGACGCATTACCCGCTTATGTCTTTGTCGCCATTAGTGAGCGTATCCGGCAGTTAGAAGCTGAGGGCATACAAGTCGTGCGTTTGGATATCGGCAACCCGGATATGCCCCCCCCTAGCGCTGTGATCGAGTCCCTAGCGGATTCAGCGCGTTATCCCGAAAATCATGGCTATTCAGGCTATCGCGGAACAGCTTCGTTCCGTCAAGCAATCGCCCAATACTATAAGACTCGTTTTCAAGTAACGATCAATCCCGAAACCCAAGTATTGCCCGTCATTGGTAGTAAGGAAGGTATTGTTAATCTATCACTCGCTTATCTTGACAGAGGCGATCTCGCATTAGTCCCAAGCATCAGTTACCCTGCATATGCGCTCGGCGCACAACTTGCTGGTGCCGATGTGCATTGGATACCTACTAACGCCACGACGAATTATTTACCCGATGCATCTAGCATTCCCAGCGAGATTGCGCGTCGCACGAAGTTATTCTGGGTAAATTATCCGAATAACCCAACAGGTGCGACAACCGATTTAGCTTTTTATCATGACATTCTTGAATATTGTATTGCCAATGATATTCTACTCGTCTCTGATAATCCCTATGTGGAAGTAACCTTCGATGGTTATATCGCGCCAAGCCTTCTCCAAGTACCTAACGCTTCCGATCACGCTGTAGAGTTTATTTCATTTTCTAAAAGTCATAATATGGCAGGGTGGCGGCTTGGCGCAGCCGTCGGCTCACCCCAAGCCCTGAAGACATTACTCCAAGTCAAAAGCAATATGGATAGCGGCCATTTTAAATCCATTTACGATGCCGGGATCACAGCATTGGAAACCCCACAGTCTTGGATTGAAAGTCGCAATCGCATTTATCAGCAGCGTCGCGATCGCGTAATTGCTGCCTTGCCGGAAATCGGTCTGGAAGCAGAAACGCCTAAAGGGTCGCTTTATATTTGGGCAAAAGTGCATGAAGGGGATGCTGATAGCTATATAGAACACGCCCTCACGGAAGCACACGTAACATTCGCACCTGGGTCAGCTTACGGCCCCGATGGTAAAGGCTACATACGCATTAGCTTGGGTGTCGAAGATAACCAACTCAACCAAGCCATCAATAATCTTAAATCGTGGTATGCTAAAGTATAAAAATCAATCTAGTACCGGATAAATATGCCAGACTCCTATTCGTCCTATGCGCCACCCGAAAAAGCCTTTCTTGTCGCTGTCAATATTCAAGGCAGTCGCCCTCTATTAACGATGGAAGACTCATTAAAAGAACTTGCCCTTCTTGCACAAACTGCCGGAATGGAAGTTATTGGGCAGGCAACACAAAATTTACATCGCATCGATTCTGCAACCGTTATTGGCTCAGGAAAAATCGAAGAAATCAAAACCAGTGTTGAACTCGCTGAAGCGCAAGTGGTGATTTTCGATGATGAACTTTCACCACGTCATCAGCGCGAACTTGAAAAACACTTTGGTGAAGCCATTAAAGTCATTGATCGCTCAACGCTCATTTTGGATATTTTCGCCCAACATGCTCAAACTCGTGAAGGTGCGTTGCAAGTTGAGCTTGCACAATATGAATATCGCCTGCCCAGATTGACACGTCAATGGACACATCTTGCCCGACAAGCTGGTGGTAGTACACGCGGTGGCGTTTCGGGTGTCGGGCTGCGTGGCCCCGGCGAAACTCAGCTTGAAGTAGACCGTCGGGAGATCAGCCGGATAATCGCCCGGCTTAAAAATGATTTAGAACACGTCCGTCAACATCGCAACCGCCATAGAATGCAAAGAACCCGCGCTGGCGTTCCCGTCATCGCTTTAGTAGGCTACACCAACGCTGGCAAGTCAACCTTACTCAAAGCACTTACAGATGCGGATGTTTATATCGCAGACCAGTTATTTGCCACGCTTGACCCAACCACGCGCCGTGTCCTACTGCCTTCTAATCGGCAAGTGCTGTTTACGGATACAGTAGGATTTATTCAAAAACTTCCTACCACCCTGATCGCAGCGTTCCGCGCCACCTTAGAAGAAATCGCTGAGGCCGATTTGCTACTTCATGTTGTGGATGTCTCTCATCCTAATGTCCTTCAGCATATTGAATCCGTCGAAGATACACTGGCTGAAATCGATGTCCCCTCAATTCCGCGCATCTTGGTTTGGAACAAAATGGATCGCTGGCGCGGAAAGGAATTACCACAACTATCTGAAGAAGCCGCTTATGCTGCTCAAATCGCCGTTTCCGCACAAGCCAAAACAGGTATAGAGGGTCTATTTGAGGCAGTTGAACAAACGCTAACCCAAGCCCTAAGCCGAACTAAGTTGTTGATCCCTTACGAACAAGGGCAGCTTCTTTCGCTTCTTTATGAATCTGCGAATATAGAGACGCGTGAAAACAACCGCGACGGTGTATTGGTCACGGTGCAGCTTCCACAGACTCTTCTGGAACGCTTTAAAAGCTATCAAGTCATAGGATAAATGATGATGTTAAAACGAATAGATCGTTCCGAAAGATTATCAAAACTCATTGCGCGTATTTCTAACTTGTTTGCACAACAACGCGGTTTACCCGTGTTGATTGGCATCGGACTATTAGGATTTAGCTTTGTAATCCAGCTCGCCGATGTCTATTCGGGCAGCCGATTATTAGAATTGGTAGGGGTAATCACCCATAATTTGGGTGTTCTGATCGCTCTCATCGGCTTGGTTTTGGTAGCACCTTTAGGAAGATGATAGAGCGATATCACGAGATATAAACGATCAGAACACATAAGTTATGGGTGATGGATTGTCCAACTAAATCTAACCCAATTGAACCCAATAAATTTCTGGTCTGAAGATGGTGTGTACAAACAACCGCATATCAGGAGAGATTGTCAAACCAGCAAGTGGAGCAAGAAGATCAGTGTAGAGGACAATCTCAACCTGATCGTTGCTACACCCTCCATCCAGACAGGTTTCTGGGTTCACTCTCCCAACGACCCCTCTTGTTCCTAGAGCATACGTAAAATACAAATAGCCATCTGATCCAAGTACGATACCTGTAGTATTTTGTAAACCACTCACAAGAGGTTGTGTAACAGCATTATTCCCCTCCAAAAGTGAACCTTTTTCGATCCACTCAATCGACCTTCTTGAACTTCCATTATTGGCAACATACACATAGCTGCTATCCACAGCAATACCTGTAGGAGATCTCAATTCATCCACGAGAATACGACTCTGACCATCTCGTCCAATAAACATAATGTTATTGCCAGCAAGGTTAGTAACCAAGAAACCTTGCTCATCCAAATAAGCTACACCCCATGGACCCTGCAAATCAGAAGCAATAGGCTGAGGCGATACAGCACGGTTAACCAACAAAAAAGTATTCGTATCGAAATCAGGTATCCAAAGGTTTACACCACCAGCATTATCATCTTCAACATACATCGTGTGTGCATTACGAACACCATAGATATATGTTTCTGTAGAACCAGATCGATCATTCAGTTGATACAACGTCCAGTCCCCATTACAAGCTGCATAGATTTGATCTCCAAACCAAGCAGCACCATTCGGTCTTTGAACATTCCCTGTCAATACCGATAAATCTGACTGAGTTAAGGGTTCCATAAAACTTAGTTGAGCTAAATCGTTTTCCGGATTGACTTGAGTAGTCTCAGGTGTTTCATCTGGCATAGGTGTTTTTGAAGGTGCAGGAGTAGGTGTAGTAGCACTCAGCTCACCAACACTTACTGTAAACGATAAAACTAAACCTATAACGATTACACTAATCCACAGAACTGCTTTATACATTACTTTACCTTTGTCTAATGACTATAAGAAATATCAGGGATGGAAATAAAAAAAGCTGTTCCACTATTTTCTTCGCTTTCTAGCCAAAGTCTACCATGATGATTTTCCACAATAGTTTTAACTAGGCTTAATCCTAAACCTGATCCAGAAACATGCTCTATTCCTTTTTGTCGCCCTCTAAAAAACCGCTCAAAAACCTTCACTTGCAATTCAAGCGGAATACCAACCCCATTATCTCTAACTTCAAAAATCAAATCACTGTTAGACTGGTAAACAGCTATACGTACCCAACCTTCAACAAGTGTGAACTTAACAGCATTTTCAATAAGATTGACCAACGCACGTTCAAATTGATCCCGATCACACCAGAAATCCAGCAAATTTTCTTCAACACGTACTTCTAATTTGACGTGTTTATCCTCAATAAGATAAGTCAATTCATCCACACAATTCTTCACAATCCTGCTTGGATCACATAACTCGGTAACAGGAGTAATCGTTTTTAAACGCTCAAGATCAAGAACACCTCGGATAATTCTATTCATTCGACCAAGCTGACGCTCAACAACCATCAACGCTTCATGCACTTCAGGATTTGGATTATCCTCTAAATCTTCATTAAGCAAATCCAAATACGCCATCGCACCCATAAGCGGATTTTTAAGGTCATGGCTCGCCATACGTACCATTTCACTCTTCATTCGATCCAGCTCTTTAAGCTGCGTTACATCATTTAACACAGCCACCCATCCCGCAATACGCGGTCTTCCTAAGATCGCCAAGTGACACAAATAGACCTTATCATTTAAAGAAACTTCATAAGCATAGCCACTTTTACGCCGTAATCCCTGCAAAACTTCTTGGCGATTCAACGGAAACGCCTCATGCGGCAGCATATCTATCACCAACGAATCTTGAAAATCAGGAGGAATAGAAAATAGCTTTTGTGCGGCTGGATTAGCAAAAATGAGCTTAAACTGTCGGTTAATCGCAAGAACAGGATTTTCTGTACTCGTTAAAACCGTCTCTAGCTGGCTATGAGCCGTTTCAACCTCACTAGTAAGCGCCTTTTGCTCAGTAAATAAACGACTATGAGCAATCGCAACAGCAGCTTGAGAACCAAGCAATTCTAATAGGTAAACATCCTCAACACCAAACAACCGTCCCTGCCGCCCCGAAACGACCAACAGTACGCCAATTGTGCTGCCACCATAATCCAGCGGAACACAAATGACCGAGCCGAATGTTTCTCTAGCCAACGGAAAGTCTTCGATTCCTTTCCAATCGCGTCCATAATTTTCTAAAAAAATCGATTGGTGAGATTGTGCAACCGTACCTGATACGCCTTTTCCAAACATAACCTCTGTATAAATAAGCTGATGCGGTAAACCGTAAACGGTTTCTAGGACAATTTTATACTCTTTAACCAAAAAAATTCCAACCCCGTCTGCATTTAACCACCCCGCCGCTTGTGTGGCAATTTCTTTTAACACAGTATCTAAAGAAATTTGGCTAGTGATAGCAAGAGATACCCTGTGCATAGTTTCTACTTGCGAACTACGCTCAGTTAAGGGGGTAATAATCTCTTGCTGCAAAATTGCAAAACAAGAAATTAAAGCCCCTATTGATGATACAGTCGTTGAAAACGACGCAACAATAAGATCAGGATTAATAAATGTCAAACTTTGGCCTACTAAAAAGAGGGTAATTCCTGTCCTTAACCCTCGTGATCGAATACGCCGCCTATAGTGCCACAGCATATAAAGCGTTATTCCATCGAAAAACATGTAAAAAATAATGAAAAGCGGATGTAATTTCTGCGTAAAAACCTGATTAACATTATCATCAATAGGTGTTGTTTTTATGACTATAAGAAAAACTTGGTACATAACAACTAAAATAAGGATGCCAAAGGCCAGTGTTTTTAACCGTCTAATCCTTACACCAGCAAGGATGGTTGTGAGGATATAAATCGCCACACTCGCCCCAGTGAATCCAAAACTCATCACACTCACCGCGAGGCTCACTATTAAGGGATTAACCTCCGAAAGAAGCAATGCCACTTGCACTAGAAGCGATCCAATATTCCATAAAGTGACCATAAGCAAAAAAACCGCGAAGAATTGATTTAATTCTTTCCGTGCATCATGCCACAAAGTAATAATAAGAAAACCTAAAGCAAGCGAGATTGTCAGACCATTTGCCAACAATGTCACCGCACTAAGTGTCACCATAAAATGTTTCCAAAGATATTAGATGGGATTTTTCAGCCTTTAACAGAATTTGTTGGTGGCTGTTTCTCGAATCGATAACCAACACGATGCTCAGTTAAAATGTAAACCGGATTCGCGGCATCAGGTTCAATTTTCCGGCGTAATTGACTGATATAAACACGGGGATAGTAAATGTCGTCTACATATTCCTGCCCCCAGACCTGCTCTAAAAGGTCACGCTGGGTAACAACACGTCCCGAATTTTCCATGAGGACCGCCAGCAGCTTAAACTCAGTAGGTGTCAAATGGATTTTTCGCCCATTAACATAGACATGCCGCCTATGAAGATCAACGCTTAAATGACCGTCGTTATACCCCTGTTCCTGATCGCTAGAAATGATCTGTGAGCGCCGCAGCAAGGCTTTTACCCGCGCAACAAATTCATTCAGACGCACAGGCTTAATCAGATACTCATCCGCGCCAGCGTTCAGACCTTCAATCACATCATCTTCCGTGACAGCCTGTGCCGAAAGCATCATTACAGGGGTATCAGCCACCTCACGAATGCGACGACAAACCGTCAATCCGTCCATACCGCCAGGCATGATAATATCCAAAATCACAAGATCAGGTTTAAAGCTGTGAAAAGTCCGCAGCCCTTCTAAACCATCCCCACACAAAGCAACATCAAAGCCATCCCGCCGCAACTTGCGACCAAGGGCATCCCGTATAGCTTGTTCGTCATCAACAATGAGTACTTTCATAGTTGTAGTTTAACATCACCCAATTATTGCCACAAGTCCACTAAACCCCAAATCATAGAGCAAACGTCAGGTTGAGGGTGACATTGTTGGTTATAATATTGGAACATTATCGTGAAATTCCAGAAAGGCAACCCAATGAATATCCACCGAAGATTACTAAGGACAATAGTCCTTTTCAATATACTACTCTTGTTGGCACTCGCTGTAAGTGCTTGCAACCTTACCGCCGCACCTGAAGAACAACTCGACGTGACTAACGTACCCACTAATGATGGAAATCCCACCCGTACCCCCTCCTCGAACAGCAATTTACCTACAGCTCGGGCTGTAACCCAACTTCCCGTGCCGACCTCCCGCGTTCCTTTTGGCGGAACGGCTGTCTCTGTTTTACCACAGCCTATTTTGCTGCCGACGATTACACCTTTACCCCTTAGCATCGTTATCCTGTCGCCCATCCCCGGCAATGTGGTTGCTAGTAATGTTCAAGTACTTGGTGCAGCCAGCCACCCACAGTTTCTCCAATATCAACTCGAATATGGCCCAGATAATCCCAGTAACCTTTGGTATCCAGCAACCGGCATCATTCAAACACCCGTCACAACCTATGGCTTACTTGGCATCTGGAATACAACGACCTTTCCTGATGGCGTTTATCAACTACGTTTACGTGTCTTTCTCCGTGATGGCAGTAATCTAACCACTGTTGTAAACAATATCCGTGTCCAAAATCAAGCACCAACCCCTATCCCCACAGCCACCCTCACCATACCCCGTCCCATTGCCGCCTTTACACAAGATCGCGCAACGGGTAACGCGCCTTTAGTTGTACGCTTCTTCAATCAATCCAGCGGCGATATCACAAGCTACAACTGGAATTTCGGCGATGGTGGCCTGAGCAGCGAATCAAATCCTGTGCATACTTATAATGCACCCGGTCTTTACAACGTCACTTTGACCGTAAATGGCGCTGGTGGAAGCTCGAATGTATCTCGTCAAATTAGTGTACAAAGCGTCTCCGCACCCGTTGCAGCATTCACCCAAGATCGTGCTAGCGGCCCCCCACCCCTCAACGTTCAATTTACAAATCAATCGACAGGCGCTATCACAACTTACGCTTGGAATTTTGGCGATGGCGCGATCAGCGATCAACCCAGCCCATCGCACCAATATATGACTGTTGGCACCTATAACGTCATCCTCCAAGTTGTTGGCCCCGGCGGCTCATCCTCCGCCACACGCCAGATCACCGTTACAAATACCCAGATTCCGCCCCCCGTTGCTGCATTTACACCCAACACGCCCATCAGTGGTGATGTTCAACTTACCGTTCAATTTGAGAACACCTCGACAGGCAATATCACCAGCTATAATTGGAACTTCGGAGATGGAACGGGCAGTGTGGAAGAAAATCCTGCACATATTTTTACTGCCGCAGACCAATATACGGTCATTCTAACGGTTGTCGGTCCCGGCGGACAAGATACAGCGGAAATCACTGTAGAAGTTATTCAACCACCGGACGCACCCACAGCAAGTTTCGACATTCAAGGCGAATCAAGCGGAAACGCCCCCTTCACTGTGACTTTTAGCAATACGTCACAAGGCAACATTGAACAAACTTTGTGGGATTTCGGCGATGGTCAAACCAGCGATAGTGCAGACGCAACGATTACGCACGAATTTGCTGATGCAGGGACATACAATGTCACATTGACTGTTTCCAATACAAGCGGAAATGATGCCTTCACTTCAACTATCACAGCCCTAGCCGAAGAGCAACCCCTTACCGCGCTGTTTATCGCTAATCCAACAGGTGGCACAGCCCCGGTCATCATTACCTTCACGAACCAATCAACGGGAGACAACCTCACCTTCCAATGGAACTTTGGCGATAACACAACCGGCAGCAACAGCGAAGCCAGTTTTACCCATGAATATGCCAGTGCAGGCAATTATACAGTCACACTTACAGCAACAGATCGCAACACAGGAAATTCTGATGACTATCAGCTACCCATCCAAATAAGCGCTCCCGTGCAACAACCGCCTCTCACTGCCGACTTTACGGCTGTGGAAAACCCCGCATTGACGTTTACATTTACTGCAGCGGCTTCTGGTGGCACAGCGCCCTATACTTTCACATGGGACTTTGGCGACGGTCAAGTAGGTAATGGCGAGTCTGTCATCCATACGTATGCGACTGGCACGGAATATGATGTGCAACTCACAGTAGCCGATAGTGCAGGCACAACCCCCGCCGTGAGCAACCAAACCATTACGGCGACCTCGCCTAGCCAACCCATCACCGCCAACTTTACCGCTGTAGAAGACCCCGCCCTAACCTTCACATTAAACGCGACTGCTTCTGGCGGCGTTGCACCATATACATTTACATGGGATTTTGGCGACTCACAAGTGGGTAACGGACAGTCTGTTAGCCATACCTATGCGGTGGGTGGGCCGTATCCTGTTCGTCTGACAGTGACAGATAGTATCGGCAGCACCCCCGCTATTGTTGACCAAATGCTCACGGCAACTTCCGCAGCACAACCTCTCTCCGCCTCATTCAATGCAGTGGAAGACCCAGCGCTGACATTCACATTTAATGCTACCGTATCCGGCGGCACGGAGCCTTATACCTTAACGTGGGACTTCGGCGACGGACAATTCGGTGATGGACAATCAACCACCCACACCTATGCAGCAGGCGGCACATACACAGTCATACTTGCCGTCACAGATGCCACCGGCGCAACGACTTCATCGGAGCAGGACATTACCGCTACAGCAGCGGCTGAACCCGGCTTGCAGGAATCAACACCGATTTTACCAACCAACATCGGCAGCTACTTCAACACGCTGAACCCGGTTTATCAAGCTGGCCTCGTACTGCCTGTCCCCAATCGACGCGACGCATTCACCATTGTGGGCGACGATACCGCCGCATCAGCCGCATTCCTGCGCCCCTTCGCCAATAACACGCCACCAACTTATCTGCTGGATGATACAACCAGCAGCCTGCAAGCCCTGATCGACCAATTTAACACGACAAGCAGTTTTACCCATGTTAGCGTCGCGGCAGGCGCGGGCTTCACCGCACAAACCCTGCTTGACCCCGGCAATATTCAAAGTGGGCAGTGTGACCAACCCGGCGAAACACTGATTCAATGCGAGTTGCGTTTAGCACAAGCAAGTATTGTAATCATCAATATTGGCTACGCTGATACGCTGCAACAAACAGACCCGACTGCATTTAGCAATCAATTGGCACAAATCATACAAACGGCTTTAAACAGCGGCGTTGTCCCGATTGTGAACACCATCTACCCACGTACAGGTGATGCGACTACATTTGAGCAAACACGCCTCATCAACGACGCAATCATCAATACTGCTAACGCCATGAATGTCCCGATTTTCAACCAATGGTTGGCATTTAACGGTTTACCAGACAGCGGCCTATATGCAGATAATACACCTACCGTAGATACGAGTGTCACCGAAGGCGCGGGTTTCTTAACCGCAGCGACAACCTTCGGTGCAAATCTCCGCAATTACTACATGCTGACGCTGCTAGACCTGCTTTACAATTCAGTGCTTCGGTAAACCAAACTCCCATCAAATACCTAACGAGCGCCTTCTTTTGGAGGGCGCTCGCCTTCATCAGCCAGCCCTCAGCCTTGTCGAAACATCAAACTCTTTTTTATACTACGGAGGAAAGGAAAGCCAAGTGAGCAAAATTAAACACGGTGCATCACAAATATCAACGCCAGAGAAATCGGTTATGCCATCGCTAATCGAGATCGAAATAGCGGAAGGGCTAGAGTTTGTGACCCGTGATGAAGTCACAAGTAAATTAGATGTCAAAGTCACAACGGGAAAAGGCGCAGTATCATTTCTATATACAAGCCATCTAAAACGACTTTTGGGCTTAAACACCGCCCACAGCATCTATCTCGTTCTACATTTTGATGTCCCGCGTCCGCGTGCGCTCTTGGGTCACGAACATTTTCAGCGTATTTTACACGCTATCGAAACAGTTCTTAAATTACATCCCACTCAGCATTTTCAAACCCTTCATATCAGCGCGGCTGGGGCAGAATCGTCTGTGATGATACGCATTAAAGATGAAATTGCCGTACAAACTGGATTAAAAGTAAACGTTGAGGCGGGTGATTTAATGTTAAGGATCCGCAGATCAGGGGATGGATGGGATGTTCTTATCCGGCTCACACCACGCCCACTGGCAACCCGTGACTGGCGCATTTGCAACTTTGAGGGGGCGCTGAATGGCCCAACAGCACATTCACTCATTAGGTTGCTTAACCCGAAACCTGAAGAGGTCTTTTTGAATCTGGCTTGTGGTTCTGGAACACTCTTGATTGAAAGACTTACCGCTTGTCCAGCACAACACGTTATTGGTGTAGATAATGCACCTCACGCGCTCCAATGTTGCCAAGCCAATATCATGGCAGCAAAATATGATGAAAAGATCACATTACTCTTGGCTGATGCCAAAAAATTACCTTTAGCTAACCAAAGTATAGATGCTATCGCCGCTGATTTGCCTTTTGGACAATTGGTCGGTACGCATAAAGAAAACTCGGCGCTTTATCCGGCAATCCTAAAAGAAGCCTCGCGCGTTGCCCAAATTGGTGCTTGCTTCGCGTTGATAACGCACGAAATCCGGCTGATCGAAGAAGTTTTGGCACGTCAATCCCAATGGGTTGTAGAAAACACATTACCTATCTCTCTGCGTGGTTTACATCCACGCATTTATCTCCTGCGTCGCCAGTAAAATGATGAGTAACGAATGATGATTAGATATACAAAGCAGTTTAGCTTATGGGTTGCTTTTGTCGCGCTCACTTATGTCATTATGGGATGTGCATCCACACCACCCGTCCAGCCAATGGTCGTATCACTCGTCGTGGATGGTCAAGAGCGAGCGTATCCTGAAACCGAGCCGATCACCGTAGACCAATTTCTCAGAGAGGCCGAAGTCGAACTTGGGCAGCTTGATCGCGTGAATCCGCCCCCTGTAACGCAAATCAGCGATGGAATGCGGATTGAAGTCGTGCGTGTACGGGAGCAAGAAGAATGTGAGGATTCTGAAATTCCTTATCAGGAAGTTACCCTCCTCTACGAAGGGTTGCAACCCGGCGAACAGCGCGAAGGACAAGCTGGACGCAACGGCGTTGTCCAAATCTGCTACCGTGTAGAAATCGTGAACGATCAACCCAGCGAGCGTGTAGAAACCACACGAACCATCACCTCCAATCCACAAGATCATATCGTCTACGTCGGGCCAACCACCGAGCTAGAACCTGTCCCGATTAATGGTACACTCGCCTATATCAGTAACCGCAACGCATGGCTTATTCGCGGCAGCAGCACCACCCGTCGTCCATTGACTTCAAGCAGTGATCTCGATCAAGCGGTTTTTAGCCTCTCTCCTGATGGGCGGCAGTTATTGATTGCTAGAGAACGTGATGCATCTATCACCTTTAGCAACCAACTATGGCTCATCACAGATACCAACAACGAAGCCCTCCAACCCGTTCAACTGACCCCACAAGATGTCCTTTACGCCGAATGGGTGCCGGGAAGGCCCAATACCATTAGTTATTCACGCGCCGAGCCTCGGCAGGGGCCACCCGGTTGGCAGTCCCTCAATGATCTTTGGCTGACACGCATTGACCCGTTTACCGGCATAGAGATCGACATTGAACAAATTTTACAACAGGACATCGGCGGCTTGTTCGGCTGGTGGGGAACACAATATGAATGGTCGCCGGACGGACAAAGGCTCGCTTGGGTTCGTGCAGATTCGGTGGGATTGGTCGATTTTGAAAGCAAAACCCTCAGCCCGCCAATCCTTGAGTATCCTCTGCTGAATCCTCTGAGTGATTGGTCATGGCGTACAACAATTTCTTGGTCAGCCGATAGCAGCCTCATCGCCACAACGATTCACGGTACCCCCATCGGCACAGAATCCCCCGAAACCAGCCCCGTATTCAATATTGCCATCGCATCAACCGATAGCACTTTTTCAACCAATATCCTAAATAGTGCAGGCATTTGGTCTGCCCCGCGCTATTCACCCGAATTCACTACGCCCGGCAGCGAATTTCCCAAAGGCTATCTTGCCTACTTACGCGCCCGTGAACCGTATGAGAGTATCAATGGTGACTATGATTTGATCATCGCAGACCGTGACGGCAGCAATGCCCGCGTGATATTTCCAGAAGAAGGCAGCCCCGGCTTAACGGCACAGCAGTTCGCCCAAGATTTCACTTGGAGTCCTGATGGAAGGCAAATCGCCTTTATATATCAGGGCAATTTATGGATTGTTGATGTCGAAACCGGAGTCTCGCATCAAATTACCCAAGATAACGGCGCATCCAAACCTGTATGGATGCGATAATGCGCTCAAAAACACAGCCTTCTAAACCTGCATCGATGCGAAACGTTATCATCTTTGTGTGCGCGGTAATGGCCTTCTTAGGGAGTATCGCCGCCGCATTTGCCACCCGTCAAGAACGCGATTTTAATCTTCGCGGGTATATAGATGCCACACAAACACAGGAACTGCCGTTTCGTATTGCGCGTTTAGGGGTAAATGCCGATTTAACACAATATACACCAGACGAATTACAGCAAAATCTGATATGGATGGAACAAGCACATATCAAATGGATTCGCCAAGAATTTCGTTGGGATGAGATTGAACGTAATCAAGGCGAATTTGATTGGATACAATCGGACGCAATTGTCAATGCGGTGAATTTACACCCTAAATTACGTTTAGTCGCAGTATTATTGCATACACCAGTATGGGCGCGAACTGACCAAAAACCTTCACTTTCCACCGCGCCACCTGATGACCCAGCGTTATTTGGCGAATTTTCCCGCGTTTTCACACAACGTTACGGGAATTCAATTGATTTTTATCAAGTTTGGGATGAACCCAACATAGCTCTTGGCTGGGGTGGTTTACCCCCTCGTGCTGCCGATTACACGGCACTGCTTCAATCTGCCTATCAAGCCATTCATAACGAAGATTCAAATGCAACCGTCATCGCGGCTGGTTTAGCCCCCACTGTTGAAACGGGGCCTCTAAATTTCCGAGATGATATTTACCTTCATCAGCTTTATGCTAACCAAGCCAGCGCGTATATGGATGCCGCGTCTGGCAAGGCTTATGGCTTTAATTTGCCGCCGTCGGATCGAACCGTTTCGGTGGATGTATTAAATTTTTCACGCATAATCGCCTTGCGCGAAATCATGGTTGCCAATGGGGAAGCTAATAAGCCGCTTTGGATCAGCCATTGGGGATGGAACAGCTTGTCATCTGATAGGCAAGGCGATAGTTCACCTTGGGGAGAAGTCACTCAAGAACTACGATCAGCATATACGCAAGACGCGCTTGACCGCGCCGAGCGCGAATGGCCTTGGTTGGGCGGCATGATTTTGCAGACTTGGCAACCTATCGCCGAAGAAAATAATCCAATCTGGGGTTTTTCGCTGATTGGGCAGGACGGTTTACCCGGAACACTATGGGACGAACTTGCTGCACGTCAGACAATAAACAGTGCGACCAACGGCTTATTCAGACCACAAAATCCTTTCACAAGTTACAATGGCATTTGGACGTTTAGCGACATTGGCGCGGATATAGGTTGGGTTGAAGACAGCCGCCTTGAATTCGATTTTACAGGTCAAGCTATTTCGCTTTTACTACGACAAGATAATTATGTGGCCTATCTCTATCCCTTAATTGATAGGCAGCAAGCCAACGCCCCACCACGCGATGCTGCCGGCAATGCCTATATCCTTCTCACAAGCAGCAGCCTCATGCCAGAAATTTCGCTCGTTCCAGTCGCACGTAACCTAGCCGAAAACCAACACACCCTGCACGTTATCGCAGATGAACTCGTCCCCGATGAAGCCAATAATCGCTGGCCTTTAGTCGGATTCGCAGTCAGCTCCGGTGACTTAACTGCCCCTTATAATCGCCAGATTGCGATTGGATGGGTTACGGCAACAATCGCCTTTATCAGCGCGATGGTTAGTGGAATTGGACTAAATTGGATAGGGATAACACGCCCGATAGGTCGAGTTTGGCGTTGGATGAATCAAGCCGGACAAGTGATCTTTGGTGCGTTCACTTCGCTGGCTTTGCTGTTTGGGATGCTCATCACTTTCGGCGACTCAACCCCCGCAGTATTCCGCCGCGATTCGGTTCAACTTGTGCTATCGGTGCTGACGAGTGGCTTCATCCTCCTCCAACCAGGTTTCATCCTTACCCTGATCGCGGCTTTAGTGCTGTTGATTATTATTTTCAATCGGTTGGAAATCGGCCTGATGCTTATTATTTTCTGGGCACCCTTCTTTCTGTTTCCTGTAGAGCTTTATCGATTTGCCTTCCCCCTAGCAGAAATCGTATTATGGATTAGCGTTGCCGCATGGATTTTACGTTTACTGGCGGATGCCGGAAAAACCAAAAAATCAAAAACGACACAACGTTTTAACCTCGTGACTTTAGATTATGTTGTGTTGGCATGGGTAATTATTGGTTTTGTCTCATTAACTTGGGCGGAAAAAAAATCACCTGCGATAACAGAATTACGCACACTCATCCTTCAATCTGTTTTGTTTTATGCCATTCTGCGAACAATTCCCTTCAAGCGTAATACTATTCTGCTGTTGGTCGATGCACTTGTGGCGGCAGGCTTGGCGGTTGCCGTTATCGGATTATTTCAATATGTGCGCGGCGAAGCCATTATTACGGCTGAAGCAGGTGCAGGCCGTCTTGCCAGCGTTTATGGCTCACCCAATAATGTTGGCCTCCTGTTAGGCCGCTGTATCCCTTTTGCCTTTGCTTTTTTGCTCAGCCCCATTGATCGCAACCGACGTATACTTTCTGGGATTGTTTTAGCCACCATGGGAACAGCCGTTGTCCTCAGCCAAAGCGCAGGTGCGTTGTTCATCGGCATCCCGACGGCAGTTGCGGCAGTCTTATTGCTTCGCTTCCGCCAACGCGCAATTTTGCCCCTTTTTGGCTTAATCCTGCTTTTTGTGGTTGGTCTTATGTTAGTGCAGACATCACCGCGTTTTTCCCGGCTTTTCACCCTGTCTGAAGGCACAAATTTTTATCGGTTACGGGTATGGCAAAGCACATTGAATATCCTAGCCGACTACCCCATTACAGGTCTCGGCTTAGATCAATTCCTTTATGCCTTTCGCGGTCAATATATTCTGCCGGATGCTTGGCAAGAACCCACGCTCTCGCATCCCCACAATATTTTGCTGGATTTCTGGGTTAGGCTGGGGATTTTCGGGGTATCTATTCTGATCGCATTCCTCATTGTATTTTGGCGTAACGCCCGCGCAAACTATCGTTTGTATAGAGATCACGACCAAATCCTGTTTGCAATTACTATCGGCCTAATCGGGAGTATGATTAATCTTTTGGCGCATGGTTTGGTCGATAACAGCGTCTATGTGCTTGATTTAGCCACTATTTTTATGCTCCTTATGGGGCTTTGCTTAAGGTTAACGAACACCAGTGCTATTGACTAATCACTTTTGATGGCGTGTAATAAGAAAATCAACTGATTGGAGTCCGCATTATGAAGGCAAAAGTAAACAAAGTTACGCTTCAACTCACTCAAGGTGATATATTAGCTTTGTCCACTGCTGCAATTGTGATGGTTACTGACCCCAATATCAACGTGAGTGAAAAGTTAGCTGCCAAAGCAGGCACCCTTGTGCAAGAACAGGCTGCACAAATCGGCTGGAGTGATGTCGGCACCGCAGTAATTACAGACGCAGGTCAATTACTAGGGGTAGAGAAAATTATTCATGCCGTTGCACCACGCTGGGGAGAAGGCAGTGAGCGCGGCAAATTAGCCAATACAACTTGGGCATGTCTAGCTCTAGCAGAAGAAAATGCGCTTAAATCGCTTGCGCTTCCTGCCATTTCTACGGGGACATTCGGCTATCCCCTAGAAAATTGTGCAACGACCATGCTGGCAAAGATTATTGATTACACATTCGAGGACCTTAAAAACCTTCGCACAATCATCCTTTGCCTCGAAGACGATGCCGCCTACGAGATTTTCCGGCTCGAATTGCTGCGCCAACTTCAAGACCTTAAAGAAACTGGCGAAGGTCAAATCCACGTTTAATCCTCATTACACCAGCGCACGAATAAGCCTTAAGTTATTTTTAGTTGATTTGTGTGGTAAAATCCCCCGAGATTTCGCTTCTTTCATTATCGACTAGGGAGGGTAAGCATTGCGCGTTCTTATTACAGGCGGAGCAGGCTTTTTAGGCTCACACCTTTGCGATCGTTTTATCGCAGAAGGTCACACGGTTGTCGCTATGGACAACCTTATTACAGGGAACACCCGTAACATCGCCCATTTAGCGGGCACCCCTGATTTTTCATTCATCAAACATGACATCACAGATTATATCTTTTTGGATGGTCCAGTCGATGCAGTCATGCACTTCGCCTCCCCCGCCAGCCCAATTGATTACCTCAAGCTGCCGATTCAAACGCTCAAGGTTGGCGCATTAGGGACTCATAACGCATTAGGACTGGCATTGGCGAAAAAGGCAAAATTCGTCCTAGCCTCTACCTCCGAAATTTATGGCGACCCGTTGGAGCATCCGCAAAAAGAAACCTATGTAGGCAACGTTGATACGATTGGGCCTCGCGGCGTTTATGACGAGGCAAAACGTTATGCCGAAGCCTTGACAATGGCCTACCACCGCACTCATGGCGTAGACACCCGTATAGTGCGTATTTTTAACACTTATGGCCCAAGGATGCGGTTGGATGACGGACGTGTCGTGCCGAATTTTATCGGTCAAGCATTACGTGATGAAGCGCTTACCGTCTACGGCGACGGCGCACAAACACGCAGCTTTCAGTACGTGTCTGATCTTGTCGAAGGCGTTTATCGATTGCTGATGTCGGAATATACCGACCCGGTAAATATCGGGAATCCCAATGAAATGTCGATTCTCCAGTTTGCCCAAGTAGTGAATCAACTAACTGATAATCCCACCGGAATCATCTATCAGGATGAACGTATTAAGGGCGATCCCCAAACCCGCCGTCCAGACATCACCCGCGCACAGACGATCTTAAAGTGGGAACCTAAAGTTGAGTTACATGAAGGGCTAGAGAAAACCATCGCTTATTTTAAAGAGGTGGTGTGAACCGAATAGCCGTTCTTTCTCCCCTTGGGGATAAATTATGCTTCGCAGTATTACCGATTCTAGTTGCGGTCAGTATGGGTTTATTGACCGCAACCCAACCCCCCGCGTTAATGCTTGTTTTATTCGGGGTTGCCTCCCTCATTCTACTTTTAACTATTACACCCTTCTCGGCATTTATGCTGCTCATGATTCTTACGCCGATGCGGACGTTGATTCAGACAGAATCCAGTTTTCAACTTCCGCTGGAAATTGGACAGTTAACGGTTTTAGTGATGATGGCTGCGTGGGCAGTCCATCGCATCGTACATGGGCGCAAATTGCTGGATTTTACGTGGTCGTCGATTTATATACCGCTCATCGGGTTTATCACCATTGGCGGTTTAACAATACTCAATGCGATTTCTGTAGGTGCTTGGCTTAATGAATGGCTGAAATGGGTCTTGATGCTCATCATGGCCGTTTTGGTCGTCAGCATAGCAGGAAAATTGCGTTGGGAATGGCTCGTGTTGGGCTTAGTGATGGCGGGTATAGCAAATGCCTTGATTGGATTTTATATCTTTTTTGGCGGCAGCGGTGCGCTCCATTTACTCATCAACAATCGCTTCTTCCGCGCTTTTGGAACTTTCGGACAGCCGAATCCTTTCGGCGGATTCATGGGGCTGCTCGCTCCACTCGCCCTAACCGCTGCTTTGGGCTATTTAATGATCTTCTGGTCACGCTGGCGACAAACAAAGCAAATAGCTATTGAACTTATTATTCCCCTCATTTTCTACAGTAGTGCATTCGTTTTGATTGCTGGTGGCGTGATTATTTCCTGGAGCCGGGGAGCATGGTTGGCATTTGTCGTATCTATAGCCATGATTATGGTCGCCCTGCCGCGTAAAATTTGGCAAGGCTTAGGCTTGCTTTTCGCAGCGAGTCTACTCATTGCCGGATTATGGCTAACCGGAAAACTGCCTATAAGCATCGCTGAACGGATACAAAGCTCAACTGCGGAATTGTTCACCTTCGACGATGTTCGGGCATTAGATATTACACCAGAAAATTATGCTGTTGTAGAACGCCTAGCACACTGGCAAGCAGCGACCAATATGGCTTGGAATAATCCTTGGTTTGGCGTAGGGTTGGGCAATTACGAAGCCGCTTATGCGCGTTATCGCCTCATTAATTGGGATATGGCGCTAGGCCATGCCCATAATTCCTACTTGAATGTTTTAGCCGAGACTGGCATTATAGGATTAAGTGTTTATGTTGTATTGTGGATAAGTATTGTTTACTTTACTTGGTGGACGAGAAAACATCCTGATCTGATCGCTCGATATGTTGCTGTCGGTTTGCTTGGAACATGGACTTATATGACTGTCCACAGCTTGACCGATAACCTTTACGTCAATAACATTTTTCTACATTTAGGCGTGATGTTAGGAATTTTAGCCACGCTTTATGGGCAAACATGGAAAAGTTACAAGGTTGGAGCTAATGACCCAAGTTAACGCGAACATGATTGATGAACTCAATCCCCCTAAAACAGGGATTCGCAGCCCATTCGATACGCCGATTCGCATAATTGCCCAACGTTTTGGCAGTAAATCCAAAGAAATCGAACGATTTCTTAAATTTGCTGTTGTGGGTGTCAGTGGCGCGGTCATAGATTTAGGGATGGTTATCCTCCTTCAAGCAACCATTCTTCCGCCCAAACCTGATGTCACTTTTGACATAAATGTGACCATAGCGACCTCAATTGCGTTTATATGCGCTGTCTTGAGTAATTTCGTCTGGACAAGGCTGTGGGTTTATCCAGATTCACGCTCAAAATCCGTCCGGCGGCAGTTGGCGCTTTTTACAACCTTTAGCGCTATCGGTGGTATTGCGCGTGCTTCTTGGATTACTTTTTCATACAGTTTCATCGGTCATGCGCTCATGCCCATCGCACTACCGATCATCCATACCATACGTCCTGCTTACATACCATCGCTTTCAGCCGAAGAAAAGATCGGCACAATCGCAGCGCAGTTAGTCGGGATGGTCGTTATCATGGTGTGGAATTTCTCTATCAATCGCTACATCACATATAACGATGTGACATAAATTGCCAAAGATTGCGATTGATTACACCCCCGCCTATGAGCAAGGTGGCGGCATCGGGCGTTATGTGCGAGAGTTAGTGTCTGCGCTGGCGAATCAAGACGCGGTTACAGACTATCGTTTGTTTGTCTCCGGCGCTCAACATAAAAATCTTCCCCCTGCCCCACGAACCAATTTCGTATGGAAACCTACCCGAATAAATCCCAAGTGGTTAGCACGAATTTGGCATCGGGCGCAGATTCCAATTCCCATTGAAATCTTCACAGGCAAAAATGATCTTTTCCACGCGACAGATTTTGTGCTGCCCCCGGTTCGATCAAATACACGTACGCTTTTAACCGTCCACGATTTGTCGTTTGTGCGCGTTCCAGAGGCTGCTAGTCCCAGCTTAAAAGCCTATCTGGATATAGTCGTGCCGCGTTCTGCCAAACGTGCCGATCATATCCTAGCGGACTCGCAAGCGACCAAAGAAGATTTGATTGAGCTTTATCGTCTTCCCGAAAATAAAATTACGGTGTTGTTGAGTGGGGTAGATCAGCGCTTTCACCGTTTATCTGCTTCTTTACTGACTATGCGAACTAAATATCAGATTGAGAAGCGGCCTTATATTTTCTCAGTAGGTACAGTTCAACCCCGCAAAAATTATGTTCGCTTAGTAGATGCGTTGGCTAACTTACGTAACCGTGGCTATGACATTGATCTTGTGATTGCTGGCGGACGTGGCTGGCTAGAAGATCCGTTGCATCACATCATTACAGATAAAAAGATGCAAGAGCATGTGCATTTAATTGGCTTCGTAGAAGATGCCGATTTGCCAGCCTTATACAGCGCCGCGACCTGTGTCGCGTTTCCCTCCTTGTATGAAGGCTTCGGCTTGCCTATCCTGGAAGGCATGGCCTGCGGAACACCCGTCCTCACGTCACAAGTTTCATCCCTTCCAGAAGTCGCCGGAGATGCCGCGATTATGGTCGATCCCTATAACGTTGATGAGATCATTGATGGCCTCCAGCGCCTCATAAGCGATACCTCATTACGCTCAGACTTGATCCAAAAAGGCTACGAACAAGCTAAACGCTTCACTTGGAAGGCTTCCGCCAAGTATCTCCAGCAGGTCTACGCGCAAGTATTAGGCTGAATTTTCTCCTAAAAACCGCTTCAATGTTATAATGCCTATGTTCATCTACTTAAAATGTTGGAAAAAATTATGAGCGAACAAGGCAAACGTATCGCTGACTCACGGGTTACGTTAAGCGCATTAATGGGGCCGCAAGATACCAATGGGTTGGGCAATGTTCATGGCGGAGTCATCATGAAAATGGTCGATGAAGCGGGTGGCATAGCAACCATGCGCCATGCCCGCCGTCCAACTGTCACAGTAGTGATGGATTCAATGACGTTTGTGCATCCGGTGCGCGTTGGAATGCTGGTGGAATGCCGCGCTGAACTCACCTTTGTTGGACGTACTTCGATGGAAGTTCGCGTTGAAGTCGTGATGGAAAATCCACTCGAAGGTACATCCCTCACGACCAATACAGCCTATTTGGTCTATGTCGCCTTAGACGAAACAGGCAAACCCACCCCCGTACCATCACTCATTTATGAAACCTATGAAGAACAGGCTCGCGCTGAAGAAGCCAAAAATCGACAAGAGTATCGCAAACATCAAAAATCCAGAGAAACCACAGCATGATGACCGAAAAAAAGCCCACCTCCGCACTACTGCGTATGCTGGAAGACATTGGCCCAAGCAAAGTGCTGGAGGCCGCCGCGCCGGATTTAGGATTAGCCGATCATCATCCGTTTCCTTTTCTCGCCATCGTTGGGCAGATCGAAATGCGTACTGCACTGATGCTGTCCATCATCAATCCGGCGATTGGCGGTGTGCTGCTTATTGGGCCGCGTGGCACAGGCAAAACAACGGCAGTTCGCAGCTTAACCGCAATTCTGCCAGAAGCCGAAGTGAGCGATTGTGAAGAAGGCGTTTTACCGGAAGACTTGCAACAGCCCGATGCAAAACTGCTTTATCCCGATTGTTACGAGAAACACGAAGCCGGAGAATCTATTTCTCACTATGAAAACGTCAAGCTGGTTGAGCTACCCTTAAATGCACGATTAGAGGATGTCGTTGGTGGGATTAACGAGCGTATTGCCGTACAGCGCAACACAATCCGGCTGGAACGCGGCATTTTAGGCCGTGCTGATCGCAATCTGCTTTATATTGACGAAGTAAATCTGCTTGACGATCAAATTGTCGATGCGATTTTAGATGCCGCCGCACAAGGCAGCTACAGCGTCCGGCGTGGCGCGATGATCGGCACTTACCGCTCACGTTTTGTCTTAATCGGGTCGATGAATCCCGAAGAGGGCCGCCTTCGCCCACAAATTTTAGACCGCTTTGGTTTACGGGTGAATGTGCGTGGTCTCACCAACAAAGAAGAACGTTTAGAGGTCTATAAACGTGTCCGCACCTATCGAAATAATCCAACTCAATTTATTCAACAATGGCAAATCGCCACGACAGAAGCCCTAGAAGAAGTCATGGTCGCCCGCGAACTTCTAAAAGAGACAACTTTACAGGACGACGCGATTGATCTCGGCTTGCGATTGGTACAAGAACTCGACATCGACTCGCATCGCGCCGAATACAGCTTGTTTGAAGCGGCTCGCGCTTATGCTGCCGCTGATGGGCGCAGCAAAGTGACGACACCCGATATTCGTGCCGTCGCGCCGATGGCATTACGTCAGCGTCGGAGCGAATTTATGGCAAACTTTTTTGAATTACAACAGGAAGAAGATGATAAAATCCGCGTCTCAATCGACAAAATCCTTGGTTAAAACGTTAACCTTGAACGTCAATAACTTATTCTGGCTGTGCATTATCATCGCCATTATTGGCTATAATCTGCCCTGGATAGTAAGCAAAGGTGCAAGCCTAACCTATGGCGCTTACGATCTGGCAGAATGGAGCAGCCTGAACCCCTCCGTCCGCAGCAGCAGCTTGCTGTTAACGAGTTTGCTACTGCGGTTGCCGCCCTTGTGTCTCGCCTTAGCCATTGGTTTTCGTGCACATAAATTCTTTTCGATAAATGCGCTGCTGATTATCATTATTACGATAACGCTCCTTCCACCACTTGAATTTCTCACCCAATTTCGTGATGATCCTAATCACCGCCAGCAGTTTTATATCGCTGTCGCCACGCTAATTGGTGGGGCATTAGGGCTAAGTGGGTTACTACGAGGCAGGCAATGGCTAGGGACAGCATTTTCGTCGTTTTTGGGGATCAGCGTGAGCGTTATCGGACTCATACAAACCTACAATCTGATGCGAGGATTTAATTTACCGGTTCAGATTGGGATTGGCATGTTTACAATTGTGGCGGCTCTTTTGGGAATTTTGGTCTTAGCAATTACAGATCAAGTGCAGGATAGCTTATAAACAACTACCCTGCACTACTCGTTCCACTAGGAGGGAATCATCCGCGAGCCGATATATTCTACGGCCTGCCCTACTGTCTCAATCTTTTGGGCATCTTCATCGGTGATTTCGCCACCGAACTCTTCTTCAAAAGCCATGATAAGCTCGACAAGATCAAGGGAATCCGCCTCAAGATCATTGCGAAAATGGGCAGTGGTCGTCACACGATCCAGATCGACACCCAATAAATCCACAACGATACTTTTCACCCGTTCTTCGACTGATGCCATATCCAACCCTCCTCCACACGGAGAACTTATTTTTAGAGAATTAAACAAGCGCAGATTATAACGATAATGCCCTGCTCTGCCAGTCCAGACATTGACACACCCCCCGTTCATCGTTACGATTTGCACTCAACTTCACTGTAAGGAACAATTTTTAATGACTAACGTTACGGAAACACCCACGACTGAAAGCCGCAAAGCAGAGCATATTCGTATTAACCTCGAAAAAGATGTCCAATTTCCTCGCTTGACCACAGGTTTAGAAAATTACCGCTTCCTGCACCACGCCCTCCCAGAAATTAACTTAAACGATGTGGATAGCACCGTCACCCTCTTCGGCAAAAAACTGAGCGCCCCGATTCTCATTTCTTCGATGACGGGCGGAACCCGCATGGCGCATAATATCAACCAAAATCTCGCGGAAGCGGCCCAAGCTACCAACATCGCCATGGGACTAGGTTCGCAACGCGCAGCAATTGAAGATTCCACGCTTGCTTACAGCTATCAAGTCCGTTCCATCGCGCCGGATATTCTCTTGTTTGCAAATGTCGGCGCGGTTCAGCTTAATTACGGTTACGGGGTAACACAGTGTCAACGTGCAGTTGATATGGTCGAGGCCGATGCGCTTATCTTGCATTTTAACGTGCTGCAAGAAGCGGTTCAGCCCGAAGGCGATGTGAACTTCGCCGGATTGTTGGCGAAAGTCGAAGAAGTGTGCAAAAAAGTGAGTGTCCCGGTGATTGCTAAAGAGGTCGGTTGGGGGTTTTCGGAACAAAATGTGCGCGATTTAGCTAATGCCGGCGTTTCCGCGATTGATGTCGCTGGCTCAGGCGGCACCTCATGGAGCGAAGTCGAGTATCACCGTGCGCCAACAGCCTTTCATGCGCGGGTCGCCGCCAGCTTTGCGGATTGGGGTATCCCCACGTCAGATGCAATCCAATATGCTGGAAAAGGCGCTCCTCATCTCCCCATCATCGCCAGCGGCGGCCTGCATGATGGCATCGATATTGCCAAGTGTATCGCACTAGGGGCAACTTTAGGCGGATTAGCGGGGACATTTTTAAGGGCAGCCGACAACTCGGTTGAAGCTGTCGATCAACTCATCCGCGAACTCACCGCCCAAATCCGTATTGCGATGCTGTGCAGTGGCGCACACACGATTGCCGAACTGCAAAAAACGCCTCTGCTCAAAGTCTAAAATTCATACTCGGAGCAAGTCCTTCTGTGCTTGCTCCTAAATCAGTTCTCTAAAAATCATATTGCTTAACAGCCTGCCCTGCTGCGTAATGCGGACGACATCTGGCGCAATCGTCAATAAACCATAACCGCTAAATTTATCGAGCGTGACCCGATGCAATTCGACCAAATCAACCCCAAAACGCTGCGTAAATTGCTTGCGATTTACGCCTTGCATCAGGCGCAGCCCCATCATAAGCGTTTCGGAAATTTCATTTTCGCGGTCAACAATCGTTGCTTCTTCCACTGCCGGAGTACGTGGAAATTGATACACACCCTCTGGCTGTGCCTCGTGCAGCAATTTGATGTATCGCTGCGGTGAAAGCAGCACAGAATAGCGCACATCATCCGCATAGCCATGTGCGCCAGGCCCTAGCCCAGCATAAGGCAGATTATGCCAATATTGCAGGTTGTGGCGGCAGGCAAATCCCGGTTTCGCCCAATTGCTGATCTCATATTGTTCGTAACCGGCTTTACCCATCATTTCCGTTGCTAGTTCGTACATATCAGCCGCAAGATCATCGTCCGGGGCAGGCAAACGCCCATTTTCAACCCACGCCAGCAGCGGCGTTCCGGCTTCTAGGCCAAGTGCGTATAAAGAGAAATGTTCCGGTGCTAAATCCAGCGCGGCTTGTAAGGTGACTTGCCAATTTTGCAAAGTCTGTTCTGGGATGCCATAGATTAAGTCTAAGTTGAGGTTATCAAATCCAGCATCCCGCGCCGCTTTGACGGCATCCACTACGCCTTGATGATCGTGCCGACGGGAAAAAAGCATCAATTCCCGCATGTTTGCCGATTGCATCCCAATACTCAGCCGATTGATCCCTAGTGCGCGTAGCGCTTGTAGATATTCTTGGTCTAAATCGTTAGGATTGGCTTCGATCGTAATTTCAGCATCCGGCGTTAGCTTAAAATGCTGTTTAATGGCATCCAAGATCGTGGCAAATTGCGCTGGCATGAGCAAACTAGGTGTGCCGCCGCCGAAAAAAATGGTGTGAACTGTGGGGTAAGGATTATTTTTTCCGACAATCGCAATTTCTTGGCAAAGGGCTTCTACGAAGGCCGGAACAAGATGTTCTAGGTTCGTATAGGTATTAAACGCGCAATATGTACATTTTGTCGTACAAAACGGAACATGCAAATAAAGTGAAAGCGGCATATCATAAGAGAGTGGCATAAAGATAAGTCACATTAGGAAAATGAAGGACGTAGATTGCAGTATTCTGGCAGGTTTAATATAATATTTCAAGAGACCATCATTTCTTTCATCTCGATCATACACGACCTAAGTTTTTATACGGAATAGGCACACTTATGCCCGAAACGACTCAATTCGGCAATAATGACGACAATCGCAGCGAAGGTACCCTTAAAGCAAACACGATTCTAGTTAATCGATACAAGATTCTTGGTCAACTTGGCGGAGGGGGTCAGGGAGCAGTTTATCAAGCACGGGATTTAAACTTCGCAGACATCAAACGTCTCGTTGCTATTAAAGAGATGCTTTATCCATCAAACGATGTAGCGCTGCGTTCATCCACTTTCAAGACTTTCCAGCGTGAAGCCAACATCCTAGCGACTTTAGCGCATCCAGCAATTCCAAGAATCTTTGATTTCTTCGATCAAAACAGCCGCGCTTATCTCGCTATGGAATACATCAACGGCAGCGATATTGAGATGTTGCTCAATAAAACCAAAGAACTGCCTGTCGAAAAAATTCTCGAATGGGCGATTGATATGTGTGATGTGCTGCAATATCTTCATACCCAACCAGAACCCATTATCTTCCGAGACATCAAACCCGCCAATATCATGATTGATAGCTTAGGCAAAGTCCGGTTGATCGACTTTGGTATCGCCAAGATTTTCGTGACAGGCGTAAAAAACACGATGATTGGTACCGAAGGCTACTCCGCGCCAGAACAGTATAAAGGCGATGTTACCCCGTTAAGTGATATTTACAGCTTAGGTGCAACCTTACACCATATCATCACACGCAAAGACCCACGCCTAGAGCCACCCTTCAGCTTCCCAGAACGCCCCATCAAGGATTACAACAATAAAGTCGCGCCGGGTTTTATCGAAATCATCGAAAAAGCCCTGCAAATGAAACCTGATGAGCGCTTCCAAAGCTGTGCCGAAATGAAAGAAGCGCTGGATCGTCTGCGTTATCGTCCACTTGCCGCAGGTGCAGGCACAACCAATGGCAATGCTGGCGCACCCGAAGGAACAGGTTTCTTTAAAACAGGCGATTTGTTCGGCTCAACAATTGAACCGCGCTGGAAGTTCAAGACCGAAGACGAAATCCGGTGCAGCCCAACCGCTTATCGTGATCTGGCATACATCGGCTCTTATGATCATAATGTCTGGGCAGTTAAATTAGAAAATGGCGAATTTGTCTGGAAGTATCCGACGAATGCGGGTATTGCTTCGTCCCCTGTTGTGGATGAATCCAACAAGCTGGTTTTGTTCGGCTCGGAAGATAATACCTTCAACGCGGTTGATATTAAGTCAGGGCGCATTAACTGGTCATACATGACAAAAGATCGTGTACGTGGGACACCTCGCGTTGCCCATGACCATGTATTCTTTGGCAGTGATGACGGACGTGTTTATGCTTTGGTGGCAGGTAACGGGCGCTATCTGTGGGAATATGATATGGGCGCTCCAGTGCGTACAAGGCCTTATGTCACTAATGACTTTGTGATCGTCGGCGCTGAATCGGGTGAGATTGTCGCCCTTGAGCTTTCTGGTGCCCGTAAATGGGGACATCGCACCCGTCGTAATGTCACCTCTTCCCCCTTTGTGGATGAGGTTGAAAATGTCTGTTATGTCGGTTCATTCGATGGTCACATGTACGCCTTAGATGCGACCAACGGGTATAGTATGTGGCGCTTCCGCACCAATGGTCCCATTATCTCATCCGCTGCCCTTGAAGATGATTTGCTCTTCTTCGGGTCTGCCGATGGCAATCTCTACGCCGTCAACGCTGAAACCGCTAAAGAGAAGTGGAAGTTTAATACAGAAAAACCGATTGTCGCCTCACCAGTGGTATATCAAGGGTCTGTTTATTTCGGCGGCACAGACGGTAATTTGTATTGCGTTGATGCTAAAAACGGCAAAGAATTGTGGAAATTCCCAACAGGCAGCGGAATTACGTCCACGCCTTATATTGTTGGGGACATCCTTCTCATTGGATCTATGGACAAAACGCTTTATGCGCTTCCGCTCGTTGGTTAATTTAACGGTAAATTCTGGAGTCTAAAACACGATGGACTTATTTCGGCGAATATTTGGTAAAACCGGCGAGGAAGCACCCGAAAAAGCACAAGCCAGTAAAACGATTGAAACAAACGCGATTCAGTCGCGTGAGGTAATTTCTGACGCTATTGATGCCTCTACGCGACCAGTTAATCCGATAGAGACCGGGCCACTTCCAGAGCGCAAAATTGCGATGGATGGGGTAACCCGGCCTCTTGCACCGGAAAAAGTGATTTCTAAACAAAACGAACACATGACATTTGGTCAATCAACCGATGTTGGTTTAGTGCGTAGCAATAATCAAGATGCCGCGCTAACCCTGTTTTTTACCAGCCGGAGTTCTGATGAGCGGGCGGATTTCGGTTTGTTTGTCGTCGCTGATGGGATGGGTGGGCATCAACATGGTGAAAAAGCCTCCGCCATCGCCACCCGAATCGTCGCCTCGCAGGTCACGAATAATATTTACCTGCCGATTCTTTCCAACAGCACCTCTGAACGCCCTCCCATCACCGAAGCCCTCATTGCCGCTGTACAAAAAGCCAATCTTGAAGTCATCCGCTATGTCGAAGAAGGCGGAACAACTATAACCGCTGTGGCAGTCATCGGTGATCTGGCTTATTTCGCTCACGTCGGAGACAGCCGCGCCTACTTAATCACCAAGGATGGCATGGAGCAAGTCACACGCGATCATTCCTTGGTACAGCGCTTGATTGAACTCGACCAATTGACCAAAGAAGAATCGATGGAACATCCGCAGCGCAACGTCCTCTACCGTGCGCTAGGGCAAAATGAAGTCCTAGAAGTAGACACCTTAACCCGCCGCCTGCCCCCGAATTCAAGGCTGCTGCTGTGTAGTGATGGGTTGTGGAATTACGTTGAGGAAAAAGATATTTTCGAGACCGTGATGAACAATCCTGATCCCCAGCAAGCCTGCGATAAACTCGTGGCAATGGCAAACACAAACGGTGGCATGGATAACGTGACAGCCATCCTTCTAAAAATCAACAATTAACCGAATCGCAAAATATTATGAGTTGGGACAACGACCCCTACAACATTCTGGGCATTCCTACTAGCGCCCCAGCGGAAGAAATCAAGGCAGCTTACCGGCGCATCGCCCGGCGCTTACACCCGGATGTAAATCCGACTAATCCTGGCGCTGGTATCCAGTTTAAGGATGTCACGACGGCGTATGAATTACTGATCGACCCAGATCGCCGACAGCGGTATGACGATCAGATGAGAAAGCGCCAAGCCAATGAGGACATGTATTTTACGCTGCGAGTCACGGCCAGTAAACGTGTCATCACGTCAATTCCAGAGCCGCAAGTTATCTATCTACTGGCGGAAGTTTTTCCCGATCCGCGTGCGATAGAACAACAGCATAAGCACCAAACACGCTTAAATCTGACGCTGGTACTCGATCATAGCAATTCGATGGCAGGCACACGGCTGGAAAAAGTGAAAGTCGCCGCACATCAAATTGTCGATAATATGTCTCCAGAAGACATTCTTTCGGTCATCATCTTCAATGATCGCGCAGATGTCATCATCCCAGCAACCTATGTCAAAGATAAACCTGCGCTAAAAGCCAAGATCAGTATGATGGTCGCGGCGGGCGGCACAGAGATTTTTCATGGGTTGTCTAAAGGCGTAGAACAAACAAGAAAATATCTGGGGCCAAGATTAGTTAATCATATCATTCTGCTGACGGATGGCCATACTTTTGGCGACCAAGACCGCTGCATTGAACTGGCCGAACAAGCAACTAAAGAAGGCATTAGCATCAGTGCGATGGGCTTAGGACATGATTGGAACGATAAATTTTTGGATAGTATCGCCTCTAAAACAGGCGGCAACTCATCATTCATCAATTCGCCGGGTGCGGTTGTACGCTTTCTAAATGACCATGTGCGTAATTTATCCAATGCCTTTGCGGAACGGATGCGCCTTTGCGTTGCACCCGACCCCGATATTCAGTTTGAACAAGTCTTTAAGCTCGCGCCCCATCCCCAACCCCTCGAAACCGAAGAAGGCTATATCCCTATAGGCAACCTACAGGGAAACCGCCCCATTTCGGTACTGCTTCAATTTCAAATGCCGGGCGCTATGCCACCTGGTTTTCGATTCGTGGCCCGCTTAATGGCTGTGGGCGATATCCTGCAAAATAAGTATCAAAATCTACAAACTATCAGCGACATCTCTCTGGAAATTAAAGATAATCCCGCTGCACATGAAGACCCGCCTTCGGTGATTTTAGAAGCATTAAGTAAGCTCACCCTGTATCGGTTACAAGAACGTGCAAATGACGCAGTGGAAGCGGGGGATGTTCAAGAGGCAACCCGCAGGCTAGAGAACCTTGCTACCCGCTTGCTGGCAATGGGCGAAGAGGATTTAGCAGGCCAAGCCCTTTCAGAAGCGCGGCGGGTTGCCCATACCAGAGATTTATCGGATAAAGGGCGTAAGACCTTAAAGTATCAAACCCGTCATTTACTGCTTAGCTCATCAACCGGGGATTCAACAGAATGAGAAACTGTCCTAACTGTGGCAATAAAAACCGCGAGGGGACACTCTTTTGCGAAGAATGTGGTCAAGATTTACGAGAACACAATCTAACCGTACCGACACGCCAGCTTGAAGAGCTTCCCAATGACCTCGCATCCAGAGCAACTTGGGGGACAGCCAGTTTCGGTAAACAATCCCATATTATCGTTCACATCCGGGACGCATCCGAGCCTGTGACTTTACAACTCCAAGATCGCACCATTGTAGGTCGTAAGGATGATACCAGCGTCCGTCAGCCAGATTTTGACCTCACCCCTTTCGGCGCACTGGAAAAAGGGGTTTCTCGTATCCATGCCATTATTGAACGGAGTGATGATACCCTCACACTAGTGGATATGGGCAGTTCCAATGGAACCCATCTCAATGGTCAGCGCCTTATCCCCGATCAACCCCGCGTCTTACGTGACGGGGACGAAATTCGCTTTGGTAAACTGGTCGCACATATTTACTTTAAGTAACATCTGGAGAAACAAAGTGGCTAATTATAGCATTCTCGTCCATATTTCCAACTCTGAACCCGTAAAAATTGATGTTGAAGAAATCCCGACACCAGCCGATACCTGCGTTATTGGTAAGAATCCGCGTGAACGTAGCGACAAAGAACTTACTTGGCTTGATGAAGGGGTAACGATGGTTATCTTCCCTTGGTGGCGTATTAACTATATTCAAGTGCTGCCCAACCAAGAAGAACAATTGGAATTCCCTCTGCCGTTTAAAGATTAAGTGTATGTATAGCTATGACCAGTAAACTACCTAGAACAAATCAACGAGAAGGCAAGCGTATTCTCGTTGTCGATGATGAACCCCGTATGATCGGCTTCATCCGCATGAATTTGGAACTTGAAGGCCATCAGGTTTTGGAAGCGCACAGCGGATTAGAGGCATTAGAGGCGATCCGCACCAAACTGCCCGATGTCGTGCTGCTAGATGTGATGATGCCCGAACTAGACGGGTTTGAAACCCTAAAAATGCTGCGTGAATTTTCCAGCATTCCCGTCATTATGCTCACCGCCAAAGGCGAGGAAAACGATAAAGTCTATGGGCTGGAATTAGGCGCGGACGATTACGTCACCAAGCCGTTTGGCCCACGCGAGCTTTCCAGCCGCATTAAAGCTGTGCTGCGCCGTGCTGATATGCCCTCCAGCGGCCCCGATCAGGCGGTTCTTAGGATTGATGATCGCCTTCAGGTGGATTTCAACCGCAGAGAAGTCATCGTGAGCGGAGAGCATATCAAATTACGCCCCACAGAATATCGCCTTCTGTATCATCTCATTGAAAATGCGGGCTGGACTGTGCCGCATGACCAGCTTCTTGCCAAAGTCTGGGGTTACGAATACCGAGACGAAGCCCATTATGTTCGCCTTTACGTCAATTACCTGCGCGAAAAAATTGAAGAAGACCCCTCCAAACCTAAATACATCCTCACAGAACGGGGTGTAGGCTATCGCTTTATTGATTTTAAGCGCCAGCCCGTTTAAGTTTCTTCTTTCATGAGGTCTGTCATCGCACGCCAAGTTTTGACGTGCGACAAGACTCCCCTGCCAGTTTCTTGCGACAGACCTTGTTTCAACGTACAATTGTCCTGAATACGTACAACGTCCCAACAACCTGCCCCCTTAAGGAGGGTTTTGTGTCTAACTATAAAATCGTCGTCACCGGGCCTTTTAACTCCGGCAAGACCGAATTTATCAAAACTATTTCCGACATTGATGTCGTCAATACCGAGCGCAAAATCACGACTGAAGATCGGGGCATCAAGGCGGAAACTACCGTCGCAATGGATTATGGACGAGTCAAAGTCGACGACGATACCCTCTCCCTTTATGGTACGCCCGGACAGACACGCTTTGATTTTATGTGGGAAATTGTCTCCAGCGAGATGAATGCCTTTATCGTGTTGGTTGATAGCACCGATGCACCCTCTTTCCCGGAAGCGGCAGAGCTGATTCGCCATTTTACCGGTTTCGTCAAAGTCCCTTATCTGATTGTCGCCAATAAAACCGATCTTCCCGGCGCAGCACGGATTGATGAAGTCCGACACGGCACAAAAGCGGATAGCAACATCACCGTTATGCCATGCGTCTCCAAACAAAAAACTAGCGTCCGCCAAGTACTTCTCCAAATGGTAGACCTCCTCAAACGCGAAAACGCCAAAGGCTAATACAAAACAGGGGGTTCTAAGACCTCCTGTTGTTTTTAATTCGCCTTGTTAATGGCGTTTATAGGCTTTAAAAACTCCTCTAATACATTTTTGACACATCTATGACATGTCTCCAACACACTTCATCTACACTGATGTATGTAACAAAAATTTGTGACATTCGAGGTGAACCATGAGTAAAACAGTAGGAATAGATTTAGGAACGACGAATTCTGTCGTCGCGGTGATGGAAGGTGGCGAAGCTGTTGTCATCGCCAATGCGGAAGGTAATCGCACAACGCCATCTATTGTTGCTTTTAACAAAAACAAAGAACGGCTAGTCGGGGAAGCCGCCAAACGTCAAGCAGTCGTTAATCCAGAAAACACCGTTTTCTCGATCAAACGCTTTATGGGTAAGAATTTTGATGAAACTCAGGCAGAAGCCTCTCGCCTACCCTATCACATCATCGCAGGCCCAGCCGGAGACAGCCGTGTCGATATTCCCGCAGTAGGGAAAAATTACACGCCCCAAGAAATTAGCGCGATGATCCTCACCAAACTCAAGCGCGATGCTGAAGCCTATCTTGGTGAAGAAGTCACCAAAGCCGTTATCACGGTTCCAGCGTACTTTAACGATAGCCAGCGCCAAGCAACAAAAGATGCTGGCAAAATTGCTGGCTTAGAAGTGCTGCGTATTATCAATGAGCCGACAGCGGCATCGTTGGCTTACGGCTTGGATAAGAAAGAGACAGAAACTATTCTCGTCTTCGACCTCGGCGGTGGTACATTTGATGTGTCGATCCTCGAAGTTGGCGACGGGGTGATCGAAGTGCGTTCCACCAGCGGCGATACCCATCTCGGTGGTGATGATTGGGATCAGGTCATCGTCGATTGGTTAGCGGACGAATTTAAGAAAGAAACAAGCATCGACTTGCGAAATGATCGTCAGGCGCTGCAACGCTTGAAGGAAGCTGCCGAAAAAGCCAAGGTCGAACTTTCGAATACGGTGCAAACGGACATCAACCTGCCCTTCATTACGGCAGATTCGAGCGGTCCGCGCCACTTGAACGTCACGCTAACCCGCGCCCAATTCGAGAAATTGAGCGCCCCGTTGGTTGCAAGACTGAATGGCCCCGTTAAACAGGCACTATCTGACGCGGGTTTGAATAAAGAGCAAATTGATGAGGTTGTGCTGGTCGGAGGATCAATCCGTATGCCGATGGTGCAGGATTTAGTCCAGAATATGATCGGTAAAGCACCGAATAAGAGCGTCAATCCTGACGAAGTGGTCGCGTTGGGCGCAGCACTCCAAGCAGGCGTTCTCGCAGGCGAAGTAACCGATGTTTTGCTGCTTGATGTAACGCCGTTGAGCCTCGGTCTGGAAACGATGGGTAGTGTGATGACGCGACTCATTGAACGTAACTCGACCATCCCAACGCAAAAATCCGAAATTTTCTCGACTGCGGCGGATAATCAAACCGCGGTGGATATTCACGTCCTGCAAGGTGAACGCCCGATGGCGGCGGACAACATGACGCTCGGACACTTCCGGTTGGAAGGGCTTCCTATTGCAGCACGCGGTGTGCCACAAGTCGAAGTCATGTTTGATATTGATGCCAACGGTATCTTGAGCGTCACTGCAACCGATAAGGCAACGGGCAAAGCACAAAAGATCACTGTGACCGCCTCGACCAATCTTTCATCAAATGAAGTGGAGCAATTGGTCAAACAGGCTGAACAAAATCGTGCGGAAGATGAACGCCGTCATGAATTGGCGAAAGCCCGTAATGATGCCGACGCGCTGATTTATCAGACAGAAAAAGCGCTGAACGATTTGGGTGATAAAGTTCCGGCGAGTGACCGTGCGACCATCCAACAGCAAATTCAGGCCGTGCGTGAATCCGTCGGACAAAATAACGTCAAGGCCATCAAAACAGCCACACAAACGCTGCAAAACGCGACTTACGCTCTCTCTCAGCAGATGTATTCTGCCGAACAGAACGCGGCTAACGGCGGCAGCGCCAACCCCTATAATGGGCAAACTGAACCCGATGATGTGATTGAAGGGCAGTTTACCGAAGCCTAAAGCAACGGTCTATCGCTAGAAGAAAAAATGAGGTCACGCGGCCTCGTTTTTCTTTTACACTGCAACATTTTAACGCTTCAAAACGTATACTTTAAACAAATTAGAAGTTACGCAGTTCATAGTGATTAGTTTTTAGTCGAGGCAGTATATAAGGGAAAATCTTTAACCTTACTAAAAACTATAAACTAATAACTTTTGCCGCAAAACTTGTTCAAGTGCCTAAGTCCTAACAAATATCGCTTCTATTCGAGAGGATCAAAAGATTATGACAGAGCAAAACCCCAACAAATTTGACCCCGTAAAAGAATTTGTCAGCCTACGAGATAACCTCACCAAAGCCGTCGAACAGGGTTTAAAAACGGTTGCAGGCAGTGGTACGACCTTCCCAGCAGTGGATGTCTATGAAACAGCGGATTCCGTCGTTATCCGCACCGAGCCTATGATCGGCACGTTGCCTGCCAGCATCGAAGTAAGTATGGAAAACGACAACTTGGTTATCAGCGGCGAAAATATCAATGACTTAGAGGTCCCCGATACAGCCTATATATGGCGTGAACTGCGCTTTGGCAAATTCGCGCGCGTCGTAAAAATCCCGCGCAAAGTTCGCGCAGATCAAGCAGCGGCAAAATTCAAAAATGGTGTTTTGACGATTACGCTACCCAAAATCCCAGAAAGCAGCAGCCAAATTATCCACATCACACCAGCGGAATAAAAGAGGGGCAGTATGCCCCCATTTTATCGAACTGTTTAATTGTGCTTTTACGTCGTCTGTGGGACGATATGTTCGGCACGTAAACGCTCATATTCCTGCATAAATTCTGCTGCCATAATTGCCTTCTCATCTTCGGGCAAGAAACTGTAGAGAATGGCGTTTAAGGCGATCTGTTCCAAATCCTCTATGGTCAAACCACAGTGCTGAACTGCCGCTAAATATTCATCCGTGAGGCTGGATTTATAAAAGGCAGGCATATCCGTATTCAGCGTCACTTTAACATCAGCATCAAACAGATGGCGCAAAGGATAAGCCGCATACGATTGCGACCATCCATGACAAAGCGCACGCGCCAATGATATGTCAAGGGCGATGTCTTTCTCGACCAACAAATTCAACACATCCGGCGCGTCTGCCGCACCCCGCCCATCAATGATACGACGTGGATTGAGGTGCTGAATAGCGGCAATAATCCCCTCACCTTGTAAAGAATCCCCTGCCTGCACGATACAAAATACATCTTTCTTTTGGGCATTGGTAAAGGGACGTTCAAACTGCCCAGCTGGTTGAACCTCCTCACGTCCACTTAAGCCGAGCGCGATCACGCCGCCCTTTTTGCCTGTGACGCTAGTTGCCCAACGGACGACATCATCAGCACGGCGCGGCTCCTCACGCGGAACGATGAGAATCCAGCCCATGCGAATGCCCCACCCACGCTGCGCCCGATTACGACCATCGTTAAGCGCATCCATAAACTCATCGAAGCTCATCCCCGGCAGCATGTGTGAAATCGGATTTATGGCGACCTCAACGTATTTTACGTTCTGCTTGGCAAGCGCCACACCAAGATCATACACAACGCGGGTCAAGTCGTCGGGATGGCGAAACCACCCTGTTAAAACACGAACAAGCTCATCCAACTTGGTATAATCGGGATTTTCTAACAGCTTAAACCACTGCTGATAATTTTTGGTCGTCTCAGGAATATCATTTTGTTCAGCAATCAACATCAAGGTTTCTTTGCGATACGCCCCTTCAAGACGCACACGCAGTTCAACTTTTGGCATGGCGCGGATGAATGTTTCTATAGACATTGTATGGTCCTCAAAATCAATTTTCTGATTTGTCTTCTATCGCCTCAAGCGGCGTAATAGTATGATTTGATACCCCCGCGTATTTCACGGCGGCCTTGATAAAGGCATTGAACAAAGGATGCGGCGCATTTGGGCGGCTCAAAAATTCAGGATGGAACTGGCTACCCACCATAAAGGGATGATCTTCCAATTCAATAATTTCCACTAAACGCCCATCAGGACTCACGCCGCTAAAACATGCGCCATTTTCTTCAAAAGCATTACGATAGGTATTGTTAAATTCAAAGCGATGGCGATGCCGTTCTTTGATAAGTTCTTCCTGATAGGCTTCGGCAGCAATCGATCCCGGTTCGAGTTTGCAGGGATATAATCCTAGCCGCATTGTCCCCCCCATTCCAGTTACGGAACGCTGATCGATCATCAAATCAATTACGCTGTGTTGGCTGGGCGCTTCAAACTCGGAGCTGTTAGCATCTTCGTATCCGAGTACATTACGTGCAAACTCGATACACATGGCCTGCATCCCCAAGCATAATCCCAAATAAGGGACTTTTTTCTCGCGGGCAAATCGCGCAGCTAGAACCTTGCCTTCCACGCCGCGATAGCCGAATCCGCCAGGCACAATGATGCCATCCACTTTATCGAGTTCATCCCAGTTTTTACCTTTTTCCAGATCACCTGAGTGAATCCAGTGGATTTCCAGTTTTTGCCCGTGTGCGCTGGCAGCATGAAAAGCTGCTTCTTTAACGCTCATATAAGCATCGTGTAGCTCAATATATTTTCCAACGATACCAATTCGCACGACCTCTTTAACAGAGCGCATCTGGCGAATCATACTGCGCCATTCCGTTAGATCAGGCTTTTGCGCTTCATCATCTAATTTCAGTTTAGCAATGATGTAATCGCCAAGCCCTGCGTCTTCCAGAACAAGCGGAACTTCATACAGCAAATCCGTCGTCACTAAAGGGATGACGGCATCATCATCGACATCACAAAATAACGCGAGTTTTTCAATTACATCTTTCGTAACAGGATAATCGGTACGTGCGATGATGACATGCGGCTGAATCCCCATACTGCGGAGTTCGCGGACACTGTGCTGAGATGGTTTGGTCTTTAATTCACCCGTCGCACCGATATGGGGCAAAAACGTCACATGCACGTAAAGCGTATCGCTGCGCTTGAGGTTCATTCGCATTTGGCGAATCGCTTCTAAGAAGGGCTGGCCTTCAATATCGCCAACCGTGCCGCCCACTTCAACAATAATGACATCGGCTTGATTTTCTTCGCCCACCAAGACAATACGCCGTTTAATTTCATTGGTGATATGAGGGATAACCTGAATCGTCCCGCCGAGAAAATCCCCCCGGCGTTCCTTCTCGATAATCGTGCTGTAAACCTGCCCAGCAGTGATGTTACAGGTTCGGTTCAACTGTTCGTCAATAAAACGTTCATAATGTCCAAGATCAAGGTCGGTTTCCGCGCCGTCTGCCGTGACAAAAACCTCACCATGCTGATAGGGACTCATCGTTCCCGGATCGACATTCAAATAAGGGTCAAGTTTTTGAATAGCGACCTTCAAGCCACGCGCTTTAAGGATACGCCCAATCGCAGCAGCGGTAACACCCTTGCCCACAGAACTTACAACCCCACCCGTGCAAAAAATATACTTCGGTCTTTTCATGCTTAAATCCAGCACCACTCCCTTAAACAAAAAGTGCGGCGGGAAGATACATCATCCCGCCGAGCGATAAATTCCCATCAAAGCCGCAGTGCGGCAGGCCATCTAACCAGAATACTACAAAGAATTAGACCAGTTTTCCTAGATCATCAGCGGTTCGACGCATATCGAGGAAGATCAAACCCAATTTTGCCTGTTCACGTACAAGAGTCGTCAACACGGCTTCTTCCCCAACAGACATCAGAATGACGTAGCCATTCTTCCCTTTAAGATAAACCTGATCCAACAGACCACGCCCTAGCTCACCAGAGATGCGCTCACCCAATGAGAGCATGGCGGCAGACATAGCAGAAACGCGGTCTTCTTCAACGCCCGCAGGCAGCGATGAGGCCATAATCAACCCATCGACACTGACTACCGCCGAGGCTTCAATTTCAGGGGTTGTAGCCTGAAGATCACGCAGACGATCAACCATCAGTTCGGTCCGCGATTTTGCCATAATTCTTCTCCTCTGAAATAGAGATAAGTGCGTAGAAGACAATCAAAACCATGATTGGCGATTTTAGTTTAGCATTGTTAGGTAAATCATACACCTTAAACTTAGAAGTATTATACTGAAGGAACGTTAAAGGGCAAGTTATTATTCAATATTCGGTTGAATAATCTGTAATTTTTTAACAAATTGTTTTTCTTTATTACACAATCTTAATTTGACAAAAAACAAAATACCAATAAATTATTAGCAACTGATATTGTGCAGTCATCTGGTCTGGGTTCAAAACCCAGAGCTATCCAGCAATCTGGAAACCTCTGAAGAGGTTAAAGCAACTTTACTTAAAACCTTCAGGGGTTTCCAAAGCCTCCATCTAGCAGTTTTGAACTGCCAGCATCACGTAAGTTGCGTGTCTGCCTAACGTCAGTGAATAAGTTTAAATCCCTTTGAATACTTATCGCCTCTTAGAAGTTAAGAGGCGATAAGCAAAATCCGATCTTAGGATTAAACCATGAGCAAAAAAACTTTCTATATTCTATCAATATTTACTATTAAATTAATACTATTTTCTACCCCCTATATCTCCGCACAACCGCTGCTCAACATTGCTTACGTTGCGGAAAAGCCATGCGCGCATAATGAGATCCAATCATGCCCCGGCGATATCGTTATTTTAGATTATTTGAACCGTAGCGAAATCTTTATAGAAATTGAAGGCATTCTTGAACCTTCAACGCTTAACTGGTCACCATCCAATGATCAAATTGCCTTTTTATATTCGACAGGTCAAAACTTCGACATAAACGTCATTACATTAGCCAATGGCGAAGTTGAAAACTTGACAAATAGCTTTTGGTCAGAAGGCTTACCCGTATGGTCACCAGACGGCACCCAAATTGCATTTATCTATGGCAGTTCATCTATTTCTCGCGATATTTTTCTTTTTAGCTTAGATACAGGCAACCGTATTAGAGTGAGCCATGATGTTTATGCAAGCGACCCACTTGCATGGTCGCCTGATGGTGAAAGCATTGCATTTACAAGTGTATTTGATACGAATGACATTAACGCAATCGATATTTCACTCATTAGGCTGCCTGAGACAGCATTATTTAATATCACAGCAAACAACTTCTTAGAACATTCGCCCATATGGTCACCGGACGGCACTCGTATCGCATTTATTTCACGACGAACTGGAAGAGATCAAATCTACACGACTGACTCTGAAGGAACAGATAACTAGGCAAATTACAGAAGAAGTAAACTATATTATGGGGTTTGATTGGGCTTCTGATAATGCCACTATCATCTACAAGACACAAGACCCTAACAACCGACGTATGACGATCAATCTTTTTAACCTTGAAAGTCAAACGCTAACTCCGCTTGTACAACGGTCATTTCTTGGTGAATTTGATTTATCTCCAGATGGGCTTTATGTGGCTTATATTGCCGCAAGTCGCCGGAATCCGCCTCAACTATGTTTCCTTGAAATTGCTAATCTGAATGAATGGTGTTCTGAAACTACACCGTATGTCAGCAGCACTGTAAGATGGAGCAATTAAATCCTCTAATTTCACATTATACCTTTTCGCAAGGGTAAGTTAAGCTATACTGAGAGGTGGGCAATCGTAGGTTGTGCGTCAAGCACATCTGCCTCTATTTCAGTAAGCTATGAGATAGTTTGATATATCTCAAAAACCAGAGTGAGAATTCATGCCTGAACAAACCCGTCGAACCAATGAAAATCATGCCGTCGGCATTGTACAAAGTGTAGCGGAACGAATCGCCCAGAGTGTGGGGCAGGTCATCTTAGGGAAGCGCAACGAAGTCCGCCTGACCGTCCTCGGCTTAATCGCTAAAGGCCATATCTTAATCGAAGACATCCCCGGCGTGGGCAAAACGATGATGGCAAAAGCGCTGGCGAAATCCATCGGCAGCACCTTTAGCCGTATTCAATTCACGCCCGATATGCTGCCTTCAGATGTCACCGGTGTGTCGCTTTTTAATCAAGAAAATCGCAAATTTGAATTTCGTCCGGGCCCGATTATGGCGCAAATCGTCCTCGCGGATGAAATCAACCGGGCAACACCAAAAACACAAGCAGCACTATTAGAAGCAATGGAAGAGCGCCAAGTTACTGTTGACGGCGTAACATATCCGATGCAAGACCCCTTCTTGATTCTGGCGACGCAAAACCCAATTGAATACGAAGGCACTTTCCCCCTACCAGAAGCGCAGCTTGACCGCTTTTTACTGCGAATCCAGCTCGGCTATCCCAGCCCAGCCGAAGAACTCACCGTGCTTTCCGCGCAGCAATACGAACATCCCATCAACAACATGCGACAGGTCGTTACAGTGCAAGAATTGATTATGGCACAGCAGGCCATCCGTGAAGTGTATGTTGCGGAAGAAATCAAGCGCTATATCATTGATCTCGTGACAGCCACCCGCCAGCATCCCGATGTCTATTTGGGCAGCAGCCCACGTGGATCACTCGCACTGTTTCGCACCTCACAAGCACGTGCAGCAATGGCAGGCCGTGATTATGTCATCCCGGATGATGTAAAAGCACTGGTGGAAGTCACACTTGCACATCGCATCATCGTCGGACCCGCCGCACGCATCAAAGACATTTCTTCGCGCACCATCGTGCAGGATGTGCTGGTTGCAACGCCCGTACCCGGCGCATCCATGCGCTAAAGCCGCCACCAACTTATGCAAAATCGTCGCAATAACTTATACCTGCTGATTATTCTGTGCCTGCTGGCAGGACTATTCACCGGGCGGACATTTCTGTTCAACCTCGCCTATGTTTTCATCGGCTTGATTATCCTTTCCTACGGGTGGGCATGGCTTTCGGTGCGGTGGCTCAACATCGGGCGCAAGACCCGCGCCAGACGCGCCCAGGTCGGGCGGAATCTAGAAGAAACTTTTGTCGTCCGCAACCGCAGCTTTCTGCCCAAATTATGGCTGGAAGTCCGCGACCATTCGGATTTGCCCGGTCATCGTGCCAGCCACGTCGTCCCGGCGATGAATGCGCGTTCAACGTATCGTTGGCACGTTGAGACTCCCTGCATAGCACGCGGCGAATTCCGACTGGGCCCCATTACGCTGACCAGCGGCGATCCTTTCGGCTTATTCCTCTCGCCCCGCCGCATTGATGCGACCTCGCGGGTAATTGTGTATCCGGCAACAGTGCCAATCAACAAATTTGAGCTGCCGATGGGGACACTTTCCGGCGGTGAAGCCCAGCGCCGCCGCTCTCACTATGTGACGACCAATGCTGCTGGTGTCCGTGAATATGTCACGGGTGACAGCTTTAACCGCATCCATTGGCGTAGCAGTGCCCGTCGAGATCAATTGATGGTCAAAGAGTTTGAGATTGATCCAATGGTCGATATTTGGCTGTTCGCAGATTTTTCCGCCGCATCGCTGGTGGAATCTCCCGGCTTGCAGCGGATTGATGGACGTGGTGCGGTCATCCCAACCGACAGCGGCATCCCCGAATCGACAGAGGAATACTGCGTCGTCATCGCAGCCTCGCTGGCAAAATTCTTTACGGAAATGGAACGCGCACTTGGTTTCGCGGCCTATACCCCAAACCGTGAAGTCCATCAGCCAGAGCGCGGCAACCGCCAGCTTACGCGCATTTTAGAGACTCTCGCAGTCGCCCGCAGCTTCTCCGAATATACGCTTGGGCAGATGCTCACGCTGGAAACACCCTACTTTACACGCGGGACAACCCTCGTGATTGTAACAGCCTCGGCTGATACGTCGTGGGTGCTGGAAGCACAAATTTTGGGACGTAAGGGCATAAAAACCATGTGCGTTCTGGTGGATTCACAATCTTTCGGCGGCACTACCCCCACCGATAACATACGCGGTATACTGCGCGTGGCAAAAATCCCCACAATTGTGGTGAATCGGAATGACGATTTGACCAGCGTACTCGGTCAGCGTCCTTTGTAAATTTAGAGGTCATCATGGCACAACATTATGATGTAATTGTCCTCGGCGCGGGCATTATGGGCGCAGCGACGACTTATCATCTAAGCAAAGCAGGTCAGCGTGTGCTACTGCTCGAACAATTTGAGCTGGAGCATCAAAAAGGCAGTTCGCATGATGCCTCACGCATTATCCGCTATTCCTACGACTATCCCACCTACGTCGAAATGGCAAAAGCCAATTATCCCTTGTGGATGGCCTTACAAGAAGAAGCTGGCGAGACACTATACTATCGCACGGGCGGGGTGGACTTCGGCACACCCGATCAACCGTACATCCAAGACTTGATCGTCGCGCTGAATACCGCCGGGATAAACTACGAAACACTTTCGCCCAAAGAAGCCGAAAAACGTTTTCCACAGTTTCGCTTTAAAGACGATATGACCGTCATCTATCAAGCCGACAGCGGCATGTTAGCGGCGACCCGTTCTACATTAGCCCATATCCGGTTAGCGCAGCAGATGGGCGCAGCCGTCCTCGCGGAGACACCCGCGACTAAAATTGTCCCAACGCATGATGGTGTTGAAGTGCATACCGAACACGAAATTTATTCCGCCGCCCGTCTGATCGTAACTGCGGGTGGCTGGATCGGTGAATTATTGGAAGATACTGGTCTGCATTTACCCATCACGCCCACACGAGTCCAGCTTGCCTACTTCCAACCCGATAATCCAGCCGATTATGATGCCGCCCACTGTCCGGTTTTTATCGCGCATGTGCCGGGCATCTACAGCGAGCATTTACCCTACGGCCTTTCCAGTTTGAACGGGTCGGGGTTAAAAATTGGGCTTCATGGCGGTGAAGGGGTTAATCATCCCTCAGAAATTAACTACACGCCGGATGCGGAAGTCGTAGATCGTCTTCGCGCTTTTATGCGTGACCACATGCCAGGAGCGAATGGCAAATTGCTGCTCCAGCGCGTATGCGTTTATACCATGACTCCCGACGAACACTTTATCATTGACAAGCATCCCGAACACCCACAAATCATCATCTGCTCGGCCTGTTCAGGACACGGTTTCAAGTTCGGCGCATTAATCGGCACGATTTTGAAAGATTTGGCGCTCGAAGGCACCACCTCGCATGACATCAGTTTGTTTAACGTTACACGCTTTAGTTAAGTCACATCCTAAAAGACCAGCGACGGAAATCTGCGCTGTATTCATATCGGGCTTGCTGTGCAGCGACAATAGCATTTGTATTATCTAGTGGGATAACCGCCCCGGCGACATCCCACCCATGCCGCGCTACAACTGCCCGTGCTGCTAAAAATCCCTGGGCGGAAAGTTCGCCTTCCAGCCATACACCGCGATACCCAAATGTGGCGACAGGGATCAAAAATAGATTTTCGGGTACTTCACTTGAGCCATGTTCACCCCCAGCAACATAAAGTGCATTTTTTTCATCATTTGCAACGTAGCCGCATGACGAAAAAGTCAATTCAGCAGCCAAATTACCCACTCTAATCAACCCTCGCGCCAATGATGCGCCCATGTCGCGCCCAGCCTGTGTGCTGGCTTGTACCAATTGTGGGGCAATTCTGCGTCCGCGATATTCAGGCTGCACCGCCAACAAATCCACCTCCCAGCGATACTGCCCTTCGCTTGAGAGCGTGATAAACCCTTCGACAAAACCGACGACGCGATCATCAATAGTGGCAACATGCACGAAATGTTCCGGCTGATTAATGACCTCCGCGATATAACTGCGGGCAGTGGCTTCATCAGGCCATACCGCATCCTTCACCTCGGCGATTGCCGCTGCATCATCCATCGTCGCTTGACGTAATTCAATCATCAACTCGCCCCTTGTCGCAAAAAATCGCTGGGTTATCATACGCAAGGTCTATCCAAACAGCGAGATAAAAACTTGACCGATACCTTGCGAACACGCAGAAACATTTATCTTTATTTCGCGGTCTTTACCAGCGGAATGACCACCCTCGCCGTCGAATTTACCGCCTCACGCTTGCTCGGCAATGTCTTCGGCACAAGCAACCTCGTCTGGGCGAATGTGGTGGGGCTGATGCTGCTTTACCTCACTATTGGCTATTTTATCGGCGGCAGATGGGCAGATCGATCCCCACATCACAAAACACTTTATCGCATTTTGATCTGGGGCGCGTTTTTGAGTGCATTGATTCCGTTGGTCGCCCGCCCCGTACTCACTGCCGCTGCCAGCGCTGTCTCAAACGTGGAGGCGGGTTTAGCAATCGGCTCATTTATTTCTGTATTGGCGTTGTTTTCTATCCCAATCACACTTTTAGGTTGCGTATCGCCCTTTGCAATCCGGTTGGCGATTTATGATCCCCAAGAAGCGGGCAAAATCTCAGGTCAAATTTATGCCATTAGTACGCTCGGCAGCTTGGTCGGGACGTTTGTCCCTGTCCTCTTTCTTATCCCGGAATTAGGCACCTTCCGCACATTTTTGTTATTCGCGGGGTTGCTGTACGCCGTCGGCTTAGTGGGCTTACTGCAAGTTGAGGGCATAAAGGCGCTGCGTTGGCTGTGGATGCCGCTTCTGATTGGAGCGCTGGCGATTTGGGCATTAAACGGCCCCTTGCGTTCCCCTTTAGAGGGGGCGGAACTGCTTTATGAAAACGAAAGCGCCTATAATTATATTCAGGTGCAGCAAAGCCCCGGCGGAAGTCGCTATCTTTATTTGAATGAAGGCCAGGGTGTTCATAGCATTTGGCGGCAAGATCAATTCGTTTTCGGCGGCACATGGGATTTTTTCCTGACTGCCCCCTACTTTAATGCCCCGCCCTATCTGCCTGAAAATGTCGAATCGCTGCTGGTCATCGGCCTCGCCGCCGGAACGATCCCGCGCCAATATATCCACGTCTATGGCGATATTCCCATAGATGGCGTAGAAATTGACCCCGACATTGTGGAAGCCGCCGCGCAATATTTCGATATGAACGCCGCCATGATGCCAAGTTTGACTGTTCATGTTGAAGATGGACGTTACATCCTCAACCAACTCGAAAACCGTTACAGTGTCATCGCCATTGATGCTTACCGTCCGCCCTATATTCCCTGGCATTTAACCACCGTCGAATTTTTTCAGGAAGTGCGCCATCATTTGCTGCCCAACGGTGTAGTCGCTATCAACGTCGGACGCACCGATACAGATCGGCGGTTGGTGGATGCGATGACGAGTACCCTGCTGGCAGTTTTCCCAAGTGTTCACGCCTTGGATGTTCCCGGCTCATTCAATACGATTCTCTATGCCACAATACAGCCCACGACGGATGAAAACTTAACGCTTAATTTGAATTTACTTCCTTCAGATGCCGACCCGATTCTGCGTGATATACTCACCACCAGTACGGCGATTCTCGTTCCTATTAATCAATCTAAACTGGTCTTTACGGATGATCGAGCGCCTGTTGAAACTTTAGTCGATTCCTTAGTCTTAAACTTTTTGCTCTCCGGGAATACCGAGCAGTTGAGGTAAAAATCATTGAACGTCGAAAATATCGAGAATCGCGCCGAGTCGCTGCCATTAGTCGAACAGATAGTCAATCCAAAATCTATATCGCGCCCGATATTATTCATGCTCCGTACTTACTTGACTATTTCAGTGCCGATTCTATTGGTTTTGTTGAGTGCGCGGTTAGTGATGACCCCTCTTTTTTTGACGATTGAATATGGTCGTCCCGGCTTTCCTGAAGATGAATACGGATTCACCCGTGAAGACCGCCTCGACCTCGCGCCCTATGCCCTAAATTACCTCATCAATAATGCTGATATTGCATATTTAGGGGATTTAACCTTCCCCGACGGTACGCCCCTTTATAACGAGCGCGAATTGCAACACATGGAAGATGTGCAGATCGTCACCCGCGCCGCATTTTCATTTTTACTCATCGCTGGATTGGGGGCAATTGCGGCTAGTTTTTTCCTCTGGCGCAATCCAGCAACCCGCTATGCTTTGCGAAACGGATTATTCAACGGCGCGATTCTGACATTAAGCCTGATTCTGGCGATTACTGTCGCCGCTGTTGGCGCATGGGACTTTTTCTTCACGACATTCCACAGCTTGTTTTTCGAGAGTGGGACGTGGCGCTTTCTTTACTCCGATACTTTGATTCGGCTCTTCCCTGAACAATTCTGGTTCGACGCATCTTTAACCATCGGCGGGTTGACGGTTGTCGGCGCACTGGTTATCTTATGGGCAACCTGGCGGTGGGGAAAAATGGCGGCCTAATGTTCAATTTGAGCATGTTAATCAAATGGCTCACACCCGGCATCGGCGTAAAACGCTGGGTGTTGCTGGCGCTGCTAGGCATTAGCATCACATCCCTTGCGCTGGCAGATGCTATCCTCAAGATGGGGCAAACAGCCTTTATCCTAAGTAACCTCAACCGGATTAGCTGGTTCGTTATCCTTATAGGGTTTCTCCTTGGCGCGGGTCTGACAACTTTAGCCTTGCTCAGATTATCGCAAAATTTACTCGCGCCCTACCGCCGCCATCAAACTAAGCGCGTTATAGATGTCGTCTATGAACACAGCAAGCGACAAAAAGGCATGAAAGTTGTCGCTATTGGTGGCGGAACCGGGCTGCCGTCGGTTTTACGTGGACTAAAACATCATACGAGCAATATCACCGCCGTCGTCACCGTTGCCGATGATGGAGGAAGTTCCGGGCGTTTACGCCGCGATATGGGCGTACAGCCCCCCGGTGATTTACGAAATAACATCGCGGCGCTGGCGGATGATGAAAGCCTGATGACACAACTTTTTCAATATCGTTTTAACGGGGGCGATTTAGGTGGTCATGCCTTTGGCAATTTGTTTATCGCGGCCTTAGCAGGTATCAGCGGCGGACTGGAAACGGCGCTGCCCGAAGTGGAGCGTGTGCTGAATATTCAAGGGCGCGTTTTACCTTCAACCTTAGACGATGTGAATCTCGTCGCTTCTATTCGTCAGAATAATCGGCAGCGTCCCATTAAAATCTATGGCGAATCGCGCATCACCGAGGTCGGTGGGCAAATCGAGGAAATTGGCCTGATGCCCAAAGATGTGGTCGCTTATGAGGAAAGTGTTCGCGCCATTTTAGAGGCTAACCTCGTCATTATCGGACCCGGCAGCCTCTATACCAGTATTTTACCTAATTTGCTCGTCAAAGGGATTGCGGATGCGCTGCAAACAACGACGGCCTTAAAAATCTATATTTGCAACATCGCCACCCAGCGCGGCGAAACCGAGGGTTATACGGTTGCCGATCATGTCCTTGCTTTAGAACATCATATTGGGCGTGGCGTTTTCCAAGCCGTGATTGCTAACAACGCAGCACCGAGCTTAAATGCAGGCGCAAACACCCATTATGTTGACCTTGCGCCAAAAAATCACGAAATCATGCAACGCTACGAAGTGCGGTATACTGATCTGACAGACGAACAACAACCTTGGCGACATGATCCCCGTAAGCTGGCAAAAGCCATCTTAGGGATTTATGATGCAGAAAAATCGGGAGCAATCCCGCTGCAACTTACGATCTAAAATTATATAGAGAGGGACACAGAAAATGGCAATTCGCGTCGGTATTAACGGTTTCGGGCGGATTGGACGGCAGGTACTCAAAGCGATGCGCGAGTATTATGGCGACCAAATTGACATCGTAGCATTTAATGATTTGGGCGACCTACAAACGATGGCGCACCTGCTCAAGTACGACTCTAATTATGGACGCTTCCCCGGTCATATCGAAGTCAAAAGCGATTCTTTGGTAGTGGATGGCGACGAAATTAAAGCCATTGCCCAGCGCGACCCAGCCGCCATTCCATGGGGTGATTTGGGCGTGGATATTGTGATAGAAAGCACGGGCATTTTTACTGACCGCGACGCAGCAGCCAAGCATATCACCGGCGGCGCGAAAAAGGTCATTATCAGCGCTCCCGCCAAGAATGAGGACATCACAATCTGTCTCGGTGTGAATGAAGAAAAGTACGATCCCACAAATCATCATGTCGTCTCTAATGCCTCCTGCACCACGAACTGTCTCGCTCCTGCCGCCAAAGTCGTCAATGATAAATTCACCATCATCAAAGCCTTCATGACGACCATCCACAGCTATACCAATGACCAGCAAATTCTTGACCTGCCTCACAAAGACCTGCGCCGCGCTCGTGCCGCCGCCTTGAACATCATCCCGACCACCACGGGGGCGGCAAAAGCCGTTTCGTTGGTTGTGCCGGAACTCAAAGGCAAGTTCGATGGGCTGGCGGTGCGCGTCCCTACGCCAACCGTCTCCTTGGTCGATTTTGTGGCAACCGTCGAAAAAGAAACCACCAAAGAAGAATTGATTGCCGCTTTTGAGGAAGCCGCCAACGGACGTATGAAGGGCATTCTCGGCGTAAGCCACGAGCCGCTTGTTTCGATGGATTACAAAGGTGACCCGCGTTCCAGCATCATTGATGCGCTTTCTACCGATGCCGCCGGAAATCTCGTGAAGGTGATTGCTTGGTACGATAACGAATGGGGATATTCCGTCCGCGTCGCCGATCTGACCAAGTTCATGGGCGATAAGCTCTAACACTAACTAAAAAGGGCGCATGTGGACGCGCCCCTACATTACACCAAAACACCAAACCTCTAAATTCTGCTCAATGCTAACCACTAATCGCAAAAGGTTAACTCGTGAAAAAAATGACTGTCCGTGATATTGATTTAAGTGGCAAGCGTGTCCTCGTCCGCGTGGATTTCAATGTACCGATTGAAAATGGCGTTGTTGGCGACGACACCCGCATTCGCGCTGCCATTCCAACACTAAAATACATTCTCGATCAAAAACCCAAAGCGATCATTTTGATGTCGCACTTGGGCAGACCCAAAGGCGGCCCCGCACCGGAATTTTCCCTCGCGCCCGTCGCGCCAGCCTTAGCCGACTTACTAGGAACAGAAGTCCATTTCGTCGATGACTGCGTGGGCGAAAAAGCCGAAAAAGCCGTCGCTGATTTGCCCCAAGGCGGGGTCTTGTTGCTAGAAAATACCCGCTTTTACAAAGGCGAAGAGAAAAACGATGCTGACCTCGCCAAGCAACTGGCAAAACATGGCGATGTTTACGTCAATGATGCTTTTGGTTCTGCCCATCGCGCCCATTCCTCGACTTATGGCGTAGCCGAGCTTTTACCAGCCGTTGCCGGGCTTTTGATGGAAAAAGAGATCGACTATCTAGCAACCACGTTAGAAAGCCCACAAAGGCCGTTTATAGCGATCCTGGGCGGCGCAAAGGTGTCCGATAAGATCGCCGTAATTGAAGCGCTTCTCGGTAAAGTCGATGCGCTGTTGATCGGCGGCGGCATGGCGAATACCTTCTTCAAAGCGCAAGGCGTAGCAATGGGAAATTCATTGGTCGAAGCAGACGCTATCGAAACGGCAAAATCGCTGCTCGAAAAAAGCGACGGCAAACTTATTCTGCCAATTGATGCCGTCATCGGCGACAGCTTTAGCAATGATGCACAGAAAAAGACGATTCACATTAGCGATGGTGTACCCGATGGCTGGTCAATTTATGACATCGGTTCGGAGTCGATCCAGCTTTTTGGTCAAAAACTCAACGGCGCGAAAACCGTCGTCTGGAATGGCCCAATGGGTGTGTTTGAAATGTCGAACTTCGCCACCGGAACATTTTCAATCGCACAGCTTTTGGCCGATGAAACAGCCAAAGGCGCAGTCACCATCATCGGCGGCGGTGACTCCGCGGCAGCAGTGGAAGAATCCGGTCTTGCCGACAAAATCACCCATATCTCGACGGGCGGCGGCGCGAGTTTGGAAATGTTAGAGGGTAAAACCCTTCCCGGCGTGGATATTTTGAAAGATCGCGCCTAATCTCAATGGGGAATTTACAGTTCCGCAACAATTTCTCGTGGATTGCGTAACACTTGTTGGTTTACAATGATATTTTGAGCAAACGGTAACCAACGACGGAGCAGCTTCATGGCTTGGCGCGAAGGTGAGAAAATTGGCCCCTATACTGTCCTGAGCCAACTGGGTGCAGGTGGTATGGCAACTGTTTACAAAGCGCACCATCCAGACCTTGATCGCTATGTGGCGATTAAGGTCATGCACCAAGCCATGATGGATGATGCTTCCTTCCAGACTCGGTTTCAACGTGAAGCCCAAATCGTCGCCGGGCTAGACCATCCGCACATCGTCCCGGTTTACGACTATCAACAATTTGAGGGTCAGCCTTATCTCGTGATGAAGCTGATCGAAGGCGAAACACTCAAGAGCTGGATGAGCCGAGGGGCGTTAACCCTTGAACAAATCATTGACATTGTGACGGCGGTGAGCAGCGCCCTGACGTATGCCCATCAAAAAGGTGTTTTGCACCGTGACATTAAACCCTCGAATATCGTCATTGATAAAGACAACACGCCTTACGTCGCTGATTTCGGGTTAGCGAGAATCACCTCTCAGGGCGAATCGACCATTAGCACCGATATGGTGTTGGGAACACCGCATTACATCTCACCCGAACAAGCACGCGGTGTAAAAAACCTTGATTCCCGCGCCGATATTTATTCGCTCGGTATCGTCCTCTATGAACTCATTGTGGGTCATGTGCCTTTTACAGCCGATACCCCCTATACCATCATCCACGATCACATTTATACCCCCCTACCGCTGCCACGTCTTGTCAACGCGGAAATTCCGGCTAGTGTTGAAGATGTGTTGGTGAAGGCACTTGCCAAAGACCCCCAAGAACGTTACGCAAGCGCTGATGATCTCGCACGCGCCTTCCGAGAAGCAGTTTATACCAGTAAGTTGACGACCCTTAATCCTGATCGTGCCAATATCGCCTCAATCTCACTCGCTCGGCTGCGCGACGAAATACAAGGTTCAGTTATTACACCGTATCAAGGTATACCGGCGGCACGACGCGGTTCAACAGCAACCAAAGTCAGCTCAATTAATCCAAAGACCGCCCGTTACTGGAAATTTGGTGGACTCATCGCATTTTTAGCGATATGCAGTTTGAGCAGTATGATCGGCTTAAGCGCTGGAGATAATATCACGCAGTTAGCCGACACAGGCTTTTTCATAGAAACACAATCGCAAAGACCCGGCTTTTTATCTGATGGCACTTTATATGACGTACCGCCCAATATGAGTTTAAATGACGCACAGGCTTTCCTTGCGGAAAATCCAGATGCCTCCCTTGCATATCTCGCTTTAGCGCAAGCAGCATGGCAGGCAAACGATTCAGAGCTTGCAGAAAACACGCTTCGTGACGGTTTGGCATTAAGCGAAGACAAAATAAAATACCTACTCACAGCAGCCAACATTGCTCAAAACGAAAATCACACTAATGCCGCAGTAATGTTCTCCGCGCTGGCTTATAATGCAGCAGCAAATAACGATGGCGACCTCTTCACAGTGCGTTCCATCGCGGGTGAATATCTCTACGAGATTGTCGAAACAGAAACTATTGACGTTCAGGAAATCATCCAAACGGCGATTACCGAAGACGAAATCGCCAATACGGGACAAGCCGCCCCAATTGTGGGCTTGTTAATCGCACGACAAGAAATTTTACAGAATCGTCCACGCTTGGCAGAACGCACATTAAATCAAGTGTCAGCGCAATACAATAATCTGCCGGAGTTTCAGCTTGTTCAAGGTGAGTTATATCGCGTACAAGCACAACCAGAGGAAGCTCGCGCCCAGTGGGAGGCCATTTTGATAAGCGAAAATGTACCCGAATGGATTACAATCCGCGCTCAGGAATTTATCGACTCATTGGAGGAATAACAACACATGCGTATCCCGATCATCGCTGGAAACTGGAAAATGTATAAAACGTTGCAAGAATCGGTTGAGTTCGTACAAGCACTTGCCCCTAAACTCGCGCCGTTTACCAACGTTGAGCGCGTCGTTAGTCCAACGTTTCTGGCTTTAGCAGCCGTTGCGGAAGCCCTACGCGATACCGGCATTAAAGTCAGCGCTCAAAGTGTGCATTGGGAAGTGCAAGGCGCATTCACCTCACAAATTTCCCCCGCCATGCTGCAAGGCCTAGCAGAATACGTCATCATTGGGCATTCCGAATGCCGTCAATATCTGAACGAGACTGATGAAACCGTCAATAAAAAGGTCAAAGCAGCGCTGGCACATGGACTAAAGCCGATTGTCGCGGTAGGGGAAAGTCTGGTGCAAAATGAAGCAGGTGAAACCGCCTCTTTCGTCGGTGGACAGGTACGGGCAGCCTTAGAGGGTGTCAGTGCCTCAGATATGGCGCATGTCGTCGTCGCCTATGAACCCATTTGGGCAATCGGAACAGGCAAAAGTGCCAGCGGCGAAATCGCACAAAACATTATCGGCGGAACGATTCGTGGCACACTTCAAGCCCTCTATGGGGATGAGGTCGCCAATACCGTGCGGATTCAATATGGCGGCAGCGTTAAGCCCGAAAACATGGCTGAATATATGTCTCAGCCGGATGTGGATGGCGCATTAGTCGGTGGCGCAGCGCTCAAAGTTGACGATTTCGCCAAATTGATCGAAGTTGCCGCGCAGGAGAAAGGCGCGTAATTCTGAACGTTTTGCTTGCTGGTGTGCTGGTCATTATTTGTTTTAACGCGCTGCGGCAGCTAGAAAACTGGCTGCACCAGCACATCTTTAAAGTTGGCTGGTTGCTGACCAAAAATTATCAAACGACGACCATTTTTTACTACACCTTCTTTTTACCGGGTGTCGTTGTTTATGAGGTGGTCTATTGGCTGGCGGCTGGTGCATTAAATGTCCGTGCTGAACGGGCTGTCGCAATGCCAGAAAAACAGGAAGTTGGCGAACTCCGGCTTAATTTCGTCAAGCTCTCCAAAAAAGCCCCTGCTTACAAAATCAACATCATTAATGCCGCGCCGTTGATTGTTGGAATAGTCCTCATTTGGCTTATTGTGACCAAGATCATCGACTTGAACGGTGCATTCCAGCAAGCAAATTCAGGCACACTCGACGATATAAGCCGTGTCATTAAGCACTTAACCACGACCCCTGATTTCTGGCTGTGGACGTATCTGGTGTTTACCATTGGCAATACCATGATGCCCGATGCGACGATTCTAAAAGCATGGCGTTGGGTAATCTGGCCTATTGCAGGCATCGTCATCTTTCTCTTCGCGTTAGGGATAGGCGAGGAAGTTATGGGGCAGGCGATTTCTGGCCCCGTAACCAATGGGTTAAACGTACTTTCAACGGCATTTGCCTTTATCGTGGTATTGGATGTGCTGGCAGTCGGCATTCTCGGCGGCATCGAGTCGCTTGTCGAGCGCTTAACTGGTGACAGTGCCACCTTCAAAAATGGCAAAATGATTACGATGACACGTGCCGAAGCGATTGCAGAGCGCGAAAAAGAACGTCAGCGTACACGCCAAACACAAAAACAGCCAACAACTGCACCGGCCTTACAAGGAGGAACGCCCTCGATCTATAAATTACCTTTTCCCATCCCCGGCGCACCTGGACAAGAGCCTGTTTCAAGACAGGCCGCCGTCATCGTCGAACCGGAAAAACCACCTATGCTACCCGGTCAGCAGCAGCCTAAACGCATCGAACCCACCATCATCACAGGTGAAGTGGTCGGAAAACCTGCTGCGCCACCATCTCCCCCACCGCGTCCAATGCCAGTTTTCGGCGGAACAGCCGCGCTGCGGACAATAGAAAATGATAAAAAAGAAAAAGAAGATGAACCTCTTGAGGATGAGGCTATTGAAGATGACTATATTGAGGATGAGGTGGTGGATGACATCCGCGAATATGATGAGGATGCGTTGGAGGATGATGACGAAATAGAAGACGAGGATGAAGAAAATTTAGATGAAGATGCAGAAGACTCCGGCACAATCATCTATGAAGATGCAGAAGACTCCGTTTGATCGAACCGCATCAGCACCCCAAAACCGACAATAATCAGCATCAGCATCACGCCGAAAGCAATGAATTTAAAAAGTTGACTGGCTGTGATGAGCGTGAGTAAGCCAAAAAAAGAACAAAAGGCATAATACGCCAACACAATCTGCCGCTGACTAAAGCCCATATCCAAGAGACGGAAATGCACATGGCCTCTATCGCCCTGCATCGGGTTTCGGCCTTTTCGCATCCGATTAATGGCCTGCCATGCTAAATCCATTAATGGCAGTCCCATCACCAGCAAAATCGTCGCCATCTTCGCGCCGCCAATAATGCTCAATGCGCCCAAGACATACCCTAGAAAATACGCGCTTCCGCCCATCATAATACGCGCTGGATAGAAGTTATACAATAAAAAGGCCAACGCCGCGCCCATTAAAGCCAACGGCAGCAAACTTACACTGGTTTGGGGAGGCTTTAAAACAAACGCGCTGTTGATAAATAAGACCGTCCCCGCTATAAAGGCCACCCCTCCAGCTAACCCATCTAACCCATCCATAAAATTGACGGTGTTAATCATCAAGCCGAGCCAAAACATGCTCAAAACAACCGTCACGGCAAAAGGCCAAGCGGAAGTCTGCTGCCCCGTAAACGGATTATTAAAGGTCTCGATAAAAATTTGAAATGTGACCGCAATCGCTGAGGCGACGATCTGCGCGATTCCCAATTGAACCGCGTTCAATTCGAAAAAATCATCAATCAAGCCGATGATGAAAATAAACGTCCCGCCGATCACCAATCCAGCGAGGCGTACTACTTCATAAGAGTCGAATCGCGTTACATTCAACACCTGCGCGATTAAAATAGCAACCGTAAATCCACCAAAAATCGCCAACCCGCCTAGCTTGGAAATTTGCTTAAAATCGGCTTCGTTCTGCCGCCTACCACCCGCTTTAGCAACAATCCCAAAGCGTCGCCCCAAGCGATCAGCAAGTGGCATTAAAATCAGCGATACACTGAACGCCAAAGAAAACACGATTACAAAAGCGCTGAGTTCGCTGATTTTCATATAATTATCGCCAATCACAATTCAATTCAAGTTCCAAATTGACGATCACCCGCATCACCCAGCCCCGGCACAATAAAGCCAATCTCATTTAAGCGATCATCCACAGCCGCCACATGAATAGACACATCAGGATGGACGCTGGAAAGATGCGCGATACCCTCTGGCGCGGCGATCAACCCTAGGAACTTGATCTTCTTCACGCCCCACCGTTTGAGGATGTCAATCGTCGCTACGGCTGACCCCCCTGTCGCCAACATAGGGTCAAGCACGAGGCAAATTTCAACCGTCGGGATTTCTGGCAGCCGATTATAATATTCTACAGGGCGCAGGGTATGTTCATCGCGGTAAAGGCCAATGTGCCACACCTGAACACTAGGGAGTAGTTCCATCACGCCATCAACCAGACCCAATCCGGCGCGCAAAATAGGCACAAGGCCGATTGTTTCTTGTGCTTTATAGCCACCTGCAACCCCCATCGGCGTGGTCACAGTCGTTTCAAAAAGAGTTAGGTCCTGCGTTGCTTCATAAGCCAATAGCAGCGCCAACTCATAAACTAAATGTCGAAATGAACGATGATCGGTGGTCGCATCGCGCAGCAGCGTGAGCTTATGCTGCACCAGCGGATGTTGTGAAATATGAACAGTCCCCATAAAACGATCTCCCTTCGCCAGACAAAACAGACGGATTGTACGTTTCAGATAGCAGATTGTCAAAGCGACCATTGCGCGATAGACGGCCTCGATTATACTTTTAGTTAGAACACCTATTCCTCGGAGTAAACTTTATGTCTGATGATGGTCGCATCGTCAGCGGCGGAAAATTAAAGACTGAGCGCGAAAATATTGCCCTGAGACCCCAATTACTTAAAGATATTGTGGGTCAGGATCGTGTACGCGAAAATCTCAAGATCAGTATTGATGCCGCCAAAGCACGGACTGAACCGCTGGATCACGTCTTATTTTATGGCCCTCCCGGTCTCGGCAAAACATCATTGGCTTTCGTCATCGCTAATGAGATGAATGCCAATATTCGCATTACGGCTGGCCCCTCAATTGAACGTGCGGGTGATCTTGCCGCGATTCTTACCCATCTTAAGCAGAACGATGTCTTATTTATCGACGAAATTCATCGCTTAGGCCGCGCTATCGAAGAAATTTTGTATCCAGCAATGGAAGACTTCGCGCTGGATATTGTCATCGGGAAGGGGCCAGCGGCGAAAAATGTCCGCCTGAATTTGCCGCGTTTCACCGTCATTGGCGCGACGACTCAGCTATCTCTGTTGGCGGGGCCGCTGCGTGATCGCTTTGGTACGCGCTATCGCTTGGATTACTACGATCAAAAATCGATGGAATATATCATCAATCGTGCTGCTGGAATGCTCAAAGTCGAGATTAAGCCGGAAGGCACCTCTGAAATTGCCCGTCGCGCTAGGGGGACACCCCGCGTTGCCTTGCGCTTACTCCGCCGCGTGCGCGATTACGCCCAAACCCGCGCCAACGGCATCATCACGGGACCAGTTGCGGGTGAAGCACTTGTCCTGATGGATATTGACCATCTTGGGTTAGACGACGTAGATCGTCGTATTTTAAGCTGCATTATCGAAAAATTCGGCGGCGGCCCTGTCGGTTTAGAGACCATCGGCGCGGCGATTAGCGAAGATCGCTCAACCATCATGGATGTTTACGAACCGTATCTGCTGCAACTCGGCTTTTTAGACCGTACCCCACGCGGCAGAGTCGCCACGCCTTCGGCCTATGAGCATCTTGGTATTCCCTATGACCGCATTGACCGCATTAATGGCACACAGAAACCACTTTTATAAAACCACATGAATATCAGTGAATTTGATTACGATTTACCGGAATCGTTCATCGCGCAAACGCCCCTTGAACCGCGTGACAGCTCCAAATTGATGCTGCTCAATCGGCGCACACAGTCTTTATCTCATCACCATTTTCATGACATTCTGGAATTCATCAATGCAGGGGATGTCTTGGTGATGAATTCCACCCGCGTTATCCCAGCCCGTCTGCAAGCCACAAAAGCAGAAACAGGCGGTGCGCTGGAAATTTTGCTCCTGCGCCAAATCGATGATTTACGCTGGCAAGCCCTGATCGGCGGAAAACGCGCCAATATTGGCCTAGAAATGAAACTCGTCAGGAGCGACATCACCGCGACAGTCATCGAAACCTTAGAGGGTGCGGAACGGTTGATCGAATTCAACCAGCCGATTAACCCATTTTTGCAGCAAATCGGCGAAATGCCCCTGCCGCCTTATATTCGCACACGGTTGACAGATGGAGAGCGCTACCAGACCATCTACAACCGCGAAGAAGGTTCAGCAGCCGCGCCAACTGCGGGCTTGCACTTCACGCCGGAACTTTTACTCGCGCTGCGTGATAAAGGTGTGCAGTTTGCTTACTGCACTTTGCATATCGGGCTGGACACCTTCATGCCTGTGCGTGTGGAAGAAATTGAAACGCACAAAATCCACAGTGAACGCGCCATCCTCACAGCCGACAACGCAAATATCATTAACAAGGCCAAATTAGCGGGCAAAAGAATTATCGCTGTAGGTACGACCAGCGTCCGCACCCTAGAAACAGCGGCGATTTTGAGCGCAGGAGGCGACCCAGCGCACCCAAACGCACAAGGTGAGATTTGTGCATGGCGACCCGTCATCGCATTTGAGCGCGACACAAATTTATTTATCTATCCGGGATATCAATGGCGCGTGGTGGACGCGATGATTACCAATTTTCATCTCCCCAAGTCAACGCTGCTCATGATGATTAGCAGTTTTGTGGGGCGGGAATTCGTGCTGGATGCCTACGAAACCGCCAAAGCCGAAAATTATCGTTTCTTTTCCTTTGGCGATGCGATGCTGATCGTTTAAGATTCGGTAAAACTTTACGTTGACTAAGCCAAGATGCCGCGTATAATACGTTCTCCTGTCTTATTTTATACCTATTCACCTTTGGCAGATTAACATCAGCCAATTTTCCCCATAAGCGCATCCAGAACCAACGCGAGGCGCAGTGGTGAAGTGAGGATTGGAGAAAAACGTGTACGCAATTATCCGCACAGGCGGTCGTCAATATCGCGCCGAAACAGGCCGCATTATCGACGTTGACCGTCTGCCCTACGAACCAAATCATTCTTTTGACATTACCGATGTTTTGCTCGTCGGCGATGAAGCCCAGACCCTTATCGGTCAGCCGTTAGTCGATGGCGCAATCGTCAAAGTGACCGTTGTCGAAGAATTCCGCGACAAAAAGGTAATTGTATTTAAGTACCGTCAGCGCACGAACTTCCGGCGCAAACGCGGTCATCGCCAATATTATACCCGCATTCGTATCGACGAAATTTTAGTTAAGTAAAGGGGATTGCCCGATGGCACATAAAAAAGGTGGCGGCTCTACTAAAAATGGCCGCGATAGTAATTCACAACGGCTCGGTGTAAAGCGCTTCGGCGGTCAATTCGTTATCCCCGGCAACATTATCGTCCGTCAACATGGCACCAAATTCCATCCCGGCGAAAATGTCGGGATCGGGCGCGACTACACCATCTTCGCCACCATTGAAGGCTATGTTGTGTTTGAACGGATGCGCGGACGCGGTGGTCAGAAGCAAATCAGCGTCAAGACCGAAAATCCCAACAAGACGACTGCGCCAACTGCCGAACAGCTTGCCGAAGCAGGCGATTAGTTTAAGGTTACTTTTTGGGGATGAACTATTAGTTTATCTCCAATGATACAACAATCTATCCAATGATACAACAATCTATCCATTAATCAGCCATCACGCTACTCCACCCTCAGGAGCCGTGATGAAGCACAACGAGGAGTATTAACCCCATGAAAGAAGGAATCCACCCGAAGTGGTATCCTAGTGCTAAAATTGTCTGCGCTTGCGGTAACACTTGGAACACAGGCGCGACCAAGCCAGAAATCCGTACCGATATTTGCTCCGCTTGCCACCCTTTTTATACCGGTGAACAGCGTATCGTCGATACCGAAGGTCAAGTAGATCGCTTTATGAAGCGTCTGCAAGTGCGCGACGACATCCGCGCCCAAGTAGATGCGCGTGAAGCCTCACGTACCCCGTCCGATCTGCCCATCTCGGAACTCGGCTTAGGCCAGCGCTACACAACAGTACTTGCCGAAAATGGCATGACCAACGTGGGCGAGTTTTTGGCGAAACTTCAAGAAGGCGATGATGCCATCCTTGAACTGCCTAATATCGGACGTAAAATCTTAGCTGATCTCAAGAAAACCCTACGCGCACGCGGCTATGATGTTCCTCTCAGCAGTGCGACAGCCGCTGCTACTGAACCCGCCGAATAAACTTCCAAAATCGACATTGACAAAGGCAGTCATGCAATCGTATGGCTGCCTTTGTTATTTTTTTGCCGAAGTTATTTTTACGTTTGATTTTATCTTTGAGAGGAAGCACCATGATCCATCACACTGGGCGGGTCGAAGTGATCTGTGGCAGCATGTTTTGTGGCAAAACCGAAGAACTTATCCGCAGAGTGCGGCGGGCAACCATCGCACGTCAAGAAGTACAAGTTTTTAAACCCACGATTGATAATCGTTACGGCACCGATCATGTCAGCAGCCACAGCGGACAAAATATCGAAGCCGTCTGTGTAGAATCAAGCCAAGCTATTCTTGCACTCCTTCACCCCAAAACAACAGTGATCGCCGTTGATGAAGCACAATTCTTTGATATTGGCCTACTTAATATTGTTGAGATGATGGCGGAACGTGGTCTGCGGGTGATCGTCGCTGGCTTGGATTTAGACTTCCGCGCCGAGCCTTTTGGTCCCATGCCGCAATTGATGTGCCTTGCCGAAGAAGTGACCAAACTTCACGCCATTTGCGTGGTGTGTGGCGAAGCCGCCTGCCGTACCCAACGCCTTGTGAACGGGCAGCCCGCCCATTATGACGACCCAATTATCCTCGTCGGCGCACATGAAGCCTACGAAGCCCGCTGCCGGACTCATCACCTCGTCCCCAAAGCATAAATTGATACCAGACCAATTTTGGACTGCCTATAGCGCGACTTAAAAAATAGGGCTAAAATTACTTTGTGTCGCTAAGTAATTTTAGCGCCGAATTCGTAAGTTGCTTAGATAGGAGCCACACTCATGAGTGTCTCAGCCGCACGTCTTTCATCTCCACCGCAGCAGGCCACAAAAAGCGGCCTTTGGCTGCGCGACAAAAAATGGGATTTGCTTTTCATTACCTTCAGCGTCATCGTCGTGCCGCTGCCTTATGTGTTTTATTTAATCGGTGTCCGGCTTGGTTTAGAGGACGATTTCGCACGGAATCTCGTCAACGGTTTTGTCGCGGTTGCCATCGGCGGCCCCCACATGATGTCTACATTCCTGCGTACCGGATTGGATGAAAACTTTAAGCAGCGCTACCCAATGCTCATTCGCTCTTCTATCGTCATCCCGATTGTAGTTGTGTCACTGGCGTTTTTAAACCTGACTTTGTTGTTAACGGTATTTTTCTTCTGGGCATCGCTCCATGTACTGCATCAAGTGACCTACATCGTCGAGCTTTATAATCACAAAGAGCATAGCTTTATCCGCAAAGGCAGCGCCGTCAGCTTACAAGCGCGATTGATTGATTACGCCGTCATTTTGACCTGCTTATTTCCGCTTGCAGCGCTCAAAATCAGCAAAGGCTCGTTTGATGTCGGCGTGAATGATCTCACCTCGGTGATTCCCGATCTTTTCCAGCAAACGTGGTTCTTCGTGGCGATGAGCGCAGTCTTTGGGGCTGCATTAATCGCATATCTCTACAAAACATGGCAGGAATATCGCGGCGGTTATATCAATTGGCCTAAGACGGTCTTTATCTCGTTTACGGTGATCGTAGCCTTTACGATGCCCGCCCTACCCAACTTGGATACAGCCTTCCAAGGCTTAAATACGTGGCATTCCTTCCAGTATCTCGCCATCACCTTCTACATTATCCGCATTAAGCAGCAGTATGGACAGCTTGATAAAAACGCGCCGCTGGTTGCACGTTTTAGCAAAGGTAAAGACTCTCGCGGCTTGTATGCCCTGAGCGCCATTATGCTGATCGGTTCCGCGGCCGTGTTTACCGTCGTTTACGCGGTTGCCCACATCGTCACACCTGGCACAATCGACCCGGCAAATACCCGTGAAATCGCTAACTGGCGCTTCGATGTGGCCTATTACACTTCAATTTTATCGTTTCTGTGGATTCACTATTATCACGATCACTTCTTGTTTACCGATTTTGAAGCGCTCGACGACGCTTTCGCCACCAAGTAACCGCATTAAGTTCATTGAGCTAAGGGACGGAGGAAATTTCGTCCCTTACATAATAACATTACGGAAATGCCTCACGTACCCACTGCATCGGATCAACTGGAATCCCATTGACCCACAATTCCCAGTGAAGATGTGCGCCTGTCGCCCGTCCGGTTGAACCGACTGACCCAATCTGCTGTCCACCGCTAACAAAATCACCCAACTGCACGAAGCGATCTGACATGTGCGCGTAGACGGTATACACACCCCAACCATGATCGAGAACCAATGTAGTTCCGCGAATATTGAGCGTATCCGCCAAAACGACCCGTCCTGCCGCCCCCGCCAACACAGGTGACCCCGGCGCACCTGCGAAATCTGCGCCATTATGATAACGATCCACCGGACCGCCATTATAAGAGCGGCTGACACCAAACGGCGAATTCATCACCGCCGCCGCAGGTAAGCCCATCGGCCCATTAAAGAGACGCTCCGCGCTAAAACCACTCGTCACGCCGTGCAGAAGATTCAACTCGTTCTCTTCAACAGCAGGTGCTAAAAGTTCCACCCGATCTGGCGGCAGCGTAATATACTGCGTCCCATATTGTCCAACCTCAACCTGCACATTGACCGAGAACAAGGCGGATTCGCCGCCTTCCGGCGTAATATAAAAATCGAATGGGTAAATACCCGCCTGTGTCGCTAAAGGGACGCTAATAAACAGTAAATAAATCCCTTGATCGACAATCACAGGAACAGCGCCGCCCAAGAAAGAGGCCGTAATCGTCACAGGCGCACTTGCCGTCATACGGATGCGTGTCGTTTGCCCCGTCATCAGCATAAGCGGATAAATATCGAGGCTAATCAGCGGCGCGGGTAAGTTTAGGGCTGTTTGTGGGAGTGTTTCGCCGGGAATAACCAGCGCTTGCCCCGCGAAAATCGTCTCTGGGTCAACGATGGCATTAATCTGTTGCAAATCATCCAGCGTCACATCATAACTGTTGGCAATTCCAAAGAGTGTTTCGCCAGCAGCGATTGTGTGGCGTATACCAGAGTCGGTAAGAATTTCGGCGGCTTCTGTGGATACAGCATCCAATTCCCCCTCGCCAATAGTCAGCGTTTGCCCTACATAGAGCGAATTTGGGTCATTTATGGCGTTATTTACTGCCAACATCTCCGCATCCACGCCATACAACGTGGCAATCCCATTAAGCGTTTCTCCCGGTTGGACGACATGCACCTGCGGAATGGGTAGTCCAGCCGGAACATTAATCGGAATAAGTAAGCGCTGCCCGACCTGAATACTGGCAGGATTGGTGATTCCGTTGTAACGGGCAACCTCATCAATCGTCAAGCCAAAACTTTGGGCGATGGCAAAAAGGGTCTCTCCGCGTTGCACCACATGAATCGTCACCCCCGGCGGGTTAGATGGAGACGTTTCACTTTGCCCAATAACGACAGAAGCGGGCAGCCAAAGCACACCCGCCAGAAGCACAATCAACAGGTTTCGGGAAGTCATAAGAAGTCCATCATAGTGCGGGAACGATGTGAGTTTCGTCCCCGCCATTACGTTCATTTTCGCGGCAGTGTACTCGCTGGTTCATCGAAACGCAATATATCGCCAATTTGTACCCGATTAAGGACCTCGGTATTGGCCTCCAAGAAATATTGAGCTGGTGCAGATGGCGCATAAGCAGGTCGCCAAGGCTTGGCAAGGCACTTATCCACCACTTTTCCACTGGCATCAAGCCAGATTACCGCGATACTAAAAAACATGAAGAACATGTGGATGGCAGTATGCACACGCCCTTCCGATTTCGTCACGAACAACAACCCTTCATCTTCCGGCAGACGCAGCACCAATTGCAGCCCTTTAAAATGGCTCCAAAAGCTGATGCACAGCCGTACCCGTGCGACCACCACCTCATTCGTTCCTGCGTTTCTCAGGATACGCCATTGTGCGCTCATGACGCTGCTGGAATAACCAAAATTTGCCCGACATAAAGCCGATTCGGATTAGCAATCCCGTTGGCATCAATCAATTGGCTCAATGATACATTAAAGCGTATCGCCAGCCAATAAAGCGTATCACCCGGTTGAACAGAGTAAGTCTGAACCGCCGGAATAGGTGTCGGTGAAGGCTGCGGTTGTGGCGATGGGTCAGATGGCCCACCCGTTCCGCCCGGAATCAGCACTTGCTGTCCAGCGCGGATTAAATTGACATTCACAATCCCGTTGATCTGCGCCAATGCCGTAATGGTCGTGCTAAAACTGCGGGCGATGCCAGAAAGTGTATCACCATACTGAACGGTATACACAAGATAATTACCGCCGGTGGTCGGCATCCCACCTGTTATGGGGCCGCCAGTCCCGCCTGTATTACCACTCGTGTCCGCGCCAGGTGTCGCCGTCACAATAATCACAATCGGGGTGCTGGTTGGAATTGCCGTAGCAGGCGCGGCTAAACGCACCGGAATAATCAGCCCTTGCCCCACATAAATCAAGGCGCGATCATCCAAGCCATTCGCCTGAATAATGGCCTGTGTTGTGCTGCCATACAAAACAGCGATTTCAGCTACAATATCGCCGCGTTGAACGGTATGGACAAGCGTATTCGGGAAGTCTTCGCTGATCGGCACCAGCGGCTGCGGCCCGCCTGTTCCGCCGATTGTAGTTGTAGCCTCTGGGGACTGACGAGTGGCTGTTGGCAAGGGTGTATTGGTAGGCACAATGACTTCCGTTGCGGTTGGTGCCGATGTTTCTGTCGGCGGCACATCTGTAGCAACGGGTTCACTCGTCAAAGTCGCTTCATCCGTTGATGTTGCTTCATCCGTCGATGTTGCTTCATCAATGGGAAGTTCCACTGCGCCCTCTTGTGTGGGTGTCGGTTCATCAGTTGGCGCGGGTGCTGTATTGGTGGGAGCAGCAGGCAGCACGGTTGAAGCCAATTCCGCATCATCTAGGTAAACTGAGGTACGCGCTTTAGGGTCACGAATTTGCATCCGCACAAAAACTGTTATCGCGTTAGTGGTCGCCGTCGCGGTAACGGAATATTGGCGGTAAGCGTCATATTGTTCCGCCGGAAGCGACCATTGAATGGTGCTGCTCGTTGGGTCAGTTCCGCCCGTCGGATCAATGCCGACTTCAAGCGTCACATCAGCATCATCCTCGCTTTCATCCAAAATGTCTTCACGACTGGTAGACCAAACCCACGCATATAAGCTAAACCGATGTTCAGCTTGCGGCGTTATGCCTTCAACCACCCGCTGAAACACACCGCCGACAGGATTGGCAAAAGTCGCAAAAATTTCTTGGGCATCCGAATCGCTGCGAATTCTATCAGCATTGGGCGCGGTTGCTTGGTATTCAGGCTGAGGCAAGCCATAGACGGTAACATCGTCGGTGCGCGTAATATGCCAAGGACTCCAGCCATCGGCAACATCACGCGACGGATCACCGTCCAGCGTATTGTAAGGGGGTTCAAAGCCAGGGTTCGTCAACAAGTTGTCGGCTTGAGCTTGTAAGGGTGATAACCCCACCAACAGAAGCAAACTGACACAAAAAATCAACAGAACTCGATAATGAGATAATCGTTTCATCGGATTTGCTCCTGCATTGAGATGGATTGAATCTAAAAATATGCATAATGACAGATTATTGCTAAATAGTATAGCGGAGGCTGTAGTATCGCGCAAAAGCATTCCATAAAACACTGCATTACACTATACTCCTTTACTATCGCGCCACACTTTTAAATCAACAGCGCATAAACCTATCATGTCACGAGCAATCGTCGGTCTTTGTACTATCGAGTTCCATCTGGACGGCTTAACCTCGCTCAAAGATAAACGCAGCATCTTAAAATCTATGCTGGCAAAGCTGCACAACACCTTTAATGTCTCTGCCGCCGAAATCAGTTATCAAGACCAGTTAGACACGGCAGGTATCGCCGTCGCCGCCGTCACCAATTCTTCCCGCCACGCTAATGAAATGATTCACACGATTATCAACTGGATCGAGACCAATTTCCCAGAGGCCATGATCGTTAGGCAAGAAATTGAAATCCTTTAAATGCACAGGCATCCGCTATCGTCATGGATAAAGACGATGGGGTATACTTAGGCTTGTTTGATTACTTACAGTCCGTTTGAAGGAGTACAACATTGAACCTTCATGAATACCAATCGAAAGTGCTGTTTGCTAAATTTGGCATCCCAACGCCGAAAGGCAAAGTCGCTTTCACTGCTGATGAAGTTTACGCCATCGCGCAAGAAATAGGCGGCCCGGTGGTCGTCAAGTCACAAGTATTAGTGGGTGGACGTGGCAAAGCGGGCGGCATTAAAGTGGTAAAAACCGCTGAAGAAGCCCGCGATGCAGCCGAAAAAATCTTAAACAAACTGGAAATCAAAGGGTTACTCGTGCGTAAAGTGCTGGTTGACCCTGCTTCTCCGCCTGCCAGCGAAATTTATCTCGGCATTACTAATGACCGCACCACAGGTAAACCGCTGCTCATGGCATCATCGGAGGGCGGCGTAGAAATTGAAGAAGTGAACCGCACTAATCCGCAAGCGATTATCCGTGAATACATCAATCCTGCCTTTGGACTACACGATTATCAAACCAAAAATGTCGCCAGCGCCATTAACCTCCCCCGCGAACATTGGGATGCCTTCTCCAAAATCGCGCTCAATCTCTGGCGTTGTTATGTCGCCAATGATGCAGTATTAGCGGAAATCAACCCGTTAGCCATCACGCAGGATAACCAACTGCTGGCTTTAGATGGCAAGATGGTCATTGATGATAACGCTTTGTATCGCCATCAAGACCTTGTGGGTCTGCGTGACACCGACTCCGAGCCTAAATCCGAAACACAAGCGCGAGAAGCCGGCATCAGCTATGTGCAACTCGAAGGCGGGCAAATCGGCTGCATGGTCAATGGCGCAGGTTTAGCCATGACGACTATGGACATGATTATGCTCTACGGTGGCGGTGAATATGGCCCTGCAAACTTTCTTGATGTCGGCGGCGGCGCACAAGCTGATAAGGTGGCGGCAGCGCTGCGGATTATCCTTTCAGATGGGAACATCAAATCCATTCTCGTCAATATCTTCGGTGGCATTACGCGCTGCGACGAAGTTGCGCGAGGGATGCTTCAGGCTTATGACGAAGTAAAACCAGAAGTCGGCATTGTTATCCGCTTGCAAGGGACAAACGCAAAAGAAGGGCGTGAAATTATCGACAACGCCAAAATCCCACGCTTAGTCACTGCTGCCACTTTGACGGAAGCCGCCCAAAAATCGGTTGCGGCTGCTAAAGGAGAAATCTAAACCATGTCTATTCTGGTCGATAAAAACACGCGCATCGTCGTCCAGGGCATTACCGGACGCGAAGGTCGCTTTCATACCCGTGCCATGATTGATTATGGCACCAAAGTCGTCGCGGGTGTCCGCCCCGGTAAGGGTGGCGAATGGGTGGAAGGCGTACCCGTTTTCGACACTGTAAAATCTGCTAAAGAGGCGACGGATGCCAATACCAGCATCATCTACGTTCCCGGCCCCGGCGCGGCAGATGCTATTTTCGAGGCGATTGATGCGGGCATTGATTTGATCGTCTGCATCAGCGATCCTGTACCCGTCATGGACATCATGCAGGTTTATAACTATATCAAGGGGACGAAAAGCCGCTTAATCGGCCCCAACTGCCCCGGTCTGCTCACCCCCGGACAAGCCAAAGTGGGTATTATCCCCGGCTATGTCGCCAAACCGGGTAATGTGGGGGTCGTCTCGAAAAGCGGAACACTCACTTACGAAGTCATCAATGCGCTGACAGAAGCAGGCATGGGGCAATCGACCTGTGTCGGCATCGGCGGTGATCCAATCGTCGGCAC
>Ga0209591_10000077_pt1 | contig 116135 bp, 89 predicted proteins | sample MAT01_FD_187207 | JGI IMG/M metagenome (GOLD analysis project Ga0209591, IMG submission 187207) | Freshwater microbial communities from Lake Fryxell liftoff mats and glacier meltwater in Antarctica - MAT-01 (SPAdes) (version 2) | ecosystem: Environmental > Aquatic > Freshwater > Ice > Liftoff...
CTTGCCGCGCATGCCGCCCGCCTCCCACAGCGATCGGGCGAACCCGCACCGGCAACGCACCATCCACACACGCGACTCGGCCTCGATCGCGGCGAACCAGGAACGCGGCAGGATCTTGCAGAGGGTTCGCTGGAGCGTGTTCATGGCCGGGGGTTCTGGATGCGGGCGGTGCGGGCGCGGCGAGGCGGCGTCGATTCATCCGGCTCACTTCTCGGCGCTGCGCCGGGGCGCAGTTGGTGCGTGAGCCGCTGCCCGCTCTCGACCAGCGCGAGCGGGCGCTTCGTCGGCGCGGGTGCGGGCGATGACGATGTATCCCGTACCGTGATCCCCATCTCGGCGCGGTCGGCGTTGCTGGGCGTGGAGTACATTTCAATGAACGCTGCGATGCGGCGGGCGACTCGGCGGCTCGGTTTCGCCTCCGCGCGTTGTGGAAGTCCGACCCGCCGCGCCACGGGCGGTCGAAGTATGAGGCCACCGGCACCCACCGTTCACGGACATACTTTCGAGCGTGCTGGCGTACTCATCCGTTGATGCCAGTGAAGTGTCCTCTGGACGGCGTGTCAACGCCTGCCCTCATTCGGCGCCTCACCCGCGAAGAGAGGAATGCCACCCGCCGCGCTGGTCGTGCGTTCCGTATGCCTTGAGCGGGGGTGGTGCTCGCCGCCCGGGCGCTACGAGGGGCGGCAGCCCCGGCATTCGCAGGCCCGTGGCCACGGACGCCCGACCACCCACCGAAAGTCACCACAGGCGTTTCGCTTGTTTTCCTTGACGGGCTGGGGCACGTCGACCACCCTGCTTAGTCACGCTGCTTTGCCACGCACAACCCTGGCCGCCCTCCACAATGGATTCCCCTCCTTTGTTCAGTTCAAGTATCGGCGCTCGCACGGCCCCCGGGCGCGAACGTTTGACCGCCTCACCGCTTCCTCACCTGCCCCATTCGTATAAGAAAGGCCCGACCCGTTTCGAGGAATGACGCATGGAGACCACGCTCGTAACAACTGGCATCCTGGGCCTAGACCACACCCTCTGCCGCGGCTTGTCTGCGGCAACGCGGGGTGCGGGAAGACGATGCGGGCCATGGAGTTCCTCGTGCGCGGGGCGGTGGAGTTTGGCGAGCCGGGGCCGTTCATGATGTTCGAGGACAATGCGGCGGAGCTGACCGCGAATGTGCACTCGCTCGGCTTCGATCTCATACGAGCGCGCACCGAAGCGCACTATCCAGTTTCTTCCCAATCCTGACTCTGTTCACCATGAAAAAAACCACGACTATCCTCTCCGGCCAATCCTCCGCCGCGCCCGCGCTCAATGGCGATGCTCAGCCGGCGCAATCGAGCACAGCGCGCAAGCCGAAAGTGAGGCCGAACGCCGCGGCGCTGGGCGCGAAGGACGATTCGAGCGAGGCGTGGTTGCGGCGGATCCTCGTGTCGGTGTGTGGGTTTCGCGATGGGGATTTCAGCGTGCGCTTGCCTGCGGATTGGGCGGGAACGGAAGGGCGGATCGCGGAGGCTTTCAACCAAGCCATCGCGCATGAGGATCGGATCGCGCGCGAGGTCGCGCGGTTGAGCCTAGCGGTCGGAAAGGAAGGGCGGCTCCAGCAGCGCATGAAGGTCCCCGGGGCCATCGGCGGGTGGGCGCAGAAGGTGGATTCCCTCAATACGCTGCTCGACGATCTGGTGCGGCCGACGACGGAGGTGGCGCGCACCATCGGCGCGGTGGCCAAGGGGGATCTCGGGCAATCGATGGAACTGGAAGTGGACGGACGCGCGCTCAAGGGGGAGTTCCTGCGCTCGGCGAAGCTGGTGAACAGGATGATCGAGCAGCTCTCGGTTTTCACCTCGGAGGTCACCCGCGTGGCGCGCGAAGTCGGCACGGAAGGCAAGCTCGGCGGCCAGGCTCAGGTGAAGGGCGTCTTGGGCGTGTGGAAGGATCTCACCGAGTCCGTCAACCAGATGGCGGGCAACCTCACGGCGCAGGTTCGGAACATCACGGATGTGACCATCGCGGTCGCGAACGGCGACTTGTCGCGCAAGATCACGGTGGATGTGCGTGGCGAAATTTTGCAGCTCAAGGAAGCCATCAACACGATGGTGGATCAGCTCCGGTCGTTCGCTTCCGAGGTCACACGCGTAGCCCGCGAAGTCGGCACCGACGGACGTCTCGGCGGCCAGGCGGTCGTGCCTGGCGCGGCAGGCACGTGGAAGGATCTCACCGACTCGGTGAACGCGATGGCGACGAACCTCACCACGCAGGTCCGCAACATCGCGACGGTGACCACGGCGGTGGCGCGCGGGGATCTCTCACGCAAAATCACGGTGGACGTGAAGGGCGAGATTTTGGAGTTGAAGGAGACGATCAACACGATGGTGGATCAGCTCAACGGTTTCTCCTCCGAGGTCACGCGCGTGGCCCGCGAGGTCGGCACGGAGGGCAAGCTCGGCGGACAGGCGGAAGTTTCCGGCGTGGCGGGCACCTGGAAGGATCTCACCGACTCGGTGAACTCGATGGCTTCCAACCTCACCGGCCAGGTTCGTAACATCGCCGAGGTCACGACGGCGGTGGCCAAGGGCGATCTCTCGCGCAAGATCACCGTCGAGGTGAAGGGCGAGATTCTCGCGCTGAAAAACACGATCAACACCATGGTCGATCAGCTCAACGGCTTTGCGTCGGAAGTCACCCGCGTGGCGCGGGAAGTCGGCACCGAAGGCAATCTCGGCGGACAGGCCGAAGTGGGCGGAGTGGCGGGCACGTGGAAGGATCTCACGGACAACGTCAATCTCATGGCGTCGAACCTCACGGGCCAGGTCCGCAACATCGCGGAAGTGACCACCGCCGTCGCGAACGGTGACCTTTCCAAGAAGATCACCGTGGATGTGAAAGGCGAAATTCTAGAGCTGAAAAACACCATCAATACGATGGTCGATCAGCTCAACGGCTTCGCCGCGGAAGTGACGCGCGTCGCCCGCGAGGTCGGCACCGAGGGCGAGCTGGGCGGGCAGGCCGAGGTGCGCGGTGTGGCCGGCACGTGGAAGGATCTCACCGACTCGGTCAACGCCATGGCGACCAACCTCACGGGGCAGGTCCGCAACATCGCTGAGGTCACCACCGCGGTGGCCAACGGCAACTTGTCGAAGAAGATCACCGTCGATGTGCGCGGGGAGATTCTGGAGTTGAAGAACACCATCAACACGATGGTCGATCAGCTCAACGGCTTCGCTGGCGAAGTCAGCCGCGTGGCGCGTGAGGTCGGCACCGATGGCAAGCTCGGCGGCCAGGCCGAGGTCTTAGGCGTGGCGGGCACGTGGAAAGATCTCACCGACAACGTGAACTCGATGGCCTCGAACCTCACCGGCCAGGTCCGCAACATCGCCGACGTGGCGACGGCGGTGGCCAATGGCGATCTTTCCAAGAAGATCACCGTTGATGTGAAGGGCGAGATTCTGGAACTGAAGAACACGCTCAACACGATGGTCGATCAGCTCAACGGCTTCGCTGGCGAGGTCAGCCGCGTGGCGCGCGAAGTCGGCACCGAAGGCAAGCTCGGCGGTCAGGCGGTCGTGAAGGGCGTGGGCGGCACTTGGAAGGATCTCACCGACAACGTGAACTCGATGGCGAACAACCTGACCGGGCAGGTCCGCAACATCGCCAACGTCACCACCGCGGTCGCGCGCGGCGATTTGAGCCGCAAGATCACCGTCGAGGTGAAGGGGGAAATTCTCGAGTTGAAGAACACGATCAACACGATGGTGGATCAGCTCAACGGCTTCGCCTCGGAAGTGACCCGCGTGGCGCGTGAAGTCGGCACCGAGGGCAAACTCGGAGGTCAGGCGCGGGTGCCCGGCGTCGCAGGGACGTGGAAGGATCTCACCGACTCGGTCAACGCGATGGCGACGAATCTCACCGGGCAGGTCCGCAACATCGCGGACGTGACCACCGCCGTGGCGAATGGTGATCTTTCCTCGAAGATCACCGTCGAGGTGAAAGGCGAAATCCTCGCGTTGAAAAATACGATCAACACGATGGTCGATCAGCTCAACGCGTTCGCCGGCGAGGTCAGCCGCGTGGCGCGCGAGGTCGGCACCGAAGGCAAGCTCGGCGGGCAGGCGGCGGTCGAGGGCGTGGCGGGCACGTGGAAGGATCTCACCGACAACGTGAATGCCATGGCGACCAATCTCACCGGGCAGGTCCGCAACATTGCCGAGGTGACGATCGCCGTGGCGAACGGTGACCTTTCCAAGAAGATCACCGCCGACGTGCGCGGCGAAATTTTGGAGGTGAAGGAAACTATCAACACGATGGTGGATCAGCTCCGCTCGTTTGCGGCAGAAGTCAGCCGTGTGGCGCGCGAGGTTGGCACCGAGGGCAAGCTCGGCGGACAGGCGCAGGTGCCCGGCGTGGCGGGGACGTGGAAGGATCTCACCGACAACGTGAACTCGATGGCCTCGAATCTCACCGGCCAGGTGCGCAATATCGCCGACGTGGCGACGGCCATCGCGCGCGGCGATCTTTCGCGGAAAATCACGGTGGACGTGAAGGGCGAGATTTTGCAGCTCAAGGACACGATGAACACGATGGTCGATCAGCTGTCGGCATTCGCGTCGGAAGTGACGCGCGTGGCGCGTGAGGTCGGCACCGAGGGCAAGCTAGGCGGCCAGGCGGCGGTGCCCGGCGTGGCTGGCACCTGGAAAGATCTCACCGACAACGTGAACTCGATGGCCTCGAACCTCACCGGCCAGGTGCGCAACATCGCCGAGGTGACCATCGCCGTGGCCAACGGCGATCTTTCCAAGAAGATCACGGTGGATGTGCGCGGCGAGATTTTGCAGCTCAAGGAAACCATCAACACCATGGTCGAGCAGTTGCGCTCATTCGCCTCGGAAGTGACGCGCGTGGCCCGCGAGGTCGGCACCGAGGGGCGGCTCGGCGTGCAGGCGGTGGTGCCCGGCGTGGCGGGCACCTGGAAGGATCTCACCGACTCGGTCAACACCATGGGCGCCAATCTCACCGCCCAAGTCCGCAACATCGCGGAGGTCACCACGGCGGTGGCGCGCGGCGATCTCAACCGCAAGATCACCGTCGATGTGAAAGGCGAGATTTCGGAGCTGAAGAACACCATCAACACCATGGTCGATCAGCTCAACTCCTTCGCCGGCGAAGTCACCCGCGTGGCGCGTGAAGTCGGCACCGAGGGCAAGCTCGGCGGCCAGGCGCAGGTCTCCGGCGTGGGCGGCACCTGGAAGGATCTCACCGACAACGTGAACTTCATGGCGTCGAATCTCACCGAGCAGGTTCGCGGCATCGTGAAAGTGGTGACGGCGGTGGCCAACGGCAACCTAACCCAGCGCCTGACCGTGCAGGCCAAGGGCGAAGTCGCCGCACTCGCGGACACGATCAACGGCATGACCGACACGCTGGCCACCTTCGCCGACCAAGTCACCAACGTGGCGCGCGAAGTCGGCGTGGACGGGCGGCTCGGCGGCCAGGCGAACGTCCCCGGCGCCGCTGGCACATGGAAGGATCTCACCGGCAACGTCAACCTCCTGGCGGCCAACCTGACCACCCAGGTGCGCGCCATCGCCGAAGTCGCCACGGCGGTGACCAAGGGCGATCTCACGCGCTCCATCCAGGTGGATGCCAAGGGTGAGGTCTCGGAGTTGAAGGACAACATTAACACGATGATTTCCAACCTGCGCGAAACCACCGAGAGCAACCGCGATCAGGACTGGCTGAAGACGAACCTCGCCAAGTTCACCGGCATGCTCCAAGGGCAGCGCGAGCTGAACACCGTGGGCCAGATGCTCCTGACGGAGCTGGCTCCGCTGGTCAATGCTCAGCAAGGCACCATCTACCATCTCGCCGAGTCCGGCGATGGAGACCACCTCAATCGCCTTTCGAGTTATGCGCACGGGGGAAACTCGCGAATCCCATTCTCCATCCAACTCGGCGAAGGTTTGCTGGGCCAGTGCGCGCTGGAAAAGAAGCGCATCCTGCTCGAAGACGCGCCGCCGGATTTTGTCCGCGTTTCCTCCAGCCTCGGCGACGCCTCGAAGATGAGCATCGTGGTGTTGCCCGTGCTCTTTGAAGGGCAAACGAAGGCGGTCATCGAATTGGCTTCGCTCGGTAGATTCAGCAAGGTAAACCTCAACTTTCTCGAACTGCTCACCCAGAGCATCGGCGCGGTCTTCAATACCATCGAGGCGACGATGCGCACCGAGGGGCTGCTCACGCAGTCGCAGCAGCTCACCGTCGAACTGCAATCCCGCCAGAGCGAACTCCAGCAGACCAACGAAGAGCTCGGCACCAAGGCGAAGCTGCTCGCCGAGCAGAACGCCGAGGTCGAGCGCAAGAACACCGAGGTCGAGCAGGCCCGCCACGCGCTCGAGGAACAGGCTGCCGAGCTGGCGCTCACCTCGAAATACAAATCCGAGTTCCTCGCCAACATGTCGCACGAGCTGCGCACGCCGCTCAACTCCATCCTCATTCTCAGCCAGCAGCTCGCCGAAAACTCGCCCGGCAACCTCTCCGGCAAGCAGGTCGAGTTCTCCCGCAACATCAACTCCTCCGGCTCCGATCTGCTCCACCTCATCAATGACATTCTCGATCTTTCCAAAATCGAGTCTGGCACCGTCACCGTCGAGGTCGAGGAAATCCCCTTCACCGGGCTGCGCGACAACCTCGACCGCAACTTCCGGCATGTCGCCGAGGCCAAGAATCTGCCCTTCGACGTGAAGTTCGCCGAGGCCCTGCCCCAATTCATGGACAGCGATCCGAAGCGGCTCCAACAGATTCTCAAGAACCTGCTCTCTAACGCGGTGAAGTTCACCACCCACGGCCACGTCGAGGTGCGCGTTCATCTCGCCACGCAGGGCTGGAGTTTCGACCACCCGGTGCTCAGCAAAGCCCAGCAGGTCGTCGCCTTCGCCGTCGAGGATACCGGTATCGGCATCGCGCCCGAAAAGCAGCGGCTCATCTTCGAGGCATTCCAGCAGGCCGACTCCGGCACCTCGCGGAAATACGGCGGCACTGGCCTCGGCCTCGCCATCAGCCGCGAACTGGCCTTGCTCCTCGGCGGCGAGATCAAGCTCGCCAGCGTCCACGGCCAGGGCAGCACGTTCACGCTCTTCCTGCCGATCCACTATTCCGGCCCCGACAACGTGCGGATCGCGCCCGCCGCCGGTGCCTCGACTTCGCCCATCTCGCGCGATCTCCACCTCCTGCCGGTGGCGCGCGAAGAGCACGTCGAAGACGACCGCGAGAGCATCGAGCAGGCGGACGCCGTGGTGCTCATCATTGAGGACGATCCGCACTACGCGCGCATTCTCCTCGGTCTGGCGCGCGACAAGGGCTTCAAGGGCATCGTCGCGAACAAAGGCGTGATGGGCCTCTCGCTCGCCCGGCAGTATCAGCCCGCGGCCATTTCGCTCGATATTTTCCTGCCCGACATGCTCGGCTGGACGGTGCTCAACCAGCTCAAGCTCGACCCGGCGCTGCGCCACATCCCGGTGCAGATCGTCACGCTCGAGGAAGAGCGCCAGCACGGCCTCGCGCACGGTGCCTTTTCCTACCTCATCAAGGAGCCCACCACCCAAGGGCTGGAGGCGGCCTTCGACCGCATCAAGACCTTCACCCTACCGCGCACCAAGCGGCTGCTCATCGTCGAGGACAACGACATCGAGCGGCAGTCCATAGTCGAACTGCTCGGCGGCAAAGACATTGAGACGGTGGCCGTCGCCACCGGGGCCGAGGCGCTCGAGACGCTGCTAGACCGGGCCTTCGACTGCGTGGTGCTCGACCTGCGTCTCCCGGACATGACGGGCTTCGAGCTGCTGGAGAAAATGCACGCCGAACCCGCGCTTGAAGACGTGCCCGTGGTCGTCTTCACTGGCAAAGACCTGAGCTCCGCCGAGCAGATGCAACTCAAGATGATGGCCAAGAGCATCGTCCTCAAAGACGTCCAGTCCCCCGAGCGGCTGCTCGACGAGACGGCGCTTTTCCTCCACCGCGTCGTCACCGATCTGCCGGTGGAAAAGCAGGCCATGCTCGAAGGGCTCCACAGCTCCAAGGCAGTCCTGCGCGGCCGCAAGGTGCTCGTGGTGGATGACGACGCCCGCAACATCTTCGCCCTCACCTCGCTGCTGGAAAACCAGGACATGGAAGTGATGAGCACCACCAACGGCCGCAGCGCTATCGAGCTCATCCAGAGCACGCCCGGCATCAGCCTCGTGCTCATGGACATCATGATGCCCGAGATGGACGGCTACGAGACGATGCGCAAAATCCGCAGCGCCGCCGAGTTCCGCACCCTGCCGATCCTCGCCCTCACCGCCAAGGCGATGAAAGGCGACCGCGAGAAATGCCTCGATGCCGGCGCGAGCGACTACATCGCCAAACCGGTGAACACCGACCAACTCCTCTCGCTCATGCGCGTCTGGCTCTTCCGCTGAAAACCAAATCGCAAGTCCCAAACACTCCCATGAAAAACACCATTCCCATCCTCGTCGTGGACGACCGCCCTGCAAACCTCGTGGCGATCGAAAGCGTCCTGCCATGCCCGAATACCACCGTGTAATGGTGCGAACCCCCAGGAGGGGTTACTGACACTGCTCCACACGCAATTCGCCGCCGTCCTGCTCGACGTGAAGATGCCGGATATGACCGGCAGCGGACTGGCCCGCCTCATCAAAGGCCGCAAGCTGAGCCATCACCTACCGATCATCTTCGTCTCCGCGCACCGCAGGGATGGCACCGATATGATGCTCGGCTACGAGGCCGGTGCCGTCGATTATTTCATCAAGCCCTTCGACCCGACGGTGCTCCGGGCGAAAGTGGCGGTCTTCGCCTAACATTATCGCCAACGCACCGCTCTGAGAGCCGAAGCATCCACCCTCTGCGGCGCAAGCGCCCGGCTTCAGAACATCCTCGCGACACGGGAATCCAAGGTGTTCGGCAATTGAGCATGGACCAGCCCATCAACATTCTGCCTGCGGACGCCGAGCGGGCCAGTGGAGCTCCCGCCATTAGCGAGGAGCCGATCAACATCCTGATCGTGGACGACGAGCCGAAAAACCTCACCGTGCTCGAAACGGTACTCGACGATCCCAGATACCGGCTCGTCCGTGCGGAATCCGCCGAGCAGGCCCTGCTCGCGCTCGTCGTCGAGGAATTTGCCCTCCTCATCTTGGACATCCAGATGCCCGGCATGACCGGCTTCGAGCTGGCCCAGATGATCAAGGACCGCAAGAAGACCGCGCGCATCCCGATCATCTTCCTCACGGCCTACTACAACGAAGACCAGCACGTGCTCGAAGGCTACGGCACCGGTGCCGTGGACTACCTCCACAAGCCGGTGAACGCGGCGATCCTCCGCTCCAAAGTCGCCGTCTTCGCCGAGCTGCACCGCAAGAGCCGCCAGTGCGAGCAGGTGAATCGCACCCTCCTGGCCGAAGTGACGCAGCGCCGCATGGCCGAGCAGCAATTGCGCGAACTCAACGAGAGCCTCGAACAGCGCGTGACGGAGCGCACGGAGGTGCTGCGCGAGCGCGAACACTTTCTCCAGCGCATGACCGATGTGAGCCCCAGCATTATCGTGGTCTTCGATCTGGAGGAGGAGCGGTGGGTTTTCATCAGCCGGACGGTCGCCTTCGCGCTCGGCTACAGCGCGGAGGAAATCGCCGCCATGGGCGACAACGTCGTGCCGATGCTGATGCACCCCGACGACTTGGCGCGCTTCCCCGCGCACCTCGAGCGCGGGCGCACGCTCCGCGATGACGAGACCGCCGACTTCGAGCATCGGTTGCGCGACCGCACGGGCGACTGGCACTGGTTTCACAGCCGCGATGCCGTCTTTGCCCGCGATGCTGCCGGAGCGGTGTCCCAGTTCATCGGCACCGCGATCGAGATCACCGCGAGGAAGCAGGCCGAGGACAAGTTGAGGGTGAGCGAGGACCGATTCCGCGCGGCCCTCGGCGCGGTGAGCGACATCATCTGGACCAACAACGCCGAGGGAAAGATGGAGGGCGAGCAGCCCGTCTGGGGCGCGTTTACCGGCCAGAGTCAGGGCGAGTATCAAGGCTTTGGCTGGTCGAACGCCGTGCACCCCGAGGATACGCAGCCCAGCATCGACGCCTGGAACCTTGCCGTCGCCGAGAATCGGCCGTACGCGTTTGAACAGCGCGTACGCCGGTATGATGGCCAGTGGCGGGTGTGTTCGGTGCGGGCCGTGCCGGTGCTCGATGCCGAGGGAAGTACCCGCGAATGGGTCGGTGTCCACACGGACATCACCGAGCGCAAGCAATCCCAAACGAGTTTGCTCGAAAACGAAACACGGACGCGCCTGGCGACCGAGGCGACGGCGGTGGGCATCTGGGAATGGAACGTCCTCACCAGCGCGGTCCGCTGGGATGCGCAGATGTTCCGCCTCTACGGCATCGCGCCCACGCCGGATGGCTTTGTCCATTACAGCGACTGGTCCACCGCCCTGCTCCCCGAGGATCTGCCGGAAAACGAGCGAAACCTGCACGATACCGTGCGCACCGGCAGGCAGAGCCGCGGCGAGTTCCGCATCCGCCGCCGCGATGATGGTCGGGTCCGCGACATCGAAGCGGTTCAAACGGCGCGCACGAACAAGCAGGGGCAAACCGAATGGATGGTGGGGACGAACCTAGACATCACCGAGCGCAAGGCCGTTCAGCAGGAACTCTCCCGCCACCGCGAGAATCTCCAGCGGGCCGTCGAGGCGCGGACCGCCGAGCTGGCCGCCTCGACCGTCGCCCTGCATACCGCCGAGCGTCTGGCCGCCTTGGGCACGCTCGCTGCGGGCCTGGGCCACGACATCGCCAACCTCACGCTGCCCATCCGCATGCGGTTGAAGATGCTCGAAGCCTCATGCACGACCGACGACACCCGCAAGGACTTTGCCGCCATCAGTAAGTCCTTGGACCACCTCAGCAACCTTTCGGCCGGGATGCGGCTGATGGCGATGGACCCCGAGCGTGTGGAGGCATCCACTCTCGCCGCCGACCTAGAGGCGTGGTGTGCCGAAACCTCGCCTGTGTTGGGTGCAGCGCTTCCACGCCACCTCCACTTCGAGTGCAAGGTGCCGCGCGGCTTGGGCGTGAACATCCCTCAGCATCGGCTGGCGCAGGCCGTCTTCAACCTCGTGCAGAATGCTGGCGAGGCGATGGCCAGCCAGCGCTCCGGGACCGTCCGCGTCACCGCCGAAGCTGCGACCAGCGCCGCGGGCGCGCCGGTGGTCAGGGTGCTGGTGTCCGACGACGGCCCGGGAATGCCCGCCGAGGTGGTGGCCCGCTGCTTCGAGCCCTACTTCTCGACCAAGGGGCGGGCGATTGCCACGGGCATGGGACTGGGAATGGTCAGGGGCATCGTGGAATCCGCGGGCGGCACCGCAGCGGTGCGCTCAGCACCGGGCGAGGGCACGACTTTCACGCTGACGTTCCCCGCCGCCGTGTCCGGCCCATCGGCGCCCGCGGGCGCGCCGCGCACCGCCGCCGTCACCATCACGGGCCAGCGCGAGTCATCTCTGGCCATGATGTTCTTGGGTCAGTTGGCGTTGAAGACGTACCGTCATCTGGACTCATCCGCCCCGGACGCCTCGCTGTGGGTGGTCGAAACACCCGACCCCTCGATGGTGCGGGAATACCTGGACCTTCATCCGGAAGGCTGGGTGGTCGTCCTCGAGGGCGGGACGGACTTCGACCCGGCGGATGGGCGTGGGCAAGGGACGCGCCACGGCGCGGGCCTGCATGGTCGCAGCGAGCGGGTGACGGTGGTGGGACTATCGCCAAGCCCCGCCGCCCTTCGGGACGCCATCATCCACGCCACCCGTGCGAGCGCGCCGACCGCGCCGGGAAAGTAGCCCATGAACGAGACTCCACCCATCCCCGGCCTCTTCATGGTGGACGACAACGCCCTCGCCGCCGAGGCGATGGAGCGATACATCACCCTCTCGGGCCATCTCCGCTGGTGCGGGTGGTCCCCCGACCCCGCCCGGGCGGTCCCGATGATCCTCGAGACACGACCGGATGTGGTTCTGCTGGACGTGGAGATCCCCGGCGCCGACTGCTTCGCCACGTTGCGGGCGCTGATGGCCCAGTACACGTCCGCGGGGGGGGCCGCGCGGGTCGTGATGTTTAGCGGGCACACGCAGGTCGCCATCATCGAGCGCGCGCTTCAGGAGGGCGCGGCGGGGTACATCGTCAAGGACGACCCCACCTCCACGATCGCTCAACTGCTCATCAATGCCGCGCGGGGCGAGTGCGTTCTGAGCCCCACGGCCTCGTCGGTGTACATGCGCGCGGGCACCAGCCCGGCCTGAAGCCCGCGAGCGCACGGACCGTGCGACCGAGCGGAGCCTTGAGGTGATTCCCATCTGACGGAGATGCGGACGGGATCCGCTCCTTCGCGGATGCGGATTGAAAGGCGGGGGTGTCGGTTACGGGATTTCTCATGGTTCTGACCCCCGGGCCGGAACGGTCGGATTCCTGACGATCGGGGCGGCGCGGAGTCCTCGTCATTCGGTCGGGGTGTCCCGCGGCGCCGCCGCCGGGCCCTCCGCCGCCGACTCGCCCGGCGTCCAAGTCGCGTCACGGTTGAGGCCGAGATCTTGCTGCGCTTGTGGCGAGGAGCCCTCTCGCGGCCAACCGGCCCTCATCCGCAGTTCACGCCACTTGAGTTTGAGGTCGGCGATGCGATGCGACGGCTGCTCTTGATCAAAGGCCCGGTGCTTGCCCGGCGGGACCGTGCCCTTGGCGAGGACGTGCGCGGCAAACCGATCCACCCAGCTGTCGAACGCACTCATCACACCCGGCTCCCGGATCATGTCCTCGGCCTGGTTGTCACTGTACTTCACGCCCAAGCCGGAATCTTCGTAGTGCCAGAGCGGATCGGGCACCTCGATTCCTCCATAACGGCATTGCCAGACCAGCGGGGCGTGCGCGTCGCGCATCTCGCGAAACGGCTCGCGGGCCGGATCGAAGTACTCGGGATGTCGCAGGACTTTGGGGCGTCCCGCCGGATCCATCTCATCGCCGCCGCCATCGCCGTAGCAGAAGAACGCGGCGGAGCGTCCTTCAAGGTGGTTCACGCTGAGCTCGGCCCACTCGGGAGTGTGCTCGAGCGCCATCGCCTTCTCCGGATCCTTGTGGTCAATAAGCTCCTCGCGCGGGTTCCCGCCGTTCATGCACACGAGACGATCAAACAGGAGCTTGAGGTTGCTCGTCGGCGCATACCAGTTGACGGGGCCGATGATCGCCCATGCGTCGGCCAGATCCAGCCGAGCGTACAGGTCCAGGTCCCACAGGAGATCAGGCTCCTTCTTGTTGCCCTTCTCGTAGCAGTTGCAGGGCCAGCAGCAGAGCGCCATGCTGGTAGAAACACACGCGTTGCAGCTCTGTATCTGCGCGCGTGCATACACATTCCCGAGGTCCTCGACGTCGATCTCCCACTCCTGAGGGAGCCGATCCGCCATGCGCAGCATCAGGGCCCGCGCCTTGGAATCGACGCCGGGACAGTTGTACTGCCGACGATTCGAACCTGAGATGACCAGCACGCGGACCGGTCGCTGAGTATGTGGAAGACGACCGTTGGCGCTGTTGGGGTTCATGGTGTTGCTCCGGCCAGCGCCCCACCGCACGACGATCCGCACCCGGCCGTGCAGCCGAAGCAGTGCTCGCCGGTGGCGATCAAGCGGGTCCGCATCGCGGCCAGCGCGCCCGGCGCGAGCAGGTCGCGGATGTGCCGCGTTGAGTAAGCGGAGTCCGCGTTCACGCCCATCTTGAGGGCGTAGTTGAAGTCGCAGTCGTGCAGCGTGCCGTCGTGGCTCACGTGGACTTGGTGGCGGCACATGAGCGGCTCGACGGTCGCGGGGTTGAAGGCGTCCATGAGCTTCTGCCTGTAGGCCCCGCCTTGGCCACTTCGGTCGAGGTCGTGCTGGAAGCGGCCGATGGGCATGTTCGTGATCGTGTAGAGCCGCGTGAAGCGCAGGCCCAACTGGCGGTCCAGCTCGCGGCGGTAGTCGGCCTCGAGCGCGCCCTGCGGCGGCGGGAGCGACGGGCCGCCGGGGTTGTAGACCAAGTCCAGCGGCAGGCCGGGTTCGATGCCGTAGCCGACGGCGTTGAGCCGCTTGATGACCTCGACGCTTTCGACATAGACGTGCTTGCCGCGCTGCTTGTCCACGTTCACTTGGAGATAGCACGGGAGCGACGCGACCAGATGGACGCGCTGCGCGGCGAAGAACTCGGGCAGGTCTTCGTAGCCCTTCTCCAACGCGATTGTCAGGTTGGTGCGGACGATTGTCTCGTGGCCTTGGACCTTCGCCGCGGCCACGAAGCGACGGAAGTCGGGGTTCATCTCGGGCGCGCCGCCGGTGATGTCAATGGTCTCTGCGCCAGCGAACCGGGCAGCCTCTAACACCATCGCCATCGTCTCCCAGTTCATCTCCTCGGTCCGCTTGGGGCCGCTCTCGACGTGGCAATGATGGCAGGCGAGGTTGCACCGCAGGCCGACGTTTACTTGGAACGTGCGGATGTCAGATGCCCGCAGCGGATGCCCCGTCGCGGACTCGACGGCGCGGTCGAAGGCGTTGGAATCCCACGCGCGCCGGCCATTGAGCGTCAGCATGATTGGGTCGCCGTTCGGCTGCGCGTCGGAGGCGCAACACGAGGATGGTTGCGAGCTTGAGTCAGAATTGAGGGCACCGGGAACGAGCATCAAGAGGAACTCCAGACGTGATTACTGGCCTATCGCTGCGGTGAGGGCTGGGGCATGCGTCAGAAGGTAGTAAAGGCCCGCGCCGAGCACGCCGCCCAAGGGGAGCGTGGTGAGCCAGGTGGTGCTGATCTTTCCGACGGTCGCCCACTGCGGCTTGCCGCCCGCGACGCCGATGCCGAAGATGGACCCGACCGAGACGTGGGTGGTCGAGACGGGCACGCCGATGCGGGAAGCGCCGATGACCAGGAGGGCCGTGACGAGGTTTCCTGTGAGGCCTTGGCCCGGGTTGAGCGAAGTGATGCCTTTGCTCATGGTCTCGGCGACCTTGCGGGCCTGGATCACGCCGCCGATGGCCATCGCCGCGGCGACGATCGCAAGTTTCCAGCCGCCGATTGCGCCCCCAACCATGAGCAGGGCCGCGATCTTGGGCGTGTCGTTGACGGCGCGGGCGAAGCAGACCGCGCCGGCGCTGGCGTAGTGCACGGTGTCCACCACCGTGTGGGCGTCGACCCCGATGACGCGGCCCGCGTAACGCTCCACGCACTCGGGCGCCTCACCTACCGTCACGCTCAAGCGGCCCGCCGATGACCCATACGCGGCAAGCGAGCTGGGAACGGCGCGGCCATCAATCGACAACGCGACCGACGCGAGCAAAGGCACGGGCGTCCGCTCCGGCCCAATGCACACGCAGGTCTGGCGTGTCACGCCCATCGCGATCCTGAGCCTGCGGAGAGCAAGATAGGACCCGGCCGCGAGCACGATGGCCAGCACCGGGCTGACCAGGAGTGGCAGGAAGAAGCTTGACCAGAGCTTGGCGAACGGGATCGCGGCGACACTCCCGCCGCTGACTACCAGCGCGATGCCCGTCAGCGCGCCCGTGAGGGCGTGCGTGGTCGAGGTGGGCATGCCCAGGACCGTGGCGAGCAGGACCGTCGCAGCCCCGGCCGCTCCAACCGAGACCAGGAGCGCCGAACTGCTGGCGACCTCCGCCGGCACGAGCCCGTTGCCGGTGAACTGTGTGGCCAGCGATGCCGCGAGCACGATGGAGACGAGGCTCCCGGCAATGGTCGTCGCGGTCGCCCACAGGCGGGCACGATTGAACGTGGCCGCGCCGCTCCCGTAGAGCGTCGCGACACCTTTGAAGTTGTCGTTGGCCCCGTTGCTGTAAGCCAGCCAGAGCACTGCGATGATGAGAGCGAACGTCATGGAGTTTCCGGTGCAAGACGGCAAGGCATGCCGGCGCACGCGCACTCGCGTCGATGATGACGCAGTTCAACAGCACGAGCCATCGGTGCAGCACGCTCCCCCAACCTCGCCCAACGCCTCTCGCGTCTCGCGGTACTCCAGCCCCTTCGTCTGTCGCGGGTCGCGGAGCGATTGCTTCTGGCACGCAAACGGCTTGGCTTCGGTCGCCGTGACCGGCGTGCGCGGCTCGATGCCCACAACCTGCTCGGCGTACGGCCCACGCTCGCTCGTCAGGAGCTGGAACGTCTTGTCGCACACGGCCATCCGTTCGCCGCGCACCAGCGTGTGCCCGTCGTCGTCGATCACCTTCTTCCACGGCCCCTTGTACATGACTGCCTGGTTATGCTCGAAGCATGGGCCTTGCTTGCCCTTGTACGCACGCACGGTCATCGAGCGGAACTCGATGCCTTCGATCACCTGCCACGGCTCGGCGGCCCGCTCCAAGATCTCGACGCCGAAGAACCCGGCCTTCTCGAAACGTTCGAGGAACTCGTCCTCGCGGAACGCTCCCGAGATGCAGCCGCTCCACAGGTGCGGGTCGCTGCGCATGGACTCCGGCGGCGTCTCGTCGCAGACGATATCGGAGATCACGGCCCGCCCGCCCTTCTTCAGCACGCGGAAGATCTCGTCGAAAAGTTGTCCCTTCTCCGCCGTGCCCACGAGGTTGAGCACGCAGTTGGAGACGACAACGTCGGCGACGTCGCTCGCTACGGCTGGCGCCTCGGCGCGGAGACGGCGCTTCTGGGCTTCGAGCGCGTCGGCGGTTTCGAGCGTCGTGACCGGGTGCTCGTCCAGCCACGCGGCCAGGGCGTCGAGGTCGAGCCGCATGTCTTGGATGCGGGCCTTGACGAATCGCGTGTTGCCCCAGCCGATCTTGCCCGCCATCTCACCTTGGTACTTGCGGGCCAAGGCGAGCATCGGGTCGTTGAAGTCCACACCGACCACAGCCCCGCGCGGCCCGACTTTTTTGGAGAGCATGTAGCAGACCTTGCCCCCACCTGAGCCGAGATCGACGACGGTCTCGCCCTCGCCGACGTACTTGCTCGGGTCCCCGCAGCCGTAGTCCTTGTCGATGATCTCCTGTGGCAGCATTGCCAGCAGGGCCTTGTCGTAGTTGATGGTCGGGCAGCACAGGGCGGGCTCGGCGGCGCGTGAAGCGTCGGCGTAGCGGCCGAGAACAGCGGATTCGATGGCATCGGTGCCGTGGCCCGCGCTGCTTGCTTTACTGTTCAGGGAAACGTTAGTCATTGGTCGTTTGCTCCGAATCGCGGTCGGTTTAGTGGCTTCGCCGTAGGTCGATCCGTTAGGCTCGGCTGATGCCTGTCCGCACGCGCGGGCTTGCTCTACGGGAATAGGCTAGGGGTCGTCGCTATTCCCTGCTCGACGGACAGGTCGTCGAGCCGCCACCCTCCGAGTACCGTTCTCGGCGAGGCGTGCGCGTTATGGTGAGCCAGACCCGTCGAACGTCTCGGGAGCCTTCATGCGGATTGCGATCATCGGCGGCAGCGGATTGGAAGACCGGCTCTCGGCCAGCGGGCTCTTGAAGTCAACCGAGACAATTGAGGTTGTGACCCCGTTTGGCTCGCCGAGCGCGCCGATCGCAGTCGGCCAACTTGCGGGTACCGACGTTCAGCTCGCGATCCTCAAACGTCACGGGAATGGCCACACGATCCCGCCGCACATGGTGCCGTACCGGGCCAACATCTTTGCGCTCAAGAATTTGGGGGTGACACACATCATCGCGACCGGCGCGGTTGGCTCGCTGCGCGAGGAGATCCGGCCCGGCGACGTGCTGCTCGTGGACCAGTTCATAGACCGGACGACGGGGGCTGGCACACGCGGGCTGAACCGTACGTTCTTCGACCACGCCGCCGTCCACGTCGAATTCGCCGACCCGTGCTGCCCGGTGATGCGAGGCTGGCTCCAGGCCGCCGCGCCGCGCGTCAGCGAAAGGGGCATCGAGGTGTACCCCGACGGCACCTACATCTCCATCGACGGCCCGGCATTCTCGACGCGGGCCGAGAGCGAAATGCACCGGGCGCTTGGGGCCGATGTCGTCGGAATGACCGCCCTCCCCGAGGCCCGCCTGGCGCGCGAGGCCGAGATTGCGTACGCCCTCGTCGCGCTGCCCACCGACTACGACTGCTGGAAGTTGCGAACGCTAGCGCCGGGCCAGCCCGCTGAGTCCCTCCTCATGGAGATCATCGGCAACCTCCACAGGAGCGCCGACGCTGCGGCCCTGCTGATCGAGTCCGCGCTCCGCGACGTGTCGATGCTGCGGGACCATCCGAGCCCGGCCCACGACGCTCTGAAACTCGGCATCTGGACCAAGAAGGACCTGATCCCCGCCACCGAAGTTGAACGCCTGCGCCCGATCTGGGGGCGGTGGTTCGACGCATCGCGGTAGAGCCACGCGCGCCCCGCGGTCGCTCCCCGAGCGATGCTGCTGCGATGAAGCTGATTTAGCTGGCGGCGAGGAATGCGATGACCAGAGAGACAGCGAAGTCCGCCGTCTGGCGGGAGACGATGTCACCATTCGCAATCGGCTTCGGTGATCGGTTCACCGAGGCGGAAACTGAATGACGCCCCGCGCAAAGAATTCCTGACAGGTCCTAGTGAAGGCCATGACAGGTCCCGGTCAAGGCCATCACGGACCGCGAGTAAGCAATCTGCGCGCGGGCGATCGACGATGGCTCTCGCATCGCACGGTCTGGACGGAATACGCCGCTCGCCTCGCCTGTTGCCTCTTGCACATGGCGGCAGACTGGCCGCCTTCCAATCCCGCCTTGCCCGAAGCCGTGCCGCAGTGTGCGATGCGGTGTCCGGGCAGCACTACGGTGAACGCGCCCTCGCGTCTCGCCGCCCGGAGCATCCCGATGAAGACCCGAATCGCTCGTTTCGTCGCCCCCGCCCTCGCCGCCCTCTCACTTACCGTCGCCGGCATCGCCGTCGCGCAGTCGGGCACCGCACCCAGCGGCACCCCCACGCCCGCGCCCGCCAAACAGCGCGACGGCTCGGGCAGCAAGCCCAGCGGCACGCATGCCGCCGCCGAGGCCCCCAAGGTCATCGCCCTCCAGTTCTACGCCGATTGGTGCCCGGGGTGCAAGGCCCTCCAGCCCAAGCTCGACGAAGCCATGAAGGACGCGGCGGGGCAGCCCTGCCTGACGGTCAAGCTCGATCAGAGCGACAAGAACTCGCGCCAGGCCGAGTACATGCTCGCGACCTTGGGCTATGGCGACCTCTGGAAGGAGTACGCGGGCAAGACCGGCTTCGTCCTGCTCGTAGACGCCAAGACCCGCAAGGTGCTTTCGACGGTCACCTCCATGCAGGAGACCAAGGACATCAAGGCGGCGCTCATGTCCGCGCTCAAGGGCTGATCGTGCACGCGGCAAGGGCTTCCCTTCGCGTGTGTGCACAGAACTGCGTCGATCAATGGCTGCTCCACGCGAAGAAACTCGTTCACCTCCGGATCGTGACCCGCCATTAACCCGGCAGGCGCCGGCGGTCGGTAGCTCAACGATGAATGCGGTCGGCATTCGTCGCAGTGCCGTCGTCAGCGCTCGATCAGCACCTTTGCCGCCTTCAGCGTGTAGAGCGTCTCGCCGTTCAACACCTGGTCACGCAGCTTCCCGCTGCAAGTCTCCACGTAGCCCTCTCCCACGGGCTCCCCGGCTCGACGAAGAGTACGCCTTCGATTACCGCCGCCAGCTCCGAATCTGGAGCGACGGTGCCGATTGGTGTTCCGGGCAGGCGTGATCGCTTGTTGCCGGATTTGCGACCGCCCGATGCGCCGACCCCCGCATTTCCCGAGGAAGACTGCACCAGTTCGAGTCCAGTATTGACGGCTTTACCCGGCTCCACGTACACTGACCGTTCGGTTCCGTCCGAGGGCGTACCTCGGGTTCGCGTTTGTGTTGCCACTCGGGGCGCGGCGGATGGAGAACCGGTTGCCTGTCGTCTCTTTGCCGCCGTCCGGGCTGAGCGTCGCGACAGGTCGTTGCTGCTTCAGCGCTTCGAGGCGCTCGGTGGCCCGACCTGTGTTCGACACGGATTGCGGAGGACCGTGACTTGGTCATGACCGACCTCGCACTCAGTTTCGCCGAACGTCGCGATTCCCGCGCCGTTCAGCACGTCGTTCTGCCATGACGCGGCTACGCGTCCATGGCGGTACGCCTTGCGAGACGTTTCGACGTTTCGCGTCCATCGTGACGCGAGCGACCCGAACCGGCTCGGCGAATGGTCCGTCGGCGACGCGTCGCACCTCGGAGCTCCGCCTCATGCGGTGACCCGAACGACGAGTCCGTCGAACGGCAGGCCACGCAGCAATCGCGCTCGCGTGGTTTTTCGTTTTGACAACCTAACAACTCGACCGCAGGCCGTACCCCCCATGAATTCTGAAACGCTTCGCATCCTTGACTCCATCGCACGCGACCGAAACATCGATCGCGAGCTTCTCATTAGCGATCTTGAGCAGGCGATGATCAGTGCCGCTCGCAAGCACTTCAATTCGCTCGACACCGAAGAGTTCGGTTGCGAGATGGACCGCCTCACCGGCGGGATCATGCTGTTTCGCAATCTGCCTGAGGGTGGGCAAGAGACGATCCCGCTCGAGCGGCTCGGACGGATTCCGGCGCAGACCGCGAAGCAAGTCATGATTCAGCGCTTCCGCGAGGACGAGCGGAACAGCCTTCTCGACGAGTTTGCGAAGCGGCAGGGTGAGCTTGTGACCGGCGTCGCTCAGCGTTACGAAGGCGGCGCGCTCATCGTCCAGATCGATCGCGCTGAAGGATTCATGCCGCGTTCCGAGCAGATTCCCGGCGAGCAGTTTCAGCCGGGAGATCGCGTGCGCTGCCTCATTCTCGATGTGCGCGACGCGATCAATCAAGTGAAGATCGTGTTGTCGCGCAGCCATCCCGACTTCATCCGCAAGCTCTTCGAGACGGAAGTACCTGAGGTCGCCGAGCGCGTTATTGAGATCAAGGCGATGTCACGCGAGCCGGGGTTCCGAACCAAGCTCGCCGTCGCGAGCATCGACTCCAAAGTCGACGCGGTTGGCGCGTGCGTTGGCGTGCGCGGTAGCCGTATTCGGAACATCGTCGACGAGCTCGGTGGTGAGAAGATCGACATTGTGCGTTGGAACGAGTCGAGCCAAGTGCTCATCGCCAACGCACTGAAGCCCGCGGAGGTCGAGGAAGTGAGCCTCTGCTTCGAGCTCGGGCGCTCGACGATCATCGTGCGCGAAGACCAGCTCTCGCTGGCGATCGGTCGGCGCGGCCAGAACGTGCGGCTTGCAGCACGACTCACTGGTTGGGATATCGACATCCTCACGCCTGCCGAGTTTGCGAAGGGGCTTGAGACGCTCGAGCAAACGGTCGGCTCCGTGCCGGGCGTTCCAGAAGGCATGCTCGATCGCATGGGTGCGCTCGGCATCATCAGCGTGTTCGACGTTGAAGAAGTTGGCGTGCCGGTGCTGACGCAGGAGCTCGGGATGACCGACGCCGTTGCCGAGCAGGTCGTGGCGACCTGCGCCGAGCGCGCGAAGGACGTCGCAGAACAGCAAGCTCGCGACAAGGTCGATTCCGACGCGCGAGCCGCTGCGGATCGTGTAGCGACGGACGGAATTCTGGGCGGTGGCCCGCGCGGAACCGGTGTCGGCGGTGCGCCCGTGGTGAAGCCGGACGCAGCCGACGAGGCGCGGGCCGACAACATCTTGGGTGGCGGTCGCCCGGTGTGAAGTAGGTTGAGATGCAGACAGATTGAAGTATGGCAGTGACCCGACTCGTCGGGAGACGCAATGGCTAGGAGATTCGCTTGACGACAAAGAAGGCCGCTCTGAAGGTGCACCAGATCGCAAAGGAGCTCAATGTGAGCTCGAAGGACATCATTGCGCGGTGCAAGACTGAAGAGATCGACGGCATCGACAACCACCTCTCCGCAGTCTCTATCGGCCTCGCGGCGACGATCCGCGATTGGTTCGGCGGCGGCGCCGGGGGAACAGCAGTTGCGACGGCAACGGCACCGCCTTCGTCCGGCACCTCCGCTCTTCCCTCAGCGGACACCTCGACATCGAGTGATGCTGACGCTCACGAGCCACGGTCGCGCTCGCAAGCGCATGCACCCGCGCCGGACGCCCGGGCTCCTGATTCGCACGCTTATGATGCTGCGAGCGCCGCTGAACATCAGAAGGCACACCGAAAAGTCGCTCGGAAGAGTGGCGATGACGCCGCTCCCGCAGCGTCGTCGCCTCCAGCGTCGTCGCCAGTCGCTCCAGCGCTGCGCGGACAGAGCGTGTCGTCGCAGTCGCACTCGGCGCCGCAGGTGTCGGCTCACGCGTCGCCGCCTGCCCCGACGCACGCGTCAACTCACGCTCCAGCCCACCAACCACCGGCCCACCACCCAGCAACCCACCGGGGGACCGCGGGGGCCGCGCCCGACCACGCCCCGGCGCACGCGCCAACCCCAGCGCCGCCTCGGGCCGACCGCGAGCACGCAGAGCATCCGACAACGCCTGTCGCGCGGTCCGGAGCGCCGGAGACCGAATCGAGTGGCTCACGCGGGGCACCAACCGCCCGCGCGGCGGATGTAAAACCCGTGGTGGCGAAGCCGCACGTCCGGGCACCGCTGGCAGAGCGACCTCCGTCGCTCCTTCGTCCGGCGCGCCCGACCGCTCCCGCAGCACCGCCAGCTCGTCCAGCTGCGCGAACTGATGGACCAGGACGCAGCACCCCGCTGAACGCGCCGCGACTGCAGTCGTCCGGGCCACCCGAGCCGAACTTCGCGCCCTACGTGCCGCCGGTCATGAACGTGCCGAAGCGGCCCGACCTCATCAAGCCGGTCGGACCGAAGCTCGAGATCCCGATCAAGACCCAACTCTCTGGCCCGAAGGTCATTCGGATCGAAGCGCCCGAGCAACTGCCGACGCCGCGTCCGCGCAGCGCTACGACCGGTACCGGCGGTCCGATGCGCGTTGGCCGAACCGGTGGCACCGGCGGCGCGAGCGGACCAGGACGCGACGACCGTGGTCGAGTCGGACGCGGCGCGACTGGGCGACGCGACGAAACGCCGGGACGCACCGGTCGGATTGCCCGGGCGGATCGCGCGCCGGGCACGCCGACGGGCGAGCCGTGGCGTCCACAAGATCTTCGTGAGCGCGAGGATCGGCTCTCACGTTCCGACGGCTTCTTCAAGACGCATCGCCGCGACAGCATGCGGAAGTCCGGTCCGGGTGGACCGGGCGGGCGATCGATCTCTCCGCAAGAGCCAGAGCCGATTCGCATCAGCGAGCCGATCACGATCAAAGAGTTGTCGGCCGCAACCGGCGTGAAGGTCGCGGACATTCTCAAGCGTCTCTTCCTCGGAGGCGTTGTCGCGAACATCAACTCAGCGATTGACCGCGAGCAGGCGATGGAAGTCATGATGGACTTCGACATCGAACTCATCGTCGAAGAGCAGAAATCTGCCGCCGAGATGATCGAGTCGCGGTTCACTGATCGCGAGCGCGTCGATGTGCGGCTCCGCGCCCCCGTGGTCACGATTCTCGGTCACGTCGATCATGGTAAGACGAGCCTTCTCGATCGGATCCGCAACACGAACGTGGCAGCGGGCGAAGCGGGCGGCATCACGCAGGCGACGAGCGCGTTCCAAGTGCCAGTGAAGGCGGGCGAACGGAATCGGCTGGTCACCTTTATCGATACCCCCGGCCACGAGGCGTTCACGAACATGCGAGCCCGCGGTGCCAAGGTGACCGACATTGCGGTGCTGGTGATCGCGGCCGACGACGGCGTCATGCCGCAGACCGTCGAGAGCATCAACCACGCGAAGGCGGCGGGTGTGCCGATCGTTGTTGCTCTGAACAAGATCGACAAGCCTGAAGCGAACGAGTCGAACATCCGCCGCATCCTCGGCCAACTCGCCGAACACGAGCTCAATCCGGCGGAGTGGGGCGGTGCGACCGAAGTCATTCGCACGAGCGCAACGAAGGGCGACGGCATCCAAGACCTCTTAGACATCCTCGACTACCAAGCCGAGTTGCTCGGCGTCACGGCCGACTTCGGCGGCTCGGCGCGGGGAACGGTGCTCGAAGCGCGGATGGAAGAGGGTCGCGGGCCGGTTGCCAACGTGATCGTTCAGGACGGCCTGCTGAAGAAGGGCGATTTTGTGGTGATCGGCCGCGGCTACGGCCGCGTGCGCGACATCGTGAGTACGCGCGGCGAGCGTCTCACCGAGGCCGGACCGTCGACGCCGGTCGCTGTCTCCGGCATCGATCTCCTGCCTGACGCCGGTGACAAGATCTACGTCGTTGAGTCACTCAAAGCGGCCGAGACAGCGGCTGAGGAACGCCGACGCTTCGATCGTGAGCGCGAACTGGCAGCGCCGAAAGTCACCCTCGACAACATCTTCCAACACCTGCAAAAGGGTCAGAAGAAGGAGCTGTCGCTGGTGGTCAAGGGCGACGTTCAGGGTTCGGTCGAAACACTTCGCACGGTGCTCACGAAGATCGGTACCGACGAGGTGATAGTCAGCGTCAAGCATTGTGCCGTCGGCGGCATCAATGAAAGCGACGTCTCGCTTGCCGAGGCGACGAAGTCGATCATCGTCGGCTTCAACGTCACGTCGAGCGCGAAGGCTCGTTCGCTCGCCGAGTCGAAGGGCATCGAGATTCGTCTGTACGAAGTCATCTACGACCTCACCGACGACGTCACGAAGGCAGCATCAGGCCTGCTCGCGCCGGAAATCAAGCTCGAGGTTCTTGGCCATGCCGAGGTCCGTCAGGTCTACAAGATCTCGAAGGTCGGCATGATTGCGGGCTGCTATACGCTCGACGGAACGATCGAACGCAATGCGCAAATCCGCGTGACGCGCGGTGGCATCGTGATCGAGAAGGACCGCCGGCTCGAGCAGCTCAAGCGCTTCAAGGACGACGCCAAGGAAGTTCGTGCCGGCCAGGAGTGCGGCATGAAGATCGTCGGTTACGACGACATCAAGGTGGGCGACGTGCTCGAGTGTTACAAGACAATCTCCATCGCGCGTTCGCTGTAGTCTCACCCCGTTTCGTTTCCGATGCCTGATCCCGAGCGACCGTTCCAGATGCCCCACATGCCCGGCAACGAGCCGGGTGGTGGGCCGTCGCGCGCCGCGCAAGTCGAGTCACTAGTTTCGCGCGTTCTGCGTGAGCGGCTGATGCGCGGCATCAACGACCCGCGGGTGCAGGGCATGGTGTCGGTCCTTGGCGTGGATCTGACGCCGGATCTTCTCAACGCGCGGGTGCGGATCTCGGTCTTGCCTGCTGATCGCGGCAGGCTCACGTTGTCGGGGCTTCGTTCAGCGACGCGGCACCTCGAGTCAGTCTTGCGCACCGAGACCCGTTTACGCCGCGTTCCGCGGCTGACCTTTGAACTTGACGACTCTCTCAAGCGCGAGAGTGCGGTGCTCGACGCGATTGGTCGAGCGTTTCCGCAAGGTGCCGGGGGGGGAGCTGACGGGGAAACGCCCGCAGCGCCTTCGGATCAAGAACCACCGCCGACGACCGCCGAGCCGACCACCGACCTCGAGGGCGACCGCCCCGAACGACTCGCCTAACAGTCTTGTTTTAGATCCTTCGTTTCTCCTCCACATCACAGCATGAGGTCCCACGGCCCGTGAAGACCGACGCATCAACTCCGTTGTTCTCGGCGACGAAACTCGCCGCAATCGTCAAGAAGCACGCGCCAGCGCCGACCAGCGGGCACACGACCGCGCCGCCGCCAGCGCCACCGTCGACTGATCCGATCGGGACGCTCGTGCATTCTTTTCTGCTCTGGGAGGCTTCGACGCATCACGCGTCAGGCGGGACCGAGCGTATCGCCAAAGAGTGCGTCGACTTCAACGAACTGCGAGTCTGCCTGCCGGATGAGATCGTCTCGATTCTCGGTCCGCGCTACCCGTTCGCCGAAGAGCGCGCCACCCGGCTTCGCCGTTCGTTGAACGACATCTATCGCCGCGAACACAAGATCAGCCTCGAACATATCGCATCCGCCGGGAAGCGCGACCAGCGCAACTACATCGAGAATCTTGATGGCATGATTCCGTTTGTCGCGTCGCGCGTGTTGCTTTTCCACTTCGGACAGGCTGGTGTTCCCGCCGACGATCAACTCGTCGATCTGTTGCGAGACGCCAAAGCGCTGACGAAGGACGACATCGCTGGTGTCGATCTCGGCGCGGCGATCTCGAAGTCGACGACATCAGTCGACGAAGCCTTGCGAATGCATGCGGCGCTCATCGGTTTCGCCGATGCGGCGTGGGACGCCGACTCCAAGACCATCATGAAGGCGAAGCAGGTGCGCGCAGCGCTGGCGCGCACCGCCGAAATCAAGGCGGCCAAGATTCGAGCCGAGACAGCCAAGATCGAGGCGGCGAAAGCGGAAGTGGTGAGGATCGCCGAAGAGAAGGCTGCTGCTGCCGCCCGAAAGGCCGCGAAGCCCGAAGCGAAGAAGTCAGGTTCTGCGTCGAAGTGGATCGAGGCGAAGCCAGCAGCGCCGGGAAAGGCTGGAATCCCGGTGAAGCCAACGGCGAGTGGACCGACGGCGAGCGGAAAGGTGCCGCCCGGGGCTGCGAAGGCCGCGGCCGCGAAGCCAGAACCGAAGCCAGAACCGAAGCCAGAGTCGAAACCAGTTGGGCGACCGAGCGGCAAGCCGCTGGCCAAGCCCCTTGCGAAGGCAGCCTCTAAGCCAGCCTCTAAGCCAGCTGGGAAGCCTGCCGCGAAGCCCGCCGTGAAGCTCCTCAAGAAAGGTAGGAAGTGACCGAGAGGTCAATGGCGACTGGGCCAGCATCAGGGCCGAACGCAGCGAAGCGCGTCGGTCTGGCCGCAGTTCTGGGCGTCGCAGTGGCGTTCGGTGCTGAGGCAGCCGCGAGCGAGCCGTTCTTCACCGCGTCTCTTCGCCTCGTGCCGTCCGCGGCGAACGCAATTGCACTCGGGGCACTCCGCACGGAGCCCGGCGTTCGCGCCGATCTCGCCCCGCCCTTCATGCTGCTTCCGGGTGTCGTCGACCCGTCGGTCGGTCCGTTCGTCGACCTGAATCTCGTTGAGGTCGTGGCGAGACTGTCACCGAAGGCGACTTCGGTGCCGCCGTCGCCGCCGGTCGACGCTGATGCGCGAGATCGTGCGCTGCGCGCCTATGTGGAAGGCCGCGCTGCCCTGGCTGACGGCAAGACGTTTCTCGCCGTCCGGACTCTTGAAAAGGCGCTCGCCGCCGACCCGTCATCAATCGTCATTCGGGGAGAACTCGCGCGGGCCTACGCCAAGGCAGGGAACCAACCGAAGTCGATGAGCCTGAGCGAAGAGGTTCTTGATCTCGATCCCGATGACCCCGAAGCGCTCTTCACGGTTGGACTGCGCGCTGCCGACGCAGGAGATGCTGAGGCCGCAATCCGTCGACTCGGTCGTCTCCTTCTCCTCGAGGGTGCAGCCCGCACCGCGTTCTTCGCTGGGTTGCGTCCGGGGAGCGAAGCGATTGTCGAGATTGCACTCAGCCGCGCGCTGAGGCAGTTGAACGCGGATCGCGCGAGTATCGAAATCCTGACTCGCGCCGCGCGGCGCGAGAACGCTGACCTCTCGCCGCGCGTGCGAGCAGAGGCTCGTCGCGCGCTGGGTGACGCGCACGCTCGGCTAGGCGACATTGAGGCGGCGCTGAGCGTGTGGCTCCTCACTACTCCGGCTGGCGACGGGCGCGCTGCCGACCCGAGTGGCGCGCGATTCACCGACGCACTCGATCTCGCCGTCATTGAACCGCGTGTGACGTGGGCGCTCGTCGCGCTTGGCCGCGAAGGCGAGGCCATCGGGCGCCTCCGAGCCCGTGTCGGCGTGGCAGCTCCGAGCGATGTCGATATCGCAATCGCGGCGTGGCTGAGGGACGTCGTGCACGATGCGACGCCATTCGCCCGCTGGGCGCAGGAGCTCAATGCTTCGCCTGCATCCACTCCGAATCGCGTCGACATTGCGAGGCTCGCAGCGGCGCTCGATCCGGAACGTGCCGAGATTGCTCGGGCAGATTTTACGGATCGACGCGCGATGCGCGATGCGTTTGCGCGGCTCGCGCGGGATGTTGGTGTCGATGACGCCATCCGCGCGGCGCTCGACGCGATTGCGTCGGGGGCGACGACCGCCGATCGCGCCGTGTCCGCGCTCTTGCGCAGCGGCGCGGACGCACCTTCGCTTCTCGCTGCGGCTCAGCGGCTCGGCGGCTCGGCGGCCGCGCTGCACGCGCGACTTTGCACCGCCGTCAACGATCCCGGCGAGGGGTGGCGCATCGCAAGCGAGGCGCTGGTAGCGCGGAAGGACGATCGCGAGGCGTTGCGAGCGGCAATCGACGCGGCGGGTCGTCTCGCAGAGCCGGGATTCCTTGTCGATCTCGAACGGAACATTGCCGCTGACGACGCATGGACGACGATCGAACTGGCGCGAGCGTGGCGCGGCGGAGACGATCCGGCGCGATCAGCAGGCCTCGCTCGTAGCGCGGCGGAGATCGCCGCCGGGATCGTGCCGCCGGATCGGAAAGCGGAGTCGGCGGCGCTCATGGTGCTCGCGCAAGCGCAGGCCGATCAGGCGTCACGCTCCGCGGACCGTCGCGCGGCCGAGCTGGCGGTCGCGAGCGCTCGATCCGCAGTCGTCAGTGACCCGACGAACGAATCGGCGTGGCGCTTATTGATTGGCCTCCTCGACGCTCTTTCCTCGGGCGAGGGCGACGACCGAGCGGGGCGGCGGGCTGAAGCTAACAATGCGCGGACTGAGGCTGCGGCTGCCATGCCGTCGTCGGCGCTCGCGCGACAGGGAGCGCTCGAGCGAGTTTTTTCCGAGGGATCACTCCTTGATGGGATTCACCCAGCTGTGGCGTTCGCGGCAGCCGATCCCGGCGAACCTGAACTCCTCCAACTCGCGGTGACCGCGTTGACCCGCGCGGGCCGCATCGATGCGGCGATTGTGTTGCTCGATGAACGACTTGCCGAAACGCCTGGCGATCCAATCGCGTGGCAACTCTGGACGGAAGCGACGATCGCGAGCGGGAACCCAGAGCGCGCCCTTGATCGGATCATGTCGCGGGCCGAGCCGCCGACGTCCGATCCGATCGCTCGACCGCTCGAAGAACTCGCGATGCGCGCCGTCGGCCGCGTCGCCGACGCAGACGTACTCGCAGCTGAACGCGTAGCCCGCTTGCCTGCGTCGCCTCGACGTGATCTTGAACGAGCGGCACAGGCACTCGGTCGGGGTGACGACCACACTGCGGCGAGCGCGCTGAGCAGTGCCGCTGGCGGCGTCAACGGGCTCCCTGCCCGTGAGGCGTTAGCTGCTGCCGAGCTTGCCAGTCGGTTGAAGGACGCGCGAGAGCGAGCACGGCTCGTTCGACTCTTCGCGCTCGCGGTGCTCGACGCGGCGGGCGAGGGCACGACGAACAATCGTTCACCGGCGCGCGTGGCAAAGCCCGCGGTGGAACCTGCGGTGGTCGCGCGAGCGGCGGCTCTCGTCGCGCTTGAATCAGATCCGCGTGGCGATGTCGAGGGTGAACTTCGCCGCATGATCGAGGTCGCGGTTCGCGCCGCTCGCAACGGTGTCGGCGCTGGCGAAGTACCCGCGTGGCTGGGCATTGGACAGGCATTCGTTGATCGCGGGCGACCAACCGACGGTGCGGCATTCTTGGCGGCGCTCTTGCGCTCTGATTCGCGAATCGACTCATCGGCCGCCGCGCGACTCGCGTCAGCCTGCTTCGCGCTCGACGCAGCGTCGGGCGGCGGCGCCGAACAGTCGATTGCGATCCTTGACTTGATGCGCGCTCGTGGGGTTCGACCATTCGCCCGTGCCGACCGGGCAGAGGCGACCGACGCCGATGCGCTTCAACTTCTCAGCGGCGTCTACACGCTGACTGGTGATCGCAGCGGGTCGGCTGCCATCATGCGCGAATCGCTTCGCCGCGACCCAGATCATGGGATGAGCGCGAACAACCTGGCGTGGGACGCGATCGAGAGGGCATGCATAGATGAAGACACCGTGCGGCTCGCGGAACACGCACTTCGCCTTTTGCCGAACGATCCCGCCGTGCTCGACACTGTTGGTTGGCTTCGCTATCTGCAAGGTCACCTTCTCGACGACGCGGTCGATTCGGCGCTGGCTGCGGGAAGTCGCAAGGGTGAAGGAGCGGTCACTCTGCTGACGCGTGCGATCGAGAACGCGAAAGGCGATCCCGGTCCGGATCCGCTCGATCACCTTGGCGACGCGCTCTGGCGCACTGGCGACCGCGAGGGAGCGATTCGCGCTTGGCAGACCGCTGGCAAGATTGTCCTCGCCAAGTTTCCCAAGGACCAGATGATCAAGACGCTCGCGACCTACGAGCGTCGGGAGCACGGTGTCGTGGTCGCGGACGGCGAGAGCTTCTGGAAACGGAATTACGGCGCGGTGCTCGAACGAGCAAACGCGAAGCTCGCGCAGATCGCGCGCGGTGAAGAACCGACTGTTGCACCGCTCACTGGCCAGCGCTGATTGTTCAATTCACTCGTTCCCTTCGTTCGAACTAGCAACTCTCCACGCGGTACCCCAACATGGCCGGACATAGTGCCTGGAAGAACATCAAGCGTCGCAAGTCCGCTGTTGACGCGAAGCGCGGCAAGGTCTGGAGCAAGGTGAGCCGAGCCATCATCGTCGCAGCGCAGCGCGGCGGTGGCGATGTCAAATTCAACTCTTCACTGCGACTGGCTGTCGACGAAGCCCGCGCCGCGAACATGCCGCGCGACACGATTGAAAAAGCGATCAAGAAGGGGACTGGCGAAGCGAACGCAGAGCGCTACGAATCGACGCGGTATGAAGGCTACGGACCGGGAGGCGCTGCGATCCTCATTGATCTCCTCATCGCCAACGCGAACAAGACTGCGGCGGAGATCCGAACGATCATCGATAAAAACGGCGGAAAAATGGGTGTGCCGGGCTCGGTTGCGTTCGGCTTCACTCAGCAAGGGGTGATTCTCTTGCCAAGGGCCGATGTCGACGAAGAGCGCGTGATGGACGTCGCGCTCGGCGCTGGTGCGGAGGACGTCGCGAGCGACGACGACTACGTGCTCGTGACGTCGAGGCCAGCCGATTTCGAGAAGGTGAGGGCGGGTCTCGAAGCTGCCAAGTTTCCAATCGAGAATGCCGAGATCTCGTGGCAGCCACAATCAACGGTGACGCTCAACGCCGAGACTGCGCGACGGCTCTTGGTGTTGCTTGATGCGCTGGAAGACCACGACGACGTACAAAAGGTGTTTCACAACGCGGAGCTGCCCGACGACGTTGACTAACTTTCGATCGGAAGAAAATTCATGGCGTCTCACGTGCGTCTCACAACCGTCTTTCGGGGCCGCGTGCAAGGCGTGGGATTTCGCGCCACGGCGAAGGACGTCGCGCGTCGCTTCCCCGTGACGGGTTTCGCCCGCAACGAATCCGACGGCACGGTGCTCTGTGTGGCCGAAGGTCTGCCGGACGAGATCGACGCGTTCATGGAAGCACTGTGCGATGCGATGCGTTGCAACATCGCGGCCGTCGAATCAACGCGCGACGCGGTCACCGATGAGTTTGACGAGTTCTCGATCGAGCGGTGACGGTGCCGGGCAGGCGGTATGGTTCACCGACAATGACTGATCACATGTCATCCGTCCGTTGTCTTGGGTGTGGCTACGCCGTGCATAGCGTGGTGCCAGACGGCGCGTGTCCTGAGTGCGGCGCGCGTGTTGATACCGCTCGCGGCCGTGCACTCGAACAAGCGGGGCGGGGACTTCGGCGCATGCGGGAGGGGCTGCGGCTGGTCGCGGCGGGCTTGATTGGGCTAGCGGTGAATTTCATCCTGTCCGTGCCAGCCGCCTTCGTGTCGTGGTCCCCGTCGTCGACGTTCGCCCCAATTCTCTTCAGGGGCTACATGCTGTTGGTCACAGCGACGCGAATGAGGGGCTACACGGCTGTCGCCGCTGGCGTCTGGTGGGCGACAAGTTTGCTGCCTCCGCAGTATCGGGCGGTGCGGTCGATCGCGCGGATCGCCGCGATCGGATGGCTCTTGAACGGTCTTTCGCCCATCCCACAATTCTGGGCTCAGTCCCGCTCGGAATCGCCCTTACGCTGGCGGATCGCACATAACGTCGGCTCGCTCGTGGCTGCGGCGATATTGGTGGCGATCGCGCGGCTTGGTCACGCGGGAAGCGTGCTTGCCGAAGGGGAGCCAAGTTCGCAGACCCGGGTGCCTTTTCGCGCCGCCTACTACGCAATCGGAGTTGTCGCGATCGCGGGGTGGTTTCTGCCGGAGTTCTCACCGACGGATGGGGTGACTGATACGCGGTGGATGATGTTGACGGGCATTGAGGGTGCCATGACCGCGGTCGCATGGTTCCTGCTCGCCCGCCCGCTCTGGAAAGTCGCACAGGTCTGCGACCGCGCCGATTGGCGGCGGCTCGCCCTCGAGGAGGCGCGGTAGGCTCCCTCTCGTGTTGCGGGTTTCCGACCCGCATCGCCGATGAGTGCACCATGCGAACCAGCTCGCCGATCTCGCTTCTCTTTGTGCTCGCGTCCGCGATCTCAGCGGCCGGCGTTGTTGGCTGCTCCTCGCACACTGAGAGTTTTCCCGGCAAGTCGCGCGACCAAGTCTGGACTGCGATGCTCGCTGCGGCGAACGAGCCGACGTACAAGAACTGGCACGTCATCGAGAATGACGTCTGGGCATACGAGGCTGACAGTCGCATTGAGATTTGGCGACTGCTTCGCCGCTACAAGGACAGTGGGGCGCAATGGCCCCGCCTCGAAGATAGCGAGTGGACCTTTTCGGTTGTGCTTGAGGCGACCGAGCCGCCGTCAGCGAGTTTTACGAATCGTTCGATGGGGATTCCCAGCCACGGATGGGAGCAGACGGACCGGTACTTCGAGCAGGTGTGGGAAATCCTCGGAGGGCGGTCAGCCAATCGTGCGTTGACGCCCGCGGCACCGCGGACGACGGTGCCGGCGGTGCCGTCACCAGAGCCCAATCCAGTCAGTCCATCCACCGCGCCAGCCGAGCCACCCGTCGATATACCTAACAATCTTGTAATTCGCTTGGGCGAAGGCGACATCCGCGACATCCGCGACATCACTGATTCCTTGGCGGAGCACGCGTGCGTGCCGGTGAGAGCGTGAGCGACGAGCGGAGTACGAGCGAAACGGCGAGCGCGACTCCGTCGACGTCACCAAACCTCGACAACCGCGCCAAGTTTGGTGGCGGAGCGCTCGGGCTCGCGTGGGTCACCGCGCCACCGTTCTTAGGATTCGCGCTCCTCGCAAACGTCGATCCGATTCGAACGTGGTTGCTCGCGCACGGCGATCTCGCGGTGTGGGTGTACGCCGCGGGCTTCGCACTCTTTGCTGGGATAGGCATGTTTCCGACCTATGCGCAGGCGCTCGTCGGAGGGTGGGTCTTCGGCTTCAAGTGGGGTTTCATCGGAGCGATCGGCGGGTTCGTCGGTGGCGCCGCGATCGGATACGTCGTCTCGCGCGTCGTTGCTGGCGACGGGTTTCAGCGCTGGCTCGATGCACGTCCCAAGACTCGGGTGATCCGTCAGGTCTTCGTGGAGCGCGGATTCTGGAAGTCGTTGGGTACGGTCGCGCTCTTGCGCTGTCCACCCAACTCACCCTTTGCGCTCACGAACCTCGCGATGGCGGCGAGCGGCGTGCACTGGGTCCCGTACCTCATAGGCACCGCGATCGGCATGGCACCGCGCACGGCCCTCGCTACGTACGTGGCGGCGACGGCGGCGGCGCAAGGTGAGAAGGACTTTCAATCGCTCGCCGCGAAGAATCCAGGCAGCTTCGTCGTCGGGCTGATCGCAGTGCTGGTGGTCGCGGCGGTTCTCGGCGCCGTCGCCAAGTCGGCGCTCCGTCGTGCGGGTCTCGACGGAGCGGAAAGAAAACCGCCAGCGGATCTGGCCGCTGGCGGTTGACATTGATCGGTTGACGCTGGCGAGCGGCGCTCGAACTGTTACGCGCGGCTCTTATACCCACCGTCGTCGGTCGACACGATGATCTTCTCGCCAATCGCGATGAACGGAGGCACGCGCGTCTTGAGCCCCGTCTCGAGTGTCGCTTCCTTCAATTGATTCGTCGCGGTCGCTCCCTTGATGCCCGGCGACGTCTCTGTGATCTGAAGTGTGACGGTCTTCGGCAGTTCGATCGAGATGGCCTTACCGTCGCACCACAGAACGACGACGTGCGAGTTCGGCAAGATGTACAGTGGGAAGTCGCCGAGGAAGTCGGCGGAGAGCTCGACCTGCTCATAGTTCTCGCTGTCCATGAACGTGAACTTGCCACCCTGTTGGTACAGATATTCCATCGGTCGTCGGTCGAGATCGACCTGCTCGACTTCCTCGCCAGACCGCAGACGCTTGTCAATCAGCGCACCTGTTCTCAGGTTTCGCATCTTTACCTGCACGAACGCGCGGAGGTTCCCGGGCGTGACATGGGTGAATTCCATGATCAAAAACAGGTTGCCTTCCATCTTGATGGCGACGCCGGGGCGGAGGTCGGTGCTATTCATGGTTCGTCTTCGGGCCGATTGCTCGGACTGGCTGCGGAGTGTGTTCCCGGCCCAGCGGCTTTCGGTCCGGAATGGGGTCGCGAGAGCCTTCTGAGGGGGTTTGGCGAAAGTCGGGCAGCTTACCGAGAACCTTTTCCGGGCACAAGAATTTGACGTTTCTGGCCGAGTACGGAGGCATCTTGTTGTCATGGCTCGGGAGAATCGCCATTCTTATAGCTGCGTCCCATTGTCCCACTGGTTTCATTCCGGGGTCCGGGTGGGGGTCCGGGCGCGGTCATGACTCACTCTGACGACCCATCTGAGGAGCGCACCGACGAACCCTCCATCGCGAGGACGCAACTCACGCGCTTGCTCGCCGATGCGAGCGCTGGCGATGCGGGCGCGGTGGAACGCGTGCTACCGATGGTCTACTCGGAGTTGCTTGAGTTGGCTCGTCGGCAGATGCGCGGAAGCCCGTCGCACACGCTTCAGCCGACGGCGCTCGTGCACGAAGCGTGGATGCGCATCGCTGGCAGCGGTGGTTCGATTCGCGACCGATCGCACTTCTGGGCCGTTGCCGCGACGGCGATGCGGCAGATCTTGGTCGATCACGCACGGCGGAAGCGCCGCACGAAGCGGGGCGGCGGACGTGGACGCGTCGACCTAGACGCAATCGATGTTGCGGTCGATCCCGACTCAGTCGACATCCTCGCGCTGGAAGACGCGCTGACGCAGCTCGCGGTCCTCGAACCGAGGCTCGCGCGGAACGTCGAGCTGCGCTATTTTGGCGGACTCTCTGTCGACGACGCTGCGATGGTCATCGGCATCGGCACCGCGACGGTCAAGCGCGACTGGGTGCTTGCCCGAGCATGGCTCCGGCGTGAGCTCGGCGAGGACAGCGAGCGTTGAAGCGCAGGGCGAACGTCGAGTTCGTTCGCGTCCAGTCGATCTTCTTTGAAGCGATGGAATTTCCGCCGAAGAGCCCCAGCTCGTCGGGCGCCGCATCGGTCCCTTCACCCTCGGCGCGAGAATCGGCGTCGGTGGAATGGGTGTCGTCTACGAGGCGGAGCAGGACAATCCACGGCGCACGGTCGCGATCAAGCTGATTCGACCGGAACTCGCGTCGGCTGATTCCATCGCGAGATTCGGTCGCGAGGCGGCGCTTCTGGCTCGCCTTCAGCACCGGGGGATCGCAACCGTCTTTGATGCTGGCGCTGAGGTCGATCCCGACGATCCCGATGCGCCGCCGCGGCCCTACTTCGCGATGGAATTAGCCCGTGGTACGCGGATCACATCGTGGGCCGATGCCCGTTCGCTTCCGCTCGATGACCGCATCGAACTCCTCGCGCAGGTTTGCGATGGGGTCGATCACGCGCACCGCCGCGGCGTGCTGCACCGGGATCTGAAACCAGCCAACATCCTCGTGACCGACGACGGGCAACCGAAGATCCTCGACTTCGGCGTCGCCCGAGCACTTGAACCAGTCGCCTCGGCGACCGTGCATACTGCGGCGGGCGACATGGTCGGCACTCTTGGATGGATGAGAGCACCGCTATCGTCGCGGCGAGCGGGTGGCGCCGCGCGAGTGTGCGGGCCGATCGAAGTCATCGCGTCAACGCGTACCTCCTCGGCGCGATCGGCGCGCTCAATCCCTCAAAGCTTGGCGGCAGTCAGATCTCGCTGAAGCAGGCGCTCGACGAGTTGAGCGGTCAGCTCGGCGCGGAGTTGGACGGCGCTCCGGATCTTGCCGCCGATGTGCATCATGCGCTCGGTCAGCAGTACTTGGAGATTGGGAGTCTTCCGGAAGCGGAATCGCACTTCCGCGCTGCGATGGAGGCGAGAGCAATCGTGTTTGGCGAGGACGCGATCGAGACCATGGACAGCACCATGACGCTTGCGATCGTCCTTCGACGACAGGAGCGTCCCGGCGAGGCGATCGCGCTTCTCGAGCCATCGATTGCTCGGCTTCGCGCCCGCGGTGCGCCACCGCTTGAGTTCGCTGAAGCCCTCAACGATCTAGCAGCCCGTGGCGGAAGTGCTCTGGTAGCGAGAACGAGAATGTTGGTCCAGATGCAAGGAGCCGCAATGCAGCTTCATCCGCAAGATACGGCAAGTCGCGGCGACGCCGCAGCCACTCAATATTGGGGGCTAACAGGCTCGTTCGTAGCCCGGATGACTTCCGCGACGGGCTGCTAGGCTCTGCGTGCTATTCGGCTGGTCGCACCGCTGATGCAGTCAAGTTCTTCGACGAAGGGCTCGCGGCGCTCGATAACAGCGATGTGACGCGCGCTGGACGCGCCCAGCTCCTGGGAAATCTGGCAAGCGTCGCCATGCAGATGGGCGACGTGAAGCGCGGCGTCGAGTGTGCGAAGCAGGCCATCGCGCTCCGCGTCGCTTCAGAAGGGGAGTCGCTTGAGACGCCAAAGTTCGTCGCGCGCTGGTCGGGCGTCATGATGCACTTCGGCGACGCGACGACGCGCGACGAGGCGATCGCGCTGCTCGCGAACTCGGTCGCGAGCTTGCGTCGGCTTCTGCCAGCGGATCACGACCAGTTGATCGAGTATCGAGAGAATCTCGCGCGAGCACTTATGCAGACTGGCCGCGTCGAAGAAGCCGCTGATCTAGCGCTTGAGAACGCCGACGCAATTGAAGCGGGAGGTCGCGGGCGCCCCGAAATCCTGTGGCGCAACCTGCGGGTGGCTGCGAACTCGTTAGGCGCCGCAAACCAGACGCAGCGCCGCGCCGAGACTCTGGGACGCCTCGCGCGGGATGGCCAAGGCTTGGAGGACGCCAAAACGCCTCGTGTCCGGACGGCACCCGCCAGCGCGCTGGACTGAGGTGGCATCCAACGAAAAAAATACCCCCGGCACAAGGCCGGGGGCGGAGGGAGGGAAAAGGGCTCCTTAGAGGTCATAGCTCCATCCGCGCGGCTTTCCCAAGGGGCGGGCCGTACGGCAAGGTCACTAGACCATCGGTGTGGTCTCGGCGCAGGGATAGCGGGGTAGGTCATCCTCTCCCGCGTTCTCAGAACACCGCGCCACGAGGACGCGAGACTGAGTCAGTTCCCGTCACGACAAGGTCCACCTCGACAACCCCAATATAACCCAGACGCAACAACGTGCAACATCGGCGCGATGCAAAAAACTGTAATTGAGGCTACAGCCCACTATCGGGCTCTCTCGCCGGAAGTGTGGACAAAGAGGCCGTCAGCGCCGCCTCAACGCGCTCGAAGCGCAGTCGGGATGAGGCGGTGTGCGATCTCTGTCGTGGTGGGCGGCAAAGCCGCCTCGAGAACGATCTGCCCCAGCGCTCTCGAATTGCGATCTCGAACTCAAAGGGAAAATAGGGAGGGCAGAGCATGAACGTACGAAGAACCAGGGCTGTCGGCTGCATGGCTAGTACACTTTCGCCGACAATCCGATGACCACAGTTGCGTTCGGCTCAGGCACCAGGCGCCGCGCGGCGGCGCTTTCCGCGCTCTTTCCCAAATTGACCCCATGCACCACTTCATGACCCGAGGCATTGCTGCCGGCGCTCTCGCGCTCGCAGCCCTCTCCGGCAACATCTTGAACGCCCAGCAGTCGCCACCGAGCACAGCCCCCGCAGGCGCGCCAGCGACGCCCCCGGCCGCGCCGCGTCAGCCAGCCGCGCCAGGCACACCAAGCCCCGCCGCGCCACCCACGATAAGGCCGAATGTGCGACCCGAGGACGTGCCAGGGCGTCTCATCGATACCCCACCCGGCGTCCGACCAGTCGCTCCGGCACCCGCCGCCGCTCCGGCGCAAGACCCGGAGAGCCCCGAGGACTTGCCTCCGCCGATTCAGCTCGATCCACCGATCTGCGACTTCGGGTTCGTCAAGCCTGCGGACACGCCGAAGAAGGTCGTCAAGATCATCAATACCAGCGACAAGCCGGTGACGATCTTGGCCGTCCAGCCGAGCTGTAAGTGCACGACCGTGAACGATCTGGTCGGCACCGAGATCCCTCCCCACGGGTCGGTTAATCTCGATGCGAGTATGAAGGCGCAGTCCTCCCCCGGCGGCAAGAAGGCGGAAATCAAGGTCCTCTTCGACGGCTGGAGCCGTGTCGTCAACATTCAGCTCGCGATGGAGGTCACGCTTCCGATCCGCGTGGTGCCGGGCTATATCAACGCAGTTCGCGGCCAGAATCCAACGGGACGCATCGTCGTTGAGAGCCTCGACAAAGCACCGTTCACGATTTGCTCGGTCGGCGGTCAGGTGCCCGACCTCGTGGGATTTGATCCCGCGAAGGACGCGCCGCGCAACCAGTACCTCTTGCAATACGACGTGTCGAAGTTCAAGGAAGGTGCGATGCCTCGCTACCTCCTCATCGAAACTGATCGACCCGACTGCCCGATCGTCGACCTGTTCTTCCGCCACGAGTGGACCGCGCCGAAGCCGGTGCTCAAGATGCAAGATTACCGACTCACGGTCGGACGCCTTGAGCAGGGACAGACGGGCGAGTTTGTTATTGAGGTCGCCGAGCTCACGCCCGAAGAACCGATTGTTAGTATCTCCACTTCAATGCCGGGCGCGAGCGTAGAGTTCATCACCGAAGCCGAACACGAAGGTGTCTCCACGAAGCGAACGGCTCGCTTCACGCCCCCGAAGGATTTCGTCGGTCTTCTGTACGCGCCCATCACGATTTTCACGACGCGCCGCCAGCAAGAGATGAGCGTGTGGGGACTCGTGGTGCCGCAAGGCCACGTCGGATGTCTCGGTCCGATGGAGCCCTACCTCGGCTCTTCGATGAAGGCGACGATGTCTGGGGCGACGCCAGCAGCGCCGAAGGCACCGCCCGCATCGGCCGTGGCGCCGAGCGTGGCGCCCGCCGCTCCGGTGGCGCCAGCGACGGCTCGTCCGTAATCGGTCGTCGACCCATGAAGACAGCGCGGGGCACCCACCTGGGTGCCCCGTTTTCGTGCGCTGAGTTTGTGCTGAGCGAGAGATCGCTTCGAGCATTCCAAGCCATCTCGGACCTTGTAGCCCTGCATTATCAGGGGCAGATGCTCCATCGGTGTGAGGTCTGTAACGAGTGCGCCGTCTCTCACGCCGCGCGGCGAGCGAGTTGCGACTCACGCTCTGTACTACCTCTTCAACCGAGGTAGCATTCCCGCTGCTGCGATCCGGGGGCTTCGCGCGGCAGGGTCGAGGGCTAACTAAAGATGAGTCGCTCTATGTCTCAATTCGTGCGTGGTGGATCGTCGCGGGCGCGGGCCCGGGCGCGGCTGTCGGATGCGCTCGCGCTGGTCCGGCGTCCGCATCTTCAGTGGTCGCGTCGGGCGGTGAGTGTCGCGGCATTTGTCTGCGGCGGCGTGCTCTCGCTTCCGTTCGTTCTTGATACAGCACCTGCGCACGCAGCCGCCAGTGACGCCGCGCGACTCGCGGTCACGGTCGTTGCGGCAACGACTCTACCGAGCGCGGAACCTTCACCCACGGTGTCGCCAGCCTCGCCATCGCGCGTCGCTGCGGCGATACCGATGTTCAACGGTCGTCCGATTCGTCCGGCGCGCACGATCAAGATGAAGGTGACGGGCTACAGCCCAGACGCCCGATCATGCGGCGCCTCCGCTGACGGCATCACCGCGAGTGGATATAGCGTTTGGACGAACGGCGGCCGGATGGTCGCAGCAGATACGGACCTTCTCCCGCTCGGGTCGCTGGTGTCGGTGCCGGGCTACGACGGGAACGGGGTCGTTCCCGTGCTTGATCGCGGCGGCGCGATCAAAGGTCGCCGCCTCGACGTCCTCTATGCGACGCATGAGCAGGCGCGAACCTGGGGCGTGAAGGACGTCGCCGTGACGGTGTGGGAATACGCCGACGGCAAGCCGAACGATTTCCGTCAGACGCACCGACGGCGTTGACACTCCGCGATGCGCCGCAGTCATGATCGGGTCGCGACTGTCAGCCGCGCCTCTTGCGCGAGCGTCACCCGCCCATCGATGGCGTACTTGCGAACGGCCCCAACCAACTCCGAGATCCGTTGCGATCGCTCGGGCTCCGACCGAGGAAAGTAGCTCGCGCTCGTTGCTCGACCGATTGCACCGAGTTCGTCGAGCGACTGAGGGCTCGGGGCCACAATCACCCGGACGTTGTGGAAGAGCGGTGACGCGCAGAGCGGAGCATCGAGAGCTTCACGTCCAAACCGCGCGGATGGATCGAGTCGCTCGCTCGCGCTCACGACAATTCGGTTGTACTCGTCCGTGAAGCCACCGTCAGAAATGCGCAAGTTCCACAAAATCGCGGCACGTCCACCCGGACGAAGAATTCGCCGAAACTCAGCGAGTGCTCGCGCAGCGTCGAACCAGTGAAATGCTTGGGCTGCGAGCACCGCGTCGACACTGACATCGGCCAAGCCCGTCGCCTCAGCGGTGCCTTGGCGGAACTCGAGCTGCGGAAATGTCGCCGGCGCTGCGCGCGCCTCACGCAGCATGTCGAGCCCAGGATCGATCCCGATCACACGCGCGCCGCACACCGCGAGCGCCCGAGCCGAGATCCCCGTACCGCAGCCAATGTCAGCAACGGTAGCTGGCGTCGGTAGGCCATCGAGGATCGCGTCGAATACTGCCCTCGGATATCGCGGCCGATGACGCTCGTACGTTGAGGCGAGACCGTCAAACGCCGCAAGCGTCGGTCGGGCGTCGGCTGCGCTCTCTGAGCTCGGCGAATCCATGCTGGCAGCGTAGTGGATTCCGCAAATTTCTTGCGCTGGAAGAAGCGGCGCGGAACCGACGGCGGGGCGCAATCTTCGGGACTCGCGAAACTCGGAGTTAGTCTCGCACGCGTGATCAGTCGCATAGCAACCTACGTGCTCGCCGGGATCGAGGCCATCCCCTGCGAAGTCGAAGCTGGCCTCACGCACTCCACGCTCCCATCGAGCGCGATCGTCGGCTTGCCGGACGCCGCCGTGCGCGAGTCGACCGAGCGCGTGCGGTCGGCGATTCTCGCGTCTCGATTCGAGTATCCGTTTGGGCGCGTCACAGTGAATCTCGCGCCAGCGGACCTTCGCAAGGAAGGACCGGTCTACGACTTGCCCATCGCTGTCGCGCTGCTCCTCCTTGGCGGCACGATCGAAGACCACTCAGTGAGCGGCGCGGAGCGGCCCGACCCCGACGATTTCCTCGTTGCTGGCGAGTTGGCGCTCGACGGGCGGGTGCGCCCCGTGCGCGGCATCATCAGCCTCGCGATGCTGGCTCGGCGCGGCAACAAGCGCGGTGTCATTGTGCCTAGCGCGAATGCTGCTGAAGCCGCAGTCGTTGACGGAATCGAGGTCTACGCGGCGGCGACGCTCGCCGATGTCGTTGGCTTTTTCAACGGAAACGGCACGCTCAACCGTGTGCCTGCGATCGACGCAGATGCGCTGCTCGCGGAGGGAACTGGCGAACTCGACTTCGGCGACGTGCGCGGTCAAGAAGCCGCGAAACGGGCAATGACCATCGCAGCGGTCGGCATGCACAATGTGTTACTCATCGGACCAGCTGGCAGCGGCAAGACGATGATGGCTCGTGCGCTTCCCGGAATTCTGCCCGCGCTCTCGCGCGACGAGGCGCTCGAAGTGACGCGCGTCTACTCTGCAATTGGCGCGGTGCCGCGCGGCGAATCGCTCATCACCCGCCGTCCGGTCAGAACTCCGCATCACACGGCCTCGACGGCCTCAATCGTCGGTGGCGGCACGGTTCCGCGCCCGGGCGAAGTGAGTCTGGCACACCACGGCATCTTGTTCCTTGACGAGCTACCAGAGTTCCAGCGCTCCGTGCTGGAGAGTCTGCGTGAGCCGCTCGAAGATGGCTTTGTGACGATCTCGCGCATGCACGGCACGATTCGGTTTCCCGCGCGGGCGCTCATGGTCGCGGCGATGAACCCGACGCACCGCGGGGACCGTCGCTCGGGCGAGGAAGGGCATCGCGAGCAGGAAAAGTACCTGAAGCGACTCTCGGGTCCGCTGATCGATCGCATCGATCTGCACGTCGAGGTGAGTGCCGTGCCGTTTGGAGAGCTCGCGTCGCGAACACGGGGGTCCGACTCCGCCACACTTCGCGCTCGAGTGCTCGTCGCCCGCAGCCGCGCGCTGCGTCGCCAGGGACCGGCACCAAACGCACAGTTGCCTGGTCGCGAACTCGATACCCATGCCCACTTGGACGATGCATCTCGTGCGCTCCTCGGGCGCGCGATGACTGAGCTGGGCCTCAGTGCCCGGGCCTACGACAAGCTGCGCCGCATTGCGAGGACAATCGCTGATCTTGACGAACGCGACTCGATCGAGCTCCATCACATCGCTGAAGCGATTCAATATCGCATTCTTGATCGACGCATCTAACAGCTGCGTCGAGTCGCATATGAAGCTCCTTGCGGAACGCAGCATGGCCCGCGCGAAGAACTCACGCATGAGCTGAGAGCGGGAACCCGCAGTGCGCACCATAATCGACGCGGCCGATCTCTACCGAATCGTCGCGAGTACCTGCGCCGCGCGGAGCGCCTGTAGCCGCAGCTCAGGCACAGCGATCGATTCCCAGAGCTCTCCGCGCCGCAACGAGCCGATGACGACGACGCGCGGGTTCGGCACCCCGGAAGTGCCGATGAGCCGACCGTCGTCGTCGGCGCAGAGTCCGAGTTCTTCGCAATCGCTGGTGGCTACGCCTGTCGCGAGTAGCCGTTCGATTAGTGGGTCAGTACTGGCATGCACGCTCGCTGGTGGTCCGGCGCAGTTGAACACGCGGGCGACGACGAGGGGGGCGATATCGTCGCGCACGGACTGAAGCGTCACCCGAATGCGCCCACCGTCCATCGCGCGCACGCTGGCCAGCTGCCCTCGAACGAGCGTGACCTGGCCGCAGCTCGTGAGATGGTTGAGCAACGCGAGCGTCGACGTCGGCGCGCGATGACGATGGACTTCCCAGAAAGGTCGTAGCGCGCGGAGAAAGCGGCGTCGCTCGGCGCTTGACCACGAGCGCCAGATCGTCGCGGTGCGAGGTCGAATTGCGTCGATGACTGACTGCCATGGATGACCAGCTTCGACGCGATCGCGTGCCAGTTTTCGTAGCTGACGCAGTACCTGGCGTGGTCCGCCGGAAAACGTCGTCGTTGGCACCTCGACCGGCGCCGCTCCATCGGCAGCATGTGGGAGCGGAAGCCGTCCGTTGCGCGAGACGAGTGTGATGTGCCCCCGATGTCCGCGTTCACGAATAGCAACAACGACGTCGATTGCGGTGAGACCGCTTCCGATGATGAGGACCGCATCATCGCGCGGGACGCCGTCGAGCGCGTTAGGAAGCCAAGGATCGGCAACCAGCGCAGACGACTTCGCGCGTTCGTCGTGAGCGCTCGGCAGCGCACTCCATGGAGGTGGTCCCGGCGGAATGCCAACCGCGAGAATCACTGCACCTGCGATGCACCGCGAGCCGTCGGCGGTATCGATTGCGACGTCGTCAGGGCGCGGGTCAATGCGCGTGACGGTGCTCTGGACGAACTCCACGCGCTCACGTCGCCCTTGAACCTGCTCGTTGAGCAGATCGATGAGATACTCGCCATACAGGGCTCGCGCCACGAAATCGCCCGCGCTGAACGCGTCCGGCACCCGGCGTTCAAGCCACGTATAGAACGCGCCGGGATCGTCGGGTAGCGCGCCCATACGCGACGCAGGCACGTTTAAGAGATGCGCCGCGTCGCACGCGCCATACGCTGGCCCGGGCCCGCGTCGCGGGGCTTGTTCGATGACTGCGACGCGGGTATTCGGGCGCAGTCGCAGCGTGTGAATGAGCGCGAGCAGCCCGCTGAAGCCGCCACCCACAATCGCGAGATCGACCGACGCCGGAAGTCGGTCGGTCCACAGCCGGGCGAAGCTCGATGGTGGAGTAGTCGATGGGGAGTGGTGCTCAGGAGGCTTCATCGCAATCTGGTTTCTCGGACTCCGACGCTGGCTTCAGCAGCGTGCTTCTTGATAGATCCGGTGGCACTCACGGACCGACGCGATCATCTTCTGAATGGTGGTCTCAATGTTGGATTCGAACAACATTTCGCTCGCCACCGACTGAGATGGATCAAAGGGCGCCTCGCTGGCTTAAGCGGAATCCGCCTTCCATCCGACACCGGATGAAAGCGCACTGCGCTAAGAATCGGGGACATCCGATAGAAGCGACACATCGTGTCAACCGTGGCAGCGGCTGGCCCGACAGAACCATCATCATGATGGCGATTCGAACAGCGCTTGGATACTGGGTCACTCCTGCCCGTCTCGCAGCGACCGTGATTGGTGCAACGTTACTCACGAGTTGCTCCGGTGGCCTCCGGCAGGGTTGGCGGGCGTACGAACGACAGGACTACGACGTTGCGGCGCTGGCATGGGAACAGGTCGCTGCGCGGGGCGATTTACGGGCGCAGTTTCTTCTTGGAACGATGCACTTCGAAGGAAAAGGGATGCCAGTCGATCGTGCCAGCGCCGCGCGATGCTTTCGGTCTTCGGCCGAGCGTGGCTACGCGCCCGCGCAGAACAACCTCGGCTTGATGTACTTCCAAGGCGACGGCGTCGCGCAGGATCGTGGTGAGGCGGCCAAGTGGTTCCAACTCGCATCCGATCAGGGCTTCGTGAAGGCACAGAACAATCTCGCGGTGATGCAGTTGCTTGGTGTTGCAACCCCGCGTGCCGCTGGCGAGACAAGAACACTGCTCGCGGCGGCAGCCGCGGGTGGTGACCCAAGTGCGCAGTTCCTCAAGGGTTCCATCGACGGAGACGCTGAGAGCCAGCATGAACGCTTCGACTGGACCGAGCGCGCTGCTAAGCAGGGGATGGCGTCGGCGCAAACCCGTCTCGCGTGGATGTATCTTCGTGGAGACGGCGTCGCGCGCGACGACGCCAAAGCCGCCCAATGGTTCCGACGTGCAGCCGAGCAGGGCTCGGTCACGGCACAAGCGAACCTAGGACTGATGTACTTGCGCGGGCAAGGTGTTCCCCAAGACGATGCCGAAGCGCTGAGGTGGAGCAGGCGCGCCGCCGAGCAGGGGTCGACGATTGCACAGGTTCGCGTCGCGATGTGGCCTGAAGAAGGCTCGGTGGCAAGTGCTCCGGTGGATCAGGAGTAGCGTCATCTACTCCATCCCCGGCGCGAACCCGCGACGCATCGTGTTCTCGGTGACCGCGCGCGGTTCGACGAACTGAAGCAAGTAGTCGCGACCGCCAGCTTTTGAGCCGACGCCAGACATGCCGAATCCGCCGAAGGGTTGGCGCCCCACAAGTGCGCCGGTGATGCCGCGATTCAAGTAGAGGTTTCCGACGCGATACTCGCGCCTAGCCTTGTCGAGGTTCGACGGCTTACGGCTGAAGACACCACCAGTGAGTTTGTAGGCGGTAGAGTTCGCAATCTCGAGCGCATCGTCGAAGTTCTTCGCGCGCAGGACTGCGAGCACCGGCCCGAAAATCTCGTCGTTCGCCAGGCGGTGGTCGGGTCGGATACCGCTGATGATCGCCGGACCGACATACGGCTTACCGACTTTCGCCGCGAGTCCATCGGGGACTGCGAGCTGCACTTCGAGTTTGCCTTCCGACGCGCCGATCTTGACGTACTCCGCGATCTTTCGTGCCGCGCCCTCATCGATCACCGGACCGACATCAGTACCTGGGTTCATCGGATCGCCAACAACGAGCGCCTTCGTTGCTCCGACGAGACGTTCTAGGAAGTGGTCATGGGCCGTTCCGACCACGATGACTCGGCTGCATGCCGAGCACTTCTGGCCGCAGAAGCTAAACGCGCTGTGCCGGACGCCTAACACTGCTTCATCGAGATCGGCAGATTCATCGACGATGATTGCGTTCTTGCCGCCCATCTCGCAGACGACCTTCTTCACCCATTGCTGCTCGGGCGACGTCGTGCCGCACGCCTGCACGATGTCGAGGCCGACCGACTTTGAACCGGTGAACGCGACGAGCGCAACGCGCGGATCGCGAACGAGTGCAGCGCCGACCGTCTCGCCGATGCCGGGCACGAACGCGAGCGCATCTTTCGGACAACCGGCCTCCCACAAGATGTCGCACATCAGCTTCGCGATGCCGGGCGTCTGCTCCGCGGGCTTCACGATGGCGGGGTTGCCGCACACGAGCGCGGCCACCGTCATGCCGCAACAGATAGCGAGCGGAAAGTTCCACGGCGCGATGATGACGGAGACGCCGCGCGGCTGATACCACGATTGGTTCAATTCGCCGACGAAACGACCGAGGCGCGACGGTTCGAACAGTTCCGCGCCGCAACGTGCGTAGTACTCACAGAAATCAATCGCTTCGCAAGTATCGGCGTCGGCTTCGCGCCACGTCTTGCCCGCTTCGCGAATCATCACACCGGACAGCTCGTCGCGCCGGTGGCGCATGATGTCCGCAGCGCGCGTCAGCACCTTGGCGCGATCGGCGAATGGCGTGTCGCGCCATGTCGGAACGCATTTCGTGAGCCGAGTGACTGCTGTCTTCGCTTGATCGACCGTCGAGTCGTTCTTCACGTTCGGCACGCGGCTCGTCGCGAGGGCGTTCGCAAACTGCGTGCGAATGGTCGCAACGGAAAAGTTGCGAATCGGCTCCGTGAAAAAGGGCCGTCCATCGCCGATGCCGGGCACAGCTTCAGAGAGCTCGTGTTTCTCAGCGGCGTTCGCGATGCGCTCAATGCCCGGATCGGAGTCGAAGCGCCGATGGGGCGACGCGAGCAGCACCTCGGAACTCGCGTTGTCGAGGAATCCGGCCTTGAGCCACGACTCGTTTGACGTGTTCTCCAGCAGGCGGCGCACGAGATACGCCATGCCAGGAATCATGTCGCCGACGGGCACATACTCGCGAATGCGCAACGTGAGGTCGACCGCTGCGGCCTTCATCTGGTCACCCATTCCGTGCAACATTTGCAGTTCGAGTGCCGAATGCGGGAGCCCCGCCTTCTCGATGGCCGCGAGCGCCGATGCGATCGATCGCGCGTTGTGGCTTCCGAGCGCCAGCTTGACGCCGCCTTCCGAAAGCGTTTTCGGCGTCGCGGCAACGAAGAGCCGCGCCATGCGCTCGAAGTTAGCGTCGGTGTCGATTTTTCGCGACCACACGGGCACGGGCCATCCCATTTGCTCGGCGTGGATCGTTTCGTAATCCCAGTACGCACCCTTCACGAGGCGCACGCTGACCTGACGACCGGTCTTCTTCGACCACGCGATGATCTGTCGTGCGTCGTCCTCTCCCGAGCGTAGATACGCCTGCATGGCGAGGCCCGCTTGGAAGTCAACTTTCTCGCAGCACCGCATGAAGAGTTCGAGCGTGAGATCTTTCAGCGCAAACTGCTCCATGTCGAAGTTGATGAAGACACCGTGCTTCCTCGCAGCTGCGAGGATCGGCACGATGCGCGACATCAGACCGTCGATCGAACCGTTGGTGTCGATCGGATCGACGCGCGACGAGAGCGAGCTTATTTTGATCGAGACGTTCGTGCGCGGAATCGGCCCGAGGTGGTCCGACTCAAGTCGTGGGTTCGCTGGCCACTCGGCGACCGTCTTCGGCAAGTTCTGAATGAGGTCGAGGTACTTCTGCGCGTATCGGTCGGCTTCTTCTTCGCTCACGCATGCTTCGCCGAGGAGGTCGACCGAGAAGCAGATGCCGTCTTGCCACAGTTTCTTGAGTTGCGGGAGCGCGCTCGCGGCGTCGGTGCCTGCGATAAATTTCTCCGCCATGCCAGTGATCTGCGAAGACATCGTCTTCGCCATGAGTCCCTTGGCGAGACCGCCCATCGACATGCCCAGTCCGAAGCCTGGCGGCGGTGTTACGCCCGGCTGCGAGAGATAGTCAGCGAGATGGTCGTAGATCGCGTCCGGCGTCTTCAGCATCGGAAAGGCATCGACGAAGCGGAAGAGCTGGACCTTGAACGCTTCGTCCTTCATGGACCAGTCCATGAGCTTGTCTGACCAAAACGCGCCGGACAACAAACCGGCTTTGTTCTTGCGGCTTCGGTCGAGGAAATCCTCGCCCTTACGGCGGATCAACTGCTCGTGCGCTGGATCTTCGATCGACGCGCGACCAAGGTCCTCAGAGCGATTACCCGACGCAGCGGAGCTCACGGACGGCTTCGGTACCTTCGCGGTCGGCGCGGCTTTCGACTTCGAGAAAAGACCCATAGACCCCGGAGTATAAAGCTGCCACACACGCCAACGAGCACGGCGCGACCGCAATCGCGAACGATGTTTGATATGCGTTGACGCGCGTTGTGCGACGAGCGACGATTGACGCTAGGACTCGATCCACGCTTGTTTCGCAGTTTTTTCGCACGGCATGCGCTCTCGCCGCCCCCTTCTGTGTGGATGTGGCAGTTTTTACTGGAGACGATCAGAAGCCAGCGACGGCACCCGTCGCGACTGCCGATCCATCGCGCGCGGCTGGAATGGTCTGGATTCTTGGCGGCGAATTCTGGATGGGAAGCGACGCTGCGCGGTTCCCCGACGCGAAGCCGGTGCACCGCGTGCCCGTCGACGGATTTTGGATGGACACAACCGAAGTGACGAACGAGCAGTTCGCCAAGTTCGCCGATGCGACGGGGTACGTCACGGTCTCGGAGAAGACGCCGAAGGCTGAGGACTTCCTTGCCGTGCCGCCAGAGAATCTCGTGGCGGGAAGCGTGGTCTTCGCGCCACCGCCCGCGCATGTGCCGCTCGACGATCACTATCAGCGGTGGAGTTACATGAAGGGGGCGAACTGGAGGCACCCCGAAGGTCCGACGAGCGACCTCAAAGGGCGCGAGAAGTATCCGGTCGTCCACGTTGCGTGGCAGGATGCAGTCGCATACGCGACGTGGGCGGACAAGCGACTGCCGACCGAAGCTGAATAGGAGTTCGCAGCTCGCGGCGGTCTCGATCGCAAAGCTTACGGCTGGGGCGACGAGTTCAAGCCCGACGATAAGTTCCGTGCGAACACGTTTCAGGGCCATTCCCTGAGAAGAACACCGCCGAGGACGGCTTCCCAGCGACCGCGCCGGTCGCATCCTTTCCAACCAATAGCTACGGGCTTTTCGACACGGCGGGCAACGTTTGGGAATGGTGCAGCGACTGGTATCGACCGGGTACCTACGCTGTGCGCGCCAATGCGAACGCTGCAATTGTTAGTCCGAAGGGACCGTCGGAACGCGACAGTTTCGGTCCAAGCGAACCCGGTGTGAAGAAGCGCGTCATGAAGGGCGGTTCGTTTCTCTGCACCGACCAGTACTGCACGCGTTACATGCCGGGGGGACGCGGGAAGGGCGAGCCGGATACCGGCACGAATCATTTGGGTTTTCGCGGCGTGAAGGAGAAGCCCGCGACGACAGCGGAACCGGCGCCGAGATCCTGACGCGTCATGTGAAGCGTCAACAACGTGCGATCACCGACGCGCGGCCGCAGCCATCGCCGCGTGATACGTCTGCAGGCACTGCGTTGCTGCGCCGTCCCACGTAATGCCGCGGACTTCGAACATGCTGCCGTCCCGGAGCGCGCGTGAAAGCGGCGGATGCCGCAAAACCGCGACGATCTTGTCGGCCATGTCTTCGATATCCCAGAAGTCGACCTTGAGCGCGTGCATCAGGATCTCGCTGACGCCTGAGGATTTCGAGATCAAGACCGGAACGTTGTGACTGATTGCCTCGAGTGGCGCGATGCCGAAGGGCTCGCTGACGCTCGGCATCACGTACACATCCGCAAGCGCGAACACGCGAGCGATGTCTTTGCCTCGGAGAAATCCGGTGAACAGCACCTTGTGGCCGATGCCGAGCTCCGCAGCCATTTCGATCATGCGCGCAGCTTGGTCGCCCGAACCTGCAACGACGAACTTCACATCGCTCATGACCTCAAGCACGCGCTTCGCGGCGCGAATGAAGTACTCGGGTCCCTTTTGCAGCGTGATGCGGCCGAAGTAGAGGACGATCCGATCCTTAGTGTGGATCGGCTGAATGCCATAGTCTTTGGGATCGAGATCGACGCCGTTGTAAACGACGGCGATCTTGTCTGCCTCGACGCCGTACCGATTCACGCAGACGTTCTTCGTGAGCATGCTCACAGCGATCACGCGCGTCGCACCCCACATTCCGCGACGCTCAATCGAGTACACCTGCTGGTTCGGATGCTCGCCCGAGCGATCGAACTCGGTTGAGTGGACGTGAACAATGAGCGGCTTGCCAGTGAGTTTTTGAAGCGCGAGGCCAGCGGGATAGGTCAGCCAGTCGTGCGCGTGAATCACGTCGAACGTGCGATCGCGGCAGGCGTCGACGGCGAAGCGGGCGTAGCGGTCCGCGGCACCGATGAGATCGCCGCCGTAGTCGGCGACGCCGTCGCGTGCCGCCGAGTTCGCCGTATCGCGAGGTCCAGCTTCTGGGAGCACGGAGAGCAGTGTCGCGTCGATGTCGTTGATGGGGCGGCCACCAAACGCGCCGGAGGCGACGAGTACGCGCAAGCGGTCGACTGAGATGCCGCCTTCGGTCCGAATGCGTTCGACGAGTTCGCGGGTTGTCGGCGTCAGTGGCGCTGGCTCGCTGCCGCCATACACCGACGGGAACTCGCCGGGTAAGCCGACGAATTCGACGTTGCCCAAAACCCTTCGCTCTTCGGTCGCGGGCATCATGCGAACAATAAATTCATCGACCGTCTCGGTGCGCGGACCGTCAGGTGTGTCGAGGGCAATGCGCTGCCGCCCGGTGGGAATCGGCGCTGCTGGCGCTGCGACGGAACGAGTGTGGGCCGCAGACTTCGGACTCACGAGTTGCACATGTGACGCGTGCGACTCTTCCACCGACTTCGGCAGGACGAACGTGACGTCGATGTTTGCGCGGTCGAGCGCCTTCGTGAGGCCGTAGCACGCCGTCCCGAGACCGCCGGAAATGAACGGCGGAAACTCCCAGCCCAGCATGAGTACGCGAAGGTCTGACTTCATAGGCTGGGTCCGCGCGGATGCCTTACTCGTCATCGCCGCCCTGCATGTCACCGAGCTCGCGGAACGCTGCTTCGTAAGCGAGGAGATACCGAGTCGCGATGGTCGCCGCACGATCAGTGTCGTCGGGCATCGCGATCACATTTTCGAAGGTGTAGAGCCGATCATCGCTTCGGAAGTGTTTCACCTGCGGCATGGCGCCATCCACTGCGACAACGTGATCGAGGTCTATGAGCTCTTCCTCGATGAGTTCTTCCAGCGGATCGCCGTGGTGCATGAGGTCGGCCTCGATCGACTCGCTCAGCCAACGGTCGGCTGTCGCGAGACGCACCCGCCAATCGTTCCCCTCGCGCACGATGGAGTACCACGCTTCGGCCGATGCGTCCTTCGCCAGGCAACGAATCGCGGCGTCGCCAGCGTCGATCCGTTCAAACACCCCAGCCTTCTCCGCCGCTTGACGGATGAGCTCAAGGAATCGCTGAACGTCGATCATCGCGGCGGCGGTCACGGAGGCTCCTATGGTGAGTGCGCAGGGAGGCGCGCGAGCGGGGCAGGCGAACGATCGCTCCTAGCTGTCCCGCCCCCCAAAAGAAGTACGTCACGCGTGATCGGCGGAGCCGACGCAACGCGACGCGGGGGGGCGAGATCGTAGCGGAAGCCGCCAAGCTGTGGGGGAATCGAGTGGCGATGTCCCCCGAAATGTCGCTTCGTCCGCTTGGGAAACGCGTTCAACGTTCGAATGATTCTTGCCTCCATTGGCGATGGGTAGGATGGCCTGATGCCCGCATCGCAAGGCGACAAGCTGGACGAATCGGCGACAACCGCCACCGGGTCGGCTGATGGCCCATGGACGATTCGGCGGTTGGTGCAATGGATTCATCGACATCTGGAAGCGAAGGACATCGACAGCCCGCGCGTCTCGGCGGAGATATTGATCGGACACGTCCTCGGCTGTGATCGCTTGCGGCTGTACATGGAATCTGAGCGCGTCCCCACTGATGCGGAGCGAGCGCAGTTGCGCGCGCTCGTCGCGCGATCCGCGCGCCATGAACCGGTGCAGTATCTCGTCGGGGAATGGCCGTTCTACGGTCGGACGTTTGCGCTAGGTCCGGCGACGCTGATTCCGCGACCAGCGACCGAGACACTCGTCGAAGCTGCGGTGCGGTGGTATCGCGAGGAGCATGCTGGGTGTTCACTCGCGATGGCTGACATCGGAACTGGCACGGGAGTGATTGCTGTCTCGGTCATCGCGGAGATACGCGCGTGGCTGAGGTCTGAGCGTGGGCGCGCTGGATGTCGGCCCCTCGGTGGCGCTGCGCCGAAGGTGCCAAGCGAGAACGTCGTACCGGAGATTCAGATCGGTGTCAGATCCGGCTCACCCGATGGCTCTGGGGATCCAGTGAAGGCGCACGGCGAATTGCCGCGCATCCATTGTGTTGCGACCGAGATTGTCGCGGGTGCCGCAGCGCTCGCGCGGAGCAACGTGGAGCGTCATGGTCTCGCCGATGCCATCGAAGTGCGTGAGGGGAGCTTGTTTGCGCCGTTCCGAGTTGGCGCGACGAAAATCGCAGAGGGCAGTCTGGACTTGATCTGCGCGAATCCGCCGTACATCAGCGACAGCGAGTGGTTAGAAGTTCCGCCGAACGTGAAGCTGTACGAACCCGCCACGGCTCTCCGAGCCGGAGTCGACGGGCTTGATGTCATATGCCCGCTCGTGCGCGAGTCGGCGCGATGGCTCCGCCCTGGCGGGCTGCTACTTGTCGAGATCGCGGCGAGCCAAGGCGACGCGGTCCGGACGCTGTTCGCCGAGGCGGCTGGCGTATGGAGTGGCGTCACCGTGCTCCGAGATCACCAGGGACACTGGCGCGTGGCGTCGGGGAGGAGGGGGTGAGGAGGCTAGTTTTCGAGAGGTCTCGCGAGCAGGTGCGCCGCTCGACCGGTGGAGGTACAGATGGCCAAGGAACCGAGATGATCGATGACGGTACAGCCAGCGAACCCCTCGGGAAACACTTGATAGCTCCCAAATGGTGACAGCGTTTGCTCCCGAACGAAAGTCAAGACGCCAGAGCGCGATATCGTTAGAAGGCCGTCTCCTGTCGGGCTGGTGACCAAGCTGACCGCGGCAGGCGAATTGGCTTGCTGCAGAACTCTTGCGCCATTTGATCGATTCTCAAGACGAACGAGGGTTCCCTCGCTAGTCAGGACCAGCCACCGTCCGGCGATCAGATCCGGGCTTATCGAAATAGCTGACTCGGGTCGGAATCGGTCCGAGCCATGGATTGATTCAAGGATTTGACCCGACGTTGCGTCGACAATCTGCGCGGCGGTGTGACCGGAGGCTAGAAGCACGAGCAGCCGCCCGTCGGCGAGGGGACGAATCCTCCGTTCGTGACGACTAGGCGCCGCACCGATCTCGCCTAGTGGCGTTACCCAGACCGCAGAATCGCCCCCGGTAGCCCAGCGTGAAAGATCGCCATTCTGACTGAGAACGACGAGTTGTCCGGCACTCAGGAACTCGAGGCCGATCGCAGAACTCGCGCGCAACGGTAGGGGCGACGACTCTTTCGTTTCTAAGTCACACAGCCAACTCGCTTCGTCTTCAAAGCCAATGGCGACGCGAGACGATGTCGGTTCAGCCGCGATCGCGGTTGGACGGTATCCGGGAGTGGGCATAAGGCGTCGGATGGCACCATCCTCGAGCCCCGACTCGGTAACGAATCCGTGTTCGGTGACACTTATCCAATCGCGGGTCGAAGGCCTCGAACAGGTGAGTTTGACAAGGTGCCCGAGTCCAGGTCGCTGCACCGTTCGCGCGGTCAGCGCTTCACGGCTCGTCGGCCAAACTCTCACGAAACGGTCTGTTCCCGCCGACGCCATCGCGCGGCGGGAGGACGATATCGCAACACATGTCACGGGTCCAAGGTGTGCGCACACGCGAAGTTCTGTGTTGCGAGACGTTGTTTCGACCAGGAAAACAATACCCTTTGACGTCCCCAGCACCGCGATTCGTCCGTCTCGGTCGATCGCAGCACAGTCGGCGCTTAGGACTGGCATCCTAGGGGGAGGCGGTGCGGTTACCCCATCGGTCCAAAACATCGGACCGTTGGTCGCCGTTAGTACGATCATGCGGCCGCTTCTATCTAGCCATTGTGCGTCTAGCACGCGTCCAAACCCTTGGAGCATGTTCCAAGTCTGCCCTGTCAGAGAGTGGCGAGATGCCCCCGTTGGTCCTAGCGGTCTGACTGCCACAACCTCCCGCTCAAAGGGATTCCACCGGATGCGAGTCGGACAGAATCGCTCAATCTTGGCGCTGGAGAACTCGATACTTCCGTCGAGAGAGTTGGCGATTTGCCATCGGTCATCGAACCCGAGCGCAATCTGTCGTTCGCTCACCGCAAAGCAGGCACAACGAGCGGCAAACTTGAGGGGTTCCTCGGAACCGTCAAGGGTATGAAGCTCGACATGACCAGTCCTGTCCGAAAGCAGTAGGTGGCGATCATCAGGCCCGACTTCAACCGACACGATTGGACCCAAAAGCGTGGCGATCGGACGCGGTGCTGAACTGACTCCGTATTCAACCTCACTTACCTGTCCGCTGTCGTCGCCAACGAACAATCTGCGTCCGTCGCCCGAAAGGGCCAACGCGGTTGGCTCAACGGGCCACGACGTGGACCATTCCTCGCCCGCGGTCAATGACGAGAGCAGTCGATGCTCCCATCCTCGTAGTTCAGGTGATGTATCGCGCAAGAGCGATGCAGCCAGGCCTCGCTGTTCGGAGCCCGCAGACAACGCTTGTCCAGCCTGCGACAAGTGTCGGGAATACGCTTGCCACGACGCATCCCGCCGAGCAGAAGCCGCAGCCAAGCGGAATGAAGCGGACAGCAGCGAGGAAACGAGTAGGGCAGCCGCCAGAGCGCACAGTGCGGCCAACTGGCGATTCTGCCGCATCCAGCAAATCGATCGTTCGGTCAGCGTGGGACCTGAAGCTCGCACCTGTATTCCAGCAAGGCAACGACGAAGGTCCTCCCCGAGTTCGTCAGCCGATCCGTAACGCTCGGTGGGATCGCGTGCGAGCGACTTCTTGACAATGTAGCGAAGGCCGCGCCTGTGAAGTTCCGAGTACCGAAGTGTTGCGTCGACCCTTGCGAGCGAGACATCTCCATTGGGTTGCACGCAATCGGACGGTGAAGGGCGCTGACCTACGAGCAGCTCGAACAGCATGACGCCGAGGGAGTAGACGTCGCAGCGAGTATCGGGCGAATCTGCTCCGGTTCCAAGCCGTTCAGGGGCCGCGTACTCGACGGTACCGAGCCAGTCCGAGCGCTCGGTGGGTGAGACGAGACCCAGATCAGGCTGGGTCACTCTCGCAATCCCGAAATCAATGACCTTTACCTTGCCCGCAGATGAGACTAGGACGTTGCTCGGTTTGATGTCCCGATGAATCACGCCGTGTCGATGTCCATATCCCACCGCGTCGCAACATGCCAGTAGGAGCGAGAGGCGCGCCTCGACGCGTAGCCTGTACGTCGCTGCGTATGTCGTAATAGGAAGCGCGCCCTCCACTAGCTCCATCACGAAGTAGGGGATCTCCTCGCCATGAATCGTCTGCTCGCACCCAGCGCAGTAGAGCCGAGCGATCGCTGGGTGCTCAAGGCGCCCAAGCAGCTCGGTCTCGAACTGGAATCGCCGCAACCCCTCTTTTGTTAGAAGCCCTGGAGGGATGAGCTTCAGTGCGACGCGCCGCGCTGGCGACTGCTGTTCGGCTTCGTAGACGACTCCCATGCCGCCGACCGCCAAGCGGCGACCGAGACGGAAGCTGCCGATCGTGTTCTCCTGATCGAGTTGACCGAGATGAAGCGGTGACAGGGAACCGAGCGCCTCTTCGGCTCCGCGCAGGAGGCGAAGGAGCCCTTCGGAACCTAGTTCGCGCGCTGGCGTGAACGCGGGTACGCACGCACGAGCTGCTGGTAGCTCGTGCGTCCCCGGAGATTCAGAGCGTTCCACGATCGACCTCAGTGCACCAACGGTGCGTTCACGGCGCTACCCCTTGCGACGGAGCATAACGCCAGCAGCACAAGGGTTCTCTCCGAGGCCGGTTCTGCTTCGGCGTTAAAGGCAAAAATGAAAAGGGCCCCGGACGTTGGTCCGGGGCCCTGAGAGAACTCGCTACGAAATGGTGTGAGACTTCGCCTATGGCCGACTTACGGGCAAGCGCCCCAGCCGCCGAGCAGGATGGCGAGGTCTGCCGCGTCGACGTTGCCACTTACGTCGAGATCGCCAGGGCCAGCGGTGCCCCAAGCGCCAAGCAGGATGGCCAGATCGGACGCGTCGACGGAACCGTCAGCGTTGAGGTCGACCGGGCACGGAGTTTTGGTCGCGCAGACCGTCTGCGTGAGAGACAGGGTGTCAATCGCCAACTCCTCGGTTGAAGTGTTGCCAATGTCGACATCGTCGAGTTTCATCATGAACGACGAGCCCGTGGCTGGTCCGACGGTGTCGGAGAACGCCTGCCAAGTGCTGTTTGTCGTCGCGATCTGACGAGCCAAGATCCACGTGGTTCCGCCGTCAAACGAGTAGCTAATCTTGGCGTAGTCGAGCTGCGTCGGGTTCGCGGCGTCTTCGGTGTACTTCCAAGCGTAGTAGTTGCAGGTGATGAGAGAGCCCTGCGTGACGACAAACGCGGGAGACGTCAGGATGACCGCCGTTGCATCAACATCCGAGGCCGACGCGGCGCCGCCCACGGTGCCGTTGCCGGTCACCCAGCAATTGACGCCAGGATTCGCGGTGTTGTCGTTCTCGGGGTTGGCGGGCACGCCACCAACGCTCGTGCCAACTGGATCACCAAGGGCCCAACCGCCGAGGTTCTGGGCGACGCCGTTCGTCGTCCAGCCTTCGGTGCCGTTCTCGAACTCGGTCGAGTAGACCAGTTCGGTTCCGGTGATCGGATACGCCGTGAAGAACGCGGCCGGAGCGGCCGCCGGATCAGAATAGGTGAAGCCGTTGCTCGAGAGGACGCCACTGACGTAGTAGTCGAGCGTCTCGCCGCAATCAATCGCGGGAAGCGAGGCTGTGTAGAGCGAAGGACCACCAACCAGGTCGGACTGCTGCCAAGCGCCAGCGTCAACACGGTAATTGAGCTTGAGGGTGCCATCGACGATCGGGCCACCACCCACGACGGACACCGTCACGTCGAAGTTTGTCGGCGTGCCCGCATCCACGGTGTTCGGGTGCCCGCTGCCGTAGGCATACGCGATGCCGAGCGGCGGATGGTTCATCCAAATTTCGATACCGGCACAACGGCCGATGACGACGTCCAACCAGCCATCGCCGTTGATGTCAAAGGGCGCGAAGTCGTAGGTCGCGCCAAGACTTGCGGTCGGAATGATCGTGCCAACCTCGTCGAGGTAGCTCGTGGTTCCGGGGGTGCCGTTGTTGCGGTAGAAGTGAGCGCGACGGCCGGTCGTCGGGCAGAACGGCGGAAGATCTCCGTCGACGTCTGCGATCATGACGTCGAGCTTGCCGTCGTTATCCAAGTCCGCAATCTTGATCGTGTTGCCAAACTCGTTGAGACTGTCAGCGATGATCGTGGTCGTAAAGTTCGCGAGCCCGTCAGCGCCGTTGCCCGAGTTCAGGAGGTAACGGTCTTGCCCGTCGTCGGTGATGACGAGGTCGAGCTTGCCGTCGTTGTTGAGGTCGCCCTTCGACACAGCGTAAGGGGCGTTGGTCGCAACCACGTCGGGGCCGGTGAACGAAAGTCCTGTGAGTGGCGGCAACTTGCCGTAGAAGATTCCCACGTTCTGCCCGCCGGTCAGCGTGTTGATTCGGACGACATCGGTGATACCGTCGCCGTTGAAGTCGCCGTAATCCGCAGCGCTGCCGAACGCAGATACGAGCTGCGAGGAAGTGAAACGCGTGTTCGTGGAGTCAAAGAAGTAACCCGGGCCAGGTCCGGCTGGGTCGTTGCCCCAGTTGACAAGGAACTTGTTGTCGTAGTCCTTTGACGCGGTTTCCCCCGGCGAGCCTTGGCACTCGCCAGGATCGCCGGTGTCGCCGTCGCCGTTCAGGTCGATGCAGACCGTGCCGCTAGTTTCCGGGGTGTCGTAGTCGGTGAAGAAGATGTCCGGGAAGCCGTCGCCCGTCAGGTCAACGAGCACCGATTCACAGAAGCGAGGATTCGCGGCGGAACCGTTCTTGGCGACGAGGACTGGAATGCGAGCGTCCTCAAAGCGGAAGCCCAGCCAGTTGCCATCGATGTCGTCGCCGAGATTGATGTACACGCGGGGCTGCCCGAGGAGTGCACTCAAGCTGTCGGACATCGTCGTGGCGGTCACGAGATCGAGCCAACCGTCACCGTTGACGTCGCCCGCTTCAATCTCGCGATCGTTGGTATTCGCTTTGAGGCCGAGATCTCCTGGAACGTCGGAAGCGGTGCCGAACTCTTGAGTTCGGTCGACCAAGATTCCACCCTCGTTCATCAGCAGGATGTTAGGGAAGCCGCCTTGAATCGAACCTGGGAACTTACGTGCGACGACAAGATCGGTGTCGCCGTCTTGGTCGAAATCACCCCAAGAAAAGTCCTTCTCAAGGTTGTCGTTCTGAAGTGAAGGGCTCATGACGAGACGCGTTGACGTCTCGTTGACGAATGACGTCGCCCACTGGCCGTGGGCAACGGTGGCAGCGGCAGCCGCCATGGTTAGAACAAACAAAGTTTTCGTCACGCTCATACGGGCTCCTAGGAGGTCGGACACGCTGCCGACACATGGAACGGAAAGGAAGCAAAAGAAAGGGTGGATGTGCGGCACACCCACCCTTGATGAAAGGCACTCTCAAACGATTCGAATCATCAGTCTACGAACAGCGTTCATGGTATTTGGATGCAACTCAGCGATTTAAGGGCAGGCACCCCAAGCGCCGAGCAGGATCCCCAAGTCAGCGGCATCGACGAATCCGTTGCCGTTGAGGTCAGCCGCAGGTCCACCCCAGCTACCGAGAAGGATTCCGAGGTCGGCGGCGTCTACGGACCCCGACTGGTCGAGGTCAGCCGGGCAGGCGCCGCACTCGTCCGGCACGCCATCTTGATCACTGTCAGACGACGTCCCCATCACGATGTCGGCGATGTCCGGAATGCCGTTGCCGTTGCAGTCGGTGGACGGTCCTGGGTAGGCCTGATCGAACGCCAAGGCGTCGATCAGGTTGATCGTACCGTTGGCATCTATGTCGGCCACGGCGCAGGCATCATTGGGAGTCAGGCCGGTCGACCCGTAGCAATCTCGGACGCCAATGACGTCGGCGTAGTTGATCTGGTTGTCGCCGTCGGTATCGAACTCCACGCGGCCAAGCGAATCGAGGAACGCAACGACTTGACTCTTCTGCGTCGCATTCAGAGCGTTGAAGTTCGCCGCCGACGCTGCGCCCTCACCGAACGGTCCGTGGGCTGCAATTGCCGCAGTCACGCGGTCAGGGAAGGTTCCGCCGCCGATTGACCCGTTGTGGAGCATCGGATCGCGGCTGCGAACGTTCCATAGGGTCGGGGTCCGGAATTCTGCCCCCGAGGCGAACCCATCCGCGATGCCGTCGCCGAGCGTTCCCATCTCGTGCAGGAGGAAGTCAGAGTACGGGCGAATCGTCTTGCCACGGATCGCGCCCTCAAGCGTCCGATCGCGCGCCGTTGTCCATTGCGCGACGTGGCACTTGGCACAGCCGATCGAATTGAAGAGGGTTTCGCCAGCCATACCCGTCTTGGGAGTCTGCGGTGGCTGGGCGAGATAGCGCTGGAAGTGGGTCACGCGATCGATGAAGTCGTAGCCCTGGGCGTCGGGCCCGTCCTCGGGATCGGGGACGTTGTCGCAGAGGCCAAGCAGCGCCGCGTCGCCGTTTGGTGCGTTCTCTGTCGTTAAGAAACGGTTCGTGAGGCCCATCTCGTTGAGTGACGCGTCGGCCGTGAAGGTCAACACCGTCGAGACCTGCGACTTGTAGCCAAATCGACCAGCCTTGAAGACACCCGGGGTCTCAAAGGGCTCATTCATGCGGACGCGGCCCGAAATGCCGTCACCGTTCAGGTCGTCTGGGTCTGAATTCGCGATGATCGCGGCGTCGGGAATTGCTTCGATCAGACCGAAGGCCATGGAAGAGTTCGTGACGCGCGTGCCCACGACTGTGGCTTCTGGTGGGACAAACTCCATGCACGTAGGCGAAATGGCCGACACTTGCAGGAGAGAGCCACCGAGTTCGTTGAGCGGATTGAAGTTGCCTTCTCGATCTTCGGTACCGAACCGCGTTACTGCGATCGAACCCCAGCCGCCGAGCGGTGAGGAGTGGCAGGAAAAGCAGCCAGCCTTGTTGAAGATCGGTCCGAGCCCTTGCGCCTCTGTGAGCGGGGTTGAGTAGGCGACCTTGCCAGCGTCGAAGAGAGCGCGTTCGGCTCGAGTCAACCCAAGGAGCGGGTCGCCAGCATGCGGCTGGAGGACGGGGGGACCGCCCGCGTGGGCGGCAGGGGACGAGAGCACGGCGGCGATCGCCGCGAGCAGGGCGCCCGACGATGACCGAACTGCGAAAGAAACAACACTTCGACGCACAGAGGCCTCCTTGGTGACCACACGGGCCAAACGCCCGAGCGGTGCGATGACAGAACAAGTACCCGCAACTGCCCGCCCGCAGTCGCGCCTTTCAGATCTAGTCTGCCCTCAACCGACCGCGGTGCGGTTGGCATTGGGCAAAAATAGACGACAGCCGTGACGAAACAAAACGAAACACTGAAGCACCCGAAGTTATCAGCGACCCTGTGACTAGGAAGCCAAAGGTGCATCTTTTCCCGAAAACTCACCCCCAAGTTGCATGAAAATAGTGCATATGCGACGACTGGTCCAGTCGCGAGTGCGATATTCGCGCGCGTTCCCGGTCAGATTCACTTGATTGGGTACAAGGACCACGAAGATCGCTCGATTCCGACTTCTATACTCGGCCCCTCTCCAAGCCCACCTCCCGCGAGACAGCGTGACATGCCGTTTACTTCAACGCGTCGTTCAGCCGTACTCACTCCTTTCCGCGGGACTCTCGGCGGGGCCCGCTGCGCGGCCCTTTGCGGGCTCTGTTCCCTGCTCGTTGCCCATGGCGCTGTCCACGGGTACCAAGACATCGCAAAGCCCTCCGCGCCGCCGACGGTCCCCCCGACGGCACCCCCGGTAGCGAGCCCCCCCGCGACAGGTCCCACAGGTCAGCCGGTCTTGCCTCCGGGCACGCGCGTGGTCCCTTCAGAGAGCTACGCGGACGATCCCCGGCTTGAGGTGGTCCGTCGCATGCTTGGCGATCAGCAGTACGTGCAGGCGAGGGTCGTCGGCGAGGCCGTGCTGAAGGAGCATCCTGGGCTGGGGCGGGCGGAGTTTTTCCTTGGTCTCGCGCTCAGCAAGATGAAGCAGTACGAGCAGTCGCGGCCGCATTTCGAAGCGGCAATCAAGACGGGGGACCCATTCCCAGAACGAAAGCATGCCCACCATTTCATGGCGTGGGCGTCGTATCACCTGGGTGAGCTTGATCGCGCAAAAGCGGAGTTCGAAGCGCATGTCGCCCTCGTCGGCGACGAGCCTGATTCGATCTTCGCGCTGGGAATCATCGCATTTGACGAAGACAGGCTCGACGAAGCCGAGGCCCGCTTCAAGAAATCGATCGAACTACAGAGTGGCCCGACCGCTTCGAAGCGGGACGTGGCGAAGGCGTGGGCTCGCCTCGGTGATATATCGATGCGCCTCGACGATCCCGCAAAGGCCGAGGATCAGTTCATGAAGTCGCTCGCGCTGTATCCCGATCATTACGAGGTCTGGTCGAAACTCGCTCGTTCCCGCGACAGACTGGGCAAGGCTCGCGAAGCGGTCAGCGCGCGGGAAGAAGAGAAGAAAGCGCGCGAGCGGGTTGGTTTGCGACCCACCGAGAGCGACGACATCAAACCAGCCACACTGCAGCCAGCGCCGTCAGGACCTCAGACGCCGGCACCAAACGCTCCACTCGCGCCAGGCAGCACCTCGCCCGCTCCGTCGCCCACACCGAAGCTCTGACTGCCATGACTCTCCTCGCCATCGTTGCGTGCGTACTTACGTCCGACCAGCCGAGCATCCGTTTCACGGACGTCACGCACGCGAGCGGTCTCGATGCTGTGTTGAGCTGCGGGCGGATGCCAAGTTCGCAGATTCCCGAGGTGAAGGGCGGCGGCTTTTCACTCATTGACTTCGACAACGATGGCGACCTCGACCTCTTCATGCCGAACGGTGCGACGCTTGACGATCCCGAACATGGTCCCGGCGCGCGGCTCTTTCGCAACGACTCGACAACGGGAACGCCGCTGTTCAAGGACGTGACTGCGGAGTCGGGCATCCACCACACGCGTTGGAGCTTCGGTTCTGCCGTGGGTGATGTCGACGCCGACGGCTTCGACGACATCTTCATCGCTTGCTTTGGCCAGGACGTGCTCTTGCGAAATCGTGGCGACGCAACGTTCGAGGACGTTTCAGCAAAATCTGGTCTGGCTGCGGCCGAGCGAAGTAACGAATGGACGACAGCGGCCGCCTTCGCTGACCTCGACGGCGATGGTGATCTTGACCTGTATGCGGTCAATTACCTCTCGTTTGATCCGGCGCACCCTCCGAGTCCAGCGCGATTTAAGGGTCTGGCCGTGATGGCGGGGCCGAAGGGGATTCCGGCGCAGGGAGATCGCCTCTTCCTAAATCGGGGCGACGGCACGTTCGTCGATGCGACGCAGTCGAGCGGCGTTGGAAAGGCAAACCCCTCGTATGGACTCAACGTGGCGATTCTTGACTTCACCGGTGATGGCAAGCCGGACATCTTCGTAGCCAACGACAGTCAGAAGAACTTTCTGTTCGTGAAAACCGGGACGAACCCTCCGACGTTCGAGGAGAACGGCCTCCGCGCTGGCGTCGCAACGAACATGGAAGGTCTCGAGCAAGCGAGCATGGGCATCGCGATCGGAGACATCGACGGCAACTCGCGGCCGGACGTTTTTACGACGAACTTCTCGAGCGACACCAATACGTTGCACCTCAATCTTGACGGCAAGTACTTCGACGATCGCACTGCGCAGTTCAACTTGGCTGCCGTCAGTCGTTCGCTTCTCGGTTGGGCTGCCGCGTTCGTCGACTTCGACCACGACGGCGACGAGGATCTGCTTGTCGTCAACGGACACGTCTACCCGCAAGCATCGAGAGCGGCGATGGACTCGGAGTACGCGCAACGGCCGCTGCTGATGGAGCGCCGCGGCAAGCGGTTTGAGACGGTCACCGACGCGGGTGAGTGGAAACTTGAGCCGCATCGTGATCGAACTGCGGTCTTCGCTGATCTTGACCGCGATGGCGACGTGGACGTGATCATCGGTGAGCTGAACGGAAAGCTGCGGGTGATCCGCAACGATCACACGCTCCCAAGTGCCTCAGCCGCGAAGGACTGGCTGATCGTCGAGCCTCGCGACCTGCGGAAGGGCGTTGGAAATCGGCACGCCGTGGGCGCTGTACTAACGGCTCGCTCGAAGGACGCAGCGGGTAAGGAACTCGTGCAACGACGCTGGGCTTGGGCTGGTGGCCCGTTCATGTCCAATGTGTCGCCCGAGTTGCACTTCGGCTTTCCAGCCGGCACGACCGAGGTCACGCTCGAACTCGTCTGGCCCGACGGAACGAAGGACACGAAGGAGCGCGTCGCGCTGGGCGAGCGCATGCTCTGGACTCGTCAGTGATGGCGTTGCGAAGCGCGCCGCTCTCTCAGCCGCGACGCTGCCGGTACCGATCGATCAGTTCCTTGACGCCGTACGGATCGGGAATGTCGCGAATCGCGATCTCCGTCGAATTACGAGCGCCGGTGTCGGGGTCGATCATTCCACCTGCCGCCGACTCGATCTCGAAGTCGCCCAAGTTCATGAGGCGTTGCCAAACGCTTTGCTGAATGCGAATGTTGATCGCGTGCTCGTGCAGCACTTCCGAGTGTCGCCGCGTGATGAGCCCACGCTCGTCGATCGTGCGGCGGTCGGTGACCTTCACTCGGAACCAGCGATGGCTGAACACGAACAGCCTCAGGAATCCGATGAGCGCGGCGAAGAAGATCGCGATGCCGCCAAGTGAGACGAATGCTCCGAATCCGCTGAGGAGCGGAAGGACCGCAACAACGATTCCCGCGAACGCCATCGCAACCATCCCGCCATAGGCAATCGGGTGGCCGCGAAAGAGGGCGGGGCGCACGACGAGAAGGATCCGCTCGGCGGCGATCGCTCCGGGCTCGGGTGCCGGAAGCGCGTCTGTGCCGACTTCGCTCGCGCTGTCGGGGGCGTTCATTCGCGGAGCGTACCAGCGGTGGCGCTCACCCCGCACTGTCCTCGATTCTGAAAGTCGAGAGTCGACACTAGTTTCCGGGTGGCTGCGCCGCCGCCGCATCGCGAGCCTGCCGCGCGATCGAATCGGCGAGCGGCCGGATTACGCGATCAAGAGCGGCGATGCGTGAGGGCGGTGCTGAGCGAGCTAGGAGCGACTCGACATCCTGCCGCAATTTGGTCGCGCGATTCTCATCAGCGAGAAATGCCTCAAGGATGGCTCGGGCTCGCTCGTCCATTGGCTCGGTCTGCCCGGGTCCGACGTACCTCGGATCGACCCAAGCAGCGATCGCTGCGACCGTCTCGACGTACGCCCAGTCGGGGTCGGGGAGCTCATCGGGCCGGAGCTCCACGAGTTTGGTCGCGACCTTCATGTCGAGGAGTGTTTTCGCGTCGGGCCAGATCATCGCGTCGCTGCCCGATTTCACGGCCTCGCCGACGATTCGGTTGTCGCCGATCATCATGGTGACGTACTCGACGACCGCCATCGTCGCCTCCTGCGTGCGCCTCTCGAACTCGTTGAGCGTCGCGACGAGTTCGTCGCCAGACTTCTGCTTCAGCATCATCCGAAGTTCCTTCGCAGGCGTGAAGAATGCATGCACGCCAACACCGCGTGGTCCCTTCACGATCCGATCCGAGCCGCCCATGAAAACGTATGCCGCTGCGCTCGCAGCTTCCCGCACACCGCCTTCGACATAGGTCGTTAGTTTTTGCGCCCGGATGAGCTGGCCCATCTTGAGCCCGGCTTTGAGATCGCCGCCCGGCGAGTTGATCGACACCGTCTTGATTGTTCCGGCGGCGAGCAGCGTCGCGAAGGTCCCTGCGTCGCTGGCCTTGATCTCGCCGTCAATCTTCAGGATCTCCCCTTCGACAACGAAGTCGGCGGCGATAGCCGGTGACGACAGCAGATAGACCGCGAGAACGAGCGCGCGCAGCATGAACGGAGCCTAGCACTCTCAGGTCGAGGGGTGGTCCCGCAAGAGGTAAACACGAACGGCTCTGCCACGCGGGGGGCGGCGGAGCCGTTCGTGTTGAAAGCGGACAGGGCGAGATTCGAACTCGCGATACGGGTTACCCCGTATGTCGGTTTAGCAAACCGGTCCCTTCAGCCGCTCGGGCACCTGTCCAGTCTGACCAGCCGGAAAACGAGTGAGCGGCGAAGGATACCACTGGCTTCAAGTAACGGCCACGGGCGGCAGACTACGATCGGCGCAATGAGTTTCGTGGCCGAACAGCTGCTCCATCCGGAAGGGCCGATCGCGCGGCGTCTGAGCGGCTTCGAAAGTCGCCCGCAGCAGCTCCAGATGGCAGAGGCAATTGACGAAGTGTTCGCGCGCCGCGGCAGGCTCCTCGTTGAAGCTGGAACCGGCGTAGGAAAGAGCTTCGGCTACCTGATCCCCGCAATTCGGCGCATCGTCGAGCATCGCGAGCGCGTCGTGATCTGCACGGCGACAATCAGCCTTCAGGAACAGCTCATTGAGAAGGACATACCGCTCCTGCGCGGAGTCTCGAGTGACGAGTTCTCGGCGGTGCTCGTGAAAGGCCGCGGCAACTACCTCTCCAAGCGACGCCTGAAACAAGCCGTCGAACGGTCGGATCGACTTCTTGGCCACGACGACGAGCGTCACTCGCTTGAGGTCATCGAGTCGTGGGCGGGTACGACCGACGACGGCACGCTTTCGACGCTGCCGCAGCTGTCGCGGCCCGCAGTCTGGGATCTCGCGCAGAGTGACGCCGACAACTGCATGGGTCGGCGATGTCCGACCTTCGACAGTTGTTTCTATCAGGCGGCCCGCCGGCGCATGGAGAATGCTGACTTACTCGTCTGCAACCACGCACTCTTCTTCGCCGATCTCGCGCTTCGCATGAAGGGAATGGGAATGCTGCCGGCGTATCAGCACGTGATCCTCGACGAGGCGCACGCACTGGAAGACGTCGCGGCGGAACATTTCGGACTGCGGCTCGGTGAAGGCACGATGCGACGCCTCGCGCGGCGGCTTTGCTCGGCAACGACGAGTCGCGGCTTCCTCAACGCGCTCAAGCTCAAGGATGGAACGTCGGATGCGATCGACCAAGCCTGCGAGACTGTCTTTCGATGCGAGTCGCTCGCCGACGAACTCTTCGACGATTTGTGGCGCTGGCTCGGGCAACATCGCGACGGTAGTGGTCGTATGCGCCAGCCGGGAGTTGTCGAGAACCGTCTCGGTCCCGAACTCAAGTCGCTCGCCGACCAGCTGAAGCTGCTTAAGGAGCGAGCGGCCAGCGAGGCCGATGAGTTCGAGTTGAATGCCTACGCGCAGCGGGCTCGAGAGCAGTCGGTCGCGGCAGGACTTCTGCTCGATCAACAGATTGAGGGCTGCGTCTACTGGGCTGAGGAAGGGAAGCGCGGGCACGGAGCCCAGCGCGGCATGATGTCGGTGTCCGCGGCAGCAATCGATGTCGCTGGAATCCTGCGAGAACATCTCTTTGGTCGAAACGTGTCGACGGTGCTGACGAGCGCGACGCTGGCGACCGGGCATGGCGACTTTTCGCACGTGCGAACGCGACTCGGTTGCGACGACCCGACCGAGCTAGCGCTCGGTAGTCCCTTCCAGCACTCGCGACTCATGCGCGCGTACGTCGATCGAACGATGCCAGACCCGTCGTCGAAAGGGTATGTCGACGCGCTCGTACCTCGACTGCTCCGCCATGTTCGCGCAACCGATGGCGGCGCGTTCGTCTTGTTCACGAGCTTCGCAATGCTGAACGATGTCGTGCGCCGCGTGCGCGACGAACTCGCGGAGGCTGGATTTCCGCTGTTGATCCATGGCGAGAGCGGACCTCGTGGACTGCTGCTGAAGCGGTTCCGCGAATCGGAGCGAAGCGTCCTGTTTGGCACCGCGAGCTTTTGGCAGGGCGTCGATGTGCGCGGTCGCGGGCTGCGCAATGTCATCATCACGAAGCTCCCGTTCGACGTACCCGACCGACCCATCGTCGAAGCGCGGCATGAACTTATCGCGGCCCGCGGCGGCAGCCCGTTTGGTGAAGACCAATTGCCGCGCGCGGTGATCCGTTTCAAGCAGGGCATCGGACGGCTCGTTCGAAGCGCCACGGACGCGGGGCGAGTCGTCATTCTCGATCCGCGCATCGTGACGAAGGGCTACGGCCGAGCGTTCCGTGACGCGTTGCCCGACGGTGTCGAACTTGAAGAAGACGTCTGAACGGGCATGAGCCGCAGCAACGCCGGGAGCAGCCATACGCTCGTCGCGAGACACACGAGGCTTCCGACCACCATGATCCAACCTAACGCCTGCATGCCTTGATGACTGGCGAAAATCTGACCGCCGAACCCGATCGCGGTGGTGAGTGCTGTGAACACAACGGCACCGCGCGTGGCACCGAACTCAACGTCGGGCGAGCCAGTGCGGTGGGTCTCGTGTGCGCGATGGAGGAGGTGAATGTTGCTGTCGATTCCGAGGCCGATGAGTATCGGAATCCCGAAGAAGTTAGCGAGCGACAACGGCACGCCGAGTGCAGCGAGAAGGCCGAGCGTCAGCGCGATTCCGACGAGGAGCGTTCCCGTGCACAGAGCGATCGCGCTCAGCCGACGAAAGTCGAACCAGGTGATGAGCGCGACGGCGACAACTGACCACAGTGAAATCGTGATAAACGCGTGAATCATGTCCGTAATCGACTCGGATTGTGTGATAGGCACGCCAGTCGCGTTCGCATCGACGCGTCGAATCGCGGCGACGAAGGACTTCAGTGGTTCGTACTCCCATGTGTCCGCTTTCGGGATGAGTTGCACGAGCATTTTTCCGCTTGGACTCACGAATCGTGCTCGCACGGCGTCAGGAATCGCGTCGCGCAGCGGCGCCTTCGCTCCGACAACGATTGCCCGCGCCGCATCTCCAATCCGGTGCCGTGCAGCATCTCGACGGTGAAAGAGCGCGGCGTCATCAGTCTGGCCGAATGCTCCGGCAAACGCGTCCAGCCGCGCCGCAATGGATTTGAGTCGCGCTAGATCTGCCGCAGAGGCGCGATGCGCGGCGAGCGTTGCCATTCCGCGCAATCGACTTCCGGCGTTGGAGAGGCGAGCAGCGGTCCAGACGACCGATGGAAGCTGTTCCACCGGCGCAGGCAACTCTAGTGCAGCGATCGATGCACGCAGGGCTTCTCGTTCGGGCGTCGAAGGACGAACGACATCGAACACGCTTCGGATGAATCCAATTTCTGGCTCGAGCTTGGCACGATCGATCGTCGCAAGGACCTGTGATTCGTCATCGCATTGCACTGCCGCGAACCACGAGAGACTCGCTGAATCGGCGAGCACGCGACGTTCCCAGCGCACGCTCTCAAGGTCTGGCGACTGCAACTTGAGGAGATTGCTCTCGAACCGAAATCCGAGCGGTATGGCTACGGCCGATCCGACCAGCAGTGCGGCGAAGATCGCGACGGCGATGCGAGCCGATCGTGTGCTCGTGCCGACGGATGGCCACGGAACGGGGATGTCGATGGCGGGCTTTGGCGTGCGCGCGGAGTCAAACACCACGAGCAGTGCCGGAAGTGTCGTGACCATGGCGATCGCGCAGAGCACAAGTCCAGAGCCAGCGATGACACCGAGTTCGCGCAGTCCGCCAAAGTCAGAAAAGATCGCGAGGATGAACACGGCCGCGCTCGTCGCAGCGCCCGTCAGCGTGCCCGGCGCCGCCGTGCGCATCGTTCGGCGCACGCTCTCGCGAATGTCGAGCGTGGCGCGGAACTCGGTGTAGCGGCTGACAACATGGATTCCGTAGTCGAGTCCGGCACCGATCAAGACCAACAGAAACACCATCGACAGGAGCGTGAGCCGGCCGACGAAGAGTGCGGCCGCGCCTTGTGTCCAGCCGATCGCTATGGCGAACGCGATGACGGCCAAGAGTGGCCGTCGCCAATCGCGATAGATCACGACGCAGAGTCCGGCAACGACAGCGAGGCCGACGGCGAACGATATCGTCGTGTCGCCGGTCGAGGTGATGAGTTCGTCTGCTTGAAGAACGGGCTTTCCAGTGAGACCGATGTCGACGCTCGGGAACTTTGCTGCGGTGAGCGCAACCGCGGCGCGGATGCGCTCCAGCGGACCTTCAATCGCCGCGAGCGTCGCGAAGTCCTTGCGAGGAAGGATTCCCACGAAGAGGAGGCGGCCAGTGTCTGATGCGAGATACTCGGGGGCACGAGGTGCTGCGAACTCGAGCGTGGGAGTATTGCCGCGCGCGGCTTCGCCCGTCGCGGCCACTGCGTCGAGGAGAAGCACACCCGCAGCGCCAAGTTCGGCTTGCTCGCTCTCACTCAGACCGGTGAGCACACCGGTAGTGACTTTCTGAAGGCGTTGTTCGGCCGCTGTCAGCCAGTCGTCGACGCCCGCGAGCACCGGCAGCGCGCCGCGGGCGAGCGCTAGCCCGCGCAATTCTTCATCGGACGCCGCGCGGGTCGTGAGTCGCCACATCTCTTCCGGTTCGATGCGCCCGTGGACCCCCGGAAGATCTCCCATGGCGTGGAGCCTCTCGAGCACGTCGTCGACCGCCTGTTCGCCCGTAGCGCGGTCTCCCTTCGTATCGACGACGACGTACAGGTACTCGAGATCCCCAAACTCCTTGATGAACCCGAGGTATCCCTTCATCCATGGGCGATCGCGGGCGATCAGCGAGTCGGTGTTCGCGTCGAGGGGAAGACGGAACCAACCAAACACTGCACCGGCGGCCCCAAGAACCAACGATAAGACGATCACGGTCCACGGCCGGGCGAGGACGATGCGCGCGAACACATCGGTCCAGCGGGGACCATCATGGGCGCGTTGGCTCTGGTTGTCGCCCATGCGCTAACGCACGCTCGCTGCCGCGCCTTCGATGTCGCGACCACGACTCGTGATTGCGTTTTTTCCAAGGCGACGCAGCACGTCCCATGCGGGTCCGGGGAAACGATGAAGTCGCTGCACGACGGCCTCAAACGCTACAAGAAACGCGTCGACATCGGCGTCGCTGATGCAAAGCGGTGGGATCAACTTCACCACCGCTTGGTCATGCCCAGCCACTTGGCAGAGGATGCGATGGTCCTCCATCAGCGGAATCACGATGGCCTGTGCGAACAGATTCTTGTCCATCGCGTTGACGGTTTTCCAAGCGGTCTTGAGGAGGAGCGACTTTGGCTCGCCGAACTCAATTCCAATCATGAGTCCGCGCTGCCGAACATCTTTGATGAACTCGTAACGGCTGCGCATCGCATGAAGGCCAGCGTGCAAGCGGGCACCGAGTCGCGTCGCGTTGTCGGCTAGGCGATCGTCGTCGTACACCGCGAGTGACGCAAGCGCTGCGACCATTGCAAGCGATCCCTCGTGGAACGTCGAACTGTGGACGACTGCGCGATCCATCGACGAGAACACGTCGCGCCATATCTCGCGCTTCGAGAGAACGGCCCCGACCGGCACGTAGCCGCCCGAGAGCGCTTTACTCATGACCAGAATGTCCACGTCCACCGTGTCGTGACCGTTACCGTCCTCCTGGTCGATCGCCAAGAACGAGCCGGTTCGACCAATACCCGTTTGAACCTCGTCTGCGACGAAGAGCGCGCCGAAGCGGTGACAGAGACGTGACGCCGTCGCGAGATAGCCCTTCGAGGGAATGTTGACACCCTTGCCCTGAATCGGTTCAACGACGAACGCTGCAACGTCGCCGCGACTCAGTTCACGCTCAAGTGCCGCGAGATCGTCAAATGGGATCGAGCGGCAGCTCGGTAAGAACGGACCGAAGCCGGTTCGAAACGACTCGCAACCGTTGAGTGCGAGTGCGCCGCTTGTTAGTCCGTGGAACGCCTTGTGGCACGAGATGATCGCGGGTCGACCAGTCGAGCACTTCGCAAACTTGATCGCGGTCTCTACGCCTTCGGTGCCCGAGTTCGTGAAGTACACGTACTCGAGGTCGCGTCCAACACGGCGCTTCAACTCCGCAGCCAGCATGCCCGCAAGGAGCGGCGCTTCAAACTGCACCATCGAGGGGAAGTCAAGATCGAGGCAATCACGCAGGGCTTTGCGAACGGTTGGATGGTTGCGTCCGATGTTGCAGACTGCGTAGCCGCTGAGAAAGTCGAGATAGCGTGCGCCCTTGTCGTCCCAGAGGTATTGACCTTCAGCGCGCACGTAGACGCGGTCGTAGCCGATGGTCTTCAGCACGCGCGCGAATTGGGGATTCACGTGCTCGCCGTAGAGCTCGTAATTCGTCCCGATGTCGCGTCGTATGGCGTCGCGGAGATCAAACGGCAAGTGGTCGTGCCTCGTTGATGCGTTCTTCGGCTCAATTCCGGGATGTCAATTCCAGGATGATTAGGAAAGCGAGGAGAGAAGTGAAGGATTAGTGAGCGAATTTGACGACGCCGCCGACGATAGCGTGCGTCGCCCGGCCACGGACGGTCCAGCCGTCGAAAGGGCAGTTGCGAGATTTCGACGCGAAGGTGCTGGAGTCGATGGTCCAACTGGTGGTCGGGTCGATGATGGTGATGTCAGCGACCCCGCCCACGGTGAGGGTACCGACGCCACCGAGCCCGAGCTTGCGGTCAAGGCCGCAAAGGCGGGCTGGCTCGGTCGTCATCATCGTGATCAGCCGCTGCCAGTCGATCACCCCATCGTCGACGAGGGCCTTGACGTAGAGCGGGAGCGCGCACTCAAGGCCGACGATTCCGAACGGGGCGCTCGAAAAATCGCGGGACTTCTCGGCGGTAGTGTGGGGGGCGTGATCGGTCGCGAGCACCGTGATACTGCCGTCGGCAACCGCGCGTTTCAACTCGGCGACGTCGGCGCGAGATCGTAGGGGAGGATTCATCTTCGCGTTCGTGCCGTACCCGTCGCACGCATCCTCGGTCAGAAGAAGATGGTGGGGGGCGACCTCCCCCGAGACCGATTGACCCTCAGCTCGAGCGCGGCGGAGGATCTCGGCTGATCCACCGCTCGAGAGGTGTTGGGCGTGATAGCGGGCGCCGATTGCTCGGTTGAGCCGAATGTCGCGCTCAAGCATCACTTCTTCTGCGACTGCGGGCCATCCGCCCAATCCGAGGCGCGTCGCGAGGGCACACGCGTTCATGACGCCGCCTTGCGTGAGCGTCGCATCTTGGCAGTGCTGCATGAAGGCGCGGTCAATACTCTTGCACACCGCGAGGACTTTGCGCATGACTTCAGCGTTGGCAATGCCGTCGCCGTCGTCAGAGAAGGCGACCGCGCCAGCCGCCGCCATCGCGCCCATCGGGGAGAGTTGCTCTCCCTGACGCCCGACCGTGGCAGCTCCGACCGTGTAGACGCGCGCTTGATCGGCTTCGCGGGCCCGCATGCGCACAAACTCGATCATCGCGGACGAGTCGAGGGCGGGCGTCGTGTTCGGCATGCAGCAGACCGTCGTGAAGCCACCGCGAAGCGCGGCGGTCGCGCCGGTTTTGATCGTTTCCTTCGACTCGCCGCCCGGTTCCCGAAGATGAACGTGGGGATCAATGAGGCCAGGAGTGACGAATCGGCCTTCGCAATCGATCGTGATCTCAGCGGCGCGGGCGGAGAGATCGCCCCGCCGAGTGGACACCGCCGCGATCTTGCCATCGCGGACGAGGATGTCGCCGCTTTCGTCAATCCCGTTTGCCGGGTCGATGATTCGGCCACCGTGAAGGAAGAGTGCTGGCATCGGGCGAGTGGGGTTCCGTCAGTGGAGGGGGGTTTGAGTCGCAGACGAGTGGCTTGGACTTGGGTCCAGCGGCGGGCACGACTCGGCTCCGACGGGGCGGTACGCATCCGCGAGTCCTGGACCTTGGATCCAGACGGAGTCCGCCGTGAACGTGATGGACTCTCTCGGCTCCGTGATCTTCGCAATCTCGGCCGCAGACTTTCCAGCGTCCTCGGCCAAGTGTCTCAGTGCTTCCACGGAAAGCGTCTGGTAATCCGCGCGTCCTGTGACGAGCGCCTGTCGGCCCATCGCGTTACGAGGGACGAAGAACGCGTAGTCGCGGAAGCGGACTAACACCTCGTCGCCGGAGTCGTCGCGCAAGGTCATCCAGCAGCCCTTCGTCTGGCACACTTCCTGAATCGTGCCCTCGACGAGAATCGTGTCCGCAGCGTCGTCGAGCGCGCCGATCGACACGGTGGGTGATGCGGCGGGAGTGCTCGGTACGTTCGGCACGCCGAAGCGCGCCCAACCGTCGTCGGTCGCTCGTTCCGCAGTGGTTTTCGGAGCGCAGCCCATCGAAGCGAGCGCCGCGCATGTAGCGAGAAGCACGAGATTTCGCGAGCACTTCATAGAGGCGCGGATGATAGCGGAGGCGCGAGGAGCAAAAAAAACGATGCCCGCCTCTGAAGGCGGGCACCGTTCAAATCTGTTCAGCGCGAAGGATCCGCGCGACCAACCAGCACGAACGACTCAGTTCTTCGTGCAGCCGGACTTGTTCTTGCCGCAGCCCGAACCGCTGACGGCACCAGGAGCCGCGGTCGGAGCAGCGTTCTTCTCCTTGCAGCAGCCGGAGCCATTGACGGCGCCGGGAGCTGCGGTCGAAGCAGCGTTCTTACTCTTGCAGCAGCCAGAGCCGTCGACGGCGCCGGGGGCTGCGGTCTTGTCACAAGAGGCCTTGGAAGCGTCGCTGCAAGCAGCCTTTTCCGAGCAGGCGCTGGTGGTGGACACTGCGCCGGGGGCCGCCGTGTCGGTCGCCTTGTTGGTCTGGCAACCGGCGAGACAGGCGAGAAGGGCAGCAGCCGCGAACGTGGCAACGAGTTTCATGTCAATCGCTCCTAGAAAACAGGTGTGAGAAAAGAACTAATCACCGGAAACACCGCGCTTCACTTGGCAGGCAGCAATGCTCCGCGAGATGCAATGAGAGGGAGGTCCGACGATGAACCGCCCGAACGACGAAAGGACTCAAACGCCCCAATCCTACCGAAGTTGCGGCACAAACGGTACGACTTGTACCTAAGTCGAGTCGCTGATTCCTGCGGCCGCCGCAGAATCGGTGCTTGCCGATGCGATAGAGTCTAACGCAATGCCTCCGTCGGATCGTCCCATCCGGACTCGTCAGTCAAAGATCGGGAATCCCGGACTTCCGGCGAAATCTGCGTTGGAACGATCCTCGGAGGCGACTTCGAGCGGCTCCGATGCTGGCTCGCTTCAGGTCCCAGAAGCCCCCGCCGGTGGCGAGGTCGAGCTGACGATCGACGGTTTCGCGCCCCTCGTTCCCGACGTTGATGTTGATGCTGCGATCGCGCGGCACGGTGTTGGATCTCGACTCGGAGGGCTCTTACTCAAGGCGCGGGGTCTTCCCAAGGTCCCCGGCGTGTATCTCATGAAGGAGGCCAGCGGACACGTCATCTACGTCGGCAAAGCCAGCGTCCTTCCCAATCGCGTCGCGAGCTACTTTCTGCCTTCCACCGACCTCGGCTTCAAGAAACAGCCGCTCCTCGACGCAGTCGTCGACTTCGACGTCATCCCCTGTGAGGGCGAATGGGAAGCACTGCTCCTTGAGAGTCGACTCATCAAGGACACGAAGCCGCGCTTCAACGCGAAACTCACCGACGACAAGACGTTTCCCTACCTCGTCGTCACTCTGCGCGACGAGTTCCCTGGCGTGTACATCACGCGCGAGCCGACGGACGAGCGGTTCCGGGGAGCGAAGATCTTCGGCCCGTTCACGTCGGTCGCGTCGCTCCGTCACGCGGTGCAACTCATGCAGCGAGTGTTTCAGTACCGCACGTGCGAACTTGAGATCCGCTCCGACGATCCGAAGAACCGTCACTTTCGTCCGTGCTTACTGCACGCCATTCGCCAGTGCACCGCGCCGTGCGCGAATCGGGTCACCCCCGAGCGATATCGGGCAGACATCGAACGGTTTCTGCGTTTCCTGAACGGCAAGCGCAGCCAGATGCTTCGTGAGCTGCGCGACGAGATGGCGACTGCGGCAGGGGAGCTCCGCTTCGAAGCTGCGGCAACGCTGCGCGACCAGATTCGCGCGATCGAAAAGCTCGATGAACGCGAACGTCGAACCGGCAGCGCGCAGTTCGACTGGCAGCCCGAGGTCACGATGTTCGCGGGCGATCCGGCCGCTGCACTCCGCAGCTTGCAGCGGGCGATCGGGCTCGATTCGGCCGTGCGCTGCATGGAGGCGATCGACATCGCGCACCTCGACGGCAACGAGACCGTTGGCAGCAAGGTCTGCTTCATCGACGGTCGACCGTTCAAAGACGGCTACCGTCGTTACAAGGTGAAGTCGGTGGACAACGACGACTACATGGCGATCCGCGAAGTTGTTAGCCGGCGTTACCGCGACGCTGGCGCGGGACAGGAGCTCTATCCCGACGTGATCCTGATCGACGGCGGACTCGGGCAGCTCCATGCCGCGCTCGAGGCGTTCGCGCAGCTCGAGATCAAGCCGCCCATGGTCATTTCGTTAGCGAAGAAGGAAGAACTGATCTACGTGCAGGAGAAGTCAGAGCCGATTCGGCTGAGCCGTGAGCACTTGGGCCTGCGCCTCTGCCAAGCGATTCGCGATGAGGCGCACCGGTTCGCGCAGCACTATCACCATCTCTTGCGAACGCAGCGAGTGATCGGCGAGCCGGGCGGGAAGCGGAAGAAGGCGAAAGAGTAGTACTTGCGCTATGCATCCTCACCCACTGGCTCGGCATTGGGGGACGATGCGGAGGCGTCGTGCGGCAGATTGTTAGTCAACCAGCGTCTGCACTCGTGCCACGTCAATCGCGCTCAGCCGCACCACTTTCTCCGCACTCGACGATCCACTCTCGATCGTCACGTCACGCTCGGCGATCCCGAGGGCCTTAGCTAACACTCGACAGATCGCGTGGTTCGCCTTGCCGCCTTCGGGCGGCGCTGCGACGCGGATCTTCAATCGATTGCCTAACAATCCAGCGATCTGATCGCGACTCGCGCCGGGCACGGCCTTCACGCGAATAAGAACGTCGCTTCCGTTCGGCGAGCACCAGTCGGACATCGCTCCATCACGCCGGTGTCGGCATCGCACCGCCCAAGTCAGGCAGCTCTGGCTTTGGCGGGGGTGGCATCAGTGCTTTGACCGGCTTGACAGACTCGGCGGCGAGGAGGTCGGCGACCGTCGGCTTCTCGATGCGCTCACCGCGCATCAGGCGATCGACGTCGTCTCTGGAGAGCGTCTCGTGCTTGAGGAGCGATTCAGCGATCGCAACCACTTGCTCCCAGTGCGCGTTCACCATGCGCTCGGCCTCTGCGTAGGCGGCATCGATCAAACGGCGAATCTCTTCGTCGATCACGCGCGCGGTGTCGGGCGAGTAATCCTTGTCGGGGATGTAGGTCTCGCGCGAGTCGGTGCCGGAGTAGTTCACGAACCCGAGTCGTTCACTCATGCCCCAGTCGAGGATCATCGCGCGGGCGAAGCGCGTCGCCATCGTGATGTCCATCGCGGCACCGCTCGAGATGTCGCTCGTCTTGCGAAGTTCAGCGATCCGCCCGGCACAGAGCACCCGCATCGTCGCGATCAGATACCGCCGCGAATAGCCGTACCGGTCCTTCTCGGGAAGCGAGAACGTCGCACCCATCGCTTGGCCACGCGGAATGATCGTGACCTTGTGCAGCGGATCGGCGTCGGGCAAGAGCGCCTGAATGACCGTGTGGCCGGCCTCGTGGTACGCCGTCGCAATCCGCTCCTGCTGTTCGATCTTGCGTGACTTTTGAGCGCGGCCGAAGCGGATCTTGTCGCGAGCCTCTTCGAGATCGGCCATCTCGACGAAGTCCTTCGCAGCCATCGTGGCGATGATCGCCGACTCATTGATGACGGCCGCGAGATCGGCACCGGAGAACATCGGCGTGCCGCGAGCGAGCCGCTCAAGGTCGACGTCGGGACCGACTTTGATCTTCTTCGCGTGCACCCCGAGAATCTGCTTGCGCCCAAGAATGTCGGGCAGATTGACGGTGACGGATCGGTCGAACCGGCCAGGTCGCGTCAGGGCTGGATCGAGCACGTCGGAACGATTCGTTGCCGCGATCACGATCACTTGGTCGTTCGCTTCGAAACCATCCATCTCGACGAGGATTGCATTGAGCGTCTGCTCGCGCTCGTCGTGACCGCCGGTCGTGAACCCGCCGCCGCGACGACGGCCGACTGCGTCGATCTCGTCAAGGAAGATGATGCACGGTGAATTGTCTTTTGCCTGCTTGAAGAGATCGCGTACGCGGCTCGCACCAACGCCGACGAACATCTCGACGAAGTCTGAGCCCGAGATGGAGAAGAAGGGAACCTCGGCCTCACCGGCGATCGCTTTCGCGAGCAGCGTCTTACCGCACCCGGGAGGGCCAGCGAGCAACACGCCGCGGGGAATGCGGCCACCGAGCCGCGTGAATTTCTTCGGCTGCTTCAGGAACTCGACGATCTCGGCAACTTCCTCTTTCGCTTCGTCGACGCCCGCGACGTCGTTGAATGTGACGCTGACCGAGTCCTTGTTCGACGTGCGGTGACGGCTCTTGCCGAAGCTTCCCAGCATGCCGCCGGGGCCGCCGCCAGCGCCGCGCATCGATCGCGCGATCACGAACCAAATCACGAGAAGGATCAAGACAAACGGCGCGAGGGAGATGAGCAGGCTCTGCCAGAAGGTGTAGCCAACGCTTGCTGCCCACGGGATCCCCAGATCCGTCAGCTTGTCCATGTAGAACTTGTATTCAGACGGGACGACCTTGAGGTACACCGGGGCTGCGGCGTCACTTCGTTCGTTGAAACCCTTTGTCCGCGGCTTCACCAGCGCCACGATGCGACCGTCCTCGATGCGAACGGGATCGGTGTCAAGCTGAAGCCGATCTTCCTTGGCTAAGAGCAGGAACTTGTCCCAGCTCTTGATCTCGACCATGTTGAGACTCTGGCCTCTGAGTGCGTAGAGCACCAAGATCGCTGCTGTGATGACGATGAGCAGTGAGAAGATGCTGCGTCGCATCTTGGCCGTCGGAGGCGGTCCGGGTCGCGGTCCACCGGCTCCGTTGTCGCCCCCGCGTTCACCCCCGCGTTCAGATGAAGGCGGTTTGCCACCCTGTCCACCCTGCCCACCCGGAGATGAGCCGCCGGGGGTCGATCCACCGTTGCTCGGACGGGACGAGAGGACGAGCAGCGAGGATGCATCGTCAGAAGGAGTCGAGAGTTCGTCTGTCATTCAGTGCGTTCGTCGAAGCAGGCGGTCGATAGTCCGTCGAACGGGACGGCGATCGGGTCCGATCCTATGAGTCTCATCGGGGGTTTGTCGCGGTTCACCATGCAGATTGCATCTGATCGACTAGATCCCGAGCCAACTGCTGCACCGCGTCGAACCGAGCCAGCTCAAGCGGCTCTTGGGCCGGTCGCGAGGGCACAAACAGTGCCGACGCTGCGAAAGCTTTCCGGGCGACAATCGGCTTGCCGCTCCGCAAGTCGGTCCAATCGAAGTCGACCAAGATCTTGACGATCATTTCGTTCGCGAGTCCGGTCGTCGGATCGCGACTTAACTCAGTCAACGAGATCTCGTTGATTGTGCCGCGGAGAATCGTATCCGCCGAAGTAGCGGAGGTTACCCGGTAGGGGGTCGTGACGGGGATGCGCTTGGTCAGAGCCTCGGCGAGGTCGAATTCAAAGGACCGCAAGTATGAACGATTCCCGAAAATCTCGACCGCGACAGTCTTGTACTTCGCCGAGTACGGGCTGATTGCTGCGTAACCGTCCTTCGGATCGCTGGCGCACGAGGCGAGGGGAATCAGGCAAGCACCCAACGCGATTGCTGTAGCACGAGCCCAAGAAGTGGGGGTCATCGAGTCGCCCCGTTCGCGGGGGCTGGGGCTGGGGCGGGGGCGGCGGCGGTCGAAGGTGCTGCGGATGCAGGCGGCGGCACTTCAGTCCCGCGCACTCGAAGTTTGGCGGCACGCAGCGCTTCGTAATTCGGTCCACCAGCGATGACGGATTTCGGCAGTTTGGCCAGCACCATCGGGATGACACGGAGGGCGTCGAGGCACGCAACGGAATCCGGGTATTGCTTGACGATTCTCCGAATGAAGAGTTCGGCCGAGATCGCGTCGTTCGTCTGCCAGTACCAATCGGCCGTCGCGAGCAGTTTCGCGGCCTCCGACTCGTAGATGCGCACGAGGATCGCATCTGCACCAACTTCTTGTGCGAGCGCGGGCTCCGCGACCTGAAGATCACGCAGTCGACTCTTGGCCTCGAGGAGTCCGGTGCCGTCGTAGTCGGGACCGCGAAAGGCGGCGAGGTAGGAATAGATGAGTCGCAGGCGCGCCTTCGTGATCCTCGGCGACCTCGGGTAATTCTGAACGAAGAGGTCGTACGCGTCGGCCGCCATCGAGAGTTCGCGATTCGCGAAGTAGAAATCCGCGAGCTCCATGCCCGCTTTTTCAGCGAGCTCGCTTCCGGGAAGTCGCTCTTGCACGCGAATCAAGAGTTCCTGCGCGTCGTCATACGTCGAGACGATGCGAATCGTGCCGAAGAATTTCCGCCGCTTGCCGGCTGCATATTCCTGCGCGATCTCGAACTCCCGCTGGAGCGCTGGCACGAAGACATCGCTCCCGAAGTAACGGCGGGCGATCTCCTCGTAGTCAAAGAGGGCTTCGTACTCGTCACCGAGCGCGCGCTTGGCGTCGCCGCGGATCAAGAACGCGTCCGGGCGCAGCGGACTGAGGGGGTGAGCCTCGATGAACCGATTCGACAGAAGTTTCGCCAAGGACGCGTCGCCGATACGGAGCGCTCTCCGCGCCTCGCGGAGTTGGGCGACTTCACTCGTCGGATCGATGTCCTCCTGAGCCTGCCAACGGTCCGAACTGTCGAGCTTGTACTCTTGGAACTGAGCTCGCACGTCGGCGGTCCAAGCGGAGAACCACGGGAGAGTTCCTGCCGCCACAATCATTACTCCGCGCCGCAGAAAACGGGCAAGTGAAGCGGTCGGCTGGCGTCGCGGCGTACGTGGCATGGGTGCCGATGGTACGTCTCGTCAGTGACGCGCTCAACGCGACCCCTTCCGAGCGACGATGATGCCCCTCCGTGCGGCGCGTCGCCATCCTCTTCAATCCGGTGTCCGGCTCCGGCCGCGCTGCGCGAATCGCGGACGCAGTCGGCCGGGCGCTCATCGACGCTGGGCATGACGTGCGCTCGGTCGCGACGCGTCGCGACCCAGTCGCGACCTGGATGCCAGCGGCGCTTGCCGACCGTGACGTCGCGGTCGTCGTCGGGGGCGACGGTGCGGTGCGTTTGACGGCGGGTGCCGCTGCGGCTGCGAACGTCGCGATCTATCACTGTCCGGCGGGTACGGAGAATCTGCTGGCGCGTCACCTCGAACTGAGGGCGCGGCCGGAGTGCATCGTTCGAGCGCTGGCTGAAGGAAGGATTCGTCGCTTCGACCTCGGCATGTTCTGCGACGAACCGTTCGTCCTGATGGCGAGCTTCGGTTTCGACGCAGATGTCGTGCATGCGTTAGCGTCGCGTCGGAGTGGCGCGATCTCGCACTTGAGCTACGCGCCGGTCATCGCAAGGGCGCTCGTCTCTTGGCGTGCACCGAGCCTCGCAATCTCGCTCGACGGCGAGCCGCTCGTCGAGATCGGGCAAGGTGTTCTCGTGGTTGCGAACGTGCCGTCGTATGCGTTCCGCCTCGATCCCGGGCGAGGAGCGATCCCCGACGACGGACTGCTCGACGTGACGTTCCTCCCGTGTCGCAGCGGACTCGGTGCCATCCGCTGGGCGATCGAGCACTTCCTCCGCGGCGGACGCGTTCCCGGTGTCGCACGATTTCGCGCTGAACGCCTGAGTGTCGTGATCGACCGACCGGCGCATTGCCAGCTCGACGGCGACCCGTTCGTCCCTGCTGATGCCGCCTCGTCGTCGGGGATCACAGCCGCATCGATTCGCGTGCTGCGACAGGTCCTGCCGCTCGTCCTACCTGCGACGACCTCGCCGGATGGGATTCGGAGGTCGGATTGAATTCCGTCGCGTTCTCGGCCGATCAACACGCCCATGGCCGACAAGAAGGAAAAACCCCCGGAAACGCCGCCGGAAGACGGGGCGAAGAAGAAGGGCAGCAAGGTCGGTCTCATCACCGTCGTCCTGCTCGTTGTCGAAGCGGCCGTGTTCGGCGCGGCGTTCATGGTGCTCGGAAAGCCGAAGTCGGTTGAAGCGACGGCACCGGTCGTCGTGAAGGACCCCGAGGAGGAGAAGCTTGTCGAGGTGCTCGTCATCAACGACAAGCTCGCCAACGATCGCAGTGGCCTTACCTTCGTCTACCCCACGGAAATCTACGTCCAGGTGAAGAAGAAGGAAGAGACGTGGGTTGGTGAGGAGATCGAGCGCTTCCGCAATGAGATTCGCGCCGACGTGACCGCCGTCTGGCGGACCGCCGAGCCGCATCACTTCCAAGAACCGAAGCTCGAGAGTCTGACCCGCCGTGTCGAGGCGCTCTTGCGCGAACGCTTCGACAAGCACAACCCCGATGGCGAAGCCGTCGTCGCGAAGTGCGTGATCGTGTCGGGTACCGGCATTCGCATGAATCGCTAACACCGCGCGGGTTTGAAGTCGCCCAAAGTTCGCAAACATGCGCAAACATGCGCGAACATGCGCGGAACATGCGCGGGAGATGCGCGTCGAACCGAAACATGCGCTTGAGGTCGTGATTCTCTGCAGTGATCCAGCCCCACGGTCCGAAAGCGGAGTTTACAGGGGAGTTTCTGGACTTCCCGCCAAGGATGGCGGGTGGACGCGGCATGGAGGCTGCAAATGCCGGACCCGACTCCCGACCCCGAAACCAACGGTTCTCCCCAATCGTCCGCCTCGCCCAGCCCACCCGCTCGTGGCGCCGCGCCGAGCGCAGCGGTGTTCCCTGATCTCACTCGGCAGATCCCTGCGGCCCTTGGCGGCGGCATCGATCTTCTGAACGACGTGAGTTTGCAGGTGCGCGTCGAGCTTGGCAGAACGACGATGCTCGTCGAGGATGTGCTTCGCCTCGGTGCCGACTCCGTGGTCGAACTCGACAAGTCCGCTGGCGATCCGATCGACATCTACGTCAACGGCCGACACATAGCGCGCGGGGAAGTGCTCGTTCTGAACGAGAATTTCTGCGTGCGCGTGAGCGAAATCATCGAGCCTCTTCAGCCCGACGAAATGCCCGAAGCTGGCGCGGGACCAACCGCAACGCTGAGGATGCCACTCCCCAAGAGCGAAGTCGCGTAGGCGATCTCCGCTGTTCGCCGCGACAGCGCCGGAGGATCCGGCGCGTGAGTTCACTCGGATCGCTCAGCGATCCCCAACGATCCTAAAACGATCACGGACGGCAGGATGCCCTCCCGAAGAAATCACCCACACGTCAGCGGATTTTTCACGGTGCGCGCGCTTGGCACGGCACTCGTCGCACTCACGGTGACATGCGCCGCGGTTGCCGACGATGCCACGCCCGAGGTCGCGCTTCGGCCCATCGCGCCAGCGGCATCGGCCACCGAAGACACGAGTCGTCCGATCGCGGCTCCGGGCGGATCGATGACTGGTGACGCGACACGGACCGCTGTTGCCCTCGTGGGAGTCATTGCACTCGCGTTCGTCATGAAGCGCGTCCTCAAGCGCGTTGGCGACCCACTGGCGGCGCGGCGCCCATCGGGCGTCGTCAGCGTCCTCGCGCGATTTCCCCTCGCGAGAGGGCAGCAGGTCGTTCTGCTAGAAGTCGGGACGCGCGTGCTCTGCGTTCATCAGGGAACGGGCGGCGCGGCCACGCTGTGTGCCTTCGACAATCTCACCGAGATCGCCGACCTCAAGGCTCGTATCGAGGCAGGGAGCGCGACCCGCGGCTCCTTTGACCGCGAGATCACGCGATCGCTTGAGCGCGGTACCGCGCTGCCAGCGCGTGCCTCGGTGCCTTCCACGCCGACGATCGACCTCACGAAACGGGCCGGACGCGCTGCCTACGCAGCCGGAGGACGGGCATGAAGAAAGCGATCGTGTCGATCCTGACCTTCGTGCTGACCGCATCGACGTCGCTCGCAGCCGACATCATGAACGCGCCATCGATCGACTCACTCAATCCGATCGGCGTACTCCAAGATGTCGCCAAATCGGTGCCTGGCCTTCAGGGCGGCTTGAGCTCGCAACTCAACATTATCCTTCTCTTGACGGTGCTCGCGATCGCGCCGGGCATCCTCATCCTCTGTACGTGCTTCACGCGCATCGTCATCGTTCTCAGTCTGCTTCGGCAGGCGCTCGGCACGCAGGGCCTGCCGCCGACACAAGTCGTGGTTGGTCTCTCGATGTTCCTGTCCGCGGTGGTCATGGCGCCAACCTTCGAGAGCATGTGGAAGGACGGGCTCGGTCCATACGCCCGCGGCGAGCAGCCCGATCAGATCGTCGCGTGGGAACGCACGAAGCAACCGCTGCGGTCATTCATGATTGATCAGATCGAGAAGGCGGGAAACACGTCTGCGGTGTTCATGCTCCTCGACGCCCGCGGTGTCGACGTGAGTGAACCGGAGCGACTGTCGTGGGATCGCGACGTCGACATGATCACGCTCGTGCCCTCGTTCGTTCTGAGTGAACTGAAGGCATCGTTCCTCATCGGCTTTCGCATCTGGCTGCCGTTTCTCGTGATCGACATGGTGATATCGAGTCTTCTTATCTCGATGGGCATGATGATGCTGCCGCCAGTGTTGGTCTCGATGCCGTTCAAACTACTGCTCTTCGTGATGGTGGACGGTTGGCAACTCGTCGCCGGTTCACTCATGGCGGGATTCTCGCGCGGGCACGAAGTGGTTGCTGCCGACTCGGTCACGAGTGTGATCGTGTCCTTCGGAGGGCTTCCGCCGTTCGTGTAACGGCGCAGCGGACTCAACAGCGAGGCGAGAACGATGGGCGCTGGCGCTCCCCTTGATTTGAGCAGCCAACGTCGTCGGAAGCGTCCATTTCGATCGATCGGGAGAGGAGCCCACGAGCGCCGGGAAAGACGCTCCGGGAGTGCCCGATGGAACTCGCTGCGCTTGACCTCGTTCGTGACGCGCTCTTGCTCGCGCTCGTCCTCTCGGCACCGATCCTCGCGGTCGGGCTTGTCGTCGGACTCGCAGTCAGCATCGTGCAAGCCGTCACCCAGATCCAAGACCAAACGCTGACGTTCGTGCCAAAGATCGCCGCGATGATCGTGGTTGCGGTCGCGCTTCTCGGCTGGCTCTCGGTGCGACTCATGGAGTTTGCCGCGGCGATGTTCACCGCGCAGTAACGATTGAACTCGTCCCTCGACATCATTGGCTCTCACCTCGGCCCCGCACTCCTCGTGGTGTTTCGGCTGTCAGGTCTCGCGATCTTCGCGCCGGTGATCGGTTCGCCAGCGGTGCCAGTGAAAGTGAAAGCGCTTCTCGTTTTTCTGCTCGGTGTTGCGACGTACCCGGCGCTAGCAGCGGGCCCGCTCGCCGGGCAACATGTGTCACTCTCGCTCGGGGGTTTGGCACCGCTCATCGTGTGTGAACTTCTCGTTGGTGCCGTCATTGGATTTCTCGCCGTGCTGCCCATGGTCGCGATGCAGATGGGCGGACTCGTGATGGGGCAGCAAATGGGCCTCGGATTCGCACGGGTCTACAACCCCGCGATGGACGACGAGGGTGACGTCCTCGAGCAGGCGCTGTTCTTTCTTGGCCTCGCGACGTTTCTTGCGATGGGTGGACTCGAACAGATGACGCTCGCTGTTCTTCGCTCGTTCGAGTACGTCGCGCTCGGAGGCGTCGGTGACGTGATCCGGGTCGGCGGACACGGGCTTGACAACGGTCTCATGCGCTTGCTCACGGGCGTGCTCCTCGCCGCGACTGAGCTCGCGCTCCGTGTGTCGGCACCGCTCGTCTGTCTCTTCTTTCTCGAGACAGTTGCGATGGGGTTTCTCTCAAAGTCGATGCCCGCGCTGAACCTCATGGCGCTTGGGTTTCCGATGCGAATCATCATGGGACTCGCGGTGATTGTCTTTGGTATGGCAGCAACCGGCGAGGCGTTAGCCGTGTTCACGCACCACGACCTTGACTTACTCGTTCGCTGGTTCATTGCAGGAGGGGACGCCTAGGTGGCGGAAGATCTCGGCGAACGTACTGAAGAGGCAACTGGTAAGCGATTGCGCGACGCCCGCGAGGAAGGCAACGTCGCGAAGTCGATTGATGCTTCGAGCGCCCTCGTTCTGATGGCGATGGCAATCGCGCTGTCCGTCGGAATGCTCCCGATGCTCGGCGTCTTCGCACGCCTGCTGCATAGCGCGCTCGATCCGGAACACAACGTCGATGCCGCTCGACCGGAGCACATCGCGGAAGCCGCGAATCCCGCGATGGTGTTCGGCGCGATGGCGATCGCACCGATGCTGGCGGTCGCCATGGTGATCGCGTACCTCTCGCACGTGTGGCAGACCGGACTCATGGCGTCGACACGCTCGATGCGACCGCGAGCCGAGCGCATTAATCCACTAGCGGGGCTGAAGCGTTTGTTCGGCCCGCAGGGGGTGATGAAGACGGTGTTCGATCTCGGCAAACTCGCGATCGTCATCGCCGTCGCCTACTCGACCGTCGAGCCGATGTCAGGGCACATTCTGGGGCTCATCGACCTTGAGCCAGCGGCTGCCGCAGTCGCCACTGGATGGATGATGTTCGAACTCGCGATGAAGATCGGCGCAGCGCTTCTGGTCCTCGGACTCCTCGACTACGCGTGGCAGCGCTGGAAGCACGGACGCGATCTCCGGATGACCAAGCAGCAAGTGAAGGAAGAGTTTCGCCAAAGTGAAGGCGATCCCGAAGTGAAGCGGCGCCGCATGCAGATTCAGCGGCAAATTGCGATGCAGCGCATCGGTTCTGCCGTGCCCAAGGCGGACGTGATCGTGACAAACCCCGAGCACTTCTCGATCGCGATCAGCTACGACCCCGACACCATGCACGCGCCGAGAGTGGTCGCCAAGGGGGCGGACCATCTCGCGATGCGCATCCGACACATTGCGGCACAGCACGGGATCCCGATCGTCGAGCGCAAGCCGCTCGCGCGTGCTCTCTATCGACAGGTGAAGGTGGGACAGGAGGTCCCGCCCGACCACTACAAGGCGATCGCGGAAGTACTCGCCTACGTGTGGCGGCTCGACCAAGCAGTAGGACGGCGCGCTGAACGACGCGCCGCGAGGAATCCCTCGTCACGACCTCCCGTAGCGGCAAACGTCACTCGGTAACGCATCTCTCCTGCGGAATGGATTCCGCTCCTGGCACCCACAATGGCCGAAGTCGCAACGCCCCCCATCACGATTTCCGCGATCGTCCACATGATCGCGGAGAAGCGCCATCTCGTCGTGCCGATTGGATTCCTCGCGATGATCGGTGTGCTCGTCGTGCCCATGCCGGCACCGGCGATGGACATCCTTATCTGCGGAAACATCGCCATCGCGGCCGTCATCTTGATGACGACGATGTACATGAAGCGTCCGCTTGATTTCAGCGTGTTTCCGGCGCTTCTCCTTGCGACAACGCTCTTCCGCCTCGTGATCAACGTTGCGTCGACACGGCTCATCCTCTCGACCACAACCACCGATCCGCGCGCCGGGCTCTCGGGGGCTGGGCATGTGATTCAGGCGTTCGCGAACTTTGTCGCGGGTGAGAACCCAGTCGTCGGCGGCATCATCTTCTTGATTCTCGTGGTCGTGCAGTTCGTGGTGATTACGAAGGGTGCCACGCGCATGTCTGAGGTCGCAGCGCGTTTCACGCTTGACGCCATGCCCGGAAAGCAGATGGCGATCGACGCGGATCTCTCCGCTGGACTCATCAACGAGAGCGACGCCAAGGCGCGGCGCGAAACCGTCACGCGCGAAGCCGACTTCTATGGCGCCATGGACGGTGCCAGTAAGTTTGTTCGCGGCGACGCCATCGCGGGCATCATCATCACGCTGATCAACATCATCGGTGGATTCGCCATCGCGAAGTTCCAGCTTGGATGGAGCTACACCGACGCGATCAAGGTCTTCACGATGCTCTCGATCGGCGATGGTCTCGCGTCGCAGATCCCCGCGTTCATCATCGCGATTTCATCGGGTCTCATCGTTGCGCGTGCTGGTGACGGTCGGACCGTCGGTGAAGAAATCCCGAATCAACTCGCGTCGCAACCGATGGCGCTCTATCTGATTGCGGGTTTTCTCGTGGCGTTGTCGTTGACGCCGTTGCCATCGCTGCCCTTGCTTATCGCAGCGGGGGCGCTGGCCGGAATTGCCCGCTATGTTCGCTGGAACGCGCGTCAAGGATCCGATGCGAAGCTTGCGGCAGAAAGAGCCCTCGCCTCGAGTAGCGTCGCACCCCAGCCGGTCGAGGAGTTGCTTTCGGTCGACGTGCTGGAGATCGAGATCGGCTACGGATTGGTGCAGCTCGTCGACGCGTCGCGCGGCGGCACGTTGTTAGAGCGCATTTCGGCAATCCGCAGGCAGCTCGCCGTGGAAATGGGTCTCGTCGTGCCGCCCGTGCGCATTCGCGACAACATGAACGTCGGGGCGAACGAATATCGAGTTCGAATCCGGGGCGCGACGATCGGCGACGGCACGGTGTATCCCGATCTCCTCATGGCGATGGACGCTGGGTTGGCCACTGGTCGACTCCAAGGAGTGTCCGCGAAGGAACCAGCCTTCGGACTTGAGGCGACGTGGATCGAGACGTCTATGCGTTCTCGCGCGGAAGGTATGAACTACGCGCTCTACGACGCGACGAGCGTCGTCGCGACGCACATGACCGAACTCGTTCGGCGGCACGCCGACGAATTGCTGACGCGCGAGGAGATCGCCAATCTCCTCGCGCAGCTCAAGACGAAGTCACCAAAACTGGTCGAGGAAACCGTGCCGGCTCTGGTCAAACCGGGCGAACTCCAGAAGGTGCTTCAAGCGCTGCTTCGCGAACGAGTGCCGATCCGCGACCTCGAGTCGATCCTCGAGACGCTGGCCGATTGGGTGCCACATACCCGTGACGTTGACGTCCTCGTCGAGTATGTCCGGAACGCACTCAGGCGAACGATCTGCGCCCAGCACAGCGAACCGGGCGACGACGGCAAGCCGCGACTCCACTGCGTCACGATGGACCCTGCGGTCGAGGATGTCATCTCTGGTTACATCGATCGCGGCCCTGCGGGGACGACGTTCTCGATTCCCCCGCGCCTCGCCGCGCGAATCGCGAGCGCTACGACGGAGGCCGCCCAGTCGCTCTCACAAGCTGGCCGGGCCGTCATCGTGGTCGCGGGTCCCTCGGTCCGCGCCCAGGTTCGGCAGCTGCTCGAGCCGCACGTTCCCGGCGTTGTGGTCCTCGGATACAACGAGATCGCCAAGGGCGTTGATGTCGAGAGCGTCGGCCTCATTCAATTGCCGCTCGCGGAGCGGGTGGGCGAGCGAGCGGTTGCAGCGGCGGCGTGATGAGTCGAAGCGACGATTCGAGTATTGTGTCGCTCGGTTGCGACGCAGGATGCGTCCGCGATAGCCAGGCTGCGGGCCTTGTCTGTTGAGTGAGTCGATCGGGGAAGTCACGGAGGACTGCGCGTGAGTCTCAGGAATTACCGTGCGTTCACTATGTCGGAAGCGCTCGCTGCCGTGCGCGAAGATCTCGGCGCTGACGCTGTGATCATGCACACGCGCACGTTCACGCAGGGCGGATTCTTGGGGCTCGGAAAGAAAACCGTCGTGGAAGTCACGGCCTCGCCGTCGCGAGATCTCGTGCCGAGCGATCCGAGGAACCGGACCGAAGTGAAGCGGCAGGCGACACCTCTTCCGACGTTCGGGGGAGCGGGCGAAGGGTCGGCAGCTCGAGCAGTCAGCGCGTATCGCAACGCCGCGCCGTCCGCTGAGTCGACGGCGGTAAAAGCGTTTGGTTCGCTTCAACTCGATCGCGAACGAACCCGACTGCTCGCTCAAGCAATGGCGCTCACGATGGAGCGCGAAGAACAGCGGGTGCCTCGTTCGAGCGCAACGGCCTCCGCGTCGGCGAACGCAGCGGCGACCTCGCGGGCGCCAGCATCGTCGGCAGTCGCGCAGCGCTATCTCCTGATGCCAGCCGATCGGCCGAAAACCAGACCTGTGGCGGCGACGATCGCGCCACCGGATCGCGTCCCGCCAGCGCCGCCAGCGCAGCCAGTGCAGCCGGTTCAGCGGGCCGAGAGCGTTTCCGCGACGACGGCCACCCCTCGCGCGGTGCGCGACGACCCACCTGACCTCGATGCCATCGATCGGCTCGTGAGCGAGGTGCTACGTCGCAATACTTCCGCGGGTGCGCCCGCGCCGATGCCGGCACGACTCGCGGAACTCTACTCCACGCTCATCGCCCAAGAAGTCGGGCGCGACATCGCGGACCGCATCGTGAACGAGATTCGCACATCTCTCTCGCCCGAGGAACTCGCGAGCGACCACGCAGTTCGTAGCGCCGCAATTGCTCGGATCGCGCTGTTACTACCAGCGACTGGCGAACTCGCACCGATGACGGGAGGCGCGGCTGGTGGAGGCTGGCGCCGCAACGGTCGGCCGCTGACCGTCGTCTTCGTTGGTCCAACTGGGGTCGGTAAAACCACGACGGTTGCGAAGATCGCGGCGACGCTCAAGCTGCGTCACGGTGCCCGCGTCGGACTGGTGACGTGCGACACCTATCGCATCGCCGCCGTCGAACAGCTTCGTACCTACGCCGAAATCATTGGTGTTCCGCTCGAAGTCGTGCTCTCGCCGGGCCAGATGCGGCAATCCGCGCAGAAGCTCCGCGACCTCGACGTGATCTTGGTCGACACCGCGGGACGAAGCCAGAACGACGCAGATCGCCTGGGCGAACTGAAGGCGGTCGTCGCCGCTGCCGAGCCTCACGAGACACACTTGGTGCTCTCGAGTGTCGCGAGTGAGAAGGCGCTCCTCCGCGAGGCTCGCGCGTTTTCGGCCATTGGCATTGACAAGGTCGTCCTCACGAAGCTGGACGAAGCCGCGGGCCTCGGCGCCGTGCTTCGGGTCCTTCGCGACGTTGGTCGCAGCGTCAGTTACATCACGACTGGACAGGAAGTGCCGCAACACATCGAGTCGGCGCAGCCCGCGCGTCTTGCCGAACTGGTCCTCGCGGGGGCGCTGACTCAACCGGGCATCTCGAACCAAACGCTGGCAGGAGCGTCCGCAACGTGACCGATCAAGCTTCGACACTGCGGCGCATGATGCGATCGATCGACGCTTCGTCGCCGATGTCGGTCGGGCCGGCGCCGCACAGCGCTTCCTGCAGCGAACCCGCACGAGCACCGACTGGGCTCGATTCCGTCGCGGCTTGGGGGCGACACGCGATCCGCCCGCCGCGTCCCGCGCGAGTGCGACTGGCTCGCGCCATCGCGATCATGAGCGGCAAGGGCGGCGTTGGAAAAACGAATCTAGCCGTCAATCTCGCGATTGCCTTGGCGCAGCATTACCGCGGCGATCGAAGGTCAGCGGACTCACCGGATACCGCCGCTCGGGAAGTCTCTCTCCTTGACGCCGATCTTGGGCTTGCAAACGCCGATGTCCTCTGCGGTCTCACGCCGCGAGTGACGCTCGAAGAGGTGCTCCACGGCGGGCGTTCGCTGGACGAGGTCATGGTGCTAGCTCCTGGTGGATTTCGCCTCTTTCCCGGGGCGAGCGGGGTCGCCAGCATTGCGAATCTTGGCGTTGAGGGGCGGCGTCGGCTCCTCGGGCAGCTCGCACAGCTTGAGCGTTCGACCGATCTGCTCCTGATCGACACCGCCGCTGGTATCGGCTCGAACACGATGACGTTTGCTGCGGCCGCGCATCTCGTCCTCGTCGCTGTGACGCCTGAACCGACTTCGATTACTGACGCGTACGGTGCGATCAAGACGCTCGTCTCGAAGGTGCGCAAGCCGTCCATCAGACTCATCATCAACATGGTGAACGACCGCGCGGAAGGTGAAGAGGTTTTTCGCCGCATCGACCGCGTCAGCCGGACGTTCCTCGGCTTGCCGCTGACGCTCGGTGGAATCGTGCCCTTTGATCCGGCCGTTCGAGCCAGCGTTCGCAAACGCGAACCGGTTCTGCTTATGGCGCCAGACTGTCCGGCGTCGAAAGCGATTCGCGCGGTGGCGCGGGGGCTGATGGAGTCGACGGCCGAGTCTCGCGCCTCGGACAAAGAGTGCTCGGTAGCACCGCCAGTCGATCCCACGGCGTTCACTGATCCACGTTCTGGATTTCTAACGCGGCTTACCGGTTGGTTGGCACGGCGTTCGTAAGCACACACTCATCGGAGGTGCGCTCGTGCCGTTACCGCTTGCTCGTTTGATCGCGTCCAGTCTCGCGCTCGTCGCGTTTGCCGTCGCCGTTGTTGTAGGTCTCGAGGTCGGAAACCCCGCCGACGCGATACTCCTCCGCGCGCTCGGGGCAATGCTCGCCTGCTTCATAGGGGGATACGGCGTTGGACTTGTGTGCGAGCAAATCGTGCGCGGTCACCTGCGCAAGATCGACGCGATGAACTTGATGGAGCAGCCTGAGGAACCTCAGTCTCAAGACGAACTGCGCAGCGCATCAACAATTTCTCGCGAACGAGCGCCGGTCTGATAAAGGGACTTGTTGACGGATGCCTTATCGGTATACTCCGCGCGTTCCTCGCCATGGACTCGGCGTTGGGACAGAACGGGCCGTCTCGACTGGCGTTAGTCGTGACGGTACGACAACCTTGTTTCCCGGTGCGGGAGCCGCTGTCGTCGTGCGGGCAAATGCAAGTGCATATGCCCGAACATCTACAAGGGCCGACGCAAGTCGCCGGGCGAACTGATCGACGAAGTGAACAGCCGACGGCTGTTCAAGAAGGTCAAGGAGCGACCGATGTCGAGAACCACCATGCGTGCCGGATCGGCGCGCGCGACCGCCACGCAAACAGCGGGCAAAAACGTTTCTTCTAAGGGGCCGACGAAAGCACCCGCGCGTCGTAATGGCGGGCTGCATGCTGGGCTCAATGCTGACGAGTTGCCGAGCGTTCGCGCGAAGGGGCTGGGTCCAAGCGCCACGCCAGTCAGCGCGCCCATCGCCAAGTCGCCTGCCAAGTCGCCGGCTGCGGTGAAGCGCTCCGCTGCGAGCGTTCACTCCGCGCCGAAGGTGCAGGTCACCGCTCGGCTCACCGCAGGTCGATCGGCGCAGCAGGTGCCGCTCTCAGCGGCAGGAGCCTCGTCAGGCTCGGGAGCTCGGGTCACGTTGAAGTCAGCGGGCCGATCCGTTGGCGGCGGAGGGGCCGGGAGCAAGTCGAAGTCGTCGGCATCGCTCGCCTACCACGAACGACTTCTTGAAGATCTCTGGCAGGAGTACCGTGTGACGCCGAGTCAGGCGCTGCGGAACTTCCTCATCCAGAAGTATCTCGACCTCGTGCGGTTCACCGCCGAGCGCATGCACATGAAGCTGCCGTCCGAAGTCGAAGTCGACGACCTCATGTCGGCGGGTCTCTTCGGTCTCATGGACGCGATCGACGCGTTTGATCCCGATCGCGGCGTGAAGTTCGAGACGTATTGCACGCAGCGCATCCGCGGCGCGATTTTCGATGAACTTCGCGCGATGGACTGGGTTCCGCGCCTCGTGCGGAGCCGGACCGCCAAAATGGAGAAGGTCCGCCGCGCGTTCGAGATGGAGCAGGGTCGCCGACCGACCGAGCACGAAATTTCTGAGCGCATGGAACTCGACAAGCCCGAGTTCGACAAGATGCAAAAGGACTCGCGCCCGACCGGCGTGGTGAGCCTGAACCGCAAGTGGTTCGAGACTGACTCCAGCAAGGACGTGCGCGAGATCGACGTGATCCGCGATACCAAGCAAGAAGATCCGTTCCGTCTCATTCAGCGGAACGATGTCAAGACGCTGATCACGAAGGGCCTGTCGCGTGCCGAGCGACTGATCGTCGTCCTCTACTACTACGAGGAAATGACGATGAAGGAGATCGGAACGACCCTCGATCTCTCCGAGAGCCGCGTGAGCCAGATGCACTCGTCCATTTTGGCGCGGCTCAAGGCGCAGATGCAGCATCGCGAACGAGATATCTAACCTTCGTGTGATCGAATGACCTTCAAGGCCGCGATTCAGTCGCGACCTTTTCATTGGCACGGTCATGTCGAACTAGCGTCCTGAATCAGGACACTAGCTGCTTGTTGAAGTTGTCCGCAGATTTCGCAGATTCACACAGATTCACGCAGATTGCATCGGCATCTCGGTGCCGCGTCTCACGATGCGATGCCATCACTCGCTCGTCGCACATCGCGGCAGCCGTCGCATCACGCGCTCGACTCCGAGTGTCACGCGGGCCATGCGCTCGGGATCGACCTTGTCCGGTGTGTTCTCGGGCGTGTGGTAGTACAGAGCGGAAGGGTGCGGTGTCCGTGACCATGAGCGATTGAGCGCTGCGCCAGCTACCCACCCATTCGGATTGCCGTTAGCACGACGACGAGTGTCACCACGATTGTTCCGAGCGCGATCCACGGCAGAGCGCGCAAGAACGCTGCAGGAATGTGCGGGACAAAGGGCGACCAGCGCTCTTGATCGTCGTCGTCGTCGCGGTCGCCCGACAAGACTCTCGGAAGGCAGTGGTACCACTTCTGCTGTGGTGTGCCGCGTCCGCCGCACTCGGGGCATCGGCGGCCGAGCCGCAACCCGCGCAGATCGTACCCGCAGGCTGGGCATGATCTGAAACCTCGGTTGCGAGCGTTTCGCGTCACTTCACCTCGCGCACATAGATATTCCCAAAGTCGATTCCGCTATGGTGACTCTGGAGCGCGATCGGTCCCTTCGCGGGCACGCCTGGCAGATTCGCATCGACGATCACGTGTTGGCCGTTTTCCCAGACGTTTAAAACGTCGCCCACCATGCGAATCTTGAAGCGGTTCCACTCGCCGACTTTCTTGTCTGCGTTCATCTTCGGCGTACACGCGGCGCGGACCTCGGCAGGCATCGAGCCGTCGGTGCGGTAACCGTACACCTCGCCCGATCCGGCGGGCCACGACCAAATGTTCACTTGGCTCTTATCGTTGCCGCGAAGATAGATGCCGCTGTCGCGCTCGGCGGTTTCGACCGTGATCGCCTTGCCATTCGCGTCCTTGAGCTCGCTGCCGTCGGGCGCGAACTTCGGGCGCTGCGTAATGCCCTGCGCCTCACCAGTCCATTTCCAGTCCACGATCAACTCCATGTCACCGAACGATTCCTCCGACCAAAGGTGATCGCCCTTACCGTCGAAGCGCAGCGTCCAGTCGTCGATGGTCCAGTGCTTCGCCGTTTCGGCGTCGTGCTTCCATCCGGTGAGATCGCGCCCGTTGAACAGCGAACGGAAACCTTCGTCGGCGGTGGCGATCATCTCCGGTAGGAGGGCAGGGGTTACCGCCGGCAGCTCGGTGATGTTCAGGTTGCGAAACCACACTTCGCCGCCTTCGCTCTCAAGGCAGAGATATCCCTTGCGCGGCGAGATATTCGAGGCACCTGAGATTTCTTTGCCGTTGAGTTCAAGCTTCAGCGTGCCACGATCACCCGTGATCTTGTAGTGATTCCACGCTGGAGACGGCTTCGCGCGACGCTCGCTGGGCAGGCATCGCTCCCAACCAGCCGGATGCGGCCGATCCGGCGTCATGCGTGCGCCGTGAATCGAAAACACATCGCCGTCCGACGTGTACACGACCTGTTCTTTGCCGTCGATCATCTGCGTGGCATCAATGCCATCCATGACCTGCACTTCGATCGAGCGCGTGAACGGTTGGCCCGGCGCCGTGATCGCGTCCGACCACACAAAGAAACCCGCGTTCGTCTTGGGCGCGCGATGCGAGTAGTCAAACTCGCACACGAAGTTCTCGTACATCTTCGCAGTGCGCAGAACGCCGGTTGGATGTCCAGTGCATGCGATGACTGGCGTGCCGTCTTCATCCTTGCCGACCGACCAAGTGTTAGGCGAGGTATTCACGTTCACCCAACCTGTGAGGTCCTTGCCGTTGAAGAGGGGGATCGAGCTTGACGGCGTGGCTGCAATCGGCGCCTGCTGCGAGAATAGAGTTACGATTGAAGCGGCGAGAAGTGTGGCGAGCATGCGGCAAAGATACCGCGTCGATCAGCCACCGCACGGTCCCCAACTGCTGAGCATGATGCTCTCGTTGCCGAGGTCGGTGTCTCGGCCGCCGAATCCGTCGTTGCCCGTGCAGATGAAGGCTCGGACGCTGTACTTCACGAAAGCCGAGACCGCATTCTGTTCGTCAGTCGTGAGCGTCGCGATGTCTCCACTGACCGCAAGCGACCCGGCACGTTCGGGGCTAAAGCCGCCGAGGACGAGCTGAGCGTGCGCAGCCCGAACGACTCTCGCCACGGACTGCTGGAGTGACATCGAGGTCCTCTCTCGTTCGGGCAATTGATTGCTCGATGATCGCGTCGCACCTCGAGCAAAAGCGATTGGCAATCACACATTCTCGGAAGCAATTTGATACATGCACTTCGGGCACAGCCCGCGCGCAGCGCGCCGCTTCACGCGACGATCGCGGACGCACCAGACGACCCAGGGCGGGAACGACCACGCGATCGCAAGTGCGAGCCCGATCCAACACAGCCAGCCAAGTTCGATGCGCACCGACACGTTCTCGGTCGATGTCGTTGCCCGCTTGAACGTCGCGGTGAGTTGGCTGTATCTGACGCTCAGACTGAATCGGCCGTCGCGCGGCATGGCTTCTATCTCGGGCGGGATGTACTTGGCGTCGGTCGTCGACAGGAGCCAAAAGACGCTTAGCTCTTGGGCGAAGGACTGTTGTGTTAAGTCCTGTTGCCACGTCGGGCCGATCGAGACGATGAGGTACTTCGGCGACGGCCCCTCTTCAGTCGGCGCTGCCGCGAGAATACGATCGGCGAGCGTGCGTCGGCCCGTATCGGTGTCGAGCATTCCTAACACGTCGCTGGTGCGAAGCTCAAGCGATCGCAAGTCCTCCCACACTTGATTCGATCCGATTGGACCGTGCGACCAGCTGCGGGACTGCAACTGTTGGATTGAGGGGAAGAGCCAGAATGTGGCGGCGACCGCTACGGCAGCTGTTCCGACGAGCGCTGCGCGACGCCATCCGCGCACGATGAATCGTGCCAACACCCACATCAGCCAGAGCGCTGCGATGGGAAGGCTGAATGCATCGATCTTCAGCGCGACGACCCGTCTCGGGTCATTCCACCATTTCGCGTTTGGGCTGGGCTTTACTCCGGTTTCGGTGAATCGAAACTCATCGGCCATCCATTCCCACTCGCCCGTTTTCGTCGAATAGCGCCAGAACGGTCCAAAGCCTTCCCATCGGCCGCCCAATTCCGGCCACGGTGGGAACCAAATGAATGGCTTGTCGCCGGGCGCGGACTGCGATTGATGCGCGATGGAGTCGGTGACCGCGCGAAAGCGCACGCCCCAGATGTACGCAAGGGGCCAGCCGATGCTGAAGTCTTCACGTAGCGATGAGCCGGTCCCGATGAATCCAACCGACACGAACGTCGCCCGCTCATCCAAGCCGCGACCTTGGAACGCTAACCCGTTGCGACACGCGGATCCGATTGCGGTGACGAATGATTCGACCGTCGCTGCGTCTGCCGTTCCAGCCGCGATTGTCGCGACGGCAGTGCGCGACAAGCATGGGTCGTCAAGGATCGCGGGAAGGCTGGCCCCGGATGTGAAAGTGGCGGCTCTGTCGCGATACTTCCACAGCGGCCAGATGATGAGCGCCGCGATCACGATCGCCGGCACCCAACGCCACAAGCTCAGCCAACTCCGTCGCGTGTGAATCGCGTCGCCTAGGCGCCACCCGCACTCAGGACAGGTCACGACTGACGAGACGTTAGGAGATTCTGCTTCTTCCACGAAGCGAAACTGTACCGCGACGTCGCGGCGTCAAGCGTTGTTTAGGTCGCGACCGTCTTGACCACCGCCGCCACGCCGATCTCCGCCGTCGTCTTCGCCTTCACCTCGTCCACCGTCACACCCGGCGCGACTTCGGTGAGCACAAAGCGATGCTTTACTTTGTCCATCTCCAGCACGCCGAACTCGGTGATGATCATGTCGATGCACTGGCGGCCCGTGAGTGGCAGCGTGCACTTCGGAATGATCTTCGACTCGCCCTTCTTGTTCACGTGCTCCATCATGACGATGACGCGGCGCACGCCGGCAACGAGATCCATCGCACCACCCATGCCCTTGACGAGCTTGCCGGGGATCATCCAGTTCGCGATGTCGCCTTCTTGCGAGACTTCCATCGCACCGAGGATCGCAAGGTCGATGTGGCCGCCGCGAATCATCGCAAAGCTGTCGGCGCTGTTGAAGAATGAGTGCCCAGGCACGCCGGTGACCGTCTGCTTGCCCGCGTTGATGAGGTCAGCGTCAACCTCGTCGTCGTAGGGGAAGCGGCCCATGCCTAACAATCCGTTTTCGGATTGCAGCCACACGGTCATGCCCTCCGGCACGTGATTCGCGACCAGTGTCGGCATGCCGATGCCGAGGTTGACGTAGAAGCCGTCCTGGAGTTCTTGGGCGGCGCGCTTGGCGATTTGATTGCGATCGAGGGGCATGGGGGGTTGGAATATACCCGCGCCGGTCTCGCAACTCGACAGAGTCCCTCGTGCCGGTGAACAGCGAGTCGCGACTTCTCGCCCAAGAAAAAAGGCGGGAGATTCAGTGAACGTCGGCGTCACACGGATGATGGGAGGAGTGTCCGCAGATTTGCGCAGATTTGCGCAGCTTCTGAAGCAGCGAACGAGGAGTCATGTATGACAGTGGCGACCGAGGATGCAACATTCCGCGACCCGGAGACGCACGCGATCATTGGTGCGGGAATGGCGGTCCATGCGAACTTGGGGCACGGCTTTCTCGAGGCGGTGTACCAAGAGGCGATGGAGCGCGAGCTAGGTGCAAGAGATGTCCCACATTCACGGGAGTACTGCTTTGAGATTCTTTATCGCGGACTTCCGTTGAAGACAACCTACCGAGCAGACTTCGTGTGCTTCGGGACGATCATCGTAGAGTTGAAGGCGCTGCAGCGCCTGTCCGGATTCGAGGAGCGACCAACCATCAACTATCTCAAGGCATCTGGCCCGCAGAAGGCTGTGCTACTCAACTTCGGTTCCGCGAGCCTCGAGTTCAAGCGATTCGTTCTCACAGCGCGATAGGGGTTGCGGCGCAGTTGCTAACGATCGAATGGTCTCGGCCTTGAATCTGCGAAATCCGTGAAATCTGTGGATGGTTTGAGAGGGATCCCGCAGCCTGCGCAGAGTCATGGGAAGCGAAGATGGTGTCCGCAGATTGCGCAGATTTGCGCAGATTTCCAAGGCAGCAGCGTCGAGAGCTTGACTGGCTCAACGCGTGTGGGCATGAATGGTTGTTCCCACGCTCGTTGATCGCGCCATCCGCACTCGGTGCAGCGATGTCGGATTTCAGCCTGCGTAAGATCTTCAACGAGGACCGGATTCCTACTTGCATCCTCCATATTGAATGCTAACCTACAGGTTAGGAATGACCCGCGACCGTGCCGGCGACGTCTTCTCAGCTTTGGCCAACGCCGCTCGGCGGCGCATGCTCGATTTGCTCGTTGAACACCCGGGAATGCACGTCGCGGCGCTCGGCACGCACTTCAAGTTCAGCGATGTCGCGGTGCTCAAGCATGTGCGCGTGCTGGAAGCTGCGGGCCTAATCGTGTCGCAGCGCGACGCGCGGGAACGGCGGCTGTACTTCAATGCGGTGCCGATTCAAGAGATCTACGACCGCTGGACGACGCAGTACAGCGGGTTTTGGGCGAGTCATGTGGCGGATATCAAAGCTCGCGTCGAAGCGCGGGCACTTCGAAAGGCGGCACGACGTGCCTAACGCGCAAGCTCAATCGTCCTTCGCAACACCATCCTCTTCGGCGGTGAGCGCTCCTCGCCAGATCTTTCGCACCGTGATTCGCGGCTCGATCGCCGATGTGTGGCACGAGATCACGCGGACCGACAAACCACTCCCGTGCTTCTTCAACATGCGAATGCACGTCGACGGAATGCGCCCGGGCTCGCGGCTGCGCATGCGCACGCCTGACGGCGCGTACACCGGCGTTGTCGGCGACATCCTTGAGTGCGATCCACCGCGACGATTCGCGCACACGTTTCAATTCACCAACTACAACGACCCGCCATGCAAGGTCGTCTACGAGCTTCGTGAAGTTCCCGAGGGAGTCGAGTTCACGCTGGCGCTCGAGGACGTTCCGGTTGGAACGAAGACCGCGAAGCAGATGACCCAAGGTGGTCCGATCATTGTGTCGACGCTGAAGGCGACGGTCGAGGGAACGTCGATTCCGTTCATGATGCGGTTCATCCACGTGATGTCAAAGCTCACGCAGCCCTTCACGCCGAAGCGATGTGCGAGCGCGAACTGGCCGTGAGCGGGCATGTGCACCGTGGACACTCGGCGCGGCGCAGGCGCTGTGCCGCGTTCCGTTCTGTTCGCACTGGGTCACGAGCGAAGTAGCCAACCGCGCACCACGTCACGACCGATGCGACCAAGACGGCGCGACGAGTCGCCTTCACGCCTGCGTCGCTCATCCCGTTCCGTCGCGCGGCGACACCAGCGAGCCATCACGCGAGCCATCACGCGAGCCATCACGCGAGGCGTCACGCGAGGCGTCACGCGAGGCGTCACGCGAGGCGTCACGCGAGCCAGGTGAGACCGGTCGATCGGCGGACTTGGCTCGATGCGCCGGACCACACCCACCACCCAAGCGCGAGCGTGCAGAGCAGTCCGACGAGCCGTGGCCACGACACTACACCGAGCGGGCCGAGCGGAGACGCCAGCGGCCGGGCGTCACCCCAACCGCATTCCGAGCAGCGCGGCGTCGCGCTCGACACGGGAGTTGCATCCATGAAGGTCGACCGTAGCAAGCGAGCGTTGCACCACGATCCCTTATCCTGACTCCATGCATCCCGTCCTCACACGGCTCGGTCTCGATCGTCATCCTCGCCTCCTCGCCAGCGGTAGCGCGAACACAGTCGCAACTGAGAATCCCGCAACCGGCGAACCGCTCGCGCACGTGAAGCTTGAATCAAAGGCCGACTATGAATCGGCGGCGACCAAGGCGATCGCCGTGCAGAAACACTGGGCCCGACTGCCTGCGCCGAAACGTGGCGAAGTCGTACGGCGCATCGGCAATGCGTTCCGCGAGCACTGTGCGGCGCTCGGAGACTTGGTGTCGCTCGAGATGGGAAAGATTCGTGCCGAGGGTGTGGGCGAAGTGCAAGAAGCGATCGACATCGCCGATTTCGCAGTTGGCTTGTCGCGCCAGCTCTACGGCAACGCGATGCATTCGGAGCGTCCGCAGCACCGCATGTACGAGCAGTGGCATCCGCTGGGAACGATCGGCATCATCACCGCCTTCAACTTTCCCGCAGCAGTTTGGGCGTGGAACGCGATGCTCGCTGCGGTGTGCGGTGACGCGTGCATCTGGAAGCCGAGTCTCTTCACACCGCTCGTCGCGATCGCGACCAACGACCTCGCGCGCTCAGTCATGAGTGAGCAAGACATCTTCCGTCCCGCTGGCCTCGATCCCGCCGACCTCTTCGGACTCGTCATTGGCAAAGATGCCGAAGTGGGCGAGACGATGGTTGCGGACCGTCGGATTCCGCTCATCTCGGCCACGGGCTCATGCCGTATGGGTCGGCGGGTTGGCGCGGTGGTCGCAGAACGTCTCGGACGATGCCTGCTCGAACTTGGTGGGAACAACGCGATTATCGTTATGCCCGACGCGGACATAGAAATAATCGTGCGGGCGGTGCTCTTCGGCGCAGTCGGAACGGCTGGTCAGCGCTGCACCACCACGCGCCGACTCATCGTGCACGAGTCGATCGTCGAGCGGCTCGTCGAGCGACTGGTCAAAGCGTACAAGTCTGTGCCGATCGGCGATCCACTCAAAGATGGCACGCTCATGGGGCCGCTCATTCACCAAGGTGCGGTCGACTCGATGCGAAGCGCCCTTGAGCGAGCTGTCGCCGAGGGCTGCACGGTCGTAACGGGCGGCATCGAGGGCATGAAGCGCTTCCAAGGAAAGCCCGGGTACTTCGTCGGGCCAACCATCGTGCGCGTTCCTGTTGGCAAACATCCAGGTGTGACCAAGGACGAAACCTTCGCACCAATCCTCTACGTCTTTAGCGTCAAGGATCTCGACGAGGCGATGGCCATTCAGAACGGCGTCGATCAAGGTCTCTCAAGTGCGATCTTCACCGACAGCGTGAAGAGCGCCGAGCGATTCCTCTCCGCCGATGGAAGCGACTGCGGCATCGCGAATGTGAACATCGGGACGAGTGGCGCAGAAATTGGCGGTGCATTCGGCGGCGAAAAAGACACGGGTGGAGGCCGCGAATCGGGCTCCGATTCGTGGAAGCAGTACATGCGTCGCCAAACCTGCACGATCAACTACGGCAAAGAACTCCCGTTGGCCCAAGGGATCAAGTTCGGCGACTGACGTGTCGTCCGTTGGTGGCACCGACAGATACAAAGGGCGCGCCGAGTGACTCGGCGCGCCCTTCTTAATTTCAGTAAGTCCTACGACGCTCGAGTTAGCCCGCAGCGGGTGCGGGTGCTGGCGCGGCCATCATCTTCTTTGCTTCCACAGCCGGAACCTTCGTGGCGCTGATGATGACGACGTTGGTCACAGGAACGTCCTTCATGAGCCCGGTCGCAGGTGGAGTCGCGGGGCGATTTGAGACGGGAACGGCGCGAATCTTGTCGACGACGTCCATTCCCTTCACCACCGTTCCGAACACGGCATACGCAGCACCGCCGCGCGGCGTGTCGAGCGGCGTGTTGTCGGCGACGTTGATGAAGAACTGGCTCGTGGCTGAGTCGGGAGCCGGGCGGCGAGCCATCGACACGGTGGCGCGGGCATTCTTCAAGCCGTTCTGCCACTCGTTCTTGATTGGGGCGTCGGTCTTTTTCTCCTCCATCGTTTCCGTGAAGCCGCCACCTTGGATCACGAAGGTGTTCACGACGCGGTGGAAGATGGTTCCGCTGTAGAAGCCGCTCTCGACGTACCGGAGGAAATTGTCGACCGAAATCGGAGCGTTTGAGCGATCGAGCTCGAAGAGGATCTCGCCCATCGACGTCGTCAGGAGGACGTAGGACAGATCCGTTGGAAGCACCGGGGTGCGAACCTCAAGACCGCTTCCCGGGGCCGCGAGCTTGCCCGGACCGTCGGGGGAAAGGGAAGGCTTTGCCGGAGTCGTTGGTGCGGCAGCGGGAGGAGTCGTTGGCGCAGCGGCAGGCGGGGTTGCGACTGGTGGCCTCGTTGGCGCGGCCGCTGGCGGCACTGCGGGAGCTGGTGCCGGAGGTGCCTTTGCCGGTGCGGCTGGCGGTGAGGCCGCTGTGGTCTGCGGTCGAGCGGATGCGATCGACGCGACTGTGGCGATCGCGAGAGCTCCCGCGAGTGCAACCACGGCAACGAACGGACGGGACGACGCGAAGGACGAGAGGCGCGAGTAGCGCATGGGGAAGCGGCTCCGAGAACGAGTGCTACGGCGAAACGCGCCGTGCGGTGAACAACGATGATAAACCACTGGGGAGTATCGGTTCGCGGCGGCGACCGACACCGCTACTATCCGACCCTTCCACCCTTCTCGCTCGCTCCGGCGTCGTCGACGCGACGGTCGGACCGAAGCTCATAGACGCTCCGATGACTGAACCCACGCCAGCCGCCTCCTCCAGTACCAGCGCCGACGGCCCATCGCGCGCGGTCAATGCCAGTTCTCGGTCCCCTCTGCCGCCTCGAGGCTGGGCGGGACGACTCTGGGATCTCGTGTCGAGCGTGCCACTCGGGATCGGGCTGCTGACGCTCCTCTTCATCTACATGACGGTCGGATCGGCGGGAATTCTCTATCCAGTCCACCCCAACATTTTCCACCCAGGCGCGTGGACTCACGCCCAGGTGCGCTCGTGGCGGCCGTTTGAGATGACCGAATTCGAGTGGTTCCACTGGTGGCCGTTCAATCTGCTCTTGTCGCTCCTTGCCATGACTGTCGTGCTCACGACGCTCCGGCGCATTCCGCTCAAGCCGGTGAACTTCGGCGTTTGGATGATCCACAGCGGCGTGCTGACGCTGATGATCGGTTGCGTCATCTACTTCGGTACCAAAGTTGAAGGCGACGCAATTGTCCCTCGGCGGCGCGTGGTCGCTGAGGTGTTCGCGCCTGGTGCGGACGGTAAGCCAGCAGTCGTTGATCGCATCGCCTTCGTCGCGAGTCCCGGTCAACGCGTCAGCGTCGGTAATGCCGAGAAGCGGTACGAACTCGAAGTTGTTAGTATCGATCCTGATTGGGAGATGCGATCGGAGGAGTCGGCTGGCATCAACGCCTACTCGGTCAATGTCCAAGTGCGCTCTGCGCCGACGCCAGCCGCTCCTGGCGAGACGTTTGTTCGTCAACTGCTCGCCGGGCATCCAGAAAACACCGAAGACATCGTGCTCGGAACCGATCCTGCTCAGCCGATGCAGCGAGCGGTGAAGGCACTCGGACGAGCGCTCGTCGACGAGTCGATCTCGCTTCGGCTTGAGTATGAGCCGCAGACATGGATGTATCTGCGACCGGAACTCGAGAAGTGCTGGGCGCTGTACGTGCGACGCCCGGGAGAACAAACTTGGACTCAGCGGAGGATCGCCGCCAAGGACGGTGTGCCGCTCTACAACGACTATGTCGCGGCGCGGGATCAGGTTTTCGAGGCACCGGGCCAACCACCGTTAGTTCCCGGCGTCATCGACGTCGCCGTACTTCCAGCGAAAGACGACCCGTTCCCCGATCTCACGTTGCGAATCACAGGTTACTTGCGTTACGCAGTGGAGCGAAGTGAGTACCGCCGTGGCGACCCGACGTCTCCGATCAACCCAGTGCTCGCGGTCGCGATTTCCGGCCCCGATGGCGAAGTTCGGCGGCTTGAACTTGAAGCCCTGCGGCGGAGTCCCAGTGGTCCTGACGCTGAGCCCATCGCATTCCGTTTCGCGGCAACCGAGAGCGAATTTGCGCGACTCGCTCAGCCGCGCTCGCTTCGCATTCGGGTGTCCGCGCTGGGCATCGACAAAGTTGAGCCGATTCGGGAGCTGGCGCGCGGTAAGCCCGATGCGCCGTTCATCGCGGTCGCCGCAGCGGACGGATCAGAAACTGGTTACGCCTACCGCGTCGTTGCGATTCAAGACGACCTCGTGCTTTCGACCGGTCGCGCTGGCGTCGCGATTCTCGAGGTGCGCACGCCCAACGGATCGTTCCGACGTTGGGTGTTCGATACCCCTGCATTGACGCGCGATGCTACTGACGATGCCACGCGCGATGCGCACGCCGCGTCGTCGATCGCTGACCCGAGCATTGACATCTCGTACGACCCCGGGCGCGGCGATGCACTCGTCGTCGTCGTCGCCGGACCCGAGCCGAATCGGCTTCGTGTGATCTCAGCGCTCGGTGCCGCTGATGCCAACGTCCGCGAATCGAAGGTGGGCGAGACGATTCGCTTCCCTGCGGGGATCACGCTCGTCCTCGAGGCGTTTGATCTGCGGGCAGTGCGCGAGACGCGTCCGTTCGTCGTTCCGCTCGCGCAGCGTGAGCGCGACGTCGGCGTTCAACTCGCCAAGGTCTTGGTGGACGTTCCCGGCGCGAGTCCGCGCTGGCTTCCCTACCACAGCTACATCTTTGACTCTCCGCTCGGTGTGCTTCGGCGTCAGACCTACAACCCGACGACGTTTACGCTCGCCGACGGTCGCCAACTCGAGATCATGTTCGGACGTCAGCGCGTACCTCTTTCGTTCGAAGTTGCGCTCGACGAGTTCAAACTACTAACCCATGTCGGTGGCTTCAGTGGCGAACAGGGCGCGATCCGCGATTACATGAGCCTCGTGCGGTTCCGTGACGCGGACCAACTGCCTAGCGGAACGTGGAGCGAGCCGGTGACCGTGAGCGTGAACCAGCCGGTCGAGCACCGTGGGCTCTCGTTCTTCCAAGCATTCTGGGATCCGCCGGATCGGGCGCGATTTGAGGGCGATCGCGCCTCCCTCGGACTCAACTACACCGTTCTCGGCGTGGCGAATCGCAACGGCGTCGGCACCATGCTGGCGGGTTGTTGTATTGCTGTTGCTGGGATGATGTTCGCGTTCTACGTCAAGCCGATGATCAAACGCCGCAAGCGCGACGCGGTACTTGCGTCGCTCGACACGTTGACCGCCCAAGCGAAAGAGAAGCGATCGCACGCGACGAGCAGCGTCGCTCACGTTGCTCAGGAGAAGTTGTCATGAAGTTCGTCGAGATGCTGCGCGTCGTACTCGTTGCGTTCGTCGCACTCGCTTCGTCCGGCGTCGCGGTCGCGCGTGACGACTCGCCAGCGCCAGACACATCGTTCGCATCGCGCGTCGACCTGACGCCGTTTGGACGCATCGCGGTGCAGGGTGAGGGGCGGGTCAAGAGTCTCGGCTCGCATGCAAACAGCATGATGCATTTCGTGAGCGGGCCGCGCAAGATCGCAGACCAAGATCCGCTCTTCACCTACATCGATCTCTTGCTTCGACCGACTGCCTACGCCGACGCAGACATTGTCTACGTCAAAAACCGTCAGGTGCGTGAGCAGATCGCGTCCGCGCTTGAGAAGGGACTCAACAAAGTTGATCCCGCGATCCAGGAGCGAATGGATGCGTTTCGCGCGACAGGATTGACGAGTGTCACGTACCTCCGCTCGGAAGTGCTCGGTCCACTCTTCCGCACGCTTGAAGCAGATCTCATTCGCAGCGCGAAGCAGATGGATCAGATTCAGTCGGCGCTCACAGTCGCTGACCCGCGATTCCTGCTGACCAAGTTGCAGTTGATTCCACCGCCGTCGGGGAGTTTCGACGAGCAGTGGCATGGCATCGACGAAGTGATGTCCGTGCCGGGGCTCGATCCAGCGCTTCAAAGCACCATCAACACTTCATGGCGCTCGTTAGTCAACGCGTGGCTGGCGCAAGATGCACCAGGCGTGACTGCTGCCGCAACGCAACTTGCGGACGCACTCCCCAAGGTCGCCCCGGGCTCCAACCTCTATCCCGAGCAGAGTCGCCTCGCGTGGGAGTACTGGTACTTCCAAAAGGATCAACTCACTTCGATCTGGCTGATCTATATGGGCAGCGTTGTACTTCTGCTGCTCGGGCTCGTGTATCGCTGGACGTGGGCTCGACGCCTAGGAACTGGCGTCTTTGGGATTGCCTTCCTGCTCCAAACCGCTGCGCTGGGGCTCCGCTGGTACATCTCGGCGCGGTGGCCGAACTCGAACATGTTTGAAGCCGTGACAACCGCGTCGTGGTTCGGTGCCTGTTCCGCAATCATCTTCGAAGTGATAGCCCGGCGCACACCGATGCGCAGTCTGTTCTTCCTCGGTTCGGCCGTTGCCTCGATGGTCGCGTTGATGGCGGCACACTTTCTCCCCGTCTACCTCAATCCCAACATCTCGAACATGATGCCGGTCTTGAACGACGTGTGGCTCTATATCCACACGAACGTCATCATCTTTAGTTACTGCCTTATCTTCATGGCGGCGGTCAGTTCGCTGTGCTACGTCGTCTGGCGCGCGTTTGGTGGAGGCTTGGCGTACGCGCGCGTCGGCGGCGCTGGATCGCTCGTGCTCGCTGGCGGTGGGGCTGGCGGGGAGGGCCCGGTGAAGTCTGCGGCCAAGACTCAGCTCGGTGAGGTGTTCGATGGCGTGACGATGGTCCTGATGGAGCTGTCGTTCATTCTGCTGTGGGCTGGCATCGTCATGGGTGCAATCTGGGCCGATCACTCGTGGGGTCGGCCGTGGGGCTGGGATCCAAAAGAAGTCTTCGCGCTGAACACTTTCGTCGTGTTTGCGGTGCTCGTCCACGTGCGGCTCAAAGTCAAGGACAAGGGCCTCTGGACTGCGATCCTCGCGATCAGCGGCGCGGCCGTCATGCTCTTCAACTGGATCGTCATCAACTTCGTGATCACGGGGCTGCACTCGTACGCGTGAGTGGGCGTCACTTGATGCAACGATAGAAACGCCAGCGGGCGGCGCCGAAGCGCCGCCCGCCGTCGTCTCTCTGTTCGCGGTTGTTAGTCTGCTCGCTGCTTACGGGCACGGTCCCCACCCGACAAGCACGATCGCGAGGTCGGTTCCGTTGACGATCCCGTCGCCGTTGATGTCGTTGGCTGGATCGGACTTCCCCCCGCTCCGAGCAGGCGAGCGAGATCGGCACCGTCGGTATCGTTGTCACCGTCGAGATCGCTGAGGCAGTCGGGAACTTCAACACCGATGTCGAGCAGGTTGTCGGCGAGGATGTTGTCCCACGCTGGACCGGAGTGCTGCGCGGGGTCAAAGTTCGTGCGGCTGTGCAGCATCGATATGCGATTCGACGAGGGGAGGTCGTTGAAAGGGGAGGTGGGATCAATCGCCCATCCGCCGGCACGGCCGAGCTTCGCGACCTTCAGCTTGCCCGCAGACGAGATGAAGTGTGAACCGTCGTCGCCAGCACCGAGAGCGTCGCGGTCGGAACGCGATACATGCCACCGTCGCCGGGGAGGTCCCCCCGCCGCTTCTGGTCGAAGTCGGGCATGTGCGTACATTTCCAGTGATAGAACGACGAGTTGACGTAGAGGCTCTTCACAATGTCGGCTGAGGCGACGCCGCAGCACGCGATGGATGACAGAACTCCGATGGCTGTTTTGTTCGCATGGTGATCTCCTCGCGGCTGCTAGCAGTCCGTGGCGTAACCGCTCCGTCGGCGAGAGCGAGCGTGAGTGGGCAGATGCAAGGAGCCGCGACGCAGCTTTATCCGCGAGATACGGCAAGTCGCGGCGACGCAGCAGATGCCCGCTCGGGCTCGTTCGCAGCCAGGATGGGTTTCGCCACGGACTGCTAGGAACGCCATTGGAGGAACTAGCGTGGTGGAGCCTTGGCGCGCCCGATCGATTCCCGAAAATTCAGGTCCGACGAGCGCCGCTCGTGCTAGCGTGCCCGCGTGGAACTCACGACTGCTAACCGTCCGTCGCCAGATGAAGCGAATCCTCGACCATCGCTGTGGCTGGGCGCGATCGCTCTCGTCGCGCTCGTGCTCGTCGCGTATCTACCGGCTATTACCTCCGGCTGGGTGTGGGACGACGACTCGTACGTAACGGCCAATCCGCTCCTCGATCCGGCGCTGCCGGCGCAGGACGCGCTCACCCTGATCTGGACGCCCGGCGCAACACCGCAGTATTACCCCGCAGTCTTCACCAGTTTCTTGATCGAATCGCGACTCTATCTCGGGCTCGCGCCGGAATTCGCCGACGGCGACATTGCTCGCGTCCCGCTTGGGTTTCATCTCGTCAACGTGCTGTTGCACGCGCTTTCGGCAGTGCTTCTCTGGCGCCTCCTTCGCATACTCAACGTTCCTGGCGCGTGGTTCGCGGCCGCGATCTTCGCGCTGCATCCGATGAACGTCGAGAGTGTCGCGTGGATCACCGAACGGAAGAACGTTCTCGCTCTGGCGTTCGGACTCGGGTCGATCATGGCGTGGCTTCGCGCGTGGCCGAGGGCGGGCGAAGCAATCAAGCGCCATACAGGGTGGCTAATCGTGTCGTTCTCTCTCTTTGTGTTAGCAATGCTGTCGAAGACGACGATCGCCGCCGTCGCACCCGCGATTCTGCTTATTCATTTGTGGCGCCGCGACCGACTCGTCGCATTGCAGTGGACGGTACTCGCGACGTTCTTCGCGATCGGAATCGCTCTTGGGCTGCATACGGCGCATCTGGAGCGCACGCACGTTGGTGCCGAAGGCGACGAGTTCCTCATGACGTTCGCGCAGCGGTGTGCGCTGGCGCCGCGCTCGCTGCTCTTTTACGTGTGGACGTTCCTCTGGCCGTCACGGCTCGCGTTCATTTATCCGCGCTGGACGATCGATCCGTTGTCGGTTGTCACGTGGCTTCCTCTCGTTGTGACGCTGAGTGCGCTCGGTGCGTGCGCCCTTGCGTGGTGGCGGGGCTGGCGCGGTCCGCTCGTTCTCGCGCTCCTCACGGTCGCGGGTGTGTTCCCCGCGCTCGGCTTCATCGACGTCTATCCGTTTCGCTACTCCTACGTTGCCGACCACTTCGCATATCTCGCGACGATCCCGCTCGCGATAACCGCTGCGTGGCTGTTGAAGCGTCTCACCCGCGCCTTGACTCCGAAAGTCGCAATGACGGTCGCGACAGTACTCGTCATTGCACTCGGTTCATTGACCGCCGCGCAGTCTGTATCTTTCCACGACGAGAAGACGCTGTGGCAATCGAGTCTGGCTTCGAATCCCGATGCGTGGATGCCGCTGAGTAACCTCGCGGGCCTGACGCTGCGCGAGGCTGGCGCAGCGCTCGATGCGGGCGATGTTGAGCGCGGAAAGTCGCTTGCAATTGAAGCGGAGACTGGCGCGCGGCGAGCCACCGAACTCTCTGATCGTCAGGCCACGGCGTGGACGAACCTGTCGGAAGCGCTTCGTTTGCAAGCGCGTCTCAGCGACGCGCTCGTGGCATCGGAGCGAGCACTCGCCCTTGAGGCCGACGATCCGCAGATGCACTGGCGTCGCGGACGGCTGCACGAGTTGCTCGGAAATTTGCCTGCGGCGGCGGTTGACTATCAAACCGCAGTGGAGCGTCCCGATCGATCGCGCGAGTTGATTCGACGCGGTTCAGAACTGCGGCAGCGTCGCCTCGATCTGGCGCGAGCGTTCACACGACTGAATCGAAATGTCGACGCCATCGCGGTCTTCGAGACAATGCTGAAGGACCGCCCCGATGATGCGCTCGCCGCGGCGAACCTCGCTCGTGTGAAAGTGCGCGAGGGCGATGTGAAGGGGGCGCGGGAAGCGTTTCGTGCCGCACTCATGGCTGCTCCAGAAACAGGCTTCGCTATCGCGCTCTTGCCAGGTTTCGTCGATGTCCTCCTTGCCGCGCCGAGCGACGTGACGCTTGCCCTAGAGGCGATCGACGCCGCGACGTGGTTGAACGACCGCACGGGTGGAAGCGACCCGCTGGTACTAGTTCTCCTTGCCCGAGCTCGGGCAGCAGACGGTGAGCTTGATGTCGCGAAAAAACTTCTCGACGACGCCCGCGTGCTCGCCACTGACGCGCCGAGCGCGGTGCGCGACGAGATCGCGCGCCGCGCGGCGGAGATCGATCTGCTGCGGTAGCGATCGTAGCAGTACGCCGTTCGACGGAATTCGAACCGTTGTACTTACACGGCGTGGGTCGGTATTCGCGCAATGTTAGCCAGCCATAGCCCGCCGCTGCACGTTCGAAACCGCGGCACACTCCGAACAACGCGAGGCGTCGCCCAGTGGATACCCGCAAGAGAGGCACCCTCGTTGGCGGCGTCCGAGGCGCGCCGGAAGGAAACGAAGGCGGGCATGGTTGTATCGCTGCAACATGATGGGGTAACCGTTGATGAGGACATTGGCGCCGAGTAAGACACGCCAGCTGCCCTTCCCGTGAATTGCAAAGGACCACTAAGTGATCGCCAGCATGGCCAGAGCGCCGAAGATATGGCGCGCCTCCCACGACTTCGTCTGCTTCTCGTATTGCAGCAGACTATTGACGAGGTCGGGACCGATGGGAGCGATGCGCCGACGACTGCGGGCGCGCGAGATGAGGTCGCCATTTGTAGGGAGGTACCGTTTGAACAGGCGGACGCCGAGAAGGACGTACATTCGCCCGTTGGCGGCCCGTTCGATGCGCCTACACGTTCGAAGAACCAGCGAGTCAAGAACGAAGACTGGTTCATGCTAAAGGAACGAGGAATTGTGGTCGGCACTGCATAACGAACTACTTGGCCCCGTCGCGCCGGTGAGAGCAATCAGAATTGAGAAATCGAGGTTATGCGTAAAGATGACGTATGCCTCGCGGCGCGCCTAGTTTAGGCGTACGACATCCGCCGCCGCAGGGTCGCCACCCTAGGTCTAGTGGACAGCCTCGACACCTTTGCTGGCGAAGAACCCAATGCACGTCGGGGACAGGTTCGTGTCGACGAGAAGTCTCATGAAGCCTTCAACGGGAGATTTCTCCTCGGATCGCAACGCCGCATACGTGAGCGCGGCGTGCACGTCGACGCGTTCGACGTACGGAGAGGCGCTGAGGATTTCTTCGATGGTCCGCCCCGAGGCCAGCAGCCCAACAACCGTTCCCACTGTCATGCGCAGGCCGCGAATGCAGGGCCGACCACCAATGAACTTGGGATCGTGCGTGATGCGGTCGAGGAGGTCAGTCGTCATGGCCCGCAGCCTAACGCGGGTCAGAGGCGATTCAGCGCGCCGAGGTCCCACAACCGACGTGACGCGCGACCAAACCGGCCCGACTCTGCGGGGCACGCGATACGAGGGATTCGGCGGCGCCGCCTAACAACTCCGAACCGTGCCGCTCTCACTGCGTGGGCAGGCTTCGCGTGAACCTCGCTATCAGCGTAACCGACGTGGCGTGGGTCAGCACGAGCGAACTGTTAGGCATGCTTCTCCACGTCGCCGCATTCTGGACACCGCCCTGACTGCACAGGGAAACCACACCGCGCGCAGCGACCCCGCCGTCTGCGAACGATCGCGCGCACGGCAACGAGCGCGTAGAGCGCGAGCGCCAGCACGACGGCGAACAGCAAGGAGTCGGCGATCAGCCCCCACCAGATCGGGCGAAGTGGAAGGAACGCCCGCATTGCGAACTTTGTCGGCCAGCGCTCCCGCACTAGCGCGTGGCGGTGGATCTGGACGCCGTCACCCCCGAACTGCCACTCGCCCTCCAAGGCGCGGAACGGCCATCCGGCCGTACGCAAACCCTTGACGCGAAGGGTGCCGTCCGCGAGCGGCTGCTGCGTCGCGAACGCGTGGCGAAGCGACCAGCCGAATCCCTCGGACCGGTACTCGATCGCCGTCCGGCCCGCCGCAGCCGCGGGCGCGTACTCCTGATGGAGGATCCCGGCACCCCATTCGATGCGAGACCCCTTGAACTCTGTTTACTCGGGCCATGAGCGCCACGTAGCAAGCCAAGAGAGCGCGACGGTGATGAATCCTCCCGCGACGAAGCAGATGACGAATCCAATCGCGAGGTTCCGAGCGGTCTGGTGCGACATGCTCCGCCGTCTACCGATTCCGAGCTGTCCTGCACGCAGCGGCGTGCAGCCGAGGGCGACGGACCTCGCGACAATGATAACTGCACCCGCTGCGTGTCAGAACCAGCGAAGTGTTAATCGGTACCTTTCTGCCAGCCACATTCGGCGCAACGGCGCGACTCGCCGAGTTGGTATCGACAGCTTGGGCACACTCCCCTGTTTACGCGACGGCGTCGCACCCAGGCGCTGGCAACGAGTGAAAGACTCCATCCAACTACGCCGAAGATCGCCGCATCCGCGAGGAGGCCGCTCCAGATGGGGGTGAGTGGCAACGGACGCACAGGTGCTTGCCGAGCGGGCCATGGGAGCGAGATCGCCTCGGCGAACTTTATGCCAGCGCCGCTACCCGTGGGGGACATGGCCCTGCACTGCGCGGCGTAGAACGGGAATCCCGCGCGGACGAGGATCACGTCGTCAGTAGTTGCGCCGCCAACCCCGTCGTGCGGCAACTCGATGATCTGCGAATACGCGCGCCATGAGTAGCCAAACCGTGCCCTGTCTCTGGTTCGCGCCCATGGGTAACCGGGAATGAGCGGTCGTTGCGCTGCCACCCAGGCGCGGTCCGTGCTGTCGAATTGGTCGGAGGTGACGCTGGGACTAGTCCCATAGTCGCGCGGATCGAAGCCCAGCGCGGCCGACGCCCAAGCGGAGAGGCAGGCGAGCAGCAGTCCGAAGACCAAAGCGCAAGCGAGAGTTCGAAGGGTTCCCATTTGCATGCACCTTGCGACCTGCGCTACACGCGACGTCGGTGCAGCCGACGCCGCAGGCCGCGCGACGAGTGTAACCGCCCAGGCGGCATGGGTCAGCCGAAGCGAATTGTTAGGCGGCATTCAAAGGCAGCCCACACTCCGGGCATCGCTCGCTGCCAACCACCCGAATCGGCTGGCCGCAGCCCAAACAGCAACCATCCGTGGCGAGTCGCCGGAGGCGGCGCTGCCGCATCGTCATGTCAACGATGACGATAGATAACGCGACGAGCTGCCAGAGACCAGTGATCACGACCGTCAGCCACTCAGGAACTCCCCAGGCCGCCGAGTTAACCACCGCAATCGCCGCGGCCGATGCCAGAACGAAGGTTACTAGGCCTACGGTGGCGCGCCACGATCGCACAGCGCAGCCGAGGATCAACGCGCCGACGAGCTCGAAGGAGGCCCACGAAGTTGCCACAGACCAAGCCACAGGGAGACCCATCTTGACCCCGAGCCACTGGAATAGAACGCCAGACAGTGTGGACCGCAGTGGGATCAGCTTCGTCGCGGCTCAAATCGCGAACAGCGAGAAGCTGGTAATCGGCAGCGGCTGTCGCGCGACCCGAAACGCTACAGCGAGCATAGCCGCGGTGACCAAGTTGAAGCCGAATGTCAGCGCGGTCTGTTGCCAGACGAGCATCGCTAGGTTCTGAAGCTGGGCTGCCATCGGATGTTGACCGGAGATTGACTTCCTAACTATTTGCTAACGGACCGGACTGGCGAAAGTGTACCGCGTACCGCCAGACCGGGCCTAGTGGCGTGGCGTTGGCGCGCCGATTAAGCGAGTAGTTAGGCGGCGCTGCTGGACGGAGCGAGGTCTTTCACCATGAAGACACTGAACCCTGTAGCCACGTAGTCGCCAAAGGCACCGCATGAGGTGAATCCGTTCCTTTGGTAGAGCGCATGCGCAGCTTCGAACGCCGGTCCAGTGCCTGTTTCTAGGAACACCCGGCTGTACCGCCTCGTCTTGGCAGTCCGCATGATCTCATCGAGAACGGCTTGTGCGACGCCTCGCCTAAGGTATGCACTTCGTGTCCGCATCGACTTCATCTCGGCGGAGGCGGCGTCCAACTCCTTGAGTGCGCCGCAGCCGCACAGCGCATCTCCGCTCCACGCAGACCAGAACGTGATCCCGGGCATGCGGAGGCTATCAATCGCCAGTGCATGGACGTGGTCTGGCGGCGAGTTGCTGTGCATTCCAGCCAAGTGCTCGGAGACAAGCGCTTGGACTTCGAGCGACGACAGGTTGTCAACACAGACGCGAATGGGCTTGGGTGGTTATTCCGGGACCTAACGATTACGAGCTGTGCCGCACGCGCGTGCGCCGAGCCGCCAGCGTCGCATGCAGTGTAGCTCCGCACGTGCGCGTCGGCACGTGCGAAGTGTTAGCCAGACTGCGTCGCGGGTGTGTCTGCGATGCGTGGGTGAGGCACGGCGGGCCTCACGCGGGCGACGGACGGACGGTGACACGCCTCCGAAGAAGGAGCTGCTGCGAGGCAGGGATGGATGGCGCGAGATCCTCTGAGTGCTTGACAGTTCAAACACTCGGGAAGCCGATCACTTGGAAAGTCGCTGCCCCGTAGCTAACCGCGAGGTATCGCTCCGCCCGTCCGAGAGTTTGAGGCATCGCCCGAGCGGAGGGACCTTGGAGGCGTCCGTGATGCGCGACCACTGGGCCGCCGCCGCCCACCGGCGGAACTCCGTCAGATCGACTGGGATGGTGAGGGCAGGATCCGGGAGCGTCGAAGATTCACGCATCAGTCCGTGCGGATCATCGAACGCCGTGACGGCAACAGCGCCAGTTAGGTCCTGATCCGGCGTACTCAGGCACCATGTGCTCGGCGGATAGCCCTGAAAAGCGCCGACCGGTGAGGCAAGCATAAAGGCGGTGACCGCCAGGATCGCGAGCTTGAGTGCGGTGCGCCGCAAAGTTGTTTCTGCCTAACGACCCAAGCTCAGCGACAACGGCTACGCGGTGCGCCGATTGCGACCGCGATGGCCCGCGGCCGTTCGCTGCAGCGTATGATTAGTCCGCGTTCGATTCATAGGTAGATTCAGCGACGGCGCCGCGACACAAGCGGTGCTGGGCGGACAAACTCGTTGGCTGCAGCCTCCTCAAGCATCCACTGAGCCATCGCTGCATAGGAGACAGGTGACCATGAGTTCATCGCACCGCCCCAGTCCGCTGAAGCGACAGGGCGCTCGCCCTTGCCTCGGGGGTTGACCGCGGCCCGGACGAGCGTCCAGCGAAGCGACGCGAACGCGCCCCGGCCGAGGGCATCAACGACCGCTTTTTGTTCAGAGGCTCCGCGGCCCATTGTGCCTGGTACCCACGAGAAGAATCGCATTGCCCGGCTCGCAGGCTTCCCTGGGCGTGAGGTTAGCAGCGTGTTGGTCACAAGGACGCGATCGACGCCCGCGTTCCTCGCGCAGCACGTCTGGGACGAGGACGGCATGCGCAACCGGCTCCAGCGCCTCGTCGCCGCCGAGCATGCCGACGAGCGCGCGGTCGGCGTCATCGACGAGACCTCGCATCCGA